>JABAHR010000844.1_pt4 | contig 10728 bp, 11 predicted proteins | sample 7062101 | NCBI WGS metagenome assembly JABAHR01 (sample SAMN14534553, study PRJNA622989) | marine sediment metagenome | biome: marine biome [ENVO:00000428]; feature: marine pelagic biome [ENVO:01000023]; material: deep marine sediment [ENVO:00002113] | place: India: Gulf of Kutch | collected...
ACGCTAATGATATATCTGCCTGGTCAGCTTTAAAATATCATATAAACTAAAAATTCATGAGTATTGAGATTAACGGACACAAATTTAAAGTTTTAATTCCATCTCCAGACATTACCAGCAAAGTAGTCGAGCTAGGCAACCTCATTTGCCTCGATTATAAAGGAAAGGACCTAGTATTAGTTTGTGTGCTCAAAGGAGGACTAATATTCCTGGCAGACCTTATACGCAATATTGATATCAATGCCGAGATCGATTTCATAAGAGTTTCAAGCTACAAAGATGCGATGAAGCCAGGAGACATAGAGCTTATAAACGACATAACAATACCGCTTAAAAACAGGGATGTGCTGTTGGTGGAAGACTTAATTGATTCAGGAGCTACACTATATTTCATGAGAAAGCACATACTTTCCAAACATCCTAAATCATTAAAGATTTGCACACTCATAAGGAAAAATAAATCCTCTCAGATAAATATAGAAATCGACTACGTTGGATTTGTAATAGAAGATAGTTTCATAGTGGGATATGGAACCGATTATGCAGAACTAGGACGCAATTTAGCAGATATATATGTAATTGAGGACTAAGAACAGTTAAACTAAGTACAATAATATTTTGGAGAACAAAATGGGATTAAAAGAACAAATACCAGAAGATTTAAAAAATGCACTGAGGAGTAAGAATGCGCTTGAATTGTCCGTTTTACGCATGCTCCAGTCAGCTCTTAAAAATAAGGAAATTGATAAGAACAAAGAAGAGCTTACAGATGAGGATGTAATCAGTGTTGTGGGAGCTGAGATAAAAAAACGAAGAGATGCAGCAAAAGAGTTTGAGAAAGTAAACAGACCTGATGCCGCTGATCAAGAGAAGGCAGAAATAGAAATTTTGATGAAGTATATGCCTGAACAAATGGGTGAGGATGAAATTCGAGATTTAGTAAAAAAGGCTGTAGAAAAATCTGGGGCAGAGGGCATGAAAGATATAGGAAAGGTTATGAAAGTAATAATGCCTCAAACTAAAGCCAAAGCAGATGGCTCAGTAGTAAATACTATTGTTAGAGAAGAGCTAGGCGAATAGATTCGTTACTAACAAAATTCTCAAAAATCATTAACATCATATTAATAACATCCATATAGAATTTATAAGAGGGAAATTGCATGGCAAAAGCAGCAGCTAAAAAGTCTGGAGCCGAGGGGATAAGATGGGACTTATCTGATCTGTACTCAGGGCTTAATGACAAAAAGATAGAAAGAGACTTAAGTGATCTGTTAAAGAGATCAGAAGCATTTGAGAAAAAATATAGAGGCAAAATCAATTCAACTAAACTAACTGCTAAAACACTGCTAAACTCTGTGCAGGATTTGGAATATATATCGGAGAAAATAGGAAAGCTTCTATCATTTGCCTACCTTGTCTTCGCAACTGACACAGCTAATCCCGAGAACGGGGCATTCTTGCAGAGAATTCAAGAAAAATCTACAGAGGCAAGAAAGCATTTAATGTTCTTTGAGCTTGAGTGGATTAATCTTAGCAACAAAAAGGTTGCTTCACTTATTGAAAATAAAACCCTTGCTCCATATAAGCATTTTCTGGAAGAAGAAAGAAAATACAAACCTCACAGACTGAGCGAGGCTGAGGAAAAAATACTGGATGAAAAAGCTAACACCGGCTCTCGCGCATTTAGCAGACTATTTGATGAAGTTATAAACAACATAAAGTTCAAAATTAAACTAAGTGGCAAGCAGCAAACTCTGTCAGAAACCAAAATACTTGCTCTACTTTATGATCCTAATCGCATTAACAGAAAAGCTGCTGCAAAAAGCCTAACAGTTGGACTTAAAGAAAATGCTCATGTACTGACCTTTATATTTAATACCCTCGTTCAAGACCACTCTATAAACGACCGGCTCAGATCTTTTGATGACCCAATGGATTCACGAAACTTGAGTAATGAAATAGATAAGCAGACATTAAATTCTCTTATGACTTCATGTGAGAAAAACTACGATATGGTCGATACATACTATGGTCTTAAGAAAAAGCTGCTAGGAATTAAAAAATTCTATGACTATGACCGATATGCCCCGATCTCTCTTGAATCAGAACTGATTAATTATAAAAAGGGCAAAAAGATAATTTTAGACTCGTTTGATAGTTTCTCACCAAAAATGGCTGGTATAGCAAAGAATTTTTTTGATAAAAACTGGATCGACGCTGAGGTTAGAGAGGGAAAGCGAGGCGGAGCCTTCAGCCATGGCACCGTTCCAAGCGCACATCCTTATGTATTTACCAACTATACAGGAAGAATGAGAGATGTGATGACACTTGCTCATGAACTCGGCCATGGAGTTCACCAGTACTTATCAAGATCCCAAGGATATTTTCACTCTGACACCCCGCTTACCACAGCTGAAACCGCAAGTGTGTTCGCAGAGATTTTGGTCTTCCATAAGCTAATGGAAAGCGAAAAGAATCCTAGAATAAAACTTGCTCTTATATGTGGAAAGCTAGAGGACATATTTGCTACAGTATTTAGGCAAGTTGTACTTACACGATTCGAGGAATCTTTGCACCATGCAAGAAGAGACCGTGGAGAACTTACCTCAGAAAATATTAATGAGCTTTGGGCAGAGGCCAATGCAGCTATGTTTGGAAAATCAGTTGAGATGACTGATGACTACAAGTTTTGGTGGATGTATATACCGCACTTTATTCATTCTCCATTTTACTGCTATGCATATTCATTTGGCGAGCTTCTTGTACTTTCACTCTACAGTAAGTATATAAACGAGGGAAACGTATTTGTTCCTAGATATATAGAACTCCTATCATCTGGAGGAAGTGATGCTCCTGATGTTTTATTGGATCGTGTAGGTGTAGATATTAAAGATCCGGATTTTTGGCAGGGAGGCCTAGATCTACTTAGAGAAATGGTTGATGAGGCACTTGCGCTGGCAGCAAGCATAAAATAAATTAATCACATAGATGGTGATAAGAAATGCTCGAGAATATTGATATTCAAAATCTCATAGACACTTATTTGATTCCTTGGGGCATTAACATAGGAATTTCGCTAATCATACTGATAATTGGGCTCTTCATAGTCTCAATTATAAACAGAATAGTTAAGAATATTCTGATTAAAGCAAAATTAGATCAGATATTAGTCAACTTCATTTCCTCTATAGTTAGATGGTTATTATTACTCTTTATCGTAATAGCTGCCCTTAGCAGATTGGGGCTGAACACGAATTCTTTGATTGCTCTAATAGGTGCTGCAGGTTTGGCTATAGGTTTGGCATTGAAAGATTCACTACAGAATTTTGCGGCAGGGGTGATGCTACTAGTATTTAGGCCATTTAGGACAGGTGATTTTGTTGAAGTTGCTGGTACATCTGGATCAGTGGAGGAAATTAAAATTTTCAGCTCAACACTACTAACACCTGACAACAAGCAAGTAATCATTCCAAATGCCAAAATATACTCCGATGTAATAACCAATTACTCTGCTACTGGCACAAGAAGAATAGATATGATAGTAGGCATCGGATATGACGATGATATAGATAAAGCAAAAAGTATTATCGCGGATGTACTTAACTCAGATAATCGTGTACTGAGCAGTCCAGAATATATAATCGCAGTAGGAGAGCTTGCCGACAGCAGTGTTAATATTTATGTGCGCCCGTGGGTAGCCACGTCAAACTATTGGCCAGCCCACTTTGATCTTACAGAGAAGATAAAACAAGAGTTCGATAAGAATGGCATTTCAATACCATATCCACAGGTAGACTTTCATCTTCGCAAGCCTGACGAAACACAAGATAATGAAGGTGAAGCAGATCTCTAATAAAGGAAACCTATATGCCCTCAATTGCTGAGACAAAACGTCAAACAATTCAATTTGTATTCCCTGAGCACGTAAGCGTCCATGACCGAATAAGCGGCGGTAGGCTTATGGACTGGGTTATGAACACTGCCACGATAAATTCTGCTTTGATCTCCAAGGGCATCACCGTTCTTGGATCAACAGATAGTATAGATTTTATAAACCCTGTTATGGTAGGAGAAATTGTAACTCTTGAGAGCTGGGTTGAATATATCGGATCAAGCTCAATGGAGATAGGAGTAAAAGTATATTCTGAGAACCCAGAAACTGGTGATAAGAAACTTACTACCTCATCCCATTTGGCTTTTGTTGCTGTTGATGAAAAAGGTAAACCCAGAAAGATCCCAGTACAGCTAACTCCAGCTGATAGCGAGGAGATGGCAGTATATATGGAAGCAAAAAAAAGAAAAGATGAACGTCTTGCCCAAGTTAAGAAAAGAGATGATCAAGCAAGGCATATAATTGACGAAACTGAGATAGTAAGGGAGCGTTTGGAAACAACTAAGATTGTCTTGCCTGAAGATACCTTCCATGGAGATTTTATGGCTGTAGGAAAGCTAATAATGGACATGGATCAGACAGCATCTATATTAGCGATGAGATTTGTAAAGGGGCTTATGCTAACTGGCTCACTAGACGATCTATATTTTTACTCGCCAATTAGAATAGGAGATATAATTACCTTCAAAGCTGGAATAACTTATGTTGGTCAAAGCTCTTTGGAGGTTGGAATAAAAGTACTGTCAGAAGACATCCTAACCGGTGAGCAAAGACACACTTGCACTGCTTTTCTGAGTTTTGTACATATTGGTGAGGATGGCTCTCTACAACCTGTTCCGGAATTTGACCCAGAAACACCTGAAGAAAAAAGACTTTGGAAAAAAGCACTTGAGAGAAAAGATTTCCGCTCTGAGAGAGTTAAGGTAATTAAAACAAATTCTGAATACTAGAATTTCAGTCTTGGAAGAACTTCTTTAGATAAAAGTTCCATAGATCTGGTCCACTTATCTTTTGGATCCCACTCGTGCCCCATAACAAGTAGAACTCCAAAACCACCAACTGAATCATAGAGCTCCTCTATTTGTGCTACAGCGTGGTCTGGGCTACCGACTATCCATAAGTTATCAATCATATAATCGATAGTTACTTCTGAATCTGGCATAGATTTGTCTGCTTTGAATATATTGAGATTACCCCTTATTTTTGGAACCATCTTGAAGAAGTAATCGGTGAAGTCTCTAGCCAATGTGCCTTCTTTGACTAGTTTACGGGCCTCTTCTGTGGTATCAGCAATAAACACATCTCTCGCAATTCTCCAATTGGATCTATCGGGAGTCTTGCCTGATGTAAGTGCACCCTCTTCAACTGAGTTCCAATGGGTTTGTAGAACATTTGGAGTTACAAAATTTATACTCATAGGGATCCAACCGTTTTCTCCAGCAACTTTTAATGTGCCAGAGCTCTCTGTAATTCCTGCAACAGCAATTGGCGGATGTGGTTTCTGGTATGGTTTTGTATGAACCCTGAGACCTACATCATCTTGTGGTTCAGGCACAGTAAAACTCCATCTTGAGTTTGAGTATTTACCCGGCTTAGGGTTATTCCATAAATCTAGTATGAATGCCAATGCATCATTTGTCAGCTCTCTGTGCTCTCCTGTGCTCGGGTCAATATTAAATGCTTCAAAATCCCCTATAAAACTGCCTGCTCCGACACCCCACTGGAATCTTCCCTTAGCTAGATTATCAAGAACTGCTATTCTGTGAGCTAATATAAAGGGATTATGTTCTGGAAGACATGAAACCCCTGTTCCTAGCTTAATTTGGTTGGTAACTGCAAGTGCATTTGCTATCAATAAGTCAGGTGCTGGAATGTTTTCCCATCCTGCCGTGAAGTGCTCACCAATCCATGCTTCCTTAAAACCTAATTCATCAAGCAAAATAATTTGCTCAAGGTCCTCTTGAAGAGTTTCCGATAGGTCTCTGCCCGCTGGATGAAGGGGCATTGTGAAGTATCCTAATTCCAATTAAAAGCTCCGAATTCTGTAAGTACCAATAGAATAATTATATTACTATAACATGAATTTTTATACTGAGAATAACACTATACTTTGAGCTTTGATAATAAATTGCTATCACGTATAATTTCTTCAACTCAAGGAGGGATTAGTTTATGAGTGTTAAGCCGGTTCGCGCACTAGAAGCTCTCAGAGAATTCTTAAAATTAGAATCTGCAAGTGGTATTATCCTTGTGGGTGCTGCAGTCTTGGCTTTGATTATTAATAACTCCCCTCTTTCAAGCTTATACGATCTATTCTTAAACACTCCCGTTGAAATCCGAATTGGCGCTTTATACATAGGAAAACCTTTGCTGCTATGGATCAACGATGGACTTATGGCCATATTCTTCCTACTCATTGGACTAGAGGTTAAGCGTGAAATCATGGACGGTCAGCTCTCGAGCCTGTCTCAAGTAGCTCTACCAGGGTTTGCTGCAGTAGGAGGTATGGCAATACCTGCTCTAATCTATATTATCTTCAATATGGGTGACTCTGAAACTATAAGTGGATGGGCCATTCCTGCGGCAACTGACATTGCTTTTGCTCTTGGAATACTTGCATTACTTGGCTCGAGGGTACCGCTTTCACTAAAGCTCTTCTTGCTTACTCTTGCGATAATCGATGACTTGGGGGCTATTGTTATAATTGCACTTTTCTATTCTGGCGACCTATCTACTACCTCACTCATATTTGCAGGCATAGCAATAGCTGTACTAGTTGCTATGAATTTGCTAGGAGTAAGAAGAATAGCAGCTTATGTGGTTGTAGGAGTAATTCTGTGGATATGTGTGCTAAAATCTGGTGTTCATGCTACGCTTGCCGGTGTTGTTCTTGCATTTGCTATACCTATTAGAACAAAAGAAGATGAACCTTGCCCGCTCAGAGAAATGGAACATGCTCTTCATCCCTGGATAGCATTTGGAATAATGCCCATTTTTGCCTTTTCCAACGCAGGGGTATCACTTGAGGGTATGTCGATTGGAAAACTTTTTGAGCCAATACCTCTTGGTATCGCACTTGGTCTTGTTGTAGGTAAGCAAATAGGTGTATTTGGGTTTGCTTTTGCTGCTGTCAAGTTAGGTTTTGCAAAGCTACCTTCTGAGTTAAATTGGCGAATGATATATGGAACCTCCTTGCTCTGCGGTATAGGTTTTACAATGAGTCTATTTATTAGCACATTGGCATATGACAGCTCGTTGGGAGACTATGCTATGTCAGCCCGTATTGGAATACTCGTTGGATCATTTATATCAGCCATTGCTGGATATTTAATTTTGAAAACAGCCATTGGGAAAGATGATGACCTACTAAAGTAATAAAGCTATGATCGTATTTAACAGAATAAAAGCATTGCTTCTTTTCATATCACTCCTCTATCTAACCTTTTATATTCCAATGACATTTACATTTTATTTGCCTCAATGGATGGAGCTTAACTGCGGTTTCCACAATAAATGCGAACGTATTGGGGCTGAAAAAGCTAAGGCTGGAATTCATGAGTTAGCCGCTTTTTTCAGGCACCAAGGCAAACTTAATAGCTTCAATACAATTAAAGAAAAGACGCATCTCCAAGAAGTCAGAGGAATTGTTGATAAGCTATTCTTTCTGGCTTTATTAAGCATTGTAATATTAATTTTTACTTATGATAGAAGGCTTGTGAGTCGTTATGCACTGGTAAACGCAATTGTAATCATTGCACTTCTTGCACTGATAATTCCGTTTTTTGGCACATTCTGGAGGGATGTTTTTCACCCGCTCCTTTTTGACAATGATCTCTGGATGAACAACAAATATGATCTTTCTTATTACATTATGCCGCGGGTATTTTTCAAGTATACCGTAGCTCTATTAGTTGTAGTTTGTTTCCTCATAAATATATCAATATGGCTTGGTCTCAGATCGAAGTCTGAATAAAGACTAATCTATTCTTTCATCATGTGTGTGTGTATGTATGTTGATACCTTCTACATTTGAACTAATATCAATTAGATCACCAATTTCACAGTTATCCTGACCGATGCAACCTTGGAAATCCGATTGATTACTGTGGTCTGCAGCCATGCCAAGTCTGTGGCCTAGCTCATGGCGCCATACAGAAAACTCTCCGCATCCAAGGAAACCACCTTCAGAAAGAACAATTATATCATTGCCAAAGAAATAAATTCCGGCACATTCTGAAAGACCAACTGCCTGGCATTCAAATCTATTTGGCACAACATATACTCTAAGCGAAGATAGAGGAGGTATCATGGTTCCATCTCCAAGCTCAACAGTTTGAAAGCCAAGTTGGGAGCCTTCATTGAATTGACAGTTGAGAAACTTGGTAGCTCTGTTATCGAGCAGATTGAGCACGCTATTTGTTCCACTATCAACACGTCGATCAATAGCCACCTGCATTCCATAAATTGGTGTTGTCAAATTGTAATCTTGAGATTCAGCAATTTCCTGGTCAATGAGAGGATCAACTTGAGTAGGATCATTATTATCTAGAGTGTCACAGGAAATCATAGTTATAGTAAGTATGAAAATGGAAAAAATGGTTAAGTATTTCATTGCCAGCTCCCCCTTATAGACTCTTATATGTAATGATAACTGAAACTTTTGGACAATCTATTTATAATTCATATTTAAAGGAAATTATTGTGTACAATGTACATAATATTATATCCAGAGGGAGGGAGTGAATGAGGTTTACTATCAAACTCTTAGTTCTAGCATTACTATCTATATCAATTGGATGCCAGGCGGGCAGCTCGGGATCAGGTTTTCCTGAAGGTTGTGTTGAGAAGGGACTCCAATTTAATGACAAGAACCTGGTAATTAGTATAGACTCAGAGCAGAGTTTATATTTGTTTCAGAATATATCGGATAAGAGTTTTTGGCTCAATCATGCAGTAACTAAAGATCCAGGAGCAAGCGCTGGATGGGCATCAGAAATTGGGCCTGGAAACTGGTCCGTTCTGACAATTAGTGGTAATCCGGGAGACTTTCTGATGAATTGCTCTGAAATTAGAGATGGAACCGTAGACTATCTGGACTGCAAAAATTTAGTAAAAGTTTGTAGATTGATAGATGCTGAGTTCAACTCAGAGAACTCTGGAAGTTATTGGATCGCAGAAAATAAATCACTAAACAGTAATCTTGCAGCGATTACATCTAGAGGCATAAGCTGGTAGAAAGAATATTAGCTGATTGAGCCTTTGTAGGACCAGTCTAGCAATTCTACAGGATGTGCTGTTTTAATGTTCAGACCGTTGTTTTTGATCCCTTTTTGAATTTGCAATAGGCAACCCGGGTTTCCGGCCACAAGATAGTCAACTTTATTTTGTTTGACATTATTCATTTTGCGCTCAAGCAAACTCTGTGACATCTCAGGCTGAACCAGATTATAAATACCTGCACTTCCGCAACATAAATCAGACTCGGGCATCTCTATAAATTCAAGCCCAGGGATTTGCTTTATAACTTCCCTCGGCTGATCCTTTATTCTTTGAGCGTGGCCTATATGACAAGCATCTTGATATGTAACTTTTACATTCAACTCACGAAGATCACCCTCAAGCCCTATATCAGCGAGAAACTCCATAATGTCTTTACACTTTTCACTCAGTGCTTGGGCACGATCAGAATATTTGGGATCATCTCTTAAGATTTCTTTATATTCCTTAATTGTAGAGCCGCATCCGGCTGAATTTATCACTATCGCATCTACATCAAGAGGTTCAAATTTTTGTATTGTCAATTTAGCAAAGTCTCTTCCCTCAGGCAACCTACCGGAGTGGACAGAAAGCGCTCCACAGCAGCTTTGATTTTGTGGAACTATTACCTCGCATCCATTTTCAGCAAGTACCCTTGCTGTAGCTTCATTTGTTTTTGAAAAGAAGACACTTTGGACACATCCGGTTAGCATGGCAACTTTGTATCGCTTTTTGCCCTTTGCAGGTATCACTTCTGGGAGTTCTCTTGGGAAAGTGGGAGATTCTACTTCAGGGAGCATCTCCTCCATTTTAGCTAGTTTCTGAGAGAATCTTCCTATGATGCCTGATGATTGTATAAGACTCCTCAAACCAATTTTCTGATAAACATAAAAGAGCGGAAGCATTAACTTCATTCTTTGATGGTAGGGAAATAGCGAAAAAATTGTAGATCTGTACAACTTGTCAAAAGTTGATCTCTCATATCTACGCTCTATTTGGTAGCGCCCGGCCTCTATAAGGCTTCCATACTTAACCCCAGATGGACATGCTGGTTCACATGCAAGACAGCCAAGACAACTATCCAGGTGTTTTACCAGGGAGCCCTCAAGAGGTATCTCACCCTTTGATGCTGAGTTCATCAAATATATCCTGCCCCTTGGAGAATCAAGCTCATTTCCAGTCTCCAGGTATGTAGGACAGGCTGCTAGACAAAATCCACAGTGGACGCAGTCATCGATAATATCTTCGCTCGGTCTATCCTGGTTATCAAATGCCTGATATGATTTGTCACTCATAGTAAATGTTTAGCCCCTATTGATAGTAAAATCAAGATATGCATCCTTTGAAGTTGCTATAGAATTTCTTAATTCTTGATCATTTTCAAATGTTTTTCTATATAAGTTTTTACCTTTAATACTAAAATTCATAGTTGGCTCATCGAAAGGATATGGAGTAACCGTATGGTTAAATCCTTCTTCTGACTGTATAAGAAGAGTTATCTCTTTACCGTTCAAATCATAAGGAACTTCTGTAATCTCTACAGATCTCCAACCGTGACATAAGGCAAGGGAGATGATATC
>JABAHR010015968.1_pt2 | contig 10728 bp, 12 predicted proteins | sample 7062101 | NCBI WGS metagenome assembly JABAHR01 (sample SAMN14534553, study PRJNA622989) | marine sediment metagenome | biome: marine biome [ENVO:00000428]; feature: marine pelagic biome [ENVO:01000023]; material: deep marine sediment [ENVO:00002113] | place: India: Gulf of Kutch | collected...
AGAGATGGGCGAGCTTGGCGATGGTGGTGGTCTTGCCCGAGCCATTGACGCCGATCACCAGGATCACCTGCGGGCGCGGGAAGGCGGTGATTTCGAGTGGCTTGGCTACGGGGCGCAGGATCTCGGCGATCTCTTCCGCCACCGCTTCCTTCAACTCGCGCTCGGTAATGCTGAGGCCGAAGCGCTTTTCTTCCAGCTTTTCGCGGATCCGGCGTGCAGCGCTAGGGCCGAGGTCGGATACGATCAGGGCGTCCTCGACATCGTCGAGTGTGGCATCGTCGAGCTTGGCCGTGCCGACAACGCCGGTGAGGTTGTCCGACAGCCGTTCCGACGTCTTGCGGAAGCCGCCGAACAGCCGTTCGCTCCAGCTTTTCTCACTCATGCAAGCAGGCCTTCGCGCAATCTCGTGGGTGTGACATCGACGATCGTGCCGGGCGCTGTGCTCTCGGGCACGCGGACACGGGCGAAGTTCTGCGAATAGCCAGTCCCGTCCGTCTCGGCGAGCACGCTGAGCCGCCTTCCCACAATTGACTGCAGCCAGCCATCGCGCTGACGGGCTACATCGTCGCGCAATTCGGCGGCGCGGGTCTTGATGGTGCCCTTGTCGAGCTGCGGCATCCTTGCCGCTGGCGTGCGCGGACGCGGGGAATAGGGAAAGATGTGGCCATGGACGATGCCTAGTTCGGCGATGATCGAGCGGTTGGCGGCGTGGTGTTCGTCCGTTTCGGTCGGGAATCCGGCGATCAGATCGGCGCCGATGGCAAGCTCCGGGCGGCGTTCGCGCAGGCGGGCAACCAGTTCCACGGCATCGCCGCGCAGGTGCCGCCGCTTCATCCGCTTGAGGATCAGGTCATGTCCGTGCTGCAGCGAAAGGTGCAGGTGCGGCATCACCCGCTGCTCGCCGGCAAGTAGTTCGAACAGCAGCGGATCGATCTCGATCCCGTCGAGCGAGGACATGCGCAGGCGCGCCAGTTCGGAGAACTCCTCCAGCACTGCGCGCACCAGTTCGCCGAGGGGAGGGCGACCTGCCAGGTCGTGGCCCCAGCTGGTGACATCGACCCCGGTCAGCACAACCTCCGGCGCGCCCTGGTCCAGGTGCCGCTCGACCTCGCGCAGCACCTCGGCAATGGACAGGGATCGGCTGTTCCCGCGTCCCTGCGGGATGACGCAGAAGGTGCAGGCGTGGTCGCAGCCGTTCTGCACGGCGACGAAAGCGCGTGTGTGCTTTGGCGTCGCGGGGGCAAGCGGTTCGGGCACGTTCCAGGCTCGAGCATCGAGCTTGTCGGTGTTGGCGACGATGCCGTCCACCTCCGGCATGGCGGAAAGCTGCTCGCGCTCGATGTCGGCCGNNCGCGCCTTGCGCGCCTTGCGGATCGCCTGCCTTGTCTGCCGCACGGCTTCCGAAGTGACGGCGCAGGAATTGACCACCACGACGTCGCCTTCACCCTCCATCAGCGCGCGGATGCGCTCGCTCTCGGCGATGTTGAGGCGGCATCCCAATGAGATGACGTGGGGCGAGATTGCCTCTGCCTGCGCCTGGGTACGATTCATGCGAAGTCGGCCCATTCGAAGCTGCCGCGAAAACTCTCGGTAGCGGGGCCGGTCATGGTGATGCGATTGTCCTCGCCCCAAGCGACGCGCAGCGGGCCGCCGGGCAGGTGTACGGTGACTTCGCGGTCGACCAGGTTGCGCTGCATCGCGGCGATGGCGGCGGCACAGGCCCCGGTGCCGCAGGCGCGCGTCAGCCCCACGCCGCGTTCCCAGACGCGCAGGCGAATGGTCTGCCGGTCCTCGACCGTCGCCGCGCCGACATTCACGCGCTCGGGAAACAGCGGGTCGGTTTCCACGAGTGGGCCAAGCACGTCGAGCTGCACTGCGTCGTTGTCGGGCACGAAGAACACCGCATGCGGATTGCCGACATTGACCGCTACCGGATGTTCCAGCTCCTCCCAGCCGACGGGCATGGACAATGTGTCCATGGCATAGGCGAGGGGGATCGCGTCCCATGCGAATCGCGGCTCACCCATATCGACGGCGATGCCGCCATCCGTGGCGCGCGTTTCCAGCAGGCCGGCGCTGGTCCTGATCCGGGCGCTGTCTCCCAGCAGCAGGCCGACGGCACGCGTGGCATTGCCGCAGGCCTCCACTTCGCCGCCGTCCTGGTTGAAGATACGCATGGAACAGTCGGCATCCTCGGCCGGACCGAGCAGGATCAGCTGGTCGNNCTGGGCGACATGCGAGGTCATCGCAGGCAGCTCCTGCGCACGCGCATCCAGCACGACAAAGTCGTTTCCGAGGCCATGCATCTTGATGAATTCGATGCGCATGCAGGCGCAGTTAGTGGCCGATGGCCCCATGCGCAACGATCAAGGCGGATTCGGAGTTCAGCCGGCCTTGCGCGTAAGGACGGTTTCGGAGGCGCCTTCGTCAGTGCCGGCCTCACTGTTGTCGGCGAGCATGGCGAGGCTGGCGAGACGCGAGCGCGTGGCATTGGCGTCTTCCGGGCGGCCGTAGAGATAGCCCTGGCCCTTGAGCTGTCCCATGCCCTTGAGTGCGGCGAGGACCTGGGGGGATTCGATGCCTTCGGCCGTAACCGGAAGTTCAAGCCCGCGCCCGAGCGAGATGATCGCCTGAACGAGGTCGTAATTGCCGCCGTCGCCGGTCATCTCGGAGACGAAGCTGCGGTCGATTTTGAGCCGGTCGAACGGGAGGGAACGCAATTGCGACAGGCTGGAATAGCCGGTCCCGAAATCATCTAGGCTGACACGGATGCCCTGGTTTTTCAGGCTGGAGACGATCGAGCGCACTGCACCGATGTTCTCATGCAGGCAGCTTTCGGTAATCTCGATTTCCAGCCGGCTGGCCGGAAAGCCGCTTTCCACCAGCAGGTGAAGCAGCTTCTGGGCAAACCACGGGTCGCGCAGCTGCAGGGGAGAAATATTCACCGACAGGGTCAGGCGCGGGTCCCACTCCCTGGCATCGCGCAGCGCCTGCCTGATGAGCGATTCGGACAGATCGGAGATGACGTCGATCTCTTCGGCTACCGGAATGAAGACTTCCGGGCTGACCACTCCGTAGCGTGGGGAGTGCCAGCGGGCGAGCATTTCAAAGCCGAGCAGCTCGCCGGTTTCAAGGTCGATCTGCTGTTCGTAATAGGGCACGAACTCACCATTGGCGACGCCGTGGCGGATGCCGGTTTCCAGCTCGTTGCGGAAGCGCAGTTCGTTTTCCATCCGGTGTTCGAACCAGAAGAAGCGGTTCCTGCCATTCTTCTTTGCCTGGTACATGGCAATGTCGGCGCGGTGGATCAGCACCTCGCTGGAGGAGGATCCGTCCTCGGCACGGTTCTCCTCGGTCGTTGCGATTCCGACCGAAACTGTGGGCTCTACAGATATGTGGTCGTTGTCGATGATGCGGGAAACATTGCTGATGATCTGGCTTGCGAAATGCTCGATCCGGTCACGGCCATGAGTCTCGAAGGAGATGGCGCAGGCGAACTCGTCGCCGCCGATGCGGGCCAGCACGCCGTCGTTGGGCAGTAGCGCGGCAATCCTGCGGGCGGTGTGGGAGAGCACGCGGTCGCCCATCTGATGGCCGTTGAGGTCGTTGATTTGCTTGAAATAGTCGAGGTCGATCATGAACACCGCGACCTCGCGGTGGTTGGCTCGGGCCTCGTTGCAGAGCAGGTCGATTGCCGGAACGCCGCTGCGTCGGTTGAGGCATGCGGTCAGCGGATCGATCTCCGCAAGCTCGCGAGCCTTTGCTTCGGCCTTGCGCCGTTCTGCGACTTCGCGATGGAGGTCCTTGTATCGGCGCCAGCCGAAAATCAGCAGCGCAATGTTGAGCAGCACGGCATTGGTCAGCACCAGGTCCGGTGTCCCGCCTAGCCCCATCCACGAGCGGAAGATCTGCGGCATGATCGTGCCGCCGGTGCCGACGAACAGGATGATTGCCGCAATGGCGATGCCCAGCGCGACAATGTCGCGCTCGGCAGTGCCCAGCTTGCGTGTCCCAACGTCCTTTGTCTCATCCACAGCTTTTGCCACGGCGGATTGCCCCCTATTGAGTAGGCGACATATGCAAGACTATGTGCAATTTTTTGTTAATGCCCGTCGGCAGTTAAGTGCTCGGCAAGTAGTCGGGGAAGGGAGACAGTTTTGGCGCGTTATTGGCTCATGAAATCGGAGCCCGAGAAATACAGCTGGGACGACCTCGTGAAGGACGGCGAGACCGTGTGGGACGGCGTTCGCAACCACCGTGCATCGAACAACATGCGCGAGATGGCGGTGGGCGACCAGGCGTTCTATTATCACTCCGTCAATGGCAAGGAGATCGTCGGCATTGCCGAAGTTACGCGGACCGGCATCACCGATCCGACCGATCCGGAAGGCAAGTGGGCGACGGTCTACATCAAGCCCGTGCGCGAACTCGAAAGGCCGATCTCGCTCAGGGAAATCAAGGAAGATCCAGCGCTTGAGGGGATCGAACTCGTGCGCCTCTCGCGCCTTTCCGTGGCTGAAATCATGCCCAAGGAATGGAAGCATATCTGCGCGAGGGCGAAGAAGGCCGCGCCGGCCTAGGCAATCTGACTGCTGTTCCTCGCGGGACCATCTGTCCCGCCTGTGGACATTAAGCAAATTCGCTCTGCCCAAAGGTTACCAAATCGTTAATCCCTTGGCGCATGAGACGCGCACTTGTTCTGACCGATGAAGCCGCCCGCCATCCGTTCCGGGCCAGCCTGCCGATGCATTCCCGCCGTGTAGGGGAGATGGAAAATCGCCGCTCCTGGCGGCTGAACTTCGGCCTCGATGCGCAGGACGTGCGCCAGTTCGCCGCGACCTATTGCGCCGGCTTCCTGGCGGTTACCGCTTTCATCTTCTGAGCCTGTCCTATTCGGCAGGGGTGGCGGTGACGCTGTTGGCTGCCTTTTCCGCGCAATAGAGCCGCCAGCCGAGCCATGCCGATATCACGCACATGACGGCGCTAAGCAGCACTTGCTCGACCTGCGGCACGCCGACTGCGCTCAGCCCGATTGCCACCGCCGCACCGATCACCATCGCGCCCGAATTGACGATATTGTTCGCCGCCACCGTGCGGGATGCCTGCGATGGATCGACCTTGGTGGTGAGGAAGGCATAGAGCGGGACCACGAACATCCCGCCGAACACCGCGATCAGCAGCAGGCTCAGCAGGACGAAGGGTGCCAGCGGCTGGGACAGGAACTGGCCGATATCGAGAAGCTCCGCGCTTTGGACATTGGCTGACCACAGGTGGCAGACCCAGTAGAACGCGGCCACGAATATCCCCATCATGATGACCGAGGCAGGGGCGTAGCGGGCCGAGACCGTGCCCCTCAGCAGGGCATTGATCGCCACCGATCCCACGGCAATGCCGATCGAGAAGGTGACCAGGAACAGGCTTGCCACCTCCTTGCTCGCCATCAGCGTGTTCTTGGCCAGCGGCGGGAACTGGACGAACAGCACCGTGCCGATGGCCCAGAAGAAGCTGATCGCCATGATTGCGTAATAGACCTCGTTGATATGCATGGTGTTGCGCACCAGCTGGATCGAGGAGCGCAGCACGTTGCGGTCGATCTCCTGTTTGCCGTCAAAGGGCGGGGCGGGGGGAACCGAACGGCTGGTGAGGTATCCGATCACCGCAATCGCGATCACTAGCACGGCAGCGACCTCGACGTCGATGAAGCCGGCGAGGATGGTGCCCGCCATGATGGCGAGATAGGTCCCGGCTTCCACGAGGCCGGTGCCCGAGAGCACTTCCTCGCGTTTTAGGTGCTGCGGCAGGATGGCGTATTTGATCGGCCCGAAGAAGGTCGAGTGCACTCCCATGGCGAACAGCGCCAGCATCATCAGCGGCAGTGCGACCGGCTCGATCAGCAGCCCCTGCCAGGCGAGGACCAGGCCCAGACCGCCAATGCTCATGATGCCGATCTCGGCCGCCTTGACGATGCGGATGATCACCGCTTTGTCGCGCATGTCGGCCAGTTGTCCGGCGAGCGCTGAGAGGATGAAGAAGGGCAGGATGAAAACGGCGGAGGCTACGCCGCTGAAGACCGTCTCGTCTTCTGCTGAATTGTAGACGCTGTAGACGACGAACAGCACCATGGCGTTCTTGTAGAGATTGTCGTTGAAGGCATTGAGCAGCTGGGTCGCAAACAGCGGCGCGAACCGCCTCCGGTTCAGCAGGTGTAGTGATGTCAGCATGGCTGGCTCTTGCTGCCCCGTAACGTGAAGGCTTCCTGCCCTAGACGGTCGCGACATGCAAACAAGTGAAGGCGGAGCTTTTTCCCGGGCGATTATCCCGCTAGGTGCATGGCGACATGCTTTCGCTGCCCAATATCCTCACCCTGTCGCGCATTGCGATGATCCCGCTGCTGGCTGCCCTGCTGTGGTGGCCGGGCTGGCATGCCGGCTACCTCGCTGCCTTCGTGCTCTACTGCCTGATGGGCATTACCGACTATTTCGACGGCTATCTTGCCCGCGCCAGCGGGGCGGTGTCGAAACTGGGCATCTTTCTCGATCCGATTGCCGACAAGATCATGGTCGCCAGCGTGATCCTGGTGCTGGCCGCCATGGGCGTGCTGCGCGGACCCTATGTCGGCGATGCCCATGTGATCGCTGGCATGATCATCCTCATCCGCGAGATCGCCGTGTCGGGCTTGCGCGAATTCCTCGGCCCGTTGCAGGTTTCCATGCCGGTCAGCAAGCTGGCCAAGTGGAAGACGACCTTCCAGCTGATCGCATTGGGCGCGCTGATCCTCGGGCAGGGCCTGCCGGGATGGAATGTCATGGCGGGCGGCATCATCCATAACGTGCCGCATACGGTCGGCCTGTTTACGCTGTGGGCGTCGGCGATCCTGACGGTGATTACCGGCTGGGACTATCTGCGCGTGGGCCTCAAGCACATGGATTGAGGGCGATGCTCCAGCCTGGTTGCATTTCCCGCAAGTTGAAGAAACACAGTCGCGGGGGCCAGCCTGCATTTCCATAGGACGCGCGCCTGAACGCCAAAGCCGCGCCTGGGTGGCGGGGCTGGATGCATGGGGGACTCGACGATGGCAAAGAGCGGGTTTCGCGCTGGCATGGGTGCCAGGCTGTAGGAAAGGGTGATTTCGGCAAGGGGTAGGCTGAACACCCCTCCTCGTCATCCCCGCGAAAGCGGGGACCCAGACGGCCCCAGAGGTGCGAAACCAAGGTCCAGAGCCAGGTCTCGCCAGCCGGGATTGTCCTTCTCGATCAGCTCCAGCTTCCATGCGCGATTCCATTTCTTGATCCGCTTTTCGCGCAGAATGGCCTGCTCCATCGTTGCATGCTGCTCGAACCAGACCAGCAGTTTCACATGGTATCGCCGGGTGAATCCCTCCACCGCACCTTGCCTGTGCAGTTGCACGCGCTGGACAAGATCGGAAGTGACGCCGGTGTAGAGCGTTCCGTTGCGCCGGGATGCAAGCATGTAGGCGCAGGGCTGGATCTCGCGCGGCATTCTTCGAGGTTACTGGGTTCCCGCTTTCGCGGGAATGACGATTAAAGGGTGAAGCGGCGTTTGCCACGGATGCGATGTGGTATCATCAGGAACGTCAGCTATTGGGTGGTTAGCGGACCTTAGAAACCGAAGATGAGCGCCAGTCCCAACAGCAGAAAAATGAGTGCAAAGATCGGTGCGATGATGACCACCCACGCGGCAGTCGCCCTGCGTAAAGTCTGCTCCGCAGCCTTTCTCCGGTAGAGGTTTGCAGCGACTGCGAGGGCAATGCTGAAGATCGAAAAGGCCAGGTGAAACGTTGGCATGCTCTCGGAAAAAAGAGCGAGCAGCCCGAGCGGCACGAACATCGCTAGGGCGTAGAACGCAAACCCAAGCTGACACCCCCAACTGAAGCGTAGATCCGATTGAAGGTTGCGCCGAGCTTGAGCATTGAGCGAAGCGTCATGGGGTTCGGTCATGCCACTACCTTACCGCTCAAGTCGATGTCCGCAATTGGGTCGTTTGCAGGCACTCAGCTAACCCGCGCGCAATTCCTCGGCCAGCAGGCGGAATTCCTCTTCGCGCGGGGAGTTCGCGCGCCAGATCAGGGCAATCTCGCGGCTGGTATGCTTGCCCTTCAGCGGGCGGGCGACGACGTTGGTCTCGTGCAGGATCCCGGCCTCGATCGCCATCTCGGGCAGCATGGTGACGCCCAGGCCATTGTCGACCATCTGCACCAGCGTGTGCAGGGAGGTGCCGATCATCGTCGCGCTGGCGCGCAGTTCCGGCCTGTTGCAGGCAGCCAGCGCATGGTCCTTCAGGCAATGCCCGTCCTCCAGCAGCATCAGCCGCCCTTCGTCGATCATGCTCGGAGGAATCTCCTCGGGCGGATCGCGCGGGTCGTCCTTAGGGAAGGCAACAAACAGCTCGTCCTGGCAGATCGTTTCCTTCTCCACTTCCCCGGTGGCGAAGGGCAGGGCCAGCAGCACGCAATCGGCGCGCCCGTGATGCAGCGATTCGACAGCGTGATCGGAGGTCTCCTCGCGCAGGAACAGTCGCAACTGCGGGCGCTCCTTCCTGAGGCGCGGCAGGATGCGGGGCAGCAGGAAGGGCGCGATGGTGGGGATGACGCTCATCCTGAGCTCGCCGGACAGCGGCTTGCCGGCGGCCTGCACCAGCTCGGACAGTTCCTCGGCCTCACGCAGCAGGCGATGCGCTTTCTCGACCACGGAATTGCCGAGCGGGGTAAAGCGGACAACGCGGCGGCTGCGCTCCACCAAGGTCACGCCAAGCAGCGATTCCAGCTCGCGGATGCCGGCCGAGAGGGTCGATTGGGAGACGAAGCTGGCCTCCGCCGCGCGACCGAAATGGCCATGCTCGTGCAGCGCCACCAGATATTGCAACTGCTTGATGGTGGGCAGGTAGGTGCTCATTCGGCGGTTTCGGCATCCACGGCGTGGACTATCGCATCACCGGTCTGGACGTCGTCGATATGGGTCATCTTGAGCTTGCCCTTCTCGACGGCGAAGGCGAGCTTGCCTTCCACCAGTTCCAGCGCATCGCGGCCGAACACCTCGTAGCGCCAGCCTTCGAGAATCGGCAGGTTGCGGACACCTGCTGCCAGTGCCTCCAGCTCGTCGGACCTGGTCAGCAGGCGTGCAGCGACTTCGATTTCCCGCGCACGGATCTTGAGCAGCAGCTTCAACAGGTCCGCCACCAGCGCGCCTTCCTTGCCCAGCGGGGCGCCACGCTTGGGCTTGCTCGGCATGTCCTCGTCTGCCAGCGGCTCGGCGTTCTTGAGCACGCGCATCAGCCTCTTGCCGATGTCGTTTTCCTTCCACGCCTGGCTGAGGCCGCGCACCTTGGCCAGGTCCGCCTGCTTCTTGGGCGGGTGGCTGGCGAGGTCGGCCAATGTCTCGTCGCGAATGATGCGGCCGCGCGGGATATCCTTGTCCTGCGCTTCCGTCTCGCGCCAGGCGGCAACCGCCTTCAGCCGTCCCAGCACTGCGGGATTGCGGCCGGGCGCGCGAATCCTGCGCCATGCCTCGTCAATGTCATTGGCATAGTTGGATGGGTCGGCGAGCTTTTCCATCTCCGCGTTGAGCCAGCTGCCGCGCTCCGTCTTGATCAGCTTTTTCAGTATCTTGGGGAAGATAGTTGCGAGATAGGTGACGTCGCCAATGGCATATTCGATCTGCCGTTCGGTCAACGGACGGCGGCTCCAGTCGGTAAAGCGCGCGCCCTTGTCGATGGTCTTGCCGAGCCAGCTTTCGACGAGGTTGGCATAGCCGATCTGTTCGGACTGGCTGATCGCCATCATCGCGATCTGCGTGTCGAAGATCGGGTGCGGCGTCTTGCCGGTGAGGTTGTAGACGATCTCCACGTCCTGTCCGCCGGCATGGAAGACCTTGAGAACCTCCTCATTGTCGGTCAGCAGGTCGAGCAGCGGCGAGAGGTCGATGTTATCGTCCAGCGGGTCGACCGCGGCAGCCTCTTCCTCATTGCCGATCTGGATCAGGCACAACAGCGGATAATAGGTGTTTTCGCGCATGAACTCGGTGTCCACGCACACGAAATCGCTCTTCTTCAGCCGGTCGCACAATGCGGCCAGTTNNTTCGGTGTCGACGCACACCGAGTCGCCCTTGGCCAGCCGTTCGCACAATGCGGCCAGTTCGTCACTCGAGGTAATCAGCGGGTGTATTTTCATCTTCGCTTTTCTATACGGCCCTCATTCGTGGGGCCGGATCATGGTGTCTTACGCTTGACAAGCGCGTTCCCATCCCCTGTTAGCGCCAGCCTCCTAGCGCCATATACGGACACAAAGAAAGAGTCTTGATGCACGCCTATCGTACCCACAATTGTGCAGCCCTGAAGGCGGGAAATGTCGGCGAAACCGTCCGCCTGTCGGGCTGGGTCCACCGCAAGCGCGACCACGGCGGCGTGCTGTTCGTCGACCTGCGCGACCATTACGGCATTACCCAGATCGTCGCCGACGAGGATTCGCCGGCTCTGGAAGTGCTCGACCGGCTGCGGGTGGAGAGCGTCATCACCATCGACGGCGAGGTCAAGGCGCGCGATGCAGCGACGGTCAATCCCAACCTGCCGACCGGCGAGATCGAGGTCTTTGCCCGCGCCATCACGGTGCAGAGCCGGGCCGATGAGCTGCCGATGCCGGTGGCAGGCGAGGCCGATTACCCGGAAGACATTCGCCTGAAATACCGCTTCCTCGACCTGGGCCTCGAGACCAT
>JABAHR010009235.1_pt1 | contig 10725 bp, 9 predicted proteins | sample 7062101 | NCBI WGS metagenome assembly JABAHR01 (sample SAMN14534553, study PRJNA622989) | marine sediment metagenome | biome: marine biome [ENVO:00000428]; feature: marine pelagic biome [ENVO:01000023]; material: deep marine sediment [ENVO:00002113] | place: India: Gulf of Kutch | collected...
GATGCCAGCCTCGAGCTGCCGCTGCCCGGGGATTTCAACGTGGCCAATGCCGTGATCGTACTCGCGACATTGCTGGTACACGGCGTCGATCTCGAAACCGCGTGCGGGGCCCTGTCTGCCGTGACGGCACCGCCGGGCCGCATGCAGCGGGTCGAGGCCGCGCCCGGGCAGCCGCGAGTCTATGTCGACTACGCACATTCCCCCGCCGCGCTCGAACTCGTGCTCCGCGCATTGCGGGCGCACTGCCGCGGCCGGCTCTGGTGCGTCTTCGGCTGCGGTGGCGACCGCGACAAGGGCAAACGGCCGATCATGGGGCGCATTGCCGAGCGGCTGGCCGACTCGGCCGTGATCACGAATGACAATCCGCGGTCCGAGGCGCNNCGCCGAGCGGCTGTCCGATACTACCGTGATCACGAATGACAACCCGCGGTCCGAGGCGCCAGGGACGATCTTCGCCGACGTCCTCGCCGGGTTCGCCCACCCGGCTACAGCGACCATCGTCGAGGACAGGGGCGCGGCGATCGCCTGGGCCATCGCTGCCGCCGGCGGCGACGACGTCGTGCTGATTGCCGGCAAGGGCCACGAGAACTACCAGCTGATCGGCTCCGAGCACGTCGACTTCTCCGATTACGGTGTCGCGCGTGACTGTCTTGTTGCGCTCGCGGGGGGTGAACAATGAGCATGTCCCTGTCGCAGGCCGCAACGTCGATCAACGGGGTGCTGCACGGCAGTGACCGGCCGTTCGACGGCGTCAGCACGGATACGCGCACGCTGCAGCGCGACGCGCTGTTCTTCGCCCTGAACGGCCCGAACTTCAGCGGCGGCGACTTCGTGCCAGAGGCACGGGAGAAGGGCGCGGCCGGCGTGGTCGTCGACGCCAAGGCAGACGTGGCGATCGCACAGATAACCGTCGACGACACGCGAATGGCCCTCGGCCGGCTGGCCCACGCGTGGCGCGATCAGCACGACGCGACCGTCGTCGGAATTACCGGCAGCAACGGCAAGACGACGGTCAAGGAGCTCATCGTCAGTATCTTGCGCTGCGGGCGAAACGTTTGCGCAACGCGCGGCAACCTCAACAACGACCTCGGCGTGCCGCTGACACTCATGGAGCTCGATGCCGAGCACGAGGTGCTCGTTGCGGAGCTCGGCGCGAATCATGCGGGTGAGATCGACTATCTCGGCGGGCTCGTCGAGCCGACCGTCGGTGTCATCACGAACGCCAACGCGGCACATCTCGAAGGCTTCGGCTCGATCGCCGGTGTCGCTTCGGCCAAGGGAGAGTTGCTCGACCATCTACCACGAGCCGGCACGGCTGTGCTCAATGCCGACGATACGTACTACGCTGATTGGCGCGCGCGTAGCCGGGCCGAGACGATCGCGAGCTTCGGTTTAGGACCGCGCGCGAACTGCACGGTGCGCGGAGACATCGAGATCAAACCCGGCGGCTCGGCCTTCACGCTCGAGCTGCCGAGCGGCACGACGCTCGACATCACGTTGCCTCTGCTCGGCCAGCACAACGTCATGAACGCGCTCGCTGCGGCGGCGGCGGCGGATGCGATCGGCGCGCCCGCCGAGCACATCGTGGAGGGCCTGGCAAAGGCGGACGCGGTGAGCGGTCGTCTGAAGATGCTGTCCGGGCGAGCCGATGCCGTCGTGATCGATGACAGCTACAACGCCAATCCGGGCTCGGTGCGTGCGGCACTCGAGTACCTCGCGGCGCTGCCGGGCAAGCGCGTGCTCGTGCTCGGCGACATGGCCGAGCTCGGCGAGGACAGCCGCGAGCTGCATGCCGGAATCGGCGAGTATGCGCGCGAGCGATGCGACAGCTTGCTGACGATCGGCGAGTACAGTCGCGCGGCGGCTGACGCATTCGGGGCCGACGGCGTGGCCTGCAACAACATCGAGGATCTCGAAGCGGCGGTCGCGCCAATGCTCGACCCGAGCACGATCGTGTTGGTCAAGGGCTCGCGCGTCATGCAGCTCGACAGGCTCGTCGCATTGCTCGTGGACGACGATAGCAATCAGCAGGGGGCCGTATGCTGATCTATCTCGCCGAGTACCTGACGCGTTTTTATTCTGGCTTCAACGTATTCAGCTATCTCACGCTGCGCGCGATCTTGGGTGCGCTCACGGCACTGGCGCTGTCGTTCGCGATGGGGCCTTACGTGATTCAGCGGCTTTCTGCGCGACGCGTCGGTCAACCGATCCGCCAGCTCGGTCCCGAATCGCATCTGCCGAAGGCCGGCACACCGACGATGGGCGGTGCGTTGATATTGCTCGCGATCATCGTCAGCACGTTGCTGTGGGCGGACCTGACGAATCGCTTCGTGTGGATCGTGCTCGTCGTAACGATGGTGTTCGGCATCATCGGATTCGTCGACGACTATAAGAAGCTCGTCCTCGGCAACGCCGAGGGATTGCCGGCGCGCGTGAAGTTCTTCTGGCAGTCGGTCGCCGGCGTCGCGGCTGCGGCAGCGTTATACGTCACGGCGGAGGATCCTGCTGTGGAGCACGCGCTGCTGATCCCGTATCTGCCCGGCGTGCTGATTCCGCTCGGCGTTTTCTTCTACGTGCCGTTCACGTATCTCGTGATCGTCGGCACGTCCAACGCAGTGAACTTGACCGACGGCCTCGACGGGCTCGCGATCATGCCTGCCGTGCTGATCGGCTCGGCGCTCGGCATCTTCGCGTACGCGGCCGGCAACGTCGTTTTCTCTTCTTATCTCGGGATCCCTTATGTAGCGGGGTCCGGCGAGATGCTGGTTTTCTGTGCGGCCCTGGCTGGCGCCGGCTTGGGCTTCTTGTGGTTCAACACCTACCCCGCGCAGGTCTTCATGGGCGACATCGGTGCGTTAGCGCTCGGTGCCGCTCTAGGTCTCGTGGCAGTGGTGGTGAGGCAAGAACTGGTGTTACTCATAATGGGCGGTGTATTCGTTGTCGAAACCGTCTCAGTCATTATCCAGGTTGCCTCCTACAAGATGACCGGCCGGCGCATTTTTCGCATGGCGCCGCTGCACCATCACTTCGAGCTCAAGGGCTGGGCCGAGCCGAAGGTGATCGTGCGTTTCTGGATCATTACGGTCATCCTCGTGCTCATCGGTCTTGCGAGTCTGAAGATCCGATGACGTCACGAGCATGGCAGGGGCAGTGAGACAATGTTCGCTGCACGACGAGCACAGCGACGGATGATCGATTCGCAGCAACGCGGCAATACGTTGGTCGTGGGCCTCGGCGAGACGGGACTGTCGGCCGCGAAGTTCCTCGCGCAACGGAACGAGCTTGCGTGCGTCATCGACAGTCGCGCGATGCCGCCCGGTCTCGATGCGCTGCGCGAGGCGTATCCGGACGTGCCTGTCGTGCTCGAGAGCCTGGACGTCGCACACCTCGAAGGAATCGAGCGCCTCGTTCTGTCACCGGGCTTGAGCGTGGATTTACCGCTCATTGCAGCCGCGCGCGAGCGCGGCATCGTCATCGCGAGTGACATCGAGCTGTTCGCCCGTGCGGCCGACGCACCGGTCGTTGCCGTGACCGGCTCCAACGGTAAGAGCACCGTCGTAACGCTCACACACCAGCTGCTCGAGAAGATGGGTCTGCACTCGGCTGCGGGCGGCAACTTGGGTCCCCCGGCGCTCGATCTTCTCGCTGAGCGCCCGGAGGTTTTCGTGCTCGAGGTCTCGAGCTTTCAGATGGAAGCAACCGAGAGCCTGCATCCGAAAGTCGCCGCGCTGCTCAATGTCTCGGCCGATCACCTCGATCGTCACGGGAGCTTCGAGCGCTACGCAGAGCTCAAGCGTAAGCTCATCGATGCGGCCGAGATGGCCGTGTTCAATCAGGACGATGATCTCGTGCGCGCCATGGGCCTCGAACATCCACGCGGAATTGCGTTCTCGACCGTCCGCGCGCCCGCGCGCGGTTACGGCATCGTCGAGATCAACGACGAGCGCTGTCTTGCGCGGGACGGTGAGCCGTTCCTGCCGGCTGCGCGATTGCGCGTCCGCGGGCGCCACAATGAAGGCAACGTGCTTGCCGCACTGGCATTGGCCGAGGCCGTCACCGGTCGACATCTTGCCGACCTCACGGCGCTCGAGGCATTTGCAGGACTGCCGCATCGTTGTGAGTGGATCGCAGAGCGGCACGGCGTTACCTATATAAATGACTCCAAGGGCACGAACGTCGGCGCCGCCGTTGCGGCGCTCGAGGGCCTCGACGGTCCGTTCGTGCTCATCGCCGGTGGGCAGAGCAAGGGTGCAAGCTTCGCGCCGCTCGCGCGACACGCTCGCGGCAAGCTTGCCGGGGCCGTGCTGATCGGGGAGGCCGCCGACGATCTCGAGAAGGTGCTCGAGGGCATCTGTGAGATACGTCGGGCCGGCGGCATGCAAGAGGCAGTAACGATCGCGGCCGAGCTCGCAACGCCGGGTGCAACCGTGCTGCTGTCTCCGGCTTGCGCGAGTTTCGATCAGTTCAGTAGTTACGCGGATCGGGGCGAGCAGTTCGCTGCCGCAGTCCGGGAGCTCGCCGAATGAACGTGCGCATCGAAATCGGCGGTCTACATCTCGATACGGGGCTGACGGCCGCCGTGATCGCGCTACTCGCGATCGGTGCCGTCATGGTCGGGTCCGCATCGATCTCACTCGCCGATCGTGATATGGGCGAGCCGCTGTACTTTCTCGCACGGCACGGCGGGGCCGTATTGCTGGGCTGTGTGGCTGGGCTTGCCGTGCTCATGTTCCCGATGAGCGCGTGGTTCCGCCTGAGCGCGTTGATCTTGCTCGGCGCGTTCTTGTTGCTCGCCTCGGTCGAGCTTCCAGGTATCGGGCGCACCGTGAACGGCAGCACGCGCTGGCTCGCGTTGGGGCCGCTGACGTTGCAGCCATCCGAGCCGGCACGACTGTGTCTCGTGGTTTATCTCGCAAGCTATATCGTCCGTCACCAGAAGGACATGGCTCAGAGCTTGCTCGGATTCGTCAAGCCGCTCGTCGTCGTTGCCGCCGCTTGTGTGCTGCTGCTCGGCGAGCCCGATTTCGGTGCGGCCGTCGTGCTGACGGCGACGAGCTTTGGAATGCTCTTTATCGGTGGCGCACGGTTGCGCGATCTCACATTTGCGCTCGCTGCAGCGACGGCCGGGCTCGCGACGTTGGCCTTCACGACGCCCTACCGCTTGCAGCGACTTCTCGGCTTCGTCGATCCGTGGGCTGATCCCTACGCGAGCGGTTTTCAGCTCACCCAGTCGCTCATCGCGATCGGACGCGGTGAGTGGCTCGGTGTCGGATTGGGCGACAGTGTTCAGAAGCTCTTTTATCTACCCGAAGCGCATACAGACTTCGTGTTTGCCGTTCTGGCCGAGGAGCTCGGTCTCGTCGGTGCGACGCTCGTGATCTGCTTGTTCGGCGTCGTCGTCTTCAAGGCGATTGCGCTCGGTCCGCGCGCGGCAGCGGTCGGCCTTCCGTATCAAGGTCTCGTGAGCTCAGGCATCGGTCTCATGCTCGGCTTACAGGCCTTCATCAATATCGGCGTCAACATGGGGCTGCTGCCCACCAAAGGGCTCACGTTGCCGTTGATCTCCTACGGACGTACGAGCGCGGTCATCACTGTCGTCGCGCTCGCACTGATCATGCGCGCGCATCACGAGGTCAAGGAAGGCGAACGGCGCGCGAGCGCGAAATCCGGAAAGGGGCGTGACGCATGAGCAGCGGTCCGATCATGATCGTTGCGGGCGGCACCGGCGGGCACGTGTTTCCCGGATTGGCCGTTGCAAACGCGCTGCGCGCTCGTGCCCGGGACGTCGTCTGGATGGGCACGCACCGGGGGTTGGAGTCGCGACTCGTGCCGCAGGCCGGTATCGAGGTCGAGTGGATCACAGTGACGGGGCTGCGTGGGCGCGGCGTTCTCGCCTGGATACTGGCGCCGTTTCGACTCGTGCACGCTGTCGCACAGGCCCTCGGCGCAGTCCGACGCAGACGCCCGGCGGCCGTGCTCGGCATGGGCGGGTTCGTATCGGGACCGGGCGGCATTGCAGCTTGGCTTACGGGACGGCCGTTGCTGATACACGAGCAGAACACTGTTGCGGGTGCCGCCAACCGACTGTTGGCACGACTGACGAGCCACATTTACGAGGCTTTTCCACAGAGCTTCCCGGAGCGCTTTTCGGCCACGCTGATCGGCAATCCCGTTCGCGAATCGATCCTCGATCTGCCGCCGCCGGCCGAGCGTTTCGGCGGGCGCAGCGGACCTCGCCGCGTGCTCGTCATCGGCGGCAGCCAGGGAGCACGAACGCTCAACGTCGAGGTGCCCGCGGCGATCGCGCTATTGCCCAGCGATATCGAGGTAGAGGTTTGGCATCAGGCCGGCGCCGAGGTCGAAGCGGCGCGCGCGAACTATGCACAGGTTCCGTGCGAGTTACGCCTTGAGGCGTTCATCGAGGACATGACGGCCGCTTATGCTTGGGCGGACGTCGTCGTTTGTCGCGCTGGTGCTTTGACAATCGCCGAGCTCGCAGCGGCCGGTGTGGGTGCGGTGCTCGTTCCTTACCCTTACGCCGCAGACGATCATCAACAGAAGAACGCGGCGAGCTTCACGGCGAACGGTGCCGGTCTCATCATCGCCGAGGACGAGCTCGATGCACGTCGTCTCGCAACGGCGATCGCCAGTATTCTCGACGATGCGTCGATGCCGCTGCGCATGGCCGAGCTCGCCCACGCGCAAGCACGCCCGCGCGCGGCTGTCGAGTTGGCCGAGGCCTGCCTCGAGCTCGCGGAGGCTGCAGCATGACGCAGCCGATGGGCAAGACGCGCACGATTCATTTCGTCGGCATCGGCGGCGTCGGCATGGGCGGCATTGCGGAGGTCCTGCTGAACCTCGGCTACGTCGTGCAGGGCTCCGACATCAAAGCCGGTAAGGTGACCGGGCGCCTGACGTCACTCGGCGCAGAGATCAGTCTCGGGCATCGGGCCGACAACCTCGGCGAGGCGGACGTCGTTGTCGTGTCGAGCGCGATCGCCGACAGCAACCCCGAGGTCGTCGAGGCGAAGCGGCGCCGTATCCCGGTCGTCCAGCGTGCCGAGATGCTCGCCGAGCTCATGCGATTCCGATACGGCGTAGCCGTCGCGGGGACGCACGGTAAAACGACGACGACGAGCCTCATCGCAAGCGTGCTTGCCGAGGGTGGCCTCGATCCGACGTTCGTCATCGGTGGTCGGCTTGCAAGCGCCGATGCGAACGCCAAGCTCGGCTCGGGCCTCTATCTCGTTGCAGAGGCCGATGAAAGCGATGCGTCGTTCCTGCATCTACAGCCGATGATTGCCGTGGTGACGAACATCGACGCGGATCACCTCTCGAGTTACGAAGGCGAGATCGGTCGGCTGAAGCAGGGCTTCACCGAGTTCTTGCACAATCTGCCGTTCTACGGTCTCGCCGTGCTGTGTCGAGATGATCCGAACACGGTAGAGCTCATCGCCGGCCTCGGCCGTCGTGTCACGAGTTACGGGACCTCGGGCCGCGCCGACGTGCGCGTGAGTGATATCGAGCCCGACGGGCTTACGACCAAATTCGTCGTTCACCGCAACGATCGCGAGCCGTGGTCCTTGCGCGTGAATCTGCCCGGTCGGCACAACGTGCTCAACGCGCTCGCGGCCGTCGTCGTTGCGCAGGAGCTCGGTATCGAGGACGCGGCCGTGGAGGGAGCCCTCGCAGGGTTCTCGGGTATCGACCGCAGATTCCAAGTCCTCGGCACGATCACGACTGCGCACGGCCGCGTGACTTTTGTCGACGATTACGGACACCACCCGACAGAGATCGCCGCAACGATTGCAGCGGCGCGCGATGCCTGGCCGGACCGGCGTCTCGTGGTGGCCTTTCAGCCGCACCGCTACACGCGCACGCACGAGCTCATCGACGACTTCGCGCAGGTGCTTTGCGATGTCGATGTGCTTTTGTTGACCGAGGTGTATGCGGCCGGAGAGGAGCCCATTGAAGGCGCGGACGGTAAGGCCTTGGCTCGTGCGGTGCGCACCCGTGGTGCCGTTGAGCCCGTGTTCGTCGAGAGCGTCGATGATCTGACCGGCGCGCTTGCGAACGTGTTGCGTGATGACGACGTCGTTTTGACGCTCGGCGCGGGCAGCATCGGTGGCATCGCAGCGACGCTACCGGACAGCTTGGCGACGAAAGCGCCCGTCGGTGTCAAACAGTGAGCCTCGCCGTGGATACAACGAAGGACAAAGTGGTTGAGGTACTGACCGACGAGCCGATGAGCTCGCACACGTCCTGGCGTGTCGGCGGGCCGGCGGACGTGTTCTGCAAGCCGCGCAATGTCGCGGGAATCGCTGCGTTCTTGCACGACCTGCCGCCTGAGATGCCCGTCTACTGGACGGGGCTCGGCTCGAACTTGCTCGTGCGCGACGGCGGCATTCGTGGTGCCGTCATCTGCACGGTTGACCTCGAGCGGCTGATCGAGCGGATCGACGATGAGCGCATTCGTGTCAGCGCCGGCGTTCCTTGCACGACGCTCGCGCGCCATTGTGTTCGCCAGAAGCTCGGGCCGGCCGCGTTCTTCGCGGGTATCCCCGGAACCGTCGGCGGTGCGTTGGCGATGAACGCGGGTGCCTTCGGCGGTGAGACTTGGAACAACGTCGAGTCCGTCGAGACGATCGATCGCCTCGGCATACCGCACGAGCGTGAACGCAACGAGTACTCGATCGGATACCGGTCCGTGAGCGGTCCGGCGCCCGAATGGTTTACGGCTGCGACGTTTTGCTTCGAGCCGGACGAGCACGCCGACATGCGTGACATCAGCCTCATGGTGAAGCAGCGCGGGGAATCACAGCCCATCGGTAAGCCATCGTGCGGATCGGTGTTCCGCAATCCGCGGGACGACTTCGCCGGAAGGCTCATCGAGGCCGCTGGCCTTAAGAACAAGCAGATTGGCGGAGCACGCGTGTCCGACAAGCACGCGAACTTCATCATCAACGACGGGGACGCGAGCGCCGCTGACATCGAGGCACTGATCGAGCACGTTCGTGCCGAGGTGCTCGCGCATAGCGGCGTGGAGCTCGAGCTCGAGGTGCGAATCGTCGGTGAGCCTGGCGACTCCGGAGAGCAGGGATGAAGAAAACTCGCACGAACCGACGCAAGGCCGAGCCGCGGCAGATCAAGATCCCGCGCATCAAGATCAACGTGCGCTGGCTCGTCGTGCCGCCGGCCGCGCTCGGCGTGCTCGCCGCTGCCTACGTCGGTGCCCAGGCAGCCCTGAGTCTGCCGGTGACGACGCTCGAGCTCTCCGGCACGTTCCAACGCCTGTCGCCGCTGCAGCTCGAGGCCGCGGTCGCCGAGTCTCTCGATCGCGGGTTCCTCGGTCTGGATCTGCGTCGCATCGAGCAAGAGATCGAGGCGCTCGACTGGGTCGACTCGGCGAAGCTCGCGCGCAAATGGCCGGATACGTTGGCCGTAGGCATCGTCGAGCAAAAAGCCGCAGCGCGCTGGGGGGAGCACGGGTTGCTCAACGCCCGCGGAGAGCTCTTTACGAGCGATCGCCGCTATCAGTTGCCCGAGCTACCCGTGCTGTTCGGACCGGCCGGTAGCGAGCATGAGGTTGCCGAGCGTTATCTCGTTTTGCGCGACCGCCTCGCGGCAGCGAATCTCGGGCTTGCGGGCTTGGCGATGGACGAGCGCGGTGCGTGGCGCATCGATCTCGAGGGCGGTCAACGAATCAGACTCGGTAAGCGCAATGTCGGCGATCGCCTCGATCGATTCTTCGCCCACGTCTTGCCGGCGCTCGCGGGCGAGCTGGATCGCGTGCGGTATGTCGACATGCGTTACACGAACGGATTCGCCGTGGCATGGATTGATGAGCTCGAGTTCTCGCGCGCCGGCTCGAGCGAGGTGATCGGTGGTGCCTAAGAAAGACGAACGCAAGCTGCTCGTCGGACTCGACATCGGGACGTCCAAGGTCGTTGCCGTCGTCGGTGAGCTGTCTCCCGAGGGTGTGCTCGAGGTCATCGGGATAGGCTCACATCCGTCACGCGGGCTCAAGCGCGGCGTCGTCGTCAATATCGAGTCGACCGTGCAGTCGATTCAGCGCGCCGTCGAGGAAGCCGAGCTCATGGCCGGTTGTGAGATCAACACCGTCTTCACGGGTATCGCTGGCAGTCACGTTCGCAGCTTGAACTCGCATGGCATCGTTGCGATTCGTGAGAAAGAGGTCAGCGCGAGCGACGTCGATCGCGTCATCGATGCCGCGCGCGCCGTAGCCATCCCGGCCGATCAGCGCATTCTTCACGTGCTGCCACAGGAATTCGTCATCGACACGCAGGAAGGTATCCGTGAGCCCGTCGGTATGTCGGGCGTCCGTCTAGAAGCCAAGGTGCATCTCGTTACGGGCGCCGTGAGCGCCGCGCAGAACATCGTCAAGTGCGTGCAACGCTGTGGTCTCGACGTCGAGGACATCGTCCTCGAGCAGCTCGCATCGAGCTACTCGGTGCTGACGGACGATGAGAAAGAGCTCGGCATTTGTCTCGTTGACATGGGTGGCGGCACGACGGACATCGCCGTGTTTTGCGGTGGCGCAATCCAGCATACGGCCGTGATACCGATTGCGGGTGATCAGGTTACGAACGACATCGCCGTCAGCCTGCGCACGCCGACGCAATATGCCGAAGAGATCAAGATCAAGTACGCGTGTGCGCTGTCGCAGCTTGCCAATCCCGACGAGACGATCGAGGTGCCGAGCGT
>JABAHR010004625.1_pt4 | contig 10721 bp, 11 predicted proteins | sample 7062101 | NCBI WGS metagenome assembly JABAHR01 (sample SAMN14534553, study PRJNA622989) | marine sediment metagenome | biome: marine biome [ENVO:00000428]; feature: marine pelagic biome [ENVO:01000023]; material: deep marine sediment [ENVO:00002113] | place: India: Gulf of Kutch | collected...
TTCCCCTGGCTCCGGGGGAGCGCAGGGTCCAGGTCCGGGTGAACGTCGTCTACGCCCTCGAGTGATGGCGCCGCCGGCGGGCGGTCACATCTGCAGCTTACCCTGCAGGGCCTCGATCGCCGCGCGCGCGCAGGCGTCGTCCACCTCGCCGGTCGGCCCCCCGGAAACGCCGACACCCGCCACCACGCTGCCCGCGGCTTCGACCGGCACGCCGCCGCCGATCATGAGCGCGTTTTCGATGAAACGCGCTCCGGCCTGCGGCGCGCCACCCGCGGTGACCTTGCTCAGCTCCAGCGTGTCGACGCGGAAACTGACCGCGGTCCAGGCCTTGCGCCAGGCCGTCAACGGGGTGTGCGGTCCCGCGTAGCGGTCCCGCAACAGCACCTGCGTGACACCCATGCGGTCAACCACCGCAACCGCCACCTGATAGTCGTCTTTCTGACACGCCTTGAGCGTCTCCTGGGCGAGCTCCAGCGCCACCGTGGGGCTCAACGCCCGGAACTCGACGAAGACGTTTTCCTCCTGCGCGGCCGCGGCCGGGCTCATCAATCCCGCCACGATCCAGGATACGAGGGTCTGCTTCGCGATCATGTCGTCACTCCTCCTGGCTTGAGGTTAAACCGGTCTTGACCAGGCGAAGTCTACGTTTGCGCACTGCCGCTCGGCTTGATCGAAGTCAACTGCGGAGCAACGTCCGGGGCCTGCGACGGGGGCCATCCGGGCTCGGCGCGGGGGGGACGAGCCCGGGGCACAAAAAAAACCCGCCGAGGCGAGGCCTCGGCGGGTTCTCCTTCCCGCAAGTCTCGATTCCCATCCGGCTGCGGGCAGGCCGGGACCCTATAAGAGGGGACCTTCCCGAGTCCAGCCGCAAACCGTTCGTCGGTGCCGTTGGACCGACAAAGCGCAGAGCGTCGTGACCGCACCCAAAAGCCCGCACTTCGTCGGGCTACTGTTCGCGCTGCGCGAGCCATCGTCGGGCGACCCCGTGCGCCTGCTCGAGTTGATCCGCGCCAAGTCGCGCGCCCAGCGCGTCGCGACTCTTCCACGCAAACGGATGTCCGAGTGCGCCCGCCACCTCGAACCACGCGTAGGCCTGCACGACGTCCGCGGGCACGCCCTCGCCGTCGCGCAGCATCACGGCGAGGGCATACTGGGCGCCGGCAATCCCCTGCTCGGCCGCCAGCCGAAACCACTTGCGGGCCTCGGCGGCATCGCGCGGCGCGTGCTCCCCCTTGCGGTAAATGCGCCCCAGTTCGTGCTGCGCGCGGCCGTGCCCCTGCTCGGCGGCGGCGCGATACCACTTGAGCGCCTGATTCGGATGCGGCGGTGTGCCCATACCGCGGTCGTAAACGAAGGCCAGACGGTATTGCGCCTGCGCGTCGCCCTGCTCGGCGAGCGCCCGCAGATCGGCGAGCGCCTGGCGACCCGCGACGGTGTCCGCCGACACGGGTGCGGCCACGCACAGCGCCAGCGCGAAGCCGAGCAGGCGCGCGCGCCGCCTGCCCACGACGCCGGCGGTCTTGGCCCTCGCGGGCCGTGCTAACGCCCGTTGCCTCATGCCGCGATTGTAACGGCTGCGGCGGTCGATCCCAGCCACGCACTCTGACTACCCCGGCCTCGCTCCCGCGCCGGGGGCGAACGCTCTACAATGGTCCGCGGGGGCCGGCGCTCCCGATGCGCCGGTTTCGGCGCACCGAGACGTCGGGGCCTCACTGCAATGGCCGGCGACCAGGGACTCGCCGCCGCCGCGCGATCGAGAGCCGGAGCAACACACCGACAGAGCGCAATCGCCATGAAGGTCGGACTGTTCATCACGAATCAGCACCACCTCGACACCGACATGGTCCGCGCCCTGGAGGAGCAGATCGCCATGGTGCATCTGGCCCGTGACGCGGGCTGGAACTCGCTCTTCTCGGGGCAGCACTACCTCAACGAGGGCAACAACCAGCAGCTGCAGCTGGTGCCCTTTCTGGCCCGGCTGATACCCGAGGCCGGCGACATGATCACGGGGCTGGGGGTGCTGCTGCTGAACCTGCACAATCCCGTGTATGTCGCCGAAACCGTGGCGAGCCTGGATGTCATCGCCGGCGGGCGTCTGGTGTTCGGCGTCGGCCTCGGCTACCGCGAGGTGGAGTTCGACGCCTTCGGCGTACCCAAAGGCAAGCGGGTGAGCCGCTTCGAGGAGTATCTCGCGCTGGTGCGACGGCTGTGGAGCGAGGAGGCCGTCACCCATCACGGCGAAACCTGCCGGCTCGAGAGCGTGCGCATGAACCTGCGACCGGTGCAGAAGCCGTGGCCGCCGATCTGGATTGCGGCCAACAACGACCGGGCGATCCGACGCGCGGCGCGTCTCGGCGACACCTGGTTCGTGAATCCTCACTCGACGCTCGAGACAATCCGTCGTCAGCTGGCGCTCTACCGCCAGGAACTCGATGCCCAAGGCAGGCCCTTTCCGCAGGAGCTGCCCATCCTCAAAGAGATCTTCTGTGCCAGGGACCGGGCGACGGCTCTCGACATGGCCGGGCCGTATCTGGCGGGAAAGTACCGAGACTACGCGAAATGGGGCCAGGACGACGCCATGCCCGCCGACGAGTCCTTCGACAAGGACTTCGAGGAGCTGATTCGCGGGCGTTTCATCCTCGGCTCGCCCGAGGACTGCTATCGCCAGCTCGAGCCCTACTGGCGCGAACTCGGCGTCAACCACCTCTGCCTGCGCACGCACTGGGCGGGCATGCCGCTGTCGACCGCCTTGCACAGCATGCGGCTGATTTCCCGTGAGCTGCTGCCGGCACTGCAGGCGATCTGAGCGAGTGTCCCTGCGTCGCGCCGGCCTCGGGAACGCCCCACCGCCGATGCCCTGCGGCCGCGAAGCGGGTACAATACAAGACCGTCCGGGGCTTGAGCGAGAGCGCGAAGCGCAGCCGGCGCGCAGACCCGGCGCCTGACTCCCGGCGGGTACACGGCGCGCTCAATGGCAGCGGCCCACAGGAGGTAGCGTGCGAGTTCGTTTCTGGGGCACACGCGGCTCCATCGCCAAGGCCGGCCCGAGCACGGTGCGTTACGGCGGTAACACCTCCTGTGTCGAGCTGCGCTCGCCGGACGGCACGCTCGTCGTGCTCGACTGCGGCACCGGTGCCCACGGGCTCGGCAGCGCCCTGCTCACCGGGGGCAACGCTCCCCGGCGCGGCCACATCCTCATCACGCACACCCACTGGGACCACATCCAGGGCTTTCCCTTCTTTGCGCCCTTGCGCGTGCGCAACAACGAGTGGGACGTCTACGGGCCGCACGGCGCAGGGCTGTCGCTGCGCGAGACGCTCGCCGGTCAGATGCAGTACACCTACTTTCCCCTCGCCCTCGACGACCTCGGCGCGACGGTGCGCTACCACGACCTCGTCGAGGGGCGCTTCAAGCTCGGCGACATCCAGGTAACGGCACAGTATCTGCACCATCCCGCGCTCACCATCGGCTACCGGCTCGAGTGCGCGGGTGTGGTCGTCGTCTACGCGACGGACCACGAACCTCACTCGCGGCGCCTCGCGGCCGGTGACGCCGTGCCGCGGGGACGCGAAGATGCGCGACACGAGCAGTTCCTGGCGGGAGCGGATCTCGTCATCCACGACGCGCAGTACACCGCCGACGAGTATCCCTCCAAGGTCGGCTGGGGCCACAGCACCATGGAGTACGTGGTCCAGGCGGCGGCCGCCGCCGACGTGCAACGCCTCGCCTTGTTCCATCACGATCCGTTGCGCGACGACGACGCCATGGAGAACGTCGTCACCCTCGCACGCCAGCGCGTCGCGCAGACGAACGCACCGCTCGAGGTGCTGGCGGCGGCGGAGGGACAGGTCCTCGACGTCGAGCGTACGCGCCGCGTGCGCTCTGCCTACACGCCCGCGGCCAAGTCCGCCATCGCCTCCCCTGCGGGCAACGTGCACGAGCAGAGCGTCCTCGTCGCGGTGTCCGACGCGCCGACGGCGGACCTGCTCGCGGACGCGGCCGCCGAGGAAGGACTGCGGCTATTTTCCGCCGCCGACGTCGACACCGCCATCGACGTGGTGCGCCGGGACCAGCCCTCGCTGCTGATCATCGAGCGCAGCCTGGCCGGACGCGACGGGCTCGATGTCTGCCGCGCGGTCCGCGGCGCCGAGGGAACCTATGCCAAGGAGGTGGCCATCGTCGTGATCGAGGACGACGATGACCCCGAGGCGCTGCTCGCGGCGGGCGCTACCGGCTCGCTGGCGAGGCCGTTCGATGCCGGCTACGTGCGCACGCGTATGCGCTCGTGGCTGCTGAGCACGGCCTGGCACCTGGAGAGGGCGCCGCTCGGCGACAACGAGGCACAGCGCGTGCGCGCCGTGCGTGCCACGGGACTGCTCGACACCAAACCGGAGGAACGCTTCGATCGTTACACGCGCATTGCCGCCGCACTGTTCGACGTTCCCGTCGTGCTGATCACCCTCGTCGACGCCGACCGCCTGTGGTTCAAGTCGCACTACGGGATGGATACCTGCGAGTCACCGCGCGACGCGGCCTTCTGCCCGCACGCGATACTGGACGACACCGTGATGCAGGTTCCCGACGCGCTGCTCGACACGCGCTTTGCCGATAACCCGCTCGTCGTCGGCGAACCCTTCCTGCGCTTCTATGCCGGGGCGCCGCTGAAGCTGCCGGACGGCAGTCGTGCGGGCACCCTGTGCCTGGTCGACTATCGACCGCGATCCCTGAACGACGCGCAAGTTCAGTTGCTGGGCGACCTCGGCGCGCTGGTGGAACGCGAGTTCCGCGGCGGCTGAAGGCGCGGCGCCGCTGCAGCCGGGCGCGGCACCGCGCACGTCCGTCGCCCCGAATTTGACCGCGGTCACGCGACTTCTATACTTGAGGCCACGCACGACGCTCCCGCCCCGTGGCGGCAGCCCCGACGAGATCGCACGTCCTCGAGCGCGAAAGCATGTCCCCGAAATCGATGGTCGAACTCGGCAAACGCGGCTTGCGCATCCCGGCGCTTGCCGCCGGGCTGCTGGCGGCGCCCGTCGCGCTTGCCGCCGACGGCCTCTACCTCGGCGTCACCGGCGGCGTCATGAGCACCGATCGTGCCGCGCACGACGACGCCGTCAGCGCCGGGCTGCTGGTCGGCTACGAGTTCCTCAACGTCGCCGTCGGCGATATCGCCGCGGAGGCGGTCTACACGACGACGCTCAACGAGGCGGACATCGCCGGCGTCAGGGGGGGCTGGGAGATGGACACGCTGGCGGCCTATGCCGCCTTCCGCACGGCGGGACCCGTCTATTTCAAGGCACGGGCCGGCGTCGTCGACGCCGACGTCAAGACCCGCGCGGACACCGACAGCAGCACCCGCTTCTCCGTCGGCCTCGGCATCGGGCTGTCGGTGGGCATCGCCCAGTTCGAGCTCGAGTACACCACGATCACCGACAACGTCGACTTCATCGGTCTCGCCATCAATCTCAAGACACCCCTTTGACGGGGGGCCCGCGAGCTCACAACGGGCACGAAACGCGACCTCTGCGCATCATGCGCCGACGGCGCGCACGCTGCGTCCCGCTTCAGCGGGCCACGGCAGCGCGGCATGGGCGTCGGCCACGGCACGCAGCCGCCGCTCGATGCCCGCGGGAAAGGGCGCCGTGCTGCCCGTGCCCTGATCGAAGTGCAGCAACATGAGTTCCATGGTCGCCACCTGCAAGCCTTCGTCCTCGGCAAACATGCGGTGGAACATACGGATGCGTTTGCGGTCCACGCCGAGAAGATGGGTCTGCACGGAAATGGCCTCACCCCGGTGCAGCTCGCGCAGATAAACGATGTGCGCCTCCGCCGTATAGAGCGTACACTGGGTGCGAGCGCGGTAGTCCGCATCCATGCCCAGATGGTCCTGCACGTTCCATGAGGCAAAACCGAAGGCGACGGCATAGTAGCCGTCCATCATGTGGCCGTTGGCGTCGAGCCAGCCGGGCTCGACCACGCCTTGGTAGAGAGTGAGCGCAGCCGTCATGGGGACCTCATCGCGTGCACGTCGCATGAATACTAGACGAACTCGACCCCCGGCGAGAGCATCAACGTGCGTGCGCACGACGCCGCGGGCGCAAGGCGCATGCCTTCGGCGCCTGCTCAAAGCAGCGGCATGCGCTTACGCCGCGATGGTGGCGCTGCTCGTCGGGGGCGTCGCGGCACACGCCTACGAGGAGGAACGCGCCTTCGACATGCTGAGCCGCGACTACGCGCAGTGCGCCGCTTACTTCGCCATGATGACGGCGCTCGACGAGACCCGCACGTCGCACTACCGCCTTCTCGCCGACACCACAGGGGGGTTCGCCGCCACGCTGTCGAGCGTCGAGCTGGCCACGCAACGCAGCGAGCGTGCGTTCGCGCGAATCCGCGAGATGATCGGGGAAGGCGGCGCTCAGACCGACGCCGTTTTCGCGCAGTACCATGTCCCGTGTATGGATCTTGTCAACGATGCCCAGGCCCGGCTGCAGTACTGGCTCGACAAGACCGATTGAGCGCCAAAGCGAGGCCGGCGTCGCCGCGGCGGGCGGCGGGCGGCGGCCGGGCGCGTGAGCATGCCGGCAAGCCACACCGGGGACGGGGTGATTGACGTCGTCGAGCCGCTGTCACCGCCGCCCGCGGTGCCACTCGGCACCCGTGTGCGCAGCTGGCTCGGCGCCGACATCGATCCCGAGCGCTGCCGCGTGAGGCTTTCGGCGGCCGAGCTCGACGAGCTCACGCGCCTGCGCGCGGAGCTGCGCCGCCACCCCCGCACGCTGGCAGAGCTCAGCGCCGAGCCATTCGACATCCCGCGTCTGCGAGCCGTGATGGCCGACGTGAAGCGAAGACTCGATACCGGCATCGGGGTGGCGATCGTCGACGCTCTGCCCCTCGACGACATGGACCCGGACGAAGCGCGGGCCGTGTTCTGGACGCTGGGCACACTGGTGGGCCGCACGGTTGCCCAAAAGTGGGACGGCACCCTGCTCTACGACGTCGCCGATCGCGGCCAGCCGTACGGCTACGGCGTGCGGGGTTCCTACACCAACGTCGAGCTGGTGTTCCACACGGACCGGACAACGCCTTCGGACTCGCACCGCCGCGTTATGTCGGTCTGCTGTGCCTGCAGCCGGCGCTCACGGGCGGCGTGAACCGCTTCTGCAGCCTTGCCGCCGTGCACGATCGCCTGCTGGAGATGCGCCCGGATCTGCTCGCGCGACTGTATCGACCCGTGCTCTGGGACCGTCAGGCCGAGCACGCGCCGCGCGCGCCCAAGGTCGCTTCCGCACCCATGTTCCGCGTGCGCGGCGAGCGGCTCGTCGTGCGCGCCAACGCAAGCCTGGTGCGCAAAGGCTATGCGCTCGCCGGGGAGTCCCTGGACGCGGAGCTCGAGCAGGCCCTGGCGCTGTTCGAGCAGACCGCCCACGATCCCCGCATGTGGTTCGAGGCGCCGCTCGAACGGGGTCAGCTGCAGTACCTCGACAACCTCGACGTGGCGCACTACCGCAGCGCCTTCCGCGATCATCCCGACCCGGCGTGCAAGCGCCGCCTGGTGCGCACCTGGCATAGAGATCATGGCCTGCGTGACTACGACGGCTGAGGACGGCCACCGAGCCGACCCCGCGCCGGCGGCACCCGTCGACGGCGTCCGCGCGGGCTCCGTGCCCGCACTCACGCCGAATCCGCTCCGTTGACGGGCGAGCGCGCCACCGTCTGCGCTTCGCCGTCGGCCGTGTCGCCGACGCGCGCCGCCCCACCCGCCCGCCTGCGCGCCTGGACGGTGTGGGGCCTCGCTGCGCTGTCGTTCGGTTTTGCTTTCTTTCAGCGTGCGGCGCCGAGCGTGATGGTGGCCGAACTCATGCGCGAGTTTGCCGTCGGCGCCGCGGTGCTCGGCAACCTGGCCGCCGTCTATCTCTACGCCTACGCCGGACTGCAGGTGCCGATCGGCCTGCTGCTCGACCGCTTCGGCGCGCGCCGCGCGCTCGCGGCGGCGGCCGCCATCGCTGCGCTCGGCAGCGTGCTGTTCGCGCTTGCCGAGAACATCGGGCAGGCCTACGCCGGCAGGCTCCTGGTCGGCATCGGCTCCGCGGCCGGCTTCGTCGGCGCGCTCAAGGTCGCGGCCCACTGGTTCCCACCGCGGCGCTACGCCTTCCTCACGGGCCTGACCATGCTCGTGGGCATGCTCGGCGGTATTGCCGGCCAGGCGCCGCTGGCCCTGCTGGTGGACAGCGCCGGCTGGCGGGCGACCCTGCTCGGCGCCGCGGTGCTCACCGCCGTGCTTGCCGCCGCGACGTGGCTGGTGGTGCGCGACGACCCTCCCGCAGGCGTGCATCGTGCGCCAAGGCCGCACGAGCGCAACGGTCTCGCCGCCAACCTCGCACGCGTGCTGGGCCGTCGCCAGAACTGGCTCATCGCCGCCTACGGCGGCTGCATGTCCGGACCGATGTTGGCCTACGCGGTGCTCTGGGGCGTGCCGCATTTGGTCCAAATCTACGGTCTTGCCCGGCCCGTGGCGGCGGTCTCGGCATCGCTGGTGCTGATCGGCTGGGCCGTCGGCGCACCGCTGGGTGGCTGGCTCTCGGACCGCATCGGCCGCCGCAAGCCGCCGATGGTGGCGGCCGCGGCGCTGGCACTGATCGGCTGGGTAACGCTGCTTTACGGGCCGGCGATGCCCCTGCCGGTCGTCGGCACTCTGCTGTTTGCGATCGGCGTCGTCAGTGGTGCCATGGTGATCTGCATCGCGCTGGCACGCGAGCTGGCGCCGAGCGAGATCAGCGGCGCCACGATCGGCTTCGTCAACATGGCCAACGTCGGCGCCGGCGCGCTGCTGCAGCCGCTCGTGGGGCTGCTGCTGGACCTCAACTGGGACGGTGCCGCCATCGACGGCGCGCGTGTCTACTCGGGCGAGGCCTACGCCGTCGCGTTCATCGTCCTGCCCTGCTGCGCCGCCGGCGCCCTGCTGGCCGCCGTGCGCGTCCCGGAGACCCGCTGCCGCGCCCTGGGCGACACAGCGGGCTGACGCCGCGCGGCGCGCACGCGCGCAACGTTACCCCCGCTCAAGCCGAGACCGGGTCGAAGCCCCAGGAGAAGAACGGCTGCGCGCCGTCGGCACGCACCAGGGCCACCTCCTCCAGCCACATGCGATCGCGCTCGCCTCCGGGATAGAGCAGATGCAGCGGCACCACCATGCCTTCTTCGAGCCGCCAGTCGACGTTGGCTGCGCCGTCGGCGGTGAACTGCTCAAGGTCCATGTGGCTCAGGCCCAGGCCGTGGAAGAAGACGAGAGTCCGATCGGCGTGCTCGAGGCCGTGACGCCGGTACACGTCGCGGCCGAGAGCCTGCAGCGCGCTGATGCGCACGCCCGGGCGCATCGCCTCGAGAAGCACCTGAGCCGCCTGCGCCGTGGCGCGCGCCGGGCGCCCCGCCGCGCCCTCGGCGCCGCCGTCGACCACCCAGGTCTTGCCGCCGTCCCAGCAGTAGAGGTCCAGGGTGCCGTGGCAGTCGAACATGACGTGCATGCCGGGCTCGACCTCGAAGTCCTCCAGCCCCGTCTGCAGCGTCGCCGCCGCGTCGGCGCCGCGGGGGTGACCCCACACCATGCCGCCGGGGTCGCGCACGAAGCCGCCGAGAGAAGTCACCGCCTCGTGGTAGCGCTGATTGAGCTCGCGCCAGCGCATGCCCCGGCGCCAGGAGGCCACGGTTGCCTCGATGGCGGCCTCGTTGAGTCGCGTCGCGCGGCGCAGCAGCGCGATCTCGGGCTCGGTCTTCACCTGCCGCGCGAACATGAGCGGGTCGTAGCCGTCGACGAGTTCGGCGCGCTCGAGGCCGAGCAGCTGGCCGAAGCGCAGGTCGTCGCAGGCCACTACGCCCTTCTCCAGCCCGAGGTCGGCGATCGCCCCGCGACAGGCGTCGGCGATATTGGCGCCGTAACGGCCGCGGGCGCGCTCGACCCACGCCACGCCGGCGCCGGAGGCCGGCACGAAACGATCGAAGTCATCGGCTGCTGCCGGCAAATCGAGCGGCAGCATCACCGCCCGGAACGCACGGATGTCCTCGACCCAGGTCGGCTGTGTGAGAAAGCTGCCGAGGTAGTAATCCGCCACCACGAGCACGGGATGGTCAGGGGCGTGGCGCGAGAGGATAACGGTATAGGGCCGGGGCTCGTCGGACTTGTGCGCGATGCCGTTGAAACCGGTCAGGTAGAACACGTTGAGCGGTGTCGACGCGACGATGCCGTCGATGCCCCGCGCGCGCATCGCATCCAGCAGGCGCTCCAGGTTGCAGAAGCGGTGCGGAAGAGCGTTGCGACGAAACGGCGGCTCGGGCTGGGCGGACATGGGCACTCCTGTTGACGCGGCGGTGAGCAGGGGAGCGGCGCGGCGCGCCGACGGCTGTCCATTGTGCGGCGAAAACGCGCCCGGGGCCAGCGGCCGGGGGAGCGCCCTGGCGAAGCGCAACCCCCGGGCTTGCGTTTTGTGCGACGCAGCATATAATGCGCGCGCTTTGCGGATAGGGGTAAGGCGGCGTGATCGATCCGACCCGGCCGGTGCGAGTGTTCAAGAACCTCAAGCACGGCTGCTACAGCATCATGCAGAACGGCAGGCTGCACGCCTCGGCGCGCGAGGTGCGGCTGCTCGACGTGGAGTTCCGCGTGCGCGAGGCGGGCCGCCAGCGCATGCTGCGCGAGCAGCGGCGCAACGCGCATGCGTTTGCGGTCGGCA
>JABAHR010003639.1_pt2 | contig 10719 bp, 11 predicted proteins | sample 7062101 | NCBI WGS metagenome assembly JABAHR01 (sample SAMN14534553, study PRJNA622989) | marine sediment metagenome | biome: marine biome [ENVO:00000428]; feature: marine pelagic biome [ENVO:01000023]; material: deep marine sediment [ENVO:00002113] | place: India: Gulf of Kutch | collected...
CGGCGTATCCGGCTGAAGCCTACATACCGGGAGGCGTGAACCGGCCGTCGATGGCCGTCCAGCCACCGTCGGCGAAGAGCACCGTGCCCGTCACGTAGCTCGCCGCGTCGGACGCGAGGAAGACCGTCGGACCCGCCATTTCCCGGGCACTCGCCCAGCGCTTGAAAATGTTCCGATCGCCATAGGCCTGATACCACTCCGGCTTCTCCTTGATCGGAGCCGTGAGCGGCGTGTCGATGACCCCGGGGGCCACCGCGTTGACGCGCACGCCCGAGGGACCGAGCTCGGCCGCGGCAGCGCGGACCATCTGGACGATGCCCGCCTTGGTCGCCGCGTAGATGCTCTGACCGGGCTCGACGACCTGCGACCGGATGGACGAGAAGAGGATGATGCTGCCGGAGCCCTGCGGGGCCATGATCCGCCCGGCGGATTGAAGCACGTGCGCGTTGCCCTTGAGATTGACGCCGAGCACCCGGTCGATCTCCTCATCCGTGTAGTCGAGCAACGGCTTCCGAACGTTCACGCCTGGCGTGCAGACGACGACGTCGAGGCTGCCACGCTCCGCCGCGATCGACTCGAAAGCGGCCGAAACTCCAGCCCCGTCCAGGATGTCGACCTCGGCCGCGTCCGCCTCCCCGCCCGCCTCACGAATCGTCCGTGCGGTCTGTGATGCAGCTTCGAGATCGACATCGAGGCAACGGACATACGCCCCCTGCTCCGCGCACCCGATCGCCACCGCCTCGCCGATGCCCGAGCCGCCGCCCACGACTGCGGCGTTCTTTCCCTTCAGGCTGAACATGTCTACCACGCTATGTCTCCGTCTGAGTTGTTGGCCTTCGGAGGACGAGCACCAGGGCGAACGCAGCGGCCGAGGCCAGGATCCCGAGCAGCGTCGGGTCGAGCAGGCGACTGCCGCCCGTGAACCCTGTCAGGCGATCCGCAACGAGCATCGCCACGCCGGCCCCGATCGCGGCAAGAGCCTCGGGGGCGCCGCCGCGACGTGAATACAGGCCCGCCACGACCGGAACCGAGAGGCTCACCGCGAGCACGACGTAGAAGACGGTGAGCGCACCGAGCACGGTGGGTTGGACGATCGCGAGCCCGATCCCCAAAGCGCCCGCCGCGACCGCCGTCATGCGTGCGACCCGAAGCACCCGAGCGTCCGAGGCGTCCGGCGCGACGAATCGCTTGTACAGGTCCTTTGCCAGCGACGTGGACAGCATGTAGAGCACGGTGTCCGCCGAGCTGACTTCCGCCGAGAACACCGCCGCCAAGCCGAGGGCACCGAGCAGGGGCGGAAGCCCCAGCGTGAGCACGGTCGGGACCGCGAACTCGGAGTTGGCCCCGAGGTCAGGGGCGTACACGTGGGCGATCATGCCGATCAACGCCGGGACGAAGGCGAAGACGAGGAGCACCACACCCTGGAGCCCCACGCCGACGCGAATGCTCCGTTCGTCGCGGGCGGCGTACGACTTCTGCAACAGCCCCGGTGACAGCATGAACGACGGCACGAGGAACGCCATGATGAGGAAGCCCGACTCCGGACCGGTCCAGAAGCTCGACCAGCCCGGATTGGCCGGCGCGGCGGCCTGCACCGCATCCCATCCACCCGCCCTCGACAGCGCGATGGGCACGGCGATCGCCATTCCACCGAGCAGCACGACGAGCTGGACTACGTTCACCCATGCCGAAGAGACCAACCCGCCGGCCGTGAAGTATGCGGTCATGACAATGCCTCCGAGCACGGCGCCGACCCAACGCGGCGTGCCGAGCACGAACTCGAAGATCTGCGACATCGCGATGAGCTGTGCCGACAGGACCGAGAGCGTGACGAGCCATAGGAGCGCCGCGATCGTCGCTCGCACCGAGGGGCCGTAGCGCAGCTCCAGATAGTCGCCCGCCGTGTAGAGCCCGTTCTGTGTAGCCACCCGCCAGATCTTCGGCCCGATCCACATGGCCAGGACCAGCGTGCCGATCCCGGCCGAGCCGACCCACCACCACGCCGAGATCCCGTCCCGGTATCCGAGCCCCGACGCCCCGATGATCGAGCCCGACCCGATGTTCGCGGCCAGGAAGGTCGTGAAGATCAAACCCGGGCCGAAGGAGCGCCCACCGACGAAGAAGGAGTCGCTGCCCTCGACCCGCCGAGAGACCCAAAGACCGAGCACCAGCATCCCGAGCGCGTAGACGACGAGCGCCCCGAGATAGAGTCCGACGGGGGCGTCAGGGTTCGGGTTCACGGCGCGACCGTCACCGCTCGATCTCCGCGTCGACAAGCCCGATCATACGTTCCGCCTCGTCGAGGAAGGCGCCGAACTCGTCGAGGGTCGCGACCGCAAAGGCACGCCTGAGGATCGCCATGTTCTGCAGCACGGGGTCAGCCGACAGAGCAAACGGTTCGGGAGCCAGGACCCCTGCCTCACCGGACCCGTAGACCGGGCTCACCCGGTTCCACCACTGGGCGTTTCTCCTGAGGAGATTGTCGAGGCTCTGGGAGTCCGACTTGAAGAGCTCCGGATAGAGCTGGTCGAACAAGAACTCTCTGCTGCGGACCTCGTCCTCCACGGCGTCCGACACGAAGTCTTCCCACCCGCTGAGCGCCGCCCTCAAATGCCCGTTGCGCACCAGCGCGATGCGACCCGAGTTCACGAGGATCCGGATTCCCCCGAGGGGCGGGTTGGTCGTACCGGAGAGAATCAGACCGAGGGCGAGAGTATCGGGCACCGTGAGCGTCGACCGGCCCGCGTCGTGGGCCTCTCTCATCAGGGGAAGCAGCGCCTCGACGTTCGCGACTACCTTGCGGTGCATCCCGACGAAAGGCGTCGTGTGCTCGATCGTCGCGACCAGGTCCGCACGCACGTTCTCGAGCTCTAGGAGGAGCAGGCGTCGCTCGTCCTGGCGATCCCACCACGAGTCGAGGGCAAAGGCCGCCAGAACCCCGAGAAAGAGGACGACGACTTCGACCAAGAGTCGGCTCCGGCGAAGCTCCATGCTCAACCCCTCGGGTAGTCCAGGATGGTCGGCTCCTAACGTCCGAGGTCGCTGGCGCTCGGCAGCCCCGGCAGCCCCTCGGCCATCTTCACCGCGCGCAGGATGGCTTCGGCCATCGCGTCGGCGGCGAGCGCCCCGATGAAGCTCACGTTCACCGGACCCTCCCAGCGCCCTGTCGCAAGCGAGAAGACCGTATCGCCATCGCCCATGGTGTGGACTGGATAGATGGCCCTTGCCAACCCGTCCTGCGCCATCTGGGCAACCTTGGTCGCCTGAACCTTCGTGAGGCCGGCATTCGTCGCCACGATACCGATCGTGGTGTTCGCGCCGGCCTCGGAATCGTCCTCTTCCCGCCCCGCAAGCTCCCGCAGGAGAAGACGCGCATCCGCCAAGCCCGTGCCGTCTTCGGTGCGCACGCCCGCGACGACTTCACCCGTCGCGGGATCGATGATGTCGCCCCTCGAGTTCACCGCCACGGCGGCCGCCACGACGAGACCGTTCCCGAGGGTGATCGAGGCCGTGCCGAAGCCGCCCTTCATGGCTCGGCGGGCACCGAACATCTTGCCCACAGTGGCCCCCGCCCCTGCTCCCACGTTGCCCTCGTCCGGTGCGTCAGCACGGGCCGCCTGCGCGGCGGCGTAACCGCAGTCCGGGCCCGGCCGGATCTTCTCCTCCCCCTCCAGCCCGAGATCGTAGAGGATCGAACCCACGACGATCGGGACGACCTTGCTACCGACCCGGAAACCTACGTTCCGCTCGTCGAGGTAGCGCATCACACCCGAGGCGGCATCGAGGCCGAAGGCACTACCCCCGGAGAGCACCACGGCGTGCACCTCTTGAACCATGTTCACCGGGTCGAGAAGCGCGATCTCTCGGGAGCCCGGCCCGCTCCCCCGCACGTCGACCCCACCGACAGCACCGTCCTCGGCGATCACCACCGTACACCCCGTCGGGCGNNCGACCCCACCGACCGCGCCCTCGTCGGCGAGCACCACGGTACACCCGGTCGGGCGCTCGCTCAGCGTGTGATGACCGATCCTGAGGCCGTCGACCGCCGTGATTCCCCACACGTCCATGGACGCCGCCTCCTGTGCTCGCGAGGGCACAGCGAATACGCACGCGACCACCATCGCGGAGAGCACGCTCGCTGTTCTCACGTTACTGGCTCCTGCCTCGGGTTCGGCTCGAACGCGGAATGTCCGTCGCTTCTTCGACGCGAACAAGTTATCTCGCCGCGCGCCGAAGCCATATCGGATCGGACTTTCGCCGGCTCCGGCGTCGCCTACCTTCATCCCCCCGCACACCCATCCGCTGAGGAAAGGTCCCCATGCCCGACACCGTCGATCGCGTGCTCGAGGAGATCGAGCGCTCCAGCGACGAGATCGTCGACTTCGCGGCCGAGCTCATCCGCATCCCCACCGTGAACCCGCCGGGCGAGGCATACCCGGAGTGCGCCGAGGCCATCGGACGCCGGCTCGAAGCCTGGGGAATGTCCGTGGACTACGTGAATGCAGCCGGGCGGCCGGAGCACACCACCGACCATCCCCGGGTGAACGTGGTCGGGCTGCTCGAGGGCTCGGGGCCGCGGCCGCTCGTGCACCTCAACGGCCACTTCGACGTCGTACCGGCGGGAGCCGGCTGGACGGTCGACCCCTTCGGCGGCGAGGTGCGGGAAGGCCGACTGTTCGGCCGGGGGGCATCGGACATGAAGAGCGGCATCGCGGCGGCGGCCTTCGCCGTGGAGGCGATCCGCCGGGCCGGAGCGACGCTGCGAGGCTCCGTCGAGGTGAGTGGCACCGTCGACGAGGAGAGCGGAGGCTTCGCCGGTGTGGCCCACCTGTGCGCTGTCGGACGGATCTCGAGCGATCGGGCCGACTACGTGATCATCCCGGAACCCTTCGGTCCCGGACGCATCTGCGTAGGCCACAAGGGCGTCTACTGGTTCGACGTCACGGCGCACGGCCGGACGGCCCACGGGAGCATGCCCCACATCGGCCGCAGCGCCGTCATGGACATGGCGGCCTTCCTGGAGCTCGTGCGTACGGAGCTGGAGCCCCAGCTCGAGACACGGGTCACGGACATGCCCGTCGTTCCCGCCGAGTCGCGACGGGCGACCATCAACGTCAACGCCGTCCACGGCGGACAGACGGACGCCGAGCACCAGTCGCCCTGCGTCGCGGACGAGTGTCACGCCACCTTCGACCGTCGCTTCCTGATCGAGGAGGATCTGGAGGACGTGCGGGGGGAGATCCGGGCACTGGTAGCCGCCGCCGAGTCCGCAGACCCGGACCGACGTTACACCGTCACCGACCGGATGGCGGTCGAGCCCACCCAGGCCCCGGGCGACTCACCGCTGATCTCCGCACTGGCTTCCGCCGTCCTGCGTACGACCGGGCAGCCCGCGGAGCTCGTGGCGAGCCCCGGAACCTACGACCAGAAGCACGTGGCCCGGATCGGAGGCCTGGCCCACTGCGTAGCCTACGGACCGGGTCCCCTGCAGGAGGCCCATCAGCCTGACGAGTCCTGCTCGGTGGAGGATATCGTCACCGCCACGAAGGTCATGGCGCTGACGGTCCTCGAGCTGGCCGGGTAACCGCCCGACTCAGACGGTCGCGAGCACGTCCTCCAATACCACGGTTCCCCGCTCGCTGTCGTCCCACTGCGGCTCGAGTCCCAGATCCTCCGCGATGCAGCGGTACGTGGTCTCCGCCGAGAGCAGCACGCCCGGCACGCCTGCGCCCGGATGCGTCCCCGCACCAACCAGGTAGAGTCCGTCGACGTCCTCGCTGCGATTGTGCGGACGGAACCACGCGGTCTGCGTGAAGCGCGGCTCGATCGCGAAGGCATTGCCCAGCGTGGCGTTGAGCTCGGAGCCGAAATCGTCCGGTGTGAAGACCTTGAGGACCTCGAGATTCTCCCAGAGATCCTCCATCCCCCATTCTTCGAGGAAGTCGATCACGGTCTTCGTGAAGGGCTCCTTCAGCGAGCTCCAGTCCAGACCCGAGGCGTTGTTCGCGACCGGAATCAGGACGTACATGCTCTCGCAGCCCGGAGGCGCCATCGACGGATCGGTCCGCGTCGGGGCGTGGACGTACATGCTGAAGTCGTCGGGCAGGATCTTCTTCTTGAAGATGTCCTTCACGAGCTCCTTGTAGCGCTCGGCGAGAATCAGCGTGTGGTGCTCGAGCTGCGGATACGTCTTGCGAGTCCCCAGGTAGAGCAGGAAGCAGCTCATCGAGTATTCCATCTTCTTCAGCTTCCGGTCCGTCCACCGACGACGGTGCTCGGGATCGACCAGGCCGCCATAGGTGTGACCGACGTCGGCGTTCGAGACCACGACCTCGGCCGGGAGCGTATCGTGCTCGGTCCGCACGCCCTTCACCCGTCCGCCTTCCACGAGGATCTGCTCGACCTCCTCGCCCGTGCGGACGATGCCGCCCAGCTCGGTGAAGAGCCGTCGCATACCCTCGACGACGGAGTACATCCCGCCCCGCGTGAACCAGACGCCGCCCTCCCGCTCCAGGTACGGGATCATGAGGTAGATCGCCGGCGTCGTGAACGGATTGCCGCCCACGAACAGTGGATGGAAGCTGTAGATGAAGCGGTGGCGAAAATCCTCGAAGTAGCGATTCACGAAGTGCGTCACCGGCTCGTAGGCCCTCAGCTTCGCCACCTTCGGAACGAACCCGGCCATCTTCCCCAGCGTGTCGAACGGCTTCGAGCCCAGCCTGTCACCGATGACGGCTTCGTAGATCGGCTCCACCGCGCTCATGAAGTCGTCGAAGCGCTCTGCATCTCCCGGGTTGTTCTCGCGCATCTGTGCCTTCATGCGCTCCGGGTCGCCCACGTAGTCCAGCATGCTTCCGTCGTGGAAGTAGACCCGGTAGTAGGGGTCCAGCGGGATCAGGTCGACGTAGTCCTCGAGCCTGCGCCCTCCGGCCCTGAAGACCGAATCGACGACGGCCGGCGCCGTGACGAGGCTCGGGCCCATGTCGAAGGTGTAACCGGCTTCCCGGAATTGATATGCACGGCCGCCGACCTTCGATCGTTTCTCGACGAGCGTCACGCTCATGCCGGCGGCCTGGAGACGGATCGCTGCGGCCAGGCCTCCGAAGCCTGCACCGATGACGACGGCCGGACGGCCGCGGGGACTGAGCTGGATCATGAAGAGAGCTCCAAAGAGTTCGTATCAGTCGAATGGTCTGCCCGCCCGAGGTGCGGGATCGAGCGGCGCGCCCACATCGACGCCGCTCGCTCGCCGTGCATGGCGACGAAGTCGAGAAGGTCGTCCAACCCGGCCTCCACACGGGCCTCGAGGCCTCGCACCGTCAGCTCGGAGAGCGGAAGTGGCTCCCGCACCGAGAGGAACGCCGTCGGCGCGGGATGCCCGCCCATCTCGAGGTGCATCGAAAGCGGGACGACGAGAGCCGGTCCGAGTGCCCTGGCCAGCCGGCCGACCCCGCTCTGGAATCCGAGCGGGCGAAGATGGGTCGGACCGATGCGCCCCTGAGGGAAGAGGACCACCGTGGGAGGCCGCGCATCCCCGGCGATCCGCTCGAGCCGATCGATCAGGGCTCGTACCGAGCCGAGCGAACCGGGCGTGAGGCCGAGCCCGCCGATCCACCTCAGGAACGGCCTCCTTCGCAGCTCTTCCTCGAGCATGACCGTGTAGAGCGGGGATGCCGGTCGGACCTCGCGGTGCAGGGCACGCACCAGAAAGCCGTCCCACCAGCTGACGTGGTTCGGGCAGATCAGCCAGGGGCGGGGGTCGGCGGCGGCAGGCAGGCGCTCCGTGCCTTCGATCAGGACGTCGTGGATGCCACCCGACATCCGACGCCGGAAGACGGCATCGAATACGCGCCAGGAGCGGACGATCCCGGACGCCCTCATGGTGTCGTCGAGGGAACCGGGGAGGTCCAGTGTGCGGCGCGGTTCGCCGCGGGGAGCTCCTGGGCGCGAGAGATCCGACGGAGATCCCGAAGCGCCGACGCTGCCAGGCGCATCTTCGTCCGACGCGACGTGTGGGCACGCCGGGTGAGGTTGTCGTACCCGTTCGCCCTGATCTCCGAGTGGATTCCCCGGTACACGCGGGCTGCCACGGCAATCGCCGCCCGGGCAAACCTCGGCAGGGCGGGAATCGCCTCGAAGGCGAGCTCGTACTTCTCCTCCGCCTCCGCGAGCAACTTCTCGGTCAGCGCCACGTACGCGCTCGAGACCGCCTGGGCCCCCGAGCGCATCTCCATCAGCTCCAAGACGGAGATTCCGTGCTCCGCCATGAGATCGAGCGGCAGATAGACCCGACCGCGATCGAGGTCCTCGCCGACGTCACGGAGAATGTTCGTGAGCTGCATGGCGTCTCCGAGCGCCTGCGCACGGTCCAGCGTCTCCTGGTCGTGCACCCCGAAGAGCTCGGTCATCAGGCACCCCACCGAGCCGGCGACGCCATATGTGTAGCGCCACAGCTCCTCGAGTGAGGCGTAGGAGCGCAGCGAGAGGTCCATCCCCACGCCTTCGAGAAGATCGGTCACGTAGCGGAACGGGACCTCTCTCTGCCGGAGGACGGCCATCACGTGGTCGAGGAACGGCATGCCCGAGGTGCGACCGTCGTAGGCTCTCCGTGCCGAGGCCGCCCAGAACTCCAGCGCCGGCGCACGAAGCGTCGCGTCCACACCGCGCTCCGGGTCGTCCACGAGGTCGTCGGTGAAGCGGCAGAACGCATAGACGTCCGCCACATCCGACCGCACCCGCGCCGGAAAGAGCCGAGCAGCGAAGTGGAAGGACCGGGCGTGGTCGCGAAAAGTCGCCGCGCGCTGCTCCTGCGACGAAAGCGCCTGCGCCCGACTGCGGACGGCCGCCTCGGCCAGGATCTCCACGGAGACGGTGGGCCCCACCTGCGCCGTCAGCGCCGCCGCCCGGGTCGAAGCCTGGCTGGCGATCTCCGCTTTCACCGATGCCCGAACCAGATCGACCCAACCTCGGAGCATCGCTTCGATGGCGACCGCGCCCGGAAGGACCTCACGAAGCTCACGAGCGAGCGTGTCGGCCTCGCCGGCCAGATGGCCGAAGGCCTCGACGATGGGCGTCCGTCCGTCCGCCCTCTCCCGATAGAGCTCCCGAGCGACGAACTCGGGAGTCGAGCCGAACCGATCCAGATCCGTGAACGAGAGCGGCCAGGTCCACTTCTCCTGCCGGAGATCCTGGAAGGCCGGCTTGCCGGTCTCGCGACTGGGGCAATAGTCCAGGATGTCGTCGACCATCTGGTAGATCCGACCCACACGAACGCCGAGCGCGACGACGCGATCGACCTCCACGACTTCACCGGAGCAGGTCGCCGCGAGCGCGGCGGCCGCTCCGAAGAGCGCGCCGGACTTCCCGTCCACGATCCGATGATAGGTGTCCCAGTCGAGCCACTCTCCCTGAGAGCGGCCCTGCAGGATTTCGCCGGCGACGGTCTGCTCGACCGCGTAGACGAAGCTGGACATGAACTCGGCGCTTCCGACGCGGTCGGCGAGCCTGTAGGCCCCCGTGAGGAGGTGGTCTCCCATGACGAGGGCCGGACCGACACCGGCCGAAGCGGCGACCGTCGGCTGACCCCGTCGGACATCCGCTCCGTCGAGGATGTCGTCGTGGAGCAGCGACGCCTCGTGGACCGCCTGGATGGCGAGCGCGCCGAACCAGAAGGCCCCACCTACGTCCTCGATTCCGGTCTCCGCCAGGAATCCGGTGGCCACCCGAGGCCGAAGGAGCTTGCCCTCGACCGGAGGGACCGGGATCCCCGACGCGCGTGCTTCGTCGACGGCGTGGGTCAGCCGCGAGAGAATGTGCTCGGACATCGCTGGCGCCTTCATGCGGGTGTTCCTGCGAGGCGAGGTGAGCGCGCCGACCAGCCTGCCGCGAGGCGACCGGAAAGGAAGCAGAGCGTCACCGCGAGCAGGGTGAAGAAAACGGACGGCCAGAGGCCCGCCATCACGACCATGCCCAGCGGCATGGCCAGCAGCGCGCCGTAATAGGTGAACCACCAGCGGGTCGGAACGCGATCGGTCCACTCCAGCACCCGAAGGCGCTCGAGCCCGACCATGATCAGGACCCCCGTAAACATCCAGCCGGCGAGGTTGATCATCGGCATCCCGTAGAACGCCCCTTCGACGCCCCACAACCAGTAGGGCGTCAGATAGCTCATCGCCGGATCCAGGGCGAGGTCCCAGGAGGTCAGGAATGCCGCACCGACCACGATGCGAACCCACGGGCGCGCCCGGTCACCGACCGCGCGCCGGGCCAGCACGAGCGAGGGCAGACCCATCAGAAACCAGCTCAAGGGAATGACCCACGGTACCCTGCCACCGAGCTTGAAGCNNGTATCCGGTCCCGATGTACTCGGCGAGGAAGGAGACGGTGGCCGTCAGAGCCAACGCCGCGATCCACCGCCCACCCACCTTCAGCGTGAGGGTCAGGGCCAGCACCAGCGCGGCGAGCACGATGTGCGCCTGCCCGAAGAACTGGAAGGACACGGCGTAGAACGACAAGGCCTGACCCGACTGGGGCAGGTTCTCCGGCCGGAGGCCGAAATATCCGTATCCGGTCACGGCGATCGCCGTGAAGACGATCAGGAAGCCGAGCGGACCCCAGCTCACGAAACGCTTGCCGATCGATTCCATCACGCGACTCCGACCCCGGGAGTGGGCTCGCCGGTCAGCCACCCGTCGAACTCCTCCCCCGACCGAAACGACC
>JABAHR010003275.1_pt5 | contig 10714 bp, 8 predicted proteins | sample 7062101 | NCBI WGS metagenome assembly JABAHR01 (sample SAMN14534553, study PRJNA622989) | marine sediment metagenome | biome: marine biome [ENVO:00000428]; feature: marine pelagic biome [ENVO:01000023]; material: deep marine sediment [ENVO:00002113] | place: India: Gulf of Kutch | collected...
TAAAGACCATGATAGTGAATTTGCCGTAGTCTCCTGCCCTGCAATAAATAGGGTAATCGCTTCATCCCTTATTTGCTGATCTGAAAAACCTTCGCTCTCATTATCCTCACTTCTTACAGAGAGAAGAAGTGAAAGCAGATCATCATAATTGTCTTCATTGCCCCGTCTTTCCGAAATGAATTCATATATCGTTCTATCGAGACTTGCAAGAGCCTCTTTACATTTTTTTACTCCGGGAAGGGGCAGTTTATCTAGGTACTCTGAAAATGGAAAAACAAGCCTTGTAAACTGCTTCATAACATCTGTAAGTGCTCCTCCAATTTCATCAGGGTCTTTTTCAATATCAGAATTAAAGAGTGTCTTTACTACAATGCTAAACGTAAGCTTCATCATCTCCTTGTGCATATCCAATATCTGCCTGTCATGCCACTTTTCTGATATTCTATGAGAGTGCTCGCTCATAACCGATGCATATTTGGATATTCTTCTTTGCAGGAACACGGGCTGAATCATACGTCTGTGTTTTAAATGAGTTTCTGCCTCACTTGTTAAAAGCCCCTCCCCCACGACCATCTTTGCCCTTTTAAGCGCCCTGCTCTTACTAAAGTTTTTATTGTTAGTAACAAGCACATCCTTTACAATCTCCGGGTCACTTACCATATACATATTTCTTTTTCCAAGTCTGAAAAACGCAATCTCACCATAAGTCTTGCGCATGTGGGTTAAAAACCCCAGAATGTCTGTAAAATAATGATATGACGAGCCTAGTAAAGGTATACCTTTGGGACCTGGTGGGAAATGAGTTGTTTTCATATTTTATTGGGTTTATTAAAAAAGATTATTTCAAAAGAGCTTTAGCTTGTATAACAAGCAGGTCATCTGAGCTATTGTTTATTACCGTATTAAAATCCTCTTTGGCTTTTCCTTTATCTTCATTTGCCTGATAGATTATCCCTCTATATAAATAGGCTTTATAAAGTTGCTTATCAAGGCTTATAGCCTTATCACAATCAAGCAATGCTTTTTGTAATTCACCCATGTTTATGTAAGTAAAGCAGCGGTTAGCATAAGCATCCGCATATGCTTTATCTATTTTGATAGCTGAAATCAGATCATTTAGTGCATCCTGATACATGGCTTTTTTGTTATAAGCCAGGCCTCTATTATTGTAGGCCTCTGCATAGCGCGGGTGATAATTTATGGCTTTATCAAAATCTTTAATTGCATTATCATAGAGTCTTTTCTCTAAATATAATAGACCCCTGTTGTTATATACCCTTGCAGCTTCTTTGCTCGTGTCAACCTGCCTCGGAGCAGGTTTTATATCCTGGGAATGACCAACATTAATGCCAAATAGAATTAAAAATAGAAATCCAAGAATTAGTGAAATAAATTTATGCATAATGATTAATCTCTTTAGTATTATACTATTTTTGGAAACTAAATTTCAAGAGTGAAAACTGGGAGTGTTGATGAATCAGGAATAAGTGGTGTACTAGTTATATAAAGAAATAGTTATTTAGGCGTATAAATTCCGGATAACTCTTTTACTTTTTCTGCTGCCTCTGGAGAATCGAGGATTTTCCCTTTGCCCATTTCGTATAAAAAATTAGCATTGTCTCTGGGAGCCTCACTTCTAACTCTAGGCTCAAAGAAAACCTCTTTCGTGTGCACTAGCCCTGCTCTGTTGTATGAAGCAAGCTCATACTTCATACCCATCCTGAGTGCATCACAAGGGCAGGCCTCAACACAAAACCCGCAAAACACACATCTCATAAAATCTATATTGTAAATCTTGGGTCTTCTTTCTACTCCATAATCATCTGCGGGTTCGGCTACAATTGATATAGCCTGGGTTGGGCAGGCTACTTCACAAAGCTTACACGCTACGCACCTTATTTTTTGATCATCATCCCCTGGCATAATATGAAGACCTCTGTATCTGGGAGGAAGCTCTTTTACTTCTTCAGGATACTGTACTGTAATCGTTTTTGACCCGAGCAGATGTTTAAGTGTGATAAACATCCCTTTTAGTATCTGAGGAATATACAGTTTTTCGAAAAACGTAAGCTCTGGTGCTTTTAGTACTTTAATTTTTATAGCCATTGGTTTTATCTTAAAAAAAATACTGCTATAATTATTAACACAAAATAAGGATAATTAAAACAGTCTCTACTTTATTTTAAAAATTCTATAATAAAGAATAAACGAACAGATTATTGAAATAACAAATAATATAAATCCTAAACCAAACTGGCCCAATAACAGTTTACCCACTCCTACCATACCGCTTATTACGACACATATGCCTAATACCCAGTTAAGAAGGAGAGCGGCTAAAGGTTCTTTGTTTTCATTGCTAGTAGTTACAGGCCCCCAAAAACCCCAGGGTCTTATTTTATTATAAAAAAACTGTAGTTTTTGAGTCGGCTCAGGGGCAGTAAGATATGTAGTAATAACCCAGGTAGTGATAGAAATAGGTATTACAATTACCTGATGCTTTAGTTCGAGGGTTATTCCTTTTAAATTGGTATACAATATCATTGCTAAAATTGTGATAATGGAGCTAGCAAGCGCAGAAATTTCGGACCATGCATTAATTCTCCACCAAAACCACCTGAGAATGAGAACAAGCCCTATTCCAGCACTCATTGCCCAAAGGAAAATCCATGCTTTTCCGATATTTTTAATATACAGGGCAAATATTCCGGCAAGTATTGTTATTATTATTGTAAATATCCTCGAAACAAGCACATAACGTCTGTCTGAGCCGTTTTTATCGATAAACCTCTTGTATATATCATTTACAAGATAAGAAGACCCCCAGTTAAGGTGAGTTGTGATAGTAGACATAAAAGCAGCCAGAAAGGTAACGAACAGCAGCCCCTGCAGCCCCGGGCCTAAATACTTCTTTATCATCAAAAGGTAATAAATCTCCTGATCGGCATCTTTGTGCTCTGCATATGGAAATATAAGAAGCGATGCCACAGCTACAAGCACCCACGGCCAGAGCCTTATTATATAATGGTTAATAACAAACCACGCAGTACCGGCTACGGCATGGTTTTCATTCTTTGCCGATGACATTCTTTGGATTATGTAACCGCCTCCGTCTGCATTATGCGATGACCACCATATAACGCTTATAAATACCAGAAAGGAAAAGAAGCTTGATGAAAAAAACCCATCTGAAACCGGAGTTCCTGTCTCAGGGGTCATAAAAAACTTAATGTTACTTTCTACTTCACCAAGCCTTGAAAGAAAACCGGAGTACCCGCCTATATCAGGTGAGCTAATTACAAAGTGGACTAGAATTACCGAGCCAATAATAGCAATTATATACTGTAAAAAATCTGTTATTGCCACTCCCCAAATCCCTGAGAGCGCAGTGTAGGTTACTGCAATGACAAGGCATACAACCACTGCTGCATAAGTGTCCACTCCAAAAAAAACAGAGAACACTTTGGCCATGGCACTTATGACCCAGCCCATTACAATAAAATTAAAGAGGGTGGAAAAATAAAGAGCCTTGAATCCTCTTAAAAATGCTGCCGGTTTTCCACTGTAGCGAAGCTCTATAAATTCATTATCAGTAAGCACCTCTGCCCTTCTCCAAAGTCTTGAAAAAAGAAATACAGCAAGTACATGACCAAAAATGTAGTTCCACCAAAACCAGTTTTTCCAAATCCCTTCGGTACGTACCCAGCCTGTGATTACAAGCGGGGTGTCTGCAGCAAAGGTAGTAGCTACCATTGATGTGCCAAGAAGCCACCACGGCAGGTTCCTGCCTGAAACAAAGTAGTCAGTTATGTTGGAGCTTGCTCTCTTTGTAAAATAAAGACCAATTCCAATTGTGACTACAAGGTATGAGAGAATAATTACCCAATCAACTGCGGCAAATGAATTTATAATATTATCCATCTATTGATGTTAAAAACTGTATGATATTTTTCCAAGCGGTACTTTTACCTTTGCACCTGTGCATGAAGGAATATTGGTCTTGTTTCCCAATAAAATCTCATTTGCCAAAACTGCCATTCCTATTGCTTCTTTGGCATCCGAGGGAATACCAAAATCGTCGGAGGTTAATATATCCATATCACCAAGCCTGTTTTTAAGCTCACTTAACATAAATAAGTTCTTAGCTCCTCCACCACTTAAAATGACTTTTTGTGGATGAAATTTTGGAATAATAAATTTTTCATAAGCCTGTGCAATTGTCTCTACAGTAAGCTGCAGCAGAGTTCTTAGCATATCTTCATATCTGATTTTATTACTAATAACTTGTTTATATAATTTCTTTGCCATAATAGAACCAAATTTTTCAGCCCCGGTAGACTTTGGAGGTTTTAGCCTGTAGTACTCGTCTGAAAGTAATGTTTCGAGAAGCTTATGATTAATTTTACCGGTACGTGCTGTAGCTCCGTTTTTATCATATAATTTATTACCTTCTGTATACAGCCTCACCATATTATCCATAAGCATATTTCCCGGGCCTGTATCAAAAGCTATCATTTCTTCTATCTTTCTAGTAACTACTGTTACATTGGCAATACCTCCAATGTTTTGTACAAGAACAGGGCTTTGTTTATTAAACAATATGTAGTCTACATATGGCATGATAGGAGCGCCCTCCCCCCCTGCTGCTATATCTTTGGATCTAAAATCTCCAACCGTGGTGACTTTTGTGTTATGAGAAATGACATCTATATCCCCAAGCTGGACAGTTGATGGTATGCCGATTTTTCTCGAAGGAGGATTATGATAGATCGTCTGCCCATGGGACCCTATGAGATCGACATTGCTCAAATCAGTTGCAAATTTTTTAGCACACTGCTTAGCTGCTTTTAAAAACTCTTTAGCTACTAAAACATTTAGTTCTGAATTTTCATCTACCCGTGTTTTTTCACTTACATTTAATAATCTTTCTTTTAATTTGGCACTGTATTTCTTACAAACAAAACCAAGGGGTTTGATCTTAGAATTAATACCGCTTCCGTTAATATCAACTACAGCAGCATCGATCCCATCCATAGATGTTCCGGACATAAGACCGATTACAATCTTCTTTTTCTTGTTAGATAAATTCAGGATTGGATTCATTTATATTTTATAAAACAACTACTTTAGTGCTTTTCTCAAAAAACCATCATTTTGTACAAGCATCTCTTTTGCCCGGTTATATGTAACTTTTTTTACTCCCATTACTACTGCGGGTTTCACTTGCCAGTTTGCTGACTCAAGCAGTCTTTGTGCTTTACTCTCCGTAGTTCCTACAAGCTGTTTTACTATTCTTACAGCCCTGTTTCTAAGTTTTTCTGATTTAGGCTGTACATCTACCATAAGGTTCTTATATGTTTTTCCAAGCTTTATCATCACTGCTGTTGTTATCATATTTAAAATCATCTTGGTAGCTGTACCTGCTTTCATTCTTGTAGAGCCGACAATAACCTCAGGCCCGAGTATTGGTGATATTACTATATCAGCCGATCTCTTTTTTGTAGGATTAAAAGATATTAGTACAGATTTGGCTTTAATTTTTATTGCGTAATCAAGTGCCCCCATTACAAACGGAGTAGAACTACTGGCAGCAATACCCACCACTACATCATTTTCACTAAGTTTCTTCTTCTTTAACTGTATTTTGCTATCTTCAAAAGAATCCTCTGCTCCTTCAACCGATTTAAAAACAGCATTTTTACCCCCGGCCATGATAGCCTGAACAAAGTCAGAAGATGTACCAAAGGTAGGGGGGCATTCAGCAGCTTCGATTACACCTAGTCTGCCGCTTGTACCGGCTCCAACAAAAAATATTCTACCGCCATTTTTTGCTTGTTTATAAATAAGCTCAATTGCCTTTTCTATAGACTCCCTTTCTTTATATACTGCACTTGATATTTTTTTGTCTTCATCTGAGATCAATTTAATTATTTTCTTTGTTGATGAAGTATCTATATCTGCAGTATTAGGGTTTACCGATTCTGTAATAAGCTTATCTATTTTTCTTAAATTCTTCATGATTTTAAAGACACATCATTGTGATTGACATAGACAGTCAAATTTGCTTAAATTTAATAGTATCTGCGGGTGTAGCTCAGTTGGCTAGAGCATAAGCTTCCCAAGCTTAGGNNTTCGAATCCCGTCACCCGCTAATATCCATAAAGCTTAGTTTTGGTTTTATTCTCTTTTTCTCTTTTTAATTTTTGTTCAATAAGATATTTGATTGTAGCTCTGACAAACCTGCTTCTTTCGGCTTCGCCAAGTACAGTATTGAGTTGATCATACAGGAGAGGATCGTTTATCATGGCCCCAATAGTGCCCTCTCCTTCATCGAGTTTTTCTGAAATACTCTTTAGATTTGCCACCGTGTCTTTTAGGTCACTGGCAATACCCTTATCATCTCCAATAGACTCGGCTGCCTTTTCAATATTGGTAATTGCATTGTCTACCTTTATTTTTAAATCTTCTTCAAAGAGAAGGGCTGTAAGAAGACCATCACCGCTTTTTATTTCACCTAGCAGATCATTTAAGAGTACAATGGTTTCATCGAGTTTCTCAAGCGTATTCTTATCCCCCGGGGTTTGATTTTCTTTTCCATATATGAGCGTATTTAATACTCCATCCTCTTTTTCTATTGCCTCAATACTCCTTCTGAATGAAGCAATTGTGTTTGATATGTTGTTAATGTTTTCTTCCTTACCAAATGCTTTTACAATTTCATCAAGACTCTCTGATATATTTATAATATTTCCTATAAGCTCATCAGACTGGTCAATCAGCTTTGTTATATCAGCAGGGTTAAAACTGTTTATCTTTATTACATCCTTGATCTCTTTGGGAGTTTCTTTTGATCCCTTTATTATTTCAATATACCTATCACCCAATAATCCCTCGGTTTTTATAGTAGCTATCGCATCAGTGCCAATCCTTCTTACTCCGTCCTCTTTGACATCCATTAATACAATAATAAAATTTTTATCTATATCCTTTGGAAACTCAATCTCTTTTACACTTCCAATCCTCACACCCGATAGTCTCACCGAAGCCCCTTCGGAAAGGCCAGCAACGTTTGTAAAAGATGTTTGCACTTTATAAGATTTAGTAAATAACTTATTTTCTCCACCAAGCATGAACACGAATATTATGAATGCCACTATGCTTAGAAGTACAAATATCCCAACCTTTACAGATGATGATTTATCTAGTTTCATTAGAAGTATTTAACCAAAGTATTTCCTGAATTCTTAGAGTATACGTAACAATTGACAAGTTCANNAAGTTCACAAAAGTAATGTTAATTATGATTTACAATAAATATTTACCTACTTAATTCATAAAAAAACCATTTAAACATTAATTCAAATCAAATTTAACACAATAAGGACAACACGATGCAAAAAGCTAAGCGAGCACTTTTAAGTGTATGGGATAAAAAAGAGATTAACAAGTTTGCCGAGGGACTTGTAAAACTCGGTATCGAAATAATTTCAACCGGTGGTACAGCTAAAAAATTAAAGGACTCCGGGATTCAGATTACAGATATTTCTGAATATACAAACTCCCCTGAGATGCTTGGAGGAAGAGTCAAAACCCTACACCCAAGGATACACGGTGGAATTTTATCCATTAGAGATAATGAGACCCATATAGAGGATATGGAAAAAAACAATATAGGCCCCATAGACATAGTAGTTGTTAACTTTTATCCATTTATAGATGTAATCAAAAAAGACGGAGTTTCTCTTGATGAAGCCATAGATAATATAGATATTGGCGGCCCGACAATGCTAAGATCAGCTGCCAAAAATTATAAATACGTAACCATAATTCACGATCCTGCAGACTATAAAGTAGTATTAAAAGAGCTAAAGAAAAATGGCGGGCATGTATCTGTAGAAACCAACTACGAGCTGTCCAAAAAAGCATTTTCATACGTTGCAAACTATGATGCAGCAATCTCTAACTTTTTAGGCTCCACCAAACTCGATGGATCAGAAGTTAAATTCCCCGATTCTCTTACAATGCATTATTCAAAATCACTGGACCTAAGGTATGGTGAAAACCCTCATCAAGACGGTGCTTTTTATATTCAACCAGATTTTAATGAGCCGTCTGTTTCCAATTCATCCCAGCTTCAGGGTAAGGAACTTTCTCTTAATAATATCTATGATACAGACTCTGCTCTCGAAGCGGTAAAAGAATTTAAAGAGACTGCATGTGTGATCGTAAAACACAACAACCCCTGTGGGGTTGCTACCGGCGATAGTGTAAAAGAAGCTTTTTTAAATGCAAAGGAGTGTGATCCCATAAGTTCATTTGGAGGAATAGTTGCATTTAATACCGAAGTAGACGAGCTTGTAGCAACAGAGATGACAGAAATGTTCTTAGAGGTAATAATTGCTCCTGAGTATACCGAAAAAGCCCTGGAGATACTCTCTACAAAGAAAAATGTAAGAGTATTAAAAACTCCACCACTTAAAGATCTCTCTCAGTCTTATCTAGATTTAAAAAAGGTTACCGGCGGCGCTTTATTTCAGGATAAAGATCTTGGAGTAAGTTCTGATTTTGACAACATTAAAGTTGCCACAACAAACTCCCCAACTGAAGAGCAGATGGAAGCTCTTAAATTTGCTTGGATAGTTTGTAAACATGTAAAATCAAACACTATTATCCTTGCAAAGCCTGGCCAGACAGTTGGAATCGGTGCAGGACAGATGAGCAGAGTGGATTCAGTTAAGCTGTGCGGTATAAAAGCAAATATTTCGACCGAAGGTTCAGTACTTGCCTCTGATGCATTTTTTCCTTTTAGAGACGGTATTGACGAAGCAGCCAAACTCGGCGTAAAAGCTATTATACAGCCTGGTGGATCAATAAGGGATCAGGATATTATTGATGCATGTGAAGAACACGGCATATCGATGGTGTTTACAGGGGTAAGACACTTTAAGCATTAATCCTTTAAAACTATCCCTTTACTCTGAATAATAGTACCCTTGGCCTTTTCAAGCCTAGCAAGAGCGATATTGTAATCCGCAATAGCTCTTATTTGACTGGCTCTGGCATCAACAAGGTCACGCTGTGCTTCTAAAACTTCCCTGGTAGTACCAATACCAACCTTAAGCCTTTCTTCTTCATTAGATAAAACCTGTGTAGCAAGATCAACCGAGATATTAGCTGCTTCGATTCGCCTTTTACTGTTTTCAATTTGTCTCAGTGAGTTTCTAACATCAAGATTTACGTCATCAATAACTTTATCATATTCTATGACAGTTCTGTTTAAGTCAGCTTTTGCTTTTATATAATCTCCCCTGGCTTGCCAATTAATCAGGGGATAACTAAAAACACCTAGAATACTCCATGTTAAAAACTCTCCGTCATAGAGCTGATCGAATGCATCACCTGGGCTATTGAACTGTTCTGAAATAGGTTCCAATGTTCCACTGCCAAAATTTATTCTGTTTGGATTTTCATCGCCGCCAAGCCCCTGATACTCCAAGGTTCCCTGAACCGACAGTCTTGGAAGCCTCTGATTGGAATAAAATTTCCTAAGTTTTTCATTCTTTTCTAACTCGAGTTTTACTTGCTTTATTTCAGGTCTGTTTTTAAAAGACTCTTCTATTATTTCACTATCTCTGTAATCAATAAATTCTTTATTTGGATCATCAATCGGACTAATCTTAGAATCCAATGGAAGAACAAGAATATTTTTTAATCTATCAGAAACTGCTTCAACATTATTTTCAGCGGTAATCACATCTACCTGTCTAGCAGCTACTTCAGATTTTGCCTGAGTAACAGTTATTGGAGGAAGAACTCCTACATCCACCTGAATCTCATTTCTTTGCTGCAGATCTTTAGCAAGTTCAAGTGCCTTTAGCTGTAACTCCAGATTTTCAATAAAACCAACAAGCCCCCAATACTCTATTTCAACATTTAAAAATACTTCACTTATTCTTTTCTCAAGCTCATTAACGGCTATATCGCTGTTTCTTTTAGCAGTTATAACTCCAATAAGGTTTACATCGAGTCCAAAATCCCTTAATAAATCCTGCCCTACACTAAAACTTACATCAGTAAACCAGTTAGGGCTTAATACTTCAATGGGAGAATCTGTATCGGTTCTGGTTGCCGAAAATCTTACTAAATCATAAAATGTACCGGTCGGTAGCCTGCCATTCAAACCAGCTGTAATGTTAAATTCATCCTCCGTTACTGTTCCAGACTCAATAAACGTACTTGCCGTAGGTATCTCCCTTTCAGAATAGGATGACTCTACAGAAAATAGTATATCGAAGGCCCCTTTTTCTCTTTTTACCAAACCTTCACTGCCCTGCACATTAAACTCCTCTATCTTTATGTCTCTATTATTATTAAGCGCTAATACGAGGGCTTCTTTTAGTGTTAATTCAATAGTTTCTGTGCTACCTTCTATACTCAAAAATAGCACCATTAGAAAACTTAAAACTAATCTTTTCATTTTATTACTCATAGATGTATTTCAAAACGAGATATTAGGTATAGAAATAGTTTTTAGAAAGAAAGTATAATTAATAAATTTAAAATAGATAGAAATTACTAATTAGAAAATTTAATTTATTAAAAGTATAGAATAAATAAAAAAACCCTTCCAGAATCCTAAAGACTCTGGAAGGGTTTAATTTTTTTAGTAACTAATAACTTACGCTATTAATTATTCACCTTTAAAGAAATCATC
>JABAHR010012701.1_pt1 | contig 10712 bp, 14 predicted proteins | sample 7062101 | NCBI WGS metagenome assembly JABAHR01 (sample SAMN14534553, study PRJNA622989) | marine sediment metagenome | biome: marine biome [ENVO:00000428]; feature: marine pelagic biome [ENVO:01000023]; material: deep marine sediment [ENVO:00002113] | place: India: Gulf of Kutch | collected...
GGAACCTCCTCGAGCAGGCGGAGGGTGTGCCTCGCTGAAAAACCGCCCCAGTTGGAGCAGTTCTCGTGGATCGCGGTGAGGCCCTCGTCGGCGAAGCGCTGGTGGATGACCCGGACCCGCCTGAATCGCTCCTCCTCCTGCTGGTCCTCGCCCCACGGCTCCTGGGCGTAGGACATGATGCGAATGAGCTTGGTGCCGAGGCGCTTCATTCGCGGAATGGCGCGGTCGATTTCTCCGAGGGTGATATCGAAATCGCTGGCGATCTTCTTTCCCCAGTTGCCGATGAGGGAGCCGAACTCGGGAATCCGGATGCCTTCCCGGTCGAGGGTGTCGGCGACCTTCTGGAACTCCTTGTCAGTGAGTTCGTGGATATTCCCGCCGTTGACGGTGCGGGCTGAAATGGCATTCCATCCCATCTCCTTGGTGGCCTTGATTTGGGTGGCAAGGTCGGGGGCTGCTTCGTCGGCCGAAACCTGTCAGATACATGCGGAGAGACATAGCCGCCCCCGGCCGTCCTGCCAAGACCGGGGGGGCGGAAAGTCCCTTGTCTGCCGCCCGGATCAAGGGCATCCTGTGGGGAGTGAAATGCCCCCTCCCCACAGCCATTGCGGTCGTCCTGGCAGCCCTCCCGGTGGCCGCGGCGGAATTTGAAAAAGATGTCCTGCCCATCCTGGAGGGCAAGTGCTTCAAGTGCCACAAGGACGGCGAGGAAAAGGGAGATCTCAACCTGCAGCCGCACAAGATCAAGGAGATCATCGGGGCGGGGCGGGCCATCATTCCGGGCAGGCCGAGCGTCGGTCTCTTCATGAAAGTAATCCTGTCCGACGACCCCGACAACCGCATGCCGCCGAAGGGATCGCGTCTCAGCGAGAAGGAGGTGCAGACGCTGAAGCTCTGGATTTTCCAGGGCGCGGAACTGGGCGACCTGGACCCCGACCAGCCGGTCGATCCGGGTGCTCCCCAACCTCTGACCTGGGTCTGGACCAACAAGGCGGGCAAGGAGATCAAGGCTACCCTGCTGAAGGTGGAAGGGGACCGGGCCGTCCTCAAGATGGAGACCGGCAAGATCTACAAGTACCCGATCGCCAACCTTTCGGAGGAAAGCCAGGCGAAGGTCAGCGAGTGGGTGGAGACCGCGAGGTAGGCGGGGAATTCCCGGGCGAGCGCGCGGGCCTGCCCACCACGCCGGCAGGGAATCGGGGAAGAGAGGCGCCGGGCCTACAAAACGACCCTCTTGCCGTCATTCTGCGCGCTTTCGTAGATGGCGCAAATCAGGGCGACGGCCTTGCGTGCTTCAAGGGCGTTGACGGACGGTTCCCGGCCTTCCGCGATGGCTTGCACCACCTCCTCGAAGTTCTTCTGATGACCGGTGAAGTTGATGGCGGTGGGATCGTTGGCCCCCAGGCCGGCTTCCGAACCCTTCATCATGTTGGCGTGCACCTCGGCGTCGATCGGTTGCTCGTCCATGAAGTCCCAGATCTCGAAGGCCTCGTCGGCGAGGAAGGCGCTGCCCCGGTTGCCGCAGAGCTGGACGCGGGCGGGGTGGCCGTCCTGCGACCAGTTGGCGGTGGACCCTTCAATCACGCCGCGGGCCCCGTTGGCGAATTCGACAATCGCGACGGCGGTGTCCTCCACCTCGATGCCGGTGTGGGCGAGGCAGGCGGTATTGGCCTGCACGCTCACCACCGGGCCGGCCAGGTAGAGGAGGGCGTCGATGGTGTGGATGGACTGGTTCATGAGGGCGCCGCCGCCATCGAGGGCCCAGGTGCCGCGCCAGGCTCCGGAGTCGTAGTAGTCCTGGCTGCGGTACCACTTCACGTAGGCCGAGGCGGAAGTGAGGGTCCCGAAGCGCCCGGAGTCGGCAGCGGCCTTGAAGGCGTCCATGGCGGGGTGAAAGCGCCGATTGAGGACCGCTGCAAGGGTGACCTTGTTCTCCTCGGCGGCGTTGATCATCATGTCGATGCGTTCCGGGGTGATCTCGAGGGGCTTCTCGCACACCACGTGCTTGCCCGCCTGGAGGGCGGCCACCGAGGGATCGAGGTGAGCTCCGGAGGGGGTCCCGACCGTGACGATCTCGAGTTCCTGGTCGCCGAGGAAGGCCTCGATGTCGCTGAAGGGCCTGGCCCCGAACTGTTGGGCGAGCTTTTCCGCCGCTTCGCTGCGCACGTCGAAAACGGAATGCAGTTGGCCGCCTTCCATGGCCTCGATGGCCTTGCCGTGAAACTGGCCGATCATGCCGGCCCCGATGATTCCGAATTTCATGAGAGAGGANNGGTGGATGGCGGCGTCCCGGCCGGCATCGGAGTGGTCAGGGAGCTTAGTGGTTGGAGCCGAGGCGCTTCTCCTTGAGGACAAAGCTGATGGTGCCGACCACGAAGAGGAGACCGAGGAAGACGAGGCCACCGGTGGCGGCTCCGCCGGCAAATCCCGCCGCTTTGGATTTGCCGAGCAGCACCCAGACCGAGCCGAAGGTCGCGATGCCGGTGGCGGCAATCATGAGGATGTTCCAGAAAACCCTCTTCCCGCCCCGGGGCAGCTTGTCTCCGAGGGTGCTGCGCGAGTTCATGAGGAGGAGGAAGGTGAAGTAGGCGATCGGGATCAGGGAGCCCCCGATGACCGAGGTGGGAATCGCAAGGGCCGCCTTGGCCTCGGCGTTGCCCCAGATAAAGGGGCCCGCTGCCCCCGCGAAGCCTGAGACCATGCATCCCAGGAAGTAGACCGCCTTGTTGTCGGGCTGCCCGAGCAGCTCCTGGAACGCGAAGCCGTTGATGAGCATCAGGATGATGATGGTGGAGAGCGCCATGCCGAGGACGCCGATCCCGAAGACGACCTGTGCCACCGTATCCCCGGTGAGGGGAGCAAGGCTGTTGGCGAGCTGGAAGTTGTCGCGCTTGACGAGCATGCCCGCCAGTTTCCGGTCGCTTTCGGGGAGGGCATCCATGGCGGCCCGGCGCTCGCCCTCCTCGGCGTCCTCCGCCAAAGTGAGCTGGGGGTGTTTGTGGAGAGCCTTGTAGTAAGCGCCGGCCACCTTCGCGACCGGCTTGCCGTCGTCGCCAAAGATGTCGTTTGTTTGAGCGTGGAACTGGCTGGCGGAGGCGATCACCACGCAGCCGGTGGCGAGGACAAAGGGAACGAAGAGGCCGATGGAGAGGTCGAAGATGGCGAGGCCGCGGTGTTTCACGCCCCACTGCTTGCGAATCATGGAGTAGGGCAGCAGGAAGGTCATGTTGATGCCGACCGCGGTCCCGAAGGCGGTGATGATAATGTCGCGCTGGCCGTTGGCGATGGTGCCGGTCCAGAAGTCGGGGGCGCTGGATGTCTTAATGAGCTCGTCGTAGGCGGGGGCCGGATTGAAGAGGAAGGAAAGGTTCGGAAAGAACCCTCCGAAGATCTGCCCCCACGGGATGGCTCCCTTGACCGAGAGGGTGATGACCACGAGGAAGAAGGAGACCACAATGACCCCGACCATCGTCTTGAGGAGAAGTTCAAAGCGGTGGAGGGCCTTGCTCCCACCCTCGTAGGCCGCATTCACCACGAAGGCGATCACGAGAAGGGCCAGGCAGATCGCAACGGTGGAGCCCGTGCCGTCGCCCACGGCGGGCAGGAGGTTCTGCTGGACGGCGGCGCGGCCGAGGTTGAACTGCGGCATGCACCACACCACGTTGGCCATGATGGTGGCGATCAGCCACGACCAGCCGAGAAGGGGAGAGAGGTGCTGGTTGATGGCGCGGAAAGGCCGGTGCCCGGTCGAGAGCGTGACGTAGGCGATGGCGCTCAGCATGATGATGCCGCAGACCATGGCGAGGGGCTGCAGCCACATCAGCTTGTAGCCCGAGATGGTGCCGAGGTAGAGGGCCCCTGCAAGGGATCCCCCGCCCAGGGTGATCGCGCCCTGCAGCCAGCCGGGCCCCGAGAGCTTTGTGNNGGCGCCCTTGTCGGCCACCGAGTCGATCATCTCGATCTCGCGCTGGAGTTGGTCGTCGTTGCTGCTCATCGGATTTCGGGAAAGGTTTTAAACGTCAAGAGGCGCGGGCGGCCAAGGGGAAACACGGTGGAATATGGTTAGAGATAAACGTTTTGAAGGTATTCCATGCTCTGTCGGGCGATTTCGTCGGGACTTGGCTCGTATTTGAAGACCTCCACCGAGACCCACCCCTGGTAGCCGATCTCCCGCAGGGCGGCCGCGGCCGGGGCATGATCGACCTCGCCCATGCCGGGGCCCAACAGGTTCGGGTCGTTGGCGTGGTAGTGCGCGAGGTAGGACGCGTTGTCCCGGATCAGGTCGGCGNNNATCATGACCGGGACGGTCATGCCACCTCGCGTCTTCCGAGCTCATGGCCTTGACGTCGAGGTGGAGACGCAGGTTGTCGTGTCCGACCTGCTCGATGAGGCGGACGGCCTCCCTGGCGGTATTGAGGAAATTGGTCTCGGTGGGGGCGAGGGGTTCCATCGCGATGGTGATCCCATAGGAACCGCAATACTCGGCGGCGGGGCGGAGGACGTCGGCAGCGCGTTGGAATGAATCCTCGTAGTCCCAGCCGTCCTCGAGGGAGCGCTGCTGGGGGCTGCCCCAGACCATGAGGTGGCCACCCAGTCCGGCGCAGAGGTCGGCGAGGCGGTGGGCGTGCTCGACGGTGGCGGACCGCACCGCGTCGTCGGGACTGGTGAGGTGGTAGCCCTCGGTCTTGGCGAGGAGCCAGTGCAGGCCGATGATTTCGAGCCCGTGGTCGGAGGCGGCCCGCCGGTATTCGGAGATGTCGGCGGTGCTGATCTCCTCAAGATCGTTTGCTAGGGTGAAGGGAGCGATCTCCAACCCGGTATAGCCGGCAGCCTCGGCGGCCTGGCACTGCTCGGGGAAACCGCGGTCCTGGAAGGTCTCGTTGCAGATCGCGAACTTCATGGCAGCGGGTGTAGCGGGCCGGGACATGTTTGTAAATTGGCAGATTTTCTCTGCACCGGGCGCCGGATTACGCTAGGGAGTGGGCGAGGCCACACTGAAGCGAGGCGTGACGGAAGCGACCGAGAACAGCAAACCGAATGCCGGGGCGGGTGTTCCGACCCTGCGGAGCGACCTGGCGGTTCTCGTGAAACTCCGGCTGAACACCTTTGTCCTGATCACGGCATTCTTCGGGTTTTTCATCGCGACGCTGTCACTGGGAGACGGGTGGGGGTGGCCCCGGGTGCTGGGGCTTTTTCACACCCTGCTGGGGACCGCGGCGGCGGCCTTCGGGGCCTCGGTTTTCAACCAGCTGATGGAGATCAAGGAAGACGCCCGCATGCGCCGGACTGCGGATCGGCCCCTTCCCGCCGAGCGGGTTCTGCCCGTGCCGGCCTTCGTTCTCGGGTGGGTTCTGGCGGCCTTCGGGATTATCCACCTGGCTGCCATGGTGGACCGCGCGGCGGCTCTCCTGGCGGCACTCACCATAGCCATCTATGTCTTCGTCTACACGCCCCTGAAGCGGAGGAGTTCGGTCAACACCCTGGTGGGGGCGGTCCCCGGGGCCCTCCCCCCGTTGATCGGGTGGCTGGGTGGTGGAGGCGCTCTGGAGGACCCGCGGGGGTGGTTCCTGTTCGTGCTGCTCTTCCTGTGGCAGCTTCCCCATTTCGTCTCGATCAACTGGCTGTGCCGGGAGCAGTACGAGGAAGCGGGATTCCGGATGTGGTCCGATGGAGATGAGAGTGGCCGGAGGTCGGGGATTCTGGCCGCGGGATTCTCGGTGGCGCTGGCCGCACTGGGGCTGGTGGCTCCGCTCGCGGGTTACACCGGGTGGATATTCGGGGGGCTGGGCCTGGGGGCGGGCCTGATTCTGGCCGCCCTTGCGGTGAGGTTCGCGGGCTCCGGGGAGCGATTTGTCTTTCGCCGCTTTTTCCTGGCAACCCTGCTCTACCTGCCGGTGGTTTTGACGGTGCTTGCCATCGATTGGAAGTGAGTTAGGTTTCGCCGCCGTGGCCCGAAACCTCAGTGACCTGGAACCCGTCGAGCGGGATCCTGCCCGGTTGCGTCGCACCGGGTTGACGATAGCGGCCGTCATGATGGTGGGAGGAATCGTGATAGCGGGGGCCTACCTCCTGAAGCTGCGGGGCGAAGAGCAATCTGGCCGTCCTCCCATTGTGGCGCGTCTCAAGGAAAACTTCCTGGGCCGGGATCAGAACAACAAGGTCTTCGAGATGGCCCAACTCGAAGGCAGGGTGTGCCTGATCGCGCCGATCGCCGGGAAGGAAAAGGAGCGGATCGCGGAAACCTTGCGGGTGATGAAGATGGTTGCGGAGAAATACCCGGAGGATCGGGATCTGCGCTTCGTGGGCGTGACGGTGGACCCGGAGAACGACGGCCCGGAGGAACTGAAGGCCTTGCTTCGCGACCTGGGCGTGGCGGAGGATCCGCGCTGGCTCCTCGTGCAGGCCGAAGAGGACAGCGCCCGCAACTACCTGAAAGAGCAACTCCGCCTCGACACCACGGAAGTCATCATGGTGGACGGTGACCGGATCAATCGGTTTTTGTCCCTGATGGCAGTGGTGGATCCCTACCTGCATCTTCGCCAGCACTACAACTTCAACCAGGCCCGCGAGGTGCAGGAGGACGCCCGGCGGCTCCTGGAAGAGGACCCGGCCGAGGCGGAACGGTTGAGGGCGGCCGATCACACCGACGACTTGAAGGCTGCCGAGGAGCACTTGATCAGGACTCTCGATTACCTACGGAAAGAGGAACTCGGGGCGGGGAAAAAGTCATGACGGATAGAGTCAAGATCGTCGGCATTTACGTGGTGGTGGCAATCCTCAGCGCGGGGGTGATCGGGGTCTCGATGTGGATTCGGGAAGCCCGGAAGAGGGCCTTCCCGGAACCGCTCTACGTGGATTACGGGAAGGAAACAGCCGAAGACTTCGGCTCCCTGGAGAAAGACCTTCTGCTTACCAACCAGGACGGAGAAGAGGTCAGGCTTTCGGATTTGAAGGACAAGGTCTGGGTGGCCACCAATTTCTTTGCGGCCTGCCCGAACTGCCTGGCCACGAGCTCGGATGACCTGAAACGCCTCTATGAGGAATTCGGGAGCAACCCCGACTTCCATATCGTCTCGATCACCATCAACCCGGAAGAGGACACCGTCAGCCAGCTCAAGGCCTATGCCGACGCCCTGAACGCCGACTCCAGGAACTGGTGGTTCCTGCGCGGGCCGGTCGAGCAGGTATGGGAATACGTGGAGACGGAAATGAAATTCCTGAAAGTAATGAAGAACCCTCCGGAATCGGTGGATCGCTTTTCTCACGATCGCGGGCTGCAGGTGTACGCGCGGGACTGGAAGCGGGTCAAGAAGAGGGACCTGCACTACGCCCGGGCCCAGGGCGAGGCCGCTCACCGGGCCTATTTCGAGGAGGTGCGCGCAACCATCACCGACAGCCTGGTGGCGTCTGAAAGCTCTCTCCCGTGACTGCCGTGGATCACCTCGAGGACTATCGCAGCCGCGAGCCCAAGCTGGCGCTGGCAAGGAAACTGACGGTGGGGGTGTGGATCGTGACGGCGGTGGTGTTTCTGCTGGTCGGGATGATGCGGCGGGTGAAGATCGCCCTGCCGGAGGGGGTGGAACTCGATTTCCTCCCGCCGCTCCACGCCGTTCTGAATTCCTGCGCGGCGATCGCGCTGGTGATGGCCCTGGTGGCGATCAAGGGGAAGCGAGTCGAGCAGCACATGGGGTGGATCTACGCCGCGATGGGCTGTTCCCTGCTGTTCCTTTTGTCGTATGTGAGCTACCATTTCACGACCCCGGAGACGATTTTCGGCGATACCAACGGGGACAGGATTCTGCAGGACAGCGAGAAGGAGGCGGTGGGCCTGAGGCGGCCGGTCTACCTGGTGGTGCTGCTTTCGCACATCGGCCTCGCGGCCTTGAGCTTGCCCTTCATCCTGATGACCTTTGTCTACGGCTGCACCAACCAGTTCACCAAGCACCGCAAATTGGCGCGGCGCATTTTCCCGGTTTGGCTCTACGTGGCGGTGAGCGGGCCGGTGGTCTACGTTCTGCTGCGTCCCTACTATTGAGCACCCGGATGGATTGCGCTGTTCCCGGTGCGACCATCGGTGGCCGATGGCGGCGGGGTCCGGCGTTCCTGCGTGGCTGGGGCGGGACGGGCAGTGTCACCCGCCGGGCGGGACTGGTTGCTTGCCCCGCGACGGATCTGGCCCTAAAGCCCCTTCCATGCGTGTGATTTCCTATCGGGACCGGGGCTACGAGAAGTTCGTGCGGTCGTTGAATCGCCGGGCCGAGCCGCCGCGGGCGGTGGAAGAGGCGGTCGGCGAGATCGTGGACAAGGTTCGGGTGCAGGGCGACCGGGCTCTGATCGACTACACGAAGGAGTTCGACGGGGTGCGTCTTGCGTCGAAGACTCTCTTCGCGAGCGAGGAGGAATTCGCGGAAGCGGAAGCGGCGGTGGCGTCCTCGACGAAGCGCGCCATACGAGCCTCGCGGCGGAATATCCACGCCTTCGCGAAAGAGAGCCTGCGCCGGGATTGGAGACGGAAGAATGTGCAGGGGGCGGTGGTGGGGGAGCGGTTCGTCCCGTTCGACCGGGTCGGGATTTACGTGCCCGGGGGCAAGGCGCCGCTGGTGTCGACGGCCCTCATGACGGGAGCCTTCGCGCAGGCGGCGAAGGTGCCCGAGATCGTGGCGGCCACCCCGGCGGGGCCGGGCGGGAAGGTGAATGCGGAATTGCTTTATGCCCTGAGGCAGGCCGGCGCTACCGAGGTCCTCAAGGTCGGCGGCGCCCAGGGGGTGGCGGCCCTGGCGCTGGGAACGAAGAGCGTGAGACGGGTCGACAAGATCTTCGGACCCGGCAACGCCTTCGTGGTGGAAGCCAAGCGGCAACTGGTGGGGGCGGTTTCGATCGACCTCCTGCCGGGACCCAGCGAGGTCCTGGTGGTGAGCGATGCGAGCGGCGATCCAACTTGTATCGCGGCCGNNCACGGAGACGATGGTCATCGCCGACGGGAGCGGCGATCCAACTTGTATCGCGGCCGACCTCCTGGCCCAGGCCGAACACGGTGGTGACAGCGTGGTCGGGTTTGTGACGACTTCGAGCCGGCTCTTGAGGGAGGTGCTGGATTGCATGGACCTGCGGCTGGAGGGCCTTTCGCGTGGCAAATTCATCAGGGAGTCCCTGACGGGTGGCGGCTTTGCGGTCCTGGTGCGCTCCCTCGACGAGGCGGTGGCTCTTTGCAACGATTTCGCACCTGAGCACCTTTCACTGGTGGTGAGGGACGAAAAGGAGCGGCTGGCTCAGATCAAGACCGCCGGGGCGATCTACCTGGGAAACCTCTCACCGATCGCAGTGGGAGATTTCCTGGCCGGTCCGAGCCACACCCTGCCGACCGGTGGGGCCGGCAAATCGTTCTCGGGCCTGCGGGCCGATCAGTTTCAGCGGCGCACCAGCATCGTCAAGATGGACAAGGCCTCGGTGAAGAAGTCCCTCCCGGTGGTGCAGGAGTTCGCACGCATCGAAGGCCTCGATGCCCACGGAGAATCGGTCCGGGTGCGGCTCGACAGTGAGTAGGGAACCATGGAAGGACGGGGAGGTCTGGACGAGGTGCGTTGTCCCAGTTGCGGGGAGTGGTTCAGCGTGCCGGTTCCGCCGCCGACCGAGTGTCCGGCCCGGCTTGATTACGACTGCGAGGTGTGTTGCCGGCCGATGGTGGTGGTGGTCGATGAAGAAGGCCGGGCGGAAGCGCTGGGGACCGACGATGCCTACTCGGTATGACGCCCCGGGTGTCCATCGTGCTTCCGGTTCGCAATGCGGAGGCGACCCTCGGTGAAGCCCTGGAGAGCTGCCTCCGGCAATCGTTCGGGGACTTCGAGCTCCTCGTGCTACTGAACGGGTGCACCGACCGCTCGGAGGAACTTGCCAGACAGGCCGCCCGGCGGGATGGCCGGGTCAGGGTGCTGGACTCGGCGGCTGAGACGGGTGTCACCGGGGCGATGCGGGCCGGACTGCAGTTCTCCCGTGCCCCGCTGGTGGCGAGGATGGACGCCGACGACGTGGCGCATCCTGACCGCCTGGCGCGCCAGTTCGAGATGCTCACGGAAGACCGATCGCTTGATGCCGTGAGTTGTGGGGTGCGCCTGATCGAGTCCCGGGGAGAGGGGATGGAGCGGTATGTGGCCTGGGTGAACGGTCTGGGGACGCCTGGAGCGGTGGCGGGGGAGCGATTCATCGAGTGTCCGGTCATCCAGCCGTCGATCATGATGCGGGTTGCCGCGGTGGAGCGGGNNCGTCGATCATGATGCGGACTGCTTCGGTGGAGCGGGCGGGGGGCTACCGGCAGGTGAGCTGGGCGGAAGACCACGATTTCTTCCTGCGCCTGCTGGCGACGGGGGGCCGCATCGGGAAGGTGCCGGAGGTGCTGCTCGACTGGCGTGACGGTGAGACGCGCCTTACGCGGAGCGCCCCGGCCTATGCGGAAGACCAGGTTTGGAGGATGAAGGTGCACCACCTGGCCCGCCTCCCGGCCGTGCACGCAGCGGGGGTCGCGATCTGTGGGGCCGGGCCGATCGGCAAACGCCTGGCCCGTCTTCTCGCCGGCGAGGGGGTGGGGGTGCGGGGATTCTTCGAGGTGAACGAGCGAAGGATCGGCGAGACGATCGGCGGAGTGCCGGTGGTCGGCCCCCGGGATTTCGGAACCCGGTGGCGGGAGGCGGTCCTGCTCAGCGCGGTGGGCGTGGAAG
>JABAHR010007720.1_pt2 | contig 10704 bp, 12 predicted proteins | sample 7062101 | NCBI WGS metagenome assembly JABAHR01 (sample SAMN14534553, study PRJNA622989) | marine sediment metagenome | biome: marine biome [ENVO:00000428]; feature: marine pelagic biome [ENVO:01000023]; material: deep marine sediment [ENVO:00002113] | place: India: Gulf of Kutch | collected...
TGTCGTCGAACGCGGTCATCAGGTCCGCCGTGATCGAGCCCGGCTTGATCGGCAGGAACCGGAAATCGGCCCCGGCCCGGCGCGCGGCCTCGGCCATCTCGGCGGCCGTCGGCTGGTCGTCGCCCTCGTGATCGGGGCGGTTGCAGACGATCGTCTTGTAGCCGGCATCGACCGCGCGTTGCACGTCCTCGGGGCGCAGCTGCGGCGAGGCCGCGAAATGGGGGGAGATGGGTTTGATTTCCATTGGGCGTTCCTCCGCGGGGAAAACGGGGCCGCGCCGGGGTGGCGCGGCCGGAGGGTCTGGATCAGAGCCCGTTCACCGGGACCTTGAGATAGGTGTTGCCGTCATCTTCCGCCGGCGGCATCTGGCCGGCGCGCATGTTGACCTGCAGCGACGGGATGATCAGCCGCGGCATCTTGAGCGTCGCATCGCGCTCGGTCCGCATCTTGACGAAGGCATCCTTGTCGGCATCGCCGCCCACGTGGATGTTGCGGGCCTTCTCCTCGGCGACCGTGGTCTCCCAGGCATAGTCGTCGCGCCCCGGGGCCTTGTAGTCGTGGCCGACGAAGATCCGGGTGTCGTCGGGCAGGGCGAGGATCTTCTGGATCGAGTCATAGAGCGTCTCGGCCGAGCCGCCGGGGAAGTCGCAGCGCGCGGTGCCGAAATCGGGCATGAACAGCGTGTCGCCCACGAAGGCCGCGTCGCCGATCACGTAGGTCAGGCAGGCCGGCGTGTGGCCGGGCGTGTGCAGCACGTGGGCCTCGAGCGCGCCGATCTGGAAGCTGTCGCCCTCGTCGAACAGCGCGTCGAACTGGCTGCCGTCGCGCTGGAACTCGGTGCCTTCGTTGAAGACCTTGCCGAAGGTGTCCTGCACGACGATGATCTTCTCGCCGATGCCGATCTTGCCGCCCAGCTTTTCCTGGATGTAGGGCGCGGCCGAGAGGTGGTCGGCATGGACGTGGGTCTCGATGATCCACTCCAGCTCGAGCCCCTGGTTGCGGATCTCCTCGATCATGCGGTCGGCATGCTCGAAGGTGATGCGCCCGGCGGCGTAATCGATGTCCATCACGCTGTCCATGATCGCGCAGGAGGACGAGTTCGGATCCTTCACGATGTAGGAGATCGTGTTGGTCTGTTCATCGAAGAACGGCGTGACCTCGGGCTTGACCGACAGGTCGACGGGGTAGTTGGCGATGTCGAAGGTCTCGTGTTTCATCGTCGGGTCTCCTTGCAAGAGATCAGGGTTTCACCGGCGCGCTGGGGCGCGCGGTCATGCGTTGCAATTGCCGCGCCAGCAGGATGCCGGCGATCATCGCGGCGGAGAAGATCCACACCTCGGGGCGGCCGGTGCCCAGGGCGGGCAGGGCGCCGCCCGGGCAGAAGCCGGCGATCCCCCAGCCGATCCCGAAGACCGCCGAGCCGCCGATCAGGCGCCAGTCGATCTGCCGCGCCGCGGGGATCCGGAAGGCCGGCTCGAACAGCGGCGCGGGCCGGCGCAGCACCAGGCGGTAGCCCAGGAAGGTCACCGCCAGCGCGCCGCCCATGACGAAGGCGAGGCTGGGGTCCCAACTGCCCGCGACGTCGAAGAAATTCAGCACCTTGGCCGGGTTGGCCATGCCCGAGATCGAGATCCCGACGCCGAAGAGGAGGCCGAGCAGGTAAGCGGATACGATGCGCATGTCTCAGGCTCCGAACACGTGGCGGACGAGGTAGACGGTGATCCCGGTGCTCGCCATGAAGGTCAGCGTCGCGGCGATCGAGCGGCGCGACAGCCGCGCCATGCCGCAGACCCCGTGCCCCGAGGTGCAGCCCGAGCCGTAGGTGACGCCGAGCCCCACGACCAGCCCGCCGATGATCAGCATCGGCGTCGAGACCGGCACCTGCACCGCCGGCATGGCGCCGGTCAGCGCCAGAACCGCCAGCGGCCCGGTGACCATTCCGGCCAGCACCGCGACGCGCCAGGCGCGGTCGCCGCGGCCCTCGGGCATCATGGCGCCGGCGAGGATGCCGGTGGCGCCCATGATGCGGCCCAGCGAGGCCATCAGCAGCACAGCGGCGATGCCGATCAGCACACCGCCGCCCAGCGAGGCGAGAGGAGTGAATTCGGTTTCCATAAGTCAGTGTCCGCGCGTCTTGATTCCGAACACGCTGTAGGCCGGGCAGCGGCTGAGCGCTGCGGTGGCCAGCAGCACCACGCCCACCAGCAGGGCAATGTATTTCAGCGCCCCCGCGAAGGCCGCCAAGGCCAGCAGCACGAGGACGGCGCCGATCACGGCGCGTACGATCCGGTCGGTGTTTCCGACATTCTGTTTCATAGCAGGGTCCCTCCAAATAAGATGGGCAGAAGATACGCTTTTTAGCGGCGTTCTCAGTGACATTGTCACCAACCGCGGCCCGGATCAGCCAGTTTTCAGGAAATTCCCATGAAAACAACGGCATGGCCGCGATAAAAAATGCACACAGGCGCAATCCGCGGGCGCGGACGGGGCGCGCGCGGTGAGTCGCCTGGCCGCGGCGGGCGTCAGGCCTGTTCGCTGAGCGCCTCCAGCGCGGCCTTGTCGTCGAGCGTGATCCGGCCGCGCGCCTGTGTCACCCAGCCGCGGCGCTGGAAATCCTGCAACTGGCGCGAGATCACCTCGCGCGCCGTGCCCAGTTCGGTCGCCAGCTGCTGGTGGGTGGTCTGGATCTCGGGGCCGCCCCGGGACAGCGCCAGCAACCGCTCGGCCAGCCGGATGTCGATCTGGCCGAAGGCGACGTCGTCGATAACGTGGAAAAGGTCGGTGATCCGCCGGCCATAGGCGGTGAACACGAACTCGCGGAACTCGCGCGAATCCGCCACCAGCCGGTCGAAGGTCTCGCGCGGGATGACGACCGCCTCGACCTCGGTCTCGGCGATGCCCTCGGCCGAGTATTGTTCATGCGCCAGCATGCAGGCCGTGGTCAGCACGCAGCTTTCGCCGGCCTCGACGCGGTAGAGCACGATCTCGCGCCCGTTTTCCGAGGATTGCTGTACGCGCACCACCCCATCGAGCAGCAGCAGCAGGTTCTCGGGCGACTTGCCGGGCCCGAAGATCACCATGCCCGCAGGCACGTTGACGGTCCGGCTCTGGCTGACCAGCCGTTCCCGGATATCGGCGGGCAGGCCCGACAGCCCCTCGAAACGAGTGATCCAGTTCTTGCTGTTCATCGCGGTATTGTCTCTCTGTCCCTTGCGCCCGTCTCCACATGGCGCCTGGTCGGGAAATTCCAACCTCGCCGGACGGTTTCGCGCCGCACTTTCCGCGTGGCGGAATGATACGCTTCAAGACCGGGCCGTGTCGATATCCAGCAGCACCTGCCGGTGCTCGTCGCGGGCGATGCGAATCGCGCGGGCCAGGGCGTCGGGCAGATCGGCGCTGTCGCTCACCCGCTCGGCATGGGCTCGGCTGGCCCGGGCGGTGAGGGTGAAATCGGGGCTCGGGGTGAGGCCCGTCAGCGGCACCTCGTTGGCCTTCGCGGCATAGCCATCCGGGTACATGCCGGTCACCGAATGGCGCACCGCGCCCCATTCGCGGTTGTTGAGCACCAGCACGACCACCGGCAGCTCCAGCGCCTCGGCGATCTGGTGGCACACGGTCGGATTGGCGAACATGTACGAGCCGTCGCCCATCGTCGCCACGATCAGCCGATCGGGCGCCGCCAGCTGCGCCCCCAGCGCCGCGCCGAAGGCCCAGCCCAGCCCGCCCGAATGCGGCTCCTGGAACCAGCTGTTGCGGGCGTTGCGGGGCAGCGGCCCCAGCATCGTCCCCAGCTCGGAGAAGACGGTCGATTCAAGCCCCTCCAGCGCCTCGCCGAGGCAGTGGCTGACGTATTCCTTGCTCATCGGCGCGCCGGCCCCGGCCTGCGCGGTCTCGCGCATCCGGGCGCGCTCCGCCTCCGAGGCAGCGGCGATCCGGTCACGCCGCGCGGCCAGCGCGGCCGCGTCGCGGCGCGCGTGGGACATCACGTTGGCAAGCGCGGGCAAGGTGTCCTCGCTTTCGCCCGCCACGGCGATGTCGCAGCGGAAATTGCGCACAGGAAAGCGCGAGAACACCGGATCCGGGCCGATATTGATCACCTTCGCATCCCGGCGTGGCCTGTGCCTGTCGGGCCACCAGGGCGCGAGGCTGTCCAGGATCACGATGACGTCGGCCTCCTCGATCCAGGGCGAGGGATCCGGGCCGACATGACAGGGATGATCGGTCGGCAACGCCAGCTCGACCGCCCACCACGAGCAGACGGGGATCGCCCACTCCTCGACCATTTCGGCGAAGGCCGCGAAGCTCGCCGCGTCGCCCGCACCGCGCTGCGCGATGATCAGCGGCGCCCGGGCCTCGGCCAGCGCCTTCGCGGCGGTTGCCAGCGCGACCGGGTCGGGGGCGACCCGGCTCGGGGCTATGCTGGAGGCGTCATCCAGCCCCGCCGTGTCCACGCTCTCGCACAGCACCTCGCGCGGCAGCGCCAGATAGACCGGCCCGCGCGGCGTCGAATGGGCGATGGCCCGGGCGCGGTCCAGCAGCGGCCCGATCTGTTCGGGGAAGCGCAGCTCGTAGTCCCACTTGCTGGCCTCGCGCACCAGCGCGGTCTGGTCGCGCATCTCCTGCCCCCAGCCGATCGGCACGGTGCGGGCGCCGAAGCGGTCCGCCTCGGTGACCGGGGTCCGCCCCGACATCAGCAGCATCGGCACATGCGCGGTGGCGGCGTTGATCGCGCCGCTGGCCCCGTTCGCCAGCCCCACATTGGTGTGCAGCATCACCGCCTGGCCGCGCCCGGTCATCTGGTAATAGCCATGCGCCATGCTGACCGCGGCATGCTCGTGCGGGATGGTCAGCATCCGGGGCAGGGCGACGTCCTTCGCCTTCGCCTCGGCCAGCCCCTCGATGATGGGCGGGAAATCGGTGCCGGAGTTGCAGAAGACGTAATCGATCCCCAGCGCCTTCAGCCGCCGCAGCAACGCCCCGCCGGCCGTCATGCTCTCGCTCATGCCATGCCCCCGTCCAGGCCCCGGGCGATCTCGGTGATCACCTCGAAGGCGGTCTCGACGTCGCGTTCCTCGGCCTCGAACTGACCGACCTGGAACCGGATCACCTTGCGCCTGTCCAGGACCGTCGGCGTCAGGTAGATCCGCCCGTCATCGTTGATCGCCTGTAGCAGCCGGTCATTGAGCGCGTCCAGATCACCGGCGCCCGGTGGCGCGTAGCGGAACGTGAACAGCGACAGCACCGGCTCGCTGGCGATGTAGAAATCGGGCTGGGCCGCCAGGCGGTCGGCCAGCGCGCGGGACCAGGCGACATGATTGCGGATGCGCGCGCGCAACCCCTCCAGCCCGTAGGTCCGTATCAGGAACCACAGCTTGAGCGCACGAAAGCGACGGCCCAGCGGGATCGACATCTCGGAATAGTCGATGACCTGGTCATGCCCGGCGGTGCGCAGGTAGTCCGGCCGGATCGCCAGCGTGCGGCGCAGCGCCTCGGGGTCGCGCAGGAAATGCGCGCTGCAGTCGAACTGAGCCCCCAGCCATTTATGCGGGTTGAAGACCAGCGAATCGACGCCCTCGGCCCCCGTCCACAGCTCGCGAAACTCGGGGACGATCATCGCCGCCCCTGCCCAGGCGGCGTCGAGATGCACGTAAAGCCCCTCGGCCCGGGCGACCTCGACCACCGCCGCGACATCGTCAGAGCCGCCGACGCCCGTGCCCCCGGTGCAGGCGATGATGCCCGCCGGCAGGTATCCGGCGGCCCGGTCGGCGGCGATGGCGTCCGACAGGGCCGGCGCGTCCATGCCGCGGTGCGGGCCTCGGGCCGGGATACGGACCAGGTTCTCGGCCCCGATGCCCGCGATCCAGACCGCGCGGTCGATCGAGGAGTGCACTTCCGCCGAGGCATAGACCCGCAGCCGCGGCCCGCCCGCCAGCCCCTCGCGGTTGCCGTGCCACTCGAGCGCCCGCTCACGCATCACCAGCACCGCGGCCAGCGTCGCGGACGAGGCGCTGTCCTGGATCACGCCCGAAAACCCCTCGGGCAGCCCGACCGCCTGGCGCAGCCAGTCGAGCATCCGGGTCTCCATCTCGGTCGCGGCCGGCGAGGTCTGCCACAGCATGCATTGCGGCGCGATCATCGTGACCAGGAATTCCGCCAGCATCGAGGGCGGCGCGGCGTTGGCCGGGAAGTAGGCGAAGAAGCGGGGATGCTGCCAATGGGTGATGCCCGGCATCACGATGCGCTCGAAATCCGCCATGATCTCGTCCATCGCGCAGCCCGCCTCGGGCGGGGCGGCGGGCAGGGCGTCCAGGGTGGCGCCGGGCGCCGTCTGGGCGCGCACCGGGCGGTCGCGCNNGGTGATACGCCGCCCCCCACTCGCCCAGCCGGGCGCTCCAACGGGAGAAATCCTCCCAGTTCACGGACGGGCTATCGCGCGGCACGAAATCATTAAAATACCTCCTGAATCGCGGACAATCTGCAAACCTTTGATTAAGACATTGACGCTAGCCCTGTCATGGCCTTTCACCGAACTCCATGAGGTGGCCTTGGAGGATCCGACCGTCCCGCCACAATCACTGACGCCCCATAAGCCGGACCTGAATACAGCGTCGCGGCAGGGGCAGGGGCTGGTCCCGGTCGAGATATTTTCCCCGGATCCCGCCCAGGCGACGGAAACCATCGAGATCCTGCGCCGCGCGCTGCCCGGCCTGCAAGCCTCGGTGGGGGTCATGCGAAACCTGCCACGCTGGCTCGAAGACGACATCGCCGAGGTGCCTTTCGCGATCCGCAAGAAGGTACAGGAAAAGCTCGACGGTCTTTCCGCGCACGCGGCGCGGCTCGATGCCGGCCTGCGCGCCCTTGGCGACTGCACGCGGATCAGCGACCATCGGCTGAGCCGGCGTCGCGTCGACGCAACCGCGATGATCGAGCACGTGGTGCGCCAGCGCATGGGTGCCGCGCGGCGTGTCATCCATATGCGGGTCGACCTGCCGCCCTTCGACACCGATGGCGACCTGTTGTGCGGAATCGTCGGTGGCCTGTGCGACGCGGCGCTCTCGACGGCGCGGCGCGAGGACGACAAGGTCGAAATCCGCGCCATCAGCACCGAAGGCACCGTTCGTATCTCGGCTCTCTATCCCGGGCCGCCCCTGAGCGCGGGCCAGGGTGCCAGCCTGTTCAGCGGCGGCCCCGGCGACGGCTCGATGGAGCCTGCCGCCTGGCTCGGGCTGACCTATGTCTGGCATGCGGTGGCGCGGCTGGGCGGGCAGATCGAGCTGGGCCCGGGCTTTCTCGGCGTCGGCGCACGCATCACCGCCATACTGCCTCCGCTCACGACAGATCACGACGAAAACGCCCCCACATAGCGCGGGATTATTGCGTTCCCCGGATGGTCATTCGCCGAGCGTGCATTTATAAACAGCCGGATGAAAACCATCGAGTCGACAGACGACCTCGCCGCATTCTGCCGCGACGCCGCGCGCCACCCCTACGTGACCGTCGACACCGAATTCATGCGCGAGAAAACCTATTTCGCCCAGCTCTGCCTGGTTCAGCTGGCCATGCCCGGCACCGAGGACGGCAACGCCGTGCTGGTGGACACCCTCGCGCCGGGGCTGGATCTGAACCCGCTGTTCGAGCTCTTCGCCGACCGGGACGTGGTCAAGGTGTTCCACGCGGCCCGGCAGGATCTCGAGATCTTCTGGCATTCCGCCGGCGCCCTTCCGACGCCCCTGTTCGACACGCAGGTGGCGGCGATGGTCTGCGGCTATGGCGAGCAGGTGGGCTACGAAACGCTGGTGCGCAAGATCTGCCAGTCCGCACTCGACAAGTCCTCGCGATTCACCGACTGGAGCCGCCGCCCGCTCAGCGACAAGCAGAAGCGCTATGCCCTGGCCGACGTCACCCATCTGCGCCAGATCTACGAGTCGCTCGATGCGCAGCTGCGCGAGAACGGCCGTACCGCCTGGATGGAGGAGGAGCTGGCGATCCTGACCAGCCCCGAGACCTATACCCAGCGCCCCGAGGACGCCTGGAAGCGGGTCAAGACCCGTTCCCAGTCGCGACGTTTCCTGGCGGTGGTGCAGGGGCTGGCGGCGCTGCGCGAAGAGCTGGCGCAGACCCGCAACATCCCGCGCTCGCGGATCTTCAAGGACGACGTGATCCTCGAACTGGCGGCGACCCGCCCGACCACGCCCGAGGATCTGTCGAAATCCCGCCTGCTGCAGCGCGAGGCGCGCCGCGGCGAGGTGTCTGAGGCGATCCTGGCCGCGATCAAGCGCGCGATGGATTTGCCCAAGGACCAGCTGCCGCCCGTGCCCGAACAGCGCCCCAGCAAGAAGGGGCAGGAGGGGTTGGCCGACCTGCTGCGCGTCCTTCTGAAGGCGCGGGCCGAGGAATACGGCGTGGCGCAGAAGCTGATCGCCACCGCCAGCGACCTCGAGGACCTGGCCGTGGGCAGCGACTCCGGCCTGCCGGTATTGCGCGGCTGGCGCCACGAGGTTTTCGGCGCCGACGCGCTGCGCCTCAAGCAGGGCACCATCGCCCTGTCGGCCAATGGCGACTCGGTGAAGATCGTCGAGCTCTAGCAGCGCCTCAGCGCGACAGGTTTCGCGCGGGCCCGGCCGACTGTATGCGGATCGTGCGTATCTGGGGCAGGTCGTTGTCGTGCAGGAACATCGCCGCCACCAGACGCCGGCTCGCCACGGTTCCCACCGGCTGCGGCTGCTCGGGCGGATCGGCGAGCAACACCAGCGTCAGAACGCTGCCCTCGGGCGGCTCGGCCGAGGCCGGAACCAGCCGCGCGTTGTAATAGCCCTGCGTCGGGGCGACCCCCGTGGCGCGGATGATCACCCCCTGGCGGGTCGCCGCGACCTCGGCCTCCTCGAGCGCCGCGACCAGCGAAGGCGCGCGCCTCTCGACCGCCGCACCCTGCTCCTCGAGCGGCTCGGCACGATTCCCGAACCAGCCGGACGGTCCGCTGACGCTGCCCAGAGAGCAGGCCGTGAGCCCTGACAGGGCGCAGAGGGCGATAAAAGTCTTGCGCATGGGCTCTCGCCGGATTGTCTTTCCCCTCTAGAGTGTTAATCGACCGCGCGCGTTCTGAAAAGAGCCCTCTGTCTGGACGCCACGGGGCAAACATCTTACATCAGGGCACGAGAGGCATTGAAGCGGGATGGACCATGGCTTCGGAAGCGTTCGAAGAGATCGCCGGCAATTTCGATTTTCTCGAGGATTGGGAGGATCGCTATCGCTACGTGATCGAGCTGGGCAAGGAGATGGACCCGCTCGACGACGCCCTGCGCGTGCCCGCGACCAAGGTCGACGGCTGCGCCAGCCAGGTCTGGCTGGTCCCGCAGGTCGACGGCTCGGGCCCCACGGCGCGGATCCGGTTCGACGGCGACAGTGACGCGATGATCGTGCGCGGCCTGATCGCGGTCCTGCGCGCGCTTTACAACGACCATACGGCAGCCGAGATCCGGGGAATCGACGCACCGGCCCAACTGGCCCGCCTGGGCCTGGACCAGCATCTCTCGGCGCAGCGGTCGAACGGGCTGCGGGCGATGATCGGCCGCGTGCAGGCGATTGCGCGCCAGGCCGAGGAGGCCGCGGCGTGAGGGCCTCGCTGCAGGACCTGCTGGCGCAGCGCGACTGGATCCTGGCCGACGGGGCGACGGGCACGAACCTGTTCAACGCCGGGCTCGAGGCCGGCGAGGCACCGGAACTGTGGAACGTCGACAACCCGGATGCGATCCGCGCGCTCTACCAGGGGGCGGTGGATGCCGGCAGCGACCTGTTCCTGACCAACAGCTTCGGCGGCACCGCGGCACGCCTCAAGCTGCACCATGCCGAGGACCGCGTCTACGAACTCAACCGCCGCGCCGCCGAGCTGGGCCGCGACGTCGCCGACGCCGCCGACCGACCCGTCGTCGTGGCCGGCTCGATGGGCCCGACGGGCGAGATCCTCGAACCCGTGGGATCGCTGCCGCAGGCCCAGGCCGCGGACATGTTCGAGGAACAGGCTCGCGGCCTGATCGACGGCGGCGCCGACGTCCTGTGGGTCGAAACCATCTCGGCCCCCGAGGAGCTTCAGGCGGCCGCCACGGCGATCGGGCGCGTAGGCGCCCCCTGGTGCTGCACGATGAGCTTCGACACCGCCGGGCGGACGATGATGGGGGTGACCTCCGAGGCGATGGTCGCGCTGGTGACCTCGCTCGATCACCAGCCGCTGGCCTTCGGCGCCAATTGCGGCGTCGGCGCGTCCGATCTTCTGCGCACCGTCCGCGGCATGACCGAGGCCGGGGCAAGCCTGCCCCTGATTGCCAAGGGCAATGCCGGCATCCCGAAATTCGTCGACGGGCATGTCCACTACGACGGCTCGCCCGCCCTGATGGCCGATTACGCCGCGCTGGCCCGCGATTGCGGCGCGACGATCATCGGCGGCTGCTGCGGCACCGGCCCCGAGCATCTTCGCGCGATGCGCGCACGGCTCGAGCAGGGCGGCGCCGCCGGAGCGTTGCCTCCGCTGGAGCTGATCGCCGAGCGACTGGGCGGCTTTTCCTCCGACAGCGACGGCACCGGCGCCGGACCCGAAACCGCCCGCCGCACCCGACGCCGCCGCCGCGGCTGACCCACACAGGAACCGGGTGAGTCGCGGCCGGGTCAAGGATCGCGGAACGCGACCCCGGCTTGCCGGGGCTTGTCCTT
>JABAHR010014538.1_pt3 | contig 10704 bp, 12 predicted proteins | sample 7062101 | NCBI WGS metagenome assembly JABAHR01 (sample SAMN14534553, study PRJNA622989) | marine sediment metagenome | biome: marine biome [ENVO:00000428]; feature: marine pelagic biome [ENVO:01000023]; material: deep marine sediment [ENVO:00002113] | place: India: Gulf of Kutch | collected...
ATTGTAAACCTGAGGGGTTATTTGTTTGATAATGTCTATATGAATGAGACTGTTAAAAATAATTTTATTAAAGCCGGAAAGATCATAAGAGAGCTGTATCAGTATTTTTCAGATAACCCTGATAAGTTATGGGAGCTTAAGGAAAAGAAGAATGTCTATGATAGCAATCACTCTCAGATAGTGTGTGATTTTATAGCCGGGATGACCGACTCTTATGCAATATCACTTTATGAAAAACTGTTTCTTCCCAAAAGGTGGAGCGTAGAATTTCCCAAATAGATTTTAAATATGAAAAAAGTTACCCTCGGCACAGTGCCCTTTTTGAATTCAAAACCCCTTGTATACCCTCTGGAATCGGGACTCATAGAGAGTGATATTGAGGTTATGTATTTTATCCCGTCGGAGCTTTCTCAGAAGCTAAAGAGCAGGGAAGTGGATATTGCTCTTATGCCCGTGGCTGAGCTTTTTAAAAATCCGGAGCTTAAGATTTTTCCCGATATATCCATTTCATCATTCGGTCCGGTAGACAGCGTGGTGCTGTTATCGAAAAAGAATTTAGATGAAATTAGATCAGTCGCGCTTGATAAAAGGTCTAGAAGTTCCACAGCGCTTATAAAAATCATATTAGAGGAATTTCATAACTTAAGTCCTGAATATTACTACAGGCAGATAGACGAGGGATTTCTTGCTGATGTAGATTCGGGAATGCTTATAGGAAACGCCGGTCTTCATGCGAAATTTTACCCGCAGCAGGGGTTTACTGTCTATGACCTGGGGCAGCTTTGGACAGATAAAACGGGTCTTCCATTTGTCTATGCGGTGTTTGCGTATCATGAAGAAAATGTAGAGTCTATAAGCAGGGTTAGTAAAAGTATATTGAAATCAAAACTTGAAGGGCAAAAATATATTGAGCAAATTGTAAAGGCAGAAGCGCCGAAACTTGGGCTTGAGCCGGAAGTTTGTTTTAACTATTTAACTACAAGCATCCGGTACGATCTGGGAGAAGAAGAAATAAGCGGTATGAAGAAATTTGGTGAATATCTGAGAGAATATGATATAGATATTCGAAATATAAGACATGAAAAACTTTTTGAAAGCTTAAACTTATAATAATAACTATTAGGAAAAGGAGATTGTACCATTGAGCAAGTTAAAAATGAGACTGGGACACAGCCCCGACGCTGACGATGCGTTTATGTTTTATGCAATGGCCAAAGGAAAAGTGAATTCAGAGGACGTGGATTTCGAGCATGTGATTGAAGACATACAGTCGCTTAACCAAAGAGCGATGAATAAAGAACTGGAAGTAACCGCAATGTCGGTTCACGCCTACACGCATGTACAGGACAACTATCGTATTCTTTCCTGCGGAGCAAGCATGGGCGAGGGATATGGCCCCATAGTGGTTGCAAAGGAAAAATTAGACAGCCTGGAAGGAAAGACAATTGCTGTGCCGGGGAAAATGACTACCGCTTTTTTGCTGCTTAGTATTTATGCAGACGGTTTTATACCCGTAGAGATGCCGTTTGATAAAGTCATGGACGCTGTTGTAACCGGCAAGACCGATGCTGCGCTTGTGATACATGAGGGTCAGTTGACATACAAGGATTTCGGTCTTGTGATGCTGTTTGATCTTGGAGTGATCTGGGAAAAAGAGACTTCTCTTCCCATGCCGCTTGGAGTAAACACGATAAGCAGAGACATCGACGAACCACTTGCAAAAGAGATTCTAAGACTCCACAAGGACAGCATCGTATACGGCCTCGAGCACAAGGACGAGGCGCTAGAGTATGCTATGGAATACGGAAGGGGAATGGCCCTTGATGTCGGAGAGCAATTTGTGCTCATGTATGTAAACGATATTACGGTAGACATGGGAGAGAAGGGTAAAAAAGCCATCGAAACTCTTTTTTCGAAGGCAAGAGAGAAGGGTGTGATCACAAAAGACGTGAGGCTGGATATTCTTGAGGGGTGAAGTTTATTGAGTGCAATTGAATTAATTAGTGGCAGATTATTGGGTCATTCATAAAGTGTTTAAATTACTTGAATAGGTGTGACACTTATATTATTATCATTATTGATTAATGATTTACTATAAAAGAATTGTGTATAAGGGTAATAATATATGAGACAGATTAGTTGTTTTGTTTTAGTGTTGTGTTTATGTTTTATATTATCTAATCAATCCCTCGGTCAAGTTAATCAGTCAGAATTAGCCGATGCCTATTATTCATTTAACAATGGCGATTACAATGGTGCCTATAGTAAGTTAAGACAGAATGCCGAACTTGGTAGTCCACAAGCCCAACTCAGACTTGCAGAAATGTATGAAAAGGGATTGGGTATTACCAGAAATTATATAGATGCTTATGTCTGGTACAACTTAGCAGCAGCTTCGGGAAACTCTAATGCCCGTATTGCTCGAGATAAACTGGAGTCACGCTTAACAAATTCTCAAATATCAAAGGCTCAAAAGAAATCAAATCAATTATTTGCATCTATCAAAGCGGATACCAAAACTAGTTCAGGGTCTGGCGAGGAAATATTAACTTTTTCTTATACCTTTGGTTCATTTGATGGAAAAGATTTCGATAGACTTACATTTAAGACATATAGGCCAAATGCTACTGCTGATAATATGATAGATGACATAGTTTCTTACAGCAGCCTGCCAAGCCGGAGCTTTATAGTTCGTGCTACAAATAGTGTCCCTAACGCCGCTGCAGCGATTCAAGGCACAAAAAGATATATTTTATATAATCCAAATTTTATGAGACAAGTCGAAACATCATCATCTACATCATGGGAGGCATATAGCATCATGGCCCATGAAATAGGTCATCATTTGGCTGGTCACACTTTAGAGTCAGGTGGCAGCAGACCACCTACTGAACTTGAAGCAGATTATTTTTCAGGAGGGGTTTTAGCAAGAATGAATGCTACTTTGCAACAATCCATTGCAGCAATGAGCAAGTTAGCAAGTCCAACTGGTAGCAATACTCATCCTCCTAGAGATAAAAGGATTGATGCAATAACAAGAGGGTGGAAACAGGCAAGAAGCCAAATGGGAAAAGGGAGTCAGCGAACAGAAACTACACAGACACAAACTCAGCCACAAATTCCCCAACCTCAGAGTCAACCTTATCCTGGTCCTGAACCCATACAACAGCCTATACCACAGGCAGCATCGGTATGTGTAGTGGGTATGGGACCTGGAGAGTATTGTGCTATGAGAATGAGAATACCTATAGGTAGTCCCTGCACTTGTTTTACTGCATATGGAACATTCTCTGGAATCGCGCAATGAGATATATAGAATTATATTCTATATCTAAAATTAATATATTGTTTAGATTATAGAATAAACTTTGGAGGTAGAGTGTTTAAGATGTTATCGAGATCAACTGAAATTGCATTAATTATCCTAACATTTCAAATAATATATTCTGCCGGCATTTATGCACAAACTTGTACACAAGAACAAATAAACGAATTGCGAAATGCTGGAGTTTCGCAGGAAGTGATTTCAAATGTATGTCCATCGGTGTCTAAAGATTCTGCAATTGGATCAGTAGGGGCAGACCAACTCATAGAATTGGCTGCCTCAGGTAACGCAGAAGCTGCATATCAATTAGGGCAAATGTATGAAGAAGGAGAGGGGGTACTTAAGGATTACGTAAAGAGTTATGCGTGGTATTCCAAGGCTTATTCTAACAGTGGTAGCCAAATTCATAAATCTGCGCTTGATTCCATCGAATCGAAAATGACCCCAGGTGATATCGAAAAGGGGCAGGAGCTTGCAAAACAAACAAACCCTTCGGATCCATTAGATAGTAATAGTGATAATATAGAGGTTGATTTGCCGGCACCAGAGTGTGAAACAAAATATGTAACTAAATGGATTCCCATTCAGAAACAAGAAGATATAGATGGTTCTGAAGAGGGGAGATCTCAATCTTCAGGCTGCAGAAAGGCAAAAAGAGATGCTATGGATTTTGTATCAAGAGATGAATGTGAAATTTCTATATTCAATTTAAGAGACAGGTTGCGTTCGGTACGGCAACAAATTATAAATGAACAATGTGATTGCGAAGATGATACTGATATTGGAATGGGTTATTATTGTCATTATGTTGCGACCGTGTACTGTACAGCAGAAAAACGGGTTCGGGAAAAAGTAGAAGTATGTAATTGATATTACTATAGACATGGGAGAGAAGGGTAAAAAAGCCATCGAAACCCTATTTTTAAAAGCAAGAGAGAAGGGTGTGATCACAAAAGACGTGAGGCTGGATATTCTTGAGGGGTGAGTTCTATTATATAGTGTGCACTGTAGTTTTCCTACAAGGCAGAGAATGAAAATTGTTTAAGAAAGAAGCTGTATTCAGATTTTTATCAATTAAATTCTAATTGTATTAGGAATTCTGAGTGTTCTTCTTAAGAACTGTACAGCATTATAAATAATAATATTCAGGTCAGACCATAAAAATTATATGGCCTGGCCCCGTATGTTAATTATTGAAAACTGCTATCAATCTTTAAACTTCGTATAAATCTCGTTATATTCGCCAACTTTAAGGTCAATCTTCCAAGCACTATTAGACAAGTTCTGACATAGGCTTATAAATTTATCTAGTAGTTCAAGACCACTTTCCACCCGTCTTTTTCCTTAATAAGCTTGTGGTTGGATTTGTAGTTGTGCAGCGGCAGTTTTTGGGTTTTATATTTTTCGGCTAAGTCTTTTTGAATGTCGATAAATGTTTTGCCCGTAGTGGCTGCCCTTAAGCCGGCATTTGCGATTTCTCTTGTAATGAATTCCATGTTGACTGTCGTGGTATCAACTCTGATTTTTGCCGTATCACCGGATACTTCTACATTTTCAATCTTATGGGTCGTATTTTCTATGAATAATTTTGCAAGCTCGGAGTATGAGTACTTGCTTTTTTCAGCGGCATACAGCTCGTATGGTTTATTTTTTTTATTCTCTGATGAAATATGTGAGTAAGCCTTTTTATGATCTCCCATCGTGTCGGCATTTAAATATTCAATCAACACGTCTTGCGGCTTAGACTCAAAAAGACCGTCACATCCTGAGATAGAAAGAACTAAAAGCGCTATAAAAACCTGAAATAAATATTTAAACTTATTCATCATTAACTCCCTTAGATAATACTGAAAATCTTAAATTATTTATATAAAACTATTATTCTATATATGTTTTTCCACACTAGCAAGGTAGTCTGCAAGCGTATTTGTTAATTTCTCAAAACTCAAACTATCTGTCTGCGGGTCTCTGTACTTTTGATTTATTTCCAGCTGCATCGCGGGTATTTCCAGAAGAGAATTTACAAAACGAGAAACTGTATGCTGCCTGTATGCGGGGAACACGTCTGTCCCTCCTAGTTTGATACTGTTTTTGTGCAAAATCCTCTCAAGGTTATTCATTAGAATATTTTTCCCATTTAAAAACTCGCCTGCTTTTCCAATACCCGGATAGATATCAAATTTTCTGTATGAACCCGTCCCATGTATGTCCAGTACAAATTTAATCTTATGTTTTTTAACAACCTCCCGGATATATTCCTTTAACTCAGTTTGTTGGCAGTAATTAGAATCAAACTCAGACGCATAGGTCGTATATAAACAATGCACTCCTGATATGGAATTAAGTATCACGCCTATTGCGCCAGTGTAGAATTCCTGAGCCTTTAGTTTACCTTCTCTTTTGTGGGCAGTCGCATGACAGGCCACGGCAAGAATCGGTCTGTTTCCTTTAATGTGAACAAAAGAGCTATGGCCCTTCTCGGCAAACACTCCGTATCTTTTTGACTGCACCTTCTCAAACTCCAGGGCAAAAGAGCAAATATCGTTTGATGAAATAGAGCCGTGCCGCCTCCAGTTCCCTGAAGTAATTCGAGGATAGGCATTTTGAGGGAAATTTAGTCTGCTGCCGGCATTGTAACCAAAAAATTCAGTACCGTTAGATTCAAGGATTATTCTTTTAAATAGATTGCGGTCAGCGCCTTCTTCAAGGTCTATTATTTGTAGAATGGATTCAATATTGTCTTTATCATAGAGATAGAGCTCTCCGAATATTGTGCTGCTTTTGTCCAGAAAATCTGCTGCAGGATATCCAAGGCTGGTATCATAGAGCATCCCGTCTACTTCGAAAGCATCTATTAATTTCCAGCAATCGAGCAAATGATTTCTCGTTTCACCCTGAAGAAGGGTACCGTAAACAAAGAGTTTGTTTATCAACTGTTATTATACGATTTAAATGGGAGAAAAGAGGATTTCTCCGTTTACCATAGACATTTGCAGCTCACTTCTTGTACTGGAAACTACGCTTAAGTAAGGGTCTTTATAGTAATTCTGAGGGCTTATAAATATAAGATCAGCTGCCTTGCCCGGCTCTATGCTTCCTACCTGGTCTTCTATAAAAAGCGCCTTTGCCCCTCCCAGCGTTGCCGCATAAACGGCAAACTCTGCCATTTCCGGCCCGATTTCATCACAGTAAGTGAGGTAGAAAAAGCTAAGCTCCTCAAACATATCAAGATTTAAGTTGCTTGATAGTCCATCAGTGCCAAGCCCTATTCTGTCCAGTGCTTTATACAGCTTCACAGGGGGCAGGCCGGTATTTAAAAATTTGTTGCTTCTGGGACACAGTATAACTCCAATATCATTTTCTTTTATAATCTGCAGCTCCTGTTCCAAAACATGAACCATATGAACGGCAGATACTTTTGCGCCTTCAAAAAAATTGTTCCTTACCATATACTCAACCGGGGTGTTAGCCTTTTTCCTCGAGAAGTTTTCCTTGCCTAGCAGGGGGTAAATAGACTTTTCAAAATGATTGTTCTTGTTGTTTATAAAAAGGGTTTCCTGCTTGCTTTCAGCAAGATGAATTCCAAAGCTGCTGCCGGTTTTAATACAGTGCCGTTGTACTTCTGATATTGTTTCAGGCGTGCAGGAATATGGAGCATGGGGAAAAAGCCTTTCTTCATAAAGCTCTGATTTTTCCAGTTCTATATCTTTTATTTCGCCCGAATGTCTGTCAAAAACCTCTGAGAAAATAATAGTTCTTAAGAAGCAGTTTTTAAGCGGCCCTTTGTCTGCGCCTTCAAATGAAGATATTTCTGCAACTGTAGTAGTACCGGATTTGATTAACCGTCTTATTCCGTTGTTAACCGAATTGCGAATCTCCCTGTCCGTAGGGGCATAATTTTTCTTTGCCGAGATTATCTGCTTTATCCAGTCGGTGAAATTATCAAAACCGCCAATGTGCTCGGTTATCCATCCCAGTTCTAAATGCGTGTGAGCATTTATAAATCCTGGAAGCAAAATTCCTTTTCCAAGATCCGTGTGTCTTACGTTTTCATATTTTAGTAGCAGATCATCGGTAGGTCCAATTTCTGCAATCTTTCCGTTTTCGATGTATACCGATGAATCGTATATAGGTTCAGAACTTATTGGCAGTATAGTCTTAGCTGATAATAATTTTTTTTGCATAATATATGATTGTTAGTATTCAGATTTGAGGATAATTTGAAGATTTAATCCTTTCCAAAAGCTCCGGACTAAAATCTCCTTCAAATACCTGCTCGGACGGGCCTTTCATTCTTAGGGTCCAGTCGTTATTAACTTCAATACTTAGTATACCTCCCGGCATAATTACCGAAAGCTTTCTGTCGGTTAAATTGTTCTTTACGCATGCGCTTGCCACAGCGCATGAGCTGCTTCCGGATGCTAGAGTATAACCTGCGCCCCTTTCCCATATAAGCGCCTGCACTTCTGTTGGTGAAACTACCCGTGCAAACTGCACATTAGTCCTGTTTGGAAATAACTCATGATTTTCAAGCATCGGCCCCAGCTTTCTGAGAATGTTTTCATCCAGCTGCTCAAAAAATATCACACAGTGCGGGTTTCCCACTGTCACTGCCGTAAATTCGAGTATGTCGCCATTTACTCTTATTTCTTCTTTTACTACTTCCCTTTTTTTACCCACCACCGGAATATCGTCACTATGAAAAGAGGCCTTGCCCATGTCCACTGTGATGAGGCTTACCTTACCATCACTGATCTCCAGGTCTGATTTTACTATCCCTCCAAGGGTATCAATTGTAAAACTGCCGTTTCTTGTATAACCGTAATCGTACAGGAATTTTGAGAATATACGTATTCCGTTGCCGCTTTTTTCGGCCTCGCTTCCGTCTGGATTTAAAATCCTCAGGCCAAAATCGGCTTTGTCTGATTTTGTAAGGAGGAGTATGCCGTCAGAGCCCACCCCGTAGTTTCTGTGGCAGATCAGTTTTATGGCATCCGGGCTCAGTTCAAATGAAATATTTTCAGGATCGATAACTATGTAGTCGTTTCCAAGTCCGTGTGATTTGACAAAATTACTCATGATTAAATGTGGATGCAGTTCTAGCTGGAAATTGTTTATATATTATTTTTGCCGGTATGTAAACATTTGAGAGTGAATTTGTGCAGGGAAACTGTTATTAAACCACCTCTTCCTTGTACCCTTCGGATGATCTGAAAACGGTTTTAAACAGGTCATCCGTAGAGATGATTCCCGCAAGCCTTCTTCCGTCCATCACAGGCAAATATCTCACATTCTCTTCATACATGAGTCTTGTGATTTCATCGATGCTGTCATTTAGCTGTGCGCACTTGATGCTTTCTGTCATGACTTCCTTAATCTTTGTCTTGCGGGGGCTTTTTCTTGCTGCGACAATTCTCGTTAGCAGGTCGCGCTGAGTGAATATGCCAAAAGTAGGACGCGGAGTCTGTACTATCAGGGCGCCTATCTTGTTTTTGTCCATGATCTTTACGGCATCCATGACAGAGGTTTCCTCGTCGACCGATAAAACATGTTCTGTCATTATTTCGTATGCTTTCATATTAGATACCTCCTATTTCGAATTTATTTACATATTGATTTATTTTACAACATTTATTCTGTCTTTAATTAAAAAACTTTTAATATAAAAAAGGATCTTTGATGTACGCTGACAAAACATGGACTATGAAACCAGGATGAAGGACTGTGGAGTATGCACAATGAAGATACTGTATGCAACGAATAAGAGTGGTAGGACAGTTGAAAGATATTTAAGCCAGCCGTTAAATTTTAGGCACAAATGACTTATGTTGAGTCTTTGCCCTAATAAGAAGTGTTATTACAGTGGCAATAGTGTTAATGGAAAGGAGTATCAAATCCATCCGGATTCCCAATATCATGTTTGGAACTACTCCAAAAAGTGACATAAGAAATATTACAAGACTAGCTGCTGTAAAAATAGGTATTACTGAAGAAAATTTTATTTTATTATAAAGAATTGATACTAAAATCATTGGTGCCATAAGAGCAGTTCCCATAAACCCGTTGATTGCAAGAGATATCAGCTCTTGTGGGCTTTTCATTGCCACAATAAAGGATGCTACACAAAGTATCAGAATCACTCCTTTAACAAATATCACAGGAGAAATTTTCAATTCTTTACTGTATTTTGAAAAAACGTTGTTAATCTCCGAGCCAAGTGCAAAAAACTGTGAATCCGAAGTTGACATTGCTGCAGCAAGAATACCAATAAGAGTTATAGCCCCTAATATTGCATGCTGCTCTAATATTAATTGACCAATAAATTCAGGGCCGGTTTTTGCAGGTATTGCCACTGCGCCATAAAGACCAATAATTAAGCCGGCAATCAGGAGCAGGAATGTAAAGGATGCATGCAAAACAGGCACTTTGCGTCTTTCATTAAATCCTTTTAATATACCAAGCCTGGATGTAAGCTGAGGTTGAGAAACCGGCAATAGAACTATTGATATAAATGCTGCCAGAAGCCATTGGACATTTAATAGTCCATTCGGTCCGGGAGTAGAAAGAAGCTCTGGTTTTGTTTCCTTTACAGAAGATATAAGTTCTTTTATTCCTCCAAAATCCATTAAAATTATAGCTGCCATTATCCATATAACCGTGAAAAGCATGATTCCCTGAAGCGAATCAGCATACATAATTCCCCTGAGTCCTCCTATTGAAGAGTAAATATACATTAATAGTAGTATTGTTATTGCCCAAACCCACTGAGGAACCGGGAATGGTACAACACTCGATAGAAGCCCCGATGCACCTTTCACCTGAATTGCAATGTATGGCACAAGAAAAATCACAAGGCCAATTACGTATACTATGATTCCGGGGGTACCAAAATCGTCTTTTAGTATATCTGACATACTTCGGTAATCTACTGATGAAACTCTTTTCCCCAATTTCATAGCCAGCCAAAGCGTAAAAAAAGCAAGTACCATATCAGTTACACCTAAAAATATCCATGTACCCACACCATGAACTCTAAAAAAATTAGGCATTCCTATTAAAATAAATGTACTGTAGAGGGTGGCAAAAAAAGTCAGAAATCCTATAATGGTTCCTAAATTCCCACCGGCTAGAAAAAATTGGTCTGCATCACCTTTGTTTCTTCTGTTTCCAATTACGGCAAGGCTTATGAGTACGATAAGATAAATAATAGCAACTACAATAAATGTTATACCTTTGTCCATACAAACCTTACAAAATTAGTCCTCATCTTTTGATGTAATCATAGCCAATAAAAGAATTAAATATATAAATATGGATATAAGCATTCCTGCCCATAAAGTTCTTGGTAGTCCTAACACATATGGCTCTGTAATTCCATA
>JABAHR010007320.1_pt1 | contig 10703 bp, 7 predicted proteins | sample 7062101 | NCBI WGS metagenome assembly JABAHR01 (sample SAMN14534553, study PRJNA622989) | marine sediment metagenome | biome: marine biome [ENVO:00000428]; feature: marine pelagic biome [ENVO:01000023]; material: deep marine sediment [ENVO:00002113] | place: India: Gulf of Kutch | collected...
TTGGAACCGACCGGGGAGTTCCGCCGAGCCCTGCGAGTCAGGCTCGAAGTTTTTCAGCGCCGCTCGATGGCAACGCGTAATTTCCGGTCTTCGATCCCCAACAGGATCGGCTGGGCCGTATCCCGGTAGATATTGATCTTGGCGTTATAGGCGGTTCGGGTGAGGCCGTGTTTGTCGCGGATCTTCAGCCGTCGAATGTTGAATTCACCGCCCTGCAACTTTTCCCCGGTGAGATAGCACTTGATGGCTGTCACGCGTTCTCCGGACAGCTCCAGGCCGCTCAGCTTGGTCAGGTTGCCCTGGGCGCGCTGCAGGAATTGGACGGCATCCAGGTTGACCTGTGAGTCGGTGTCATTTTTGATCTGGTCGCTCAGATCAGCCATGAAGTCGCCAACCAGGATCTGCCCCGGATAGGCGGCCTCGATCATCCTCGCCAATTCGATCGTCACGTCACCGACGATGAAGTTATGGATGGTCGGGTTGAGGCCCTCTGCCTGGTGAAATTCGTAGCAGCTGCCGACGTGGAAACAAGCCCGCAGTCTCGGCACGGACCTGGCGACGGCTTTTTTACGGGCGATGGCGTTATCCGCCAGCACCAGGTGCATGAAATGATACAGGTTGACGTTGGCGTCGATACCGTGATCCCGGTTCCAGATGTAAAACCCGTCGCCACTGGAGGAGCGCGCAAAATTGATACTGACATCCAGTTCGAGCATCTTCGCGTGCGCAGCGTTGAGCGAGTAGGAGAGGCTGTTGAGCTGGGTCATCTGCTCGAAGGGAGTCAGCAGGCTGAAGCCCACGATGTCGAACAGCGTAACCGCTCGACTCGCGACATAGTTGATGCCGTACCGGCGGATCATTTTCTCGATGATCTGGGTCTCGACCGGCTGGTTGCTGAGCGCCTGGCGCAAGGCGATGTGCCTTGGCTCGACATCAAGCAACCGGGCGACTTTCTGCATCTGGCTCAACGACAACTGCCGCTCGCCCGAGATCAGCTCGGTGATGAATCTCGCGGATACCTTCTGCGGCATGGTCGGATCGCTCGCCGGTGCGGCCGTGTATTCTGCGATGGCGTAGTGAGGCACCACGAGGATGAGGATGCCATCGTCGAGCGGGCACCAGCTCAGTATGCTGTTCTGTCCAAGCGACCATTCGGAATGGAGACAACGCTCGAGGTGAACGAGATTGCTTCGCTGACGCAGCCCCATCTCGCTGGCGAGCCCTGCTAGCTGGTCGAGATACGGCGAATAGTCGGCCACGCGCCGTATACCCGACTGTGAGAGATCGTCTAGTTCCATGCAGATCGCCAGTGACGCGACAACCCTTGCCCCGAAGTTGTCGCAGGAGCGCGTTAGCGCTAATTGCGTCTGAAAGTAATCAACATTCAGAAACAGCGCAAGTATTATCAAGAGTCACGCGTAGGTGATTCAATTCATTGTGCATGCGTAGATGATCGAAAAATCATGTTTTACATAATGTTGGACCAATATGCAGGATAAATCGACAGTCTCAGCCCCGGCGATTGAGGATGTCAGGACGCTCGCGGAGCGGCTGCAGACCTGGCTGGTGACGACGCCGGTCGTGCGTTGCCGGAACCTGGAATCGCGCCTCGATTGCGGTGCCGAGATCTGGGGCAAACTGGAGTTTCTGCAGCAGACCGGCACGTTCAAGCCCCGTGGGGCGCTCGCCAACGTTCTGAGTATCGACCCTGCGGCGCTCGCAGCCGGTGTCACCGCGGTGAGTGCCGGCAATCACGCGATTGCGACGGCATTTGCGGCGCGTTGCATGGGGGTCAGCGCAAAAGTCGTCATGCTTGCTTCCGCAAGCCCTGCCAGGGTCGACGCCTGCAAGGCCTACGGCGCCGAACTGGTCCTGGTCGACGATATCAGCGAGGCGTTCGCCCGGGTGGAGGAGATTCGCGACCAGGAAGGTCGCTGCTTCATCCACCCGTTCGAAGGTCGGAATGTCACGCTCGGAACAGCGACGGTCGGCCTTGAGATCTGCGAGCAGATTCCGGATTTCGATGCCGTGGTTATCCCGATTGGCGGCGGCGGTCTTTGTTCCGGCATCGCCAGCGCGGTCAAAATGCTCAATCCGGCGTGCGAGGTCATTGGCGTCGAACCCTCCGGCGCCGACACGATGCGCCGCAGCTTCGCGAGCGGCGCCCCGGAGCGCATCGACAAGGTGACTACCATCGCTGACAGCCTTGGCGCGCCATTCGCATTGCCGTATTCGTTCGGGATCTGTCGACAATTCGTCGATAAGCTGGTCACCGTCGAGGATTCGGAAATCAGCGCTGCCATGGCAGTGCTGTTCAACGACATGAGGATGGCGGTCGAACCGGCCTGCGCCGCCAGCACCGCCGCGCTTGCAGGGCCTCTGCGCGAGCATTGCGCGGGGAGGAAGGTGGTGTTGATCTTCTGCGGCAGCAACATCGATTGGGATACGTTCATACGCCAGGCAGGATCGCTATGATGTTGATTGAGGAACTCAAATCCATCGTTGGTGAGGGCGGTTGGACGACCGACGAGAACGACCTCGAGCCGTATCTGAGCGAATGGCGGGATACCTGGCGTGGCCGCACGCCGATCATGGTGTCTCCGGACACGGCGGACAAGGTGTCCGCTGTCGTTCGGGCATGCCGGGCCGCGAACACCGCGATCGTCCCGCAGGGCGGTAACACGGGCCTGTGCGGCGGCGCGATTCCCGATCCCGATGGCAGCCAGGTTTTGTTGTCCTTGCGGCGCATGAATCGAATCCGCGCTCTCGACCGCAACGACCATACGATTGTCGCGGAGGCGGGCTGTACGCTTCAGTCGATTCAGCAAGCGGCGGCCGAGGTGGATCGATTTTTCCCCCTGAGCCTGGCGGCCGAAGGCAGCTGCCAGATCGGCGGTAACCTGTCGACCAATGCCGGCGGTATCAACGTGCTTCGCTACGGGACGGCCAGGGACCAGGTGCTCGGGCTAGAGGTCGTGCTCGCCGATGGCAGTCTCTGGGAAGGATTGCGCGCCTTGCGTAAGGACACCGCCGGCTACGACCTCAAGCAACTGTTCATTGGCTCCGAAGGAACGCTCGGCATCATCACGGCGGCGACGCTGCGCCTGTATCCCGCAGTCCGCAATCCGAGGACGGCCCTTGTCGCCCTGGATTCACCGCACAAGGCGATCGACCTGTTGACATTGCTGCGACACCAGCTATCCGACCGCATCCAGGCTTTCGAGCTGATCCCCGAGCGGGCGATGCACTTCGTCCAGCGGCACTTTCCCGGGCAGAACGTGCCCGCTATCGACGGGCCCTGGTTCGTGCTGCTGGAATCGGCGGGCGACGAATCGGCCGAAACGGAGGCGGCCCTGATGCGGGCGCTCGAATCCGGCGTCGCCAGCGACGCGATCATCGCCAAGAATCGCACGGAGTCTGACACGCTCTGGCAACTGCGGCACTCGATTTCCGAAGCCCAGAAGCGAGAAGGTGCGAGCCTGAAGCACGACGTCTCGGTGCCTGTGTCCGCCGTGGCCGATTTTATCGAGCTCGCGTCGGCGGCCGTCGTCGAGCATCTGCCCGGAACGCGAGTGGTCGCCTTCGGCCACGTCGGCGATGGCAATGTCCATTTCAATCTCAGCCAGCCGACGGACATGCGGGCGGAAGATTTCCTCGGTCGCCAGGAATCCATGGCCGACGTCGTCTACGATGCCGTCGAGCGCTTCAATGGCAGTATCAGTGCGGAGCATGGCGTGGGGCAGGCCAAGCGCGAACAGCTGGCCAGGTACAAAAGTGAGACCGAGATCACGTTGATGCGGCAGCTCAAGCGAGCGCTGGACCCCGATAACCGACTCAACCCGGGAAAGGTAATATGACGACCAGTTCCCATTGAACAGGTCCGCCAGCGGCTAGAATCATGCCCTGGAGATTGTGAACACTGCGACGATGAGCGCCGAACCGGAAAAACAGACTTACGAGGAGCAGCTGTCCCAGCTGGAGAGCCGTCTGCAGGCCCCCGAGCATGACGAGGCGATGCTCGGTGAGGTCGGACTGGCCATGCGCAAGCTGCTGACCCGTAATGGAGAAAGCGAGGCGCACATACGACAGATCCTGGAACGCCAGTTTGACCAGGGCAATCTGCGTCGCGAGTCCTATGAGCTTGTCGAAAAGCTGCTTGCCAAGATCCTGGCCGAAACGCCGCCGCAAGCGGCGTCCACTGCCGATACCGAGGTGGAGACCCCGTACGTCGAGACCGCCGTGCTCGATCAGCCCGTGCAGCCGGTCCCGCCGGCCACGATGACTGAACAGCTGCAGGCCGGCTCGGTGCTGCGAGACCGCTACCTGCTCAAGGAGCAGGTTTCCGAGGGCAGCATGGGGAGCGTCTACAAGGCGCTCGATCGGCGGCTTGCCGAAACCGGGGAGCCGAGTCCTTTCGTCGCCATCAAGGTTTTGAGCCCGACACTGGCCCGGAATGGCGCTGCGCTGCGCGCCTTGCAGCAGGAGGCGGCAAAGGGACGCTGCCTGTCGCACCCGAATATCGTCCGTTTCATCGATCTCGACCGGGAGGATGATCTGTTCTTCGTGGTCATGGAGTGGCTGGAAGGCCGTTCGCTGTCGAAAATCCTCGACGACAACCGCGGCAATGCGCTCGACCTGGCGACGACGATGAACGTCATCGGGCAGATCTCGCGCGCGCTGAGTTATGCGCATCAGCGCGGCGTCATCCACGCCGACATCAAGCCCGGCAATATCATCATCACGCCGGAAGGGCAGGTGAAAGTCATAGACTTCGGCGTCGCGCGAATCCGGCAAAAAGAAAATGAGGGCAAGTCGCGTTTCGACCGTGACATCCTGGGCGCAGGCACCCCGGCCTACTCGAGCATGCAGGTTTTGACTGGCGAAGAACCCGTCGCGGCCGACGACGTATTCTCGCTCGCCTGCCTGACGTATCGCCTGGTGGCGGGCTACCGGGTGTTCGGCCCCAGGAATGCCGCCGATGCGGCGCAAGCGGGCATGGAGCCGCAGAAGCCGCAGGAGCTCAACGATGCGCAATGGGCGGCCCTGAAAAAGGCCTTGTCATATTCGCGGGTTACTCGTTTCCAGACGCCGAAAGCGTTCATGGATGCCTTCGGCACGGTCCCCGACGAGCCCGTCAAGCCCGGAGTTAAGCCACAGCCTGCGGCGCAGGCGCCAGTGACCCCGACCGCAGGTATGCCGATGACGCCCGAGGAATCTGAGGTTCCGGTACTGCCAGAGGTGTCACAGGCGCCAGCGGAGGTCACGCCATCTACGCTTGCCACCGATCATGATGGCCCGTTGATTGGCGCAGACGAAACGACCCAGATCTCCGTTGAAGCCCCGATGCGGGCGGAGCGTGAGCCGATCATGTTCGACCTCGATGAGGAGGATGGCGAGCCACCGCGTCGTTCGCCACTGCGACTGCTCGTCATCGGCATCATCATCGCCGGCGCCGTGGCGGTCGTATTGCGCCCGGACCTCGTCGATACGCTCGACATCGACGAGTCGATCGAGACGATCAGCGGTTATATCGACGAATTCGCCGGTACGGATGCGGACAGTTCGGCATCGGCCGGCGCGATTGATGCCGCAGAGGAAGATGCGCTCGAGGCGCTCGACGCCCTGCCGGAGACCGAGGTCGCCGATACGACCGCCGAGGAGACGGACAGTATCGTGACCGAAGAATTGATCATCGATACCGCAGACGGTTCGGTCACCGTGACGGAAGGCCAGGCCGCCGTCGAAGACGCGCTGCCGCCGCAGCCGGAGCCATTGCCGGAGCCCTTTGACTTCTCCGTGTTGCCAGAGCCGACGCTGTTGCTGACATTGCGTTCAGGCGAGGAGGCTGCGATTCCGAGCGGGCGGCTGACTGTGCGTGAGGATGGTGACGCCGCAATCATCGACCTCGTGCGGGAAGGCGATTTGTCGGCGCCGTTCGCAGTCCAGTTCGTCGAAACGCAATTCAGCGGGAACCAGTCGTCCTGGGAGTCTGGCCAGTACCAGGTCCAGAACGACGGGATGCTGTTATTTGAGCGCGGTCAGCCGCGAGCGCGAATAACGGTCACGATGCGTTCGAACCCGGTGCGGGAACCTGACCGCGACGTCACCTTGTCGATCCGCGATGCGGCGACCCGTTCGATCGATCTCGGCACGATCCGTTTGACGCTCGAGGACGACGACCAGCGCGCATTCGAAGCCAGCCTGCCGCCCAATACGGTCGGTTTCACGGTTAACCAGGTGTCGGTCAGGGAGTTCGACCCGGCCGTCCAGATCGACATCGTCCGCTATCGTCCGGACACCACCGCACTCGAGGTTGCCTATACGCTGACTGACGTCACGGCGACCGAAGGACAGGACTATTTTGCGCCGGGCTTGCCCGTGATTTATTTCGGTCCCGGCCAGCGCACCGCCAGGATTCTGATTCCGCTCGGCCAGGATGGCAGGCCCGAGCAGGATGAAGCCTTCATGCTGGAGCTGGACACGCCGGCGGCACCCGTCAACAGCAACATTTTCACGCAAATCGCGGTTATGATCAGGGACGACGATTCATAACAACAGAATCCGGCGAAACCATAGTCCCTGAGAGCGATATCCATGGAAGAAAAAGAATTGCGGCGCTACTCGCGCGTCGTTGTCGATGGCGTTGAACAGGCGCCCAGCCGCGCGATGTTGCGCGCGGTCGGCTTCGAAGAAGAAGACTTCTCGAAACCGCAGATCGGCATAGCGTCCACCTGGAGCATGATCACGCCCTGCAACATGCATATCCATGAGCTTGCCAGGAAAGCGGGCGAGGGCGCGGACGGCGCCGGCGCAAAAAGCGTGATCTTCAATACGATCACGGTGTCTGACGGCATCGCGATGGGTACGCCCGGGATGCGCTATTCGCTGGTGTCGCGGGAGATCATTGCCGATTCGATCGAGGCAGTAGCCGGCGCCGAAGGCTTCGACGGGGTGATCGGTATTGGCGGCTGTGACAAGAACATGCCGGCGTGCGTCATGGCGATGGCGCGCATGAACCGACCAGCGGTATTTGTCTACGGCGGTACGATCAAGCCGGGCGCCAAACGTCGCGACATCGTTTCGGTATTCGAGGCAGTTGGTGCTCACGCAGGCGGCAAGATCGACGACGCAGAACTCCTCGAAGTAGAGCAGACGGCAATCCCCGGCCCGGGCGCCTGCGGCGGCATGTATACGGCCAACACCATGGCCTCGGCGATCGAGGCGCTCGGCATGAGTCTCGCGAACAGTTCCGCCCAGGAAGCAATCTCCGAGAGCAAGGCGCAGGACTGCCTGCGCGCGGGTCAAGCGGTCGTCAACCTGATCCGGGAGGGAATCCGGCCGCGCGACATCATGACGAAAAAGGCGTTCGAGAATGCCATCGTCGTCGTCAATGCCCTGGGGGGGTCGACGAATGCCGTCATGCACCTGATGGCCATGGCGCGCGAGGCAGAGGTCGACCTTTCCCTCGACGACTTCACGAGAATCGGCGCAAAGACGCCGGTGCTGGCCGACGTCAAGCCGAGCGGCAAGTACCTGATGTCGGAGCTGATCGAGATCGGCGGCATCCAGCCGTTGATGAAGCGTCTCCTCGATCGCGGCCTCCTGCATGGGGATTGTCTCACCGTGACCGGCAGGACGCTGGCGGAAAACCTCGCCGCAGTCGAGGATTATCCCGAGGGTCAGGACGTCGTCAGGGATTTCGACGATCCGATCAAGCCGGACGGCCATCTCGTTATCATGTATGGCAACCTGGCGCCCGAAGGGGCGGTCGCCAAGATCACAGGCAAGGAGGGCCTGCGTTTCGAGGGCAAGGCCAGGGTATTTCACTCCGAGGAAGAGGCGCTGCAGGCCATTCTCGACGGCGCTGTTACCAGGGGCGATGTCGTCGTCATTCGATACGAGGGCCCCAAAGGTGGCCCGGGCATGCGCGAGATGTTGAGTCCCACCGGCGCCATCATGGGTAAAGGCCTGGGTGAGGACGTCGCGTTGATTACTGACGGGCGGTTTTCCGGCGGCAGCCACGGCTTTGTCGTCGGGCACGTCACCCCCGAGGCGGCTGTTGGCGGCCCTATCGCGCTGATCGAGGACGGCGATCCGGTCACGATCGATGCCGAGGCCCGCCGCATCGATCTCGGCATAGCGGACGCGGAAATGCAAAACCGGCGGGCCGCCTGGAAGCGGCCGCCGTCGGCGGTGACCACAGGGATCCTGGCCAAATACCGGGCCGAGGTCCGGTCGGCATCCGAGGGCGCCGTCACGGTGGCGCCGCCCTGGGACGAATAGGCGGCAGCCGTCTTGACGCAGTGGCCAGGCTTCTATTTACTGGGCGCTGAGACGCATTATCGGCCCACGTATTGTGCCGTGGTATTGCGCGAGCAATACCCGATAACGATGAAAACGAATGGCGCGCCAGAGGTGCGTGGGTACGAAAGACGGGGAAACCGACCGCATAGAAGAGTCGGCACACTGTCATAAAACCCGCAAGGAACTCCGTGCGGGTTTTTTTTGCGAGGTCGGGGAAGCCATGCAGGCGAGCAATGGAAGTGACGATCCGGCGAAAGACGGCGCGTGGACGCCGTGGTGGGTCAAGAAGCGGCAAGCGCTCCTCGATATTGCGGAACGGCACCTGAACGCTTATGTCTACGATCTCGATAGCGTGCGGGAGGCTGCGCGCGAGCTTATGGCGATGCGCGCTGTTGATCGGACCCTGTACGCAGTCAAAGCCAATTTCAACGAGTCGGTAATCGCGACGCTGGCAGAAGCTGGCGTCGACTTTGACTGCGTGTCCCCGGGTGAGGTCCGCCGTCTGCGCGAGGTCCTTGGCGATGCCGTCGACGGTCGCATATTGTTTACGCCGAATTTTGCGCCGCGCGAGGAATACGCGTGGGGCATCAGGGAAGGGGTACGGGTCACGCTGGATAATCTTTATCCGCTGCGGCATTGGCCCGAGATATTCCAAGGGCAGGAAATTTTCGTGCGCATGGATCCCGACCATGGCGGCGGTCATCACAGCCATGTCGTCACTGGAGGTGCTGCGTCGAAGTTCGGCGTGTCGCTCGACGAAATCGGGGAGCTGGAGGAGCTCGGCCGAACAACGGGTGTACGGATCGTCGGCATCCACGCACACAGTGGGTCAGGTATCCTCGACCCCGCCAACTGGGAGTCGGTGGCACGGACGCTGCGCGAAGTCGCCAGCCGGTTTCCCGAGGTGCGCGTCCTCGACCTCGGTGGCGGAATCGGCGTGCCGGACCGTCGCGGCGACGCCCCCTTCGATCTGCAAGCGCTGGATCGGCGTCTCCTGCAGGTCAAAAAGGACTACCCGGATTACGAGCTCTGGCTCGAACCCGGCCGCTACCTGGTGTCGGCAGCCGGCGTACTGCTGACCCACGTAACGCAAACCAAGCGAAAGGGGGCGCACCGGTATGTAGGCGTCAGCACCGGACTCAACGCGTTGATCCGCCCCGCGCTCTACAATGCTTACCACGAGATTATCAACCTGACGCAGATAGACGCGCCGGCGACCGATCCTGTTACCGTTGTCGGCCCGATCTGTGAGTCGGGCGACAAATTCGGCACCGAGCGCCTGCTGCCCGCTTGCGAGGAGAATGACGTCGTCGTTATTGCGAATACCGGCGCATACGGTTACACGATGAGTTCGCGCTACAATTTGCGCGACATACCACCGGAAATCTCGATTTAGTTGGGGGGGAGAGATGAGAACGCTCATTCTGATGTTCATGATGCTGCCGGCCATTGCTCTTGCTGATAGTGCTAACGAAGCAGGAGCCAAACTCTATGAGTATTTCGAATTGTTCAACGCGAAGGATACGGACAGGGTTGCCAACTACATCTATTCGACGCCGGTGCATGTCGGCGGAGGCGTGAGCCACAATGTCCTGGCCGACCCCGCGGCGGCTGTTGCCAACCTGACCGGTCTCTACGAACAGATCGAGGCACAGGGCTGGAAGGAATCCGTCATCGACGATCTCAGGGTTTGCCTGGCATCCGCCACCCTGGCGCTCGTGGATACCCGGTATTCGCGGATCGATCAGGACGGCAAGCCGATCCCGCCGGCGATCAGGACGACCCTGTACGTGCTGCAGCATATCGATGACGAGTGGCGGATCGTTGCCTTCTACGGGCACGATGCGGACAAACGGCCGTCCTGCGCCGAGGAGTGACGATGGCGACACGACGTGAATTCATGGGTGCGGCACTCGGTGCCGGCCTCTTCAATGCGGTTGGCGCACCGGCGTTCGCGCAGGGCGGCATGAATATTCTCGTGCTCGGCGGAACCGGCTTCATCGGTCCGCACCTCGTACAGCGGGCGCTCGACCGGGGGCATCGGGTCACGCTCTTCAACCGCGGACGGACGAACACCCACCTGTTTCCCGAAGCAGAGAAACTTGTCGGCGACCGAAACGATGACCTGACCGCGCTGGAAGGCCGGCGCTGGGATGCGGTCATCGACAATTCCGGGTATACGCCGCAGCAGGTTGAGCTGAGCGTTGCCCTGTTGAAAGACGCCTGTGACCAGTACCTGTTCACGTCCACCCGCGGCGTCTATACGGACTTCACCCGCAACGTCATGGACGAGGATGCGCCCATCGGTCCGACGGACCCGCCGGATGCGGAATGGACCAGCTATCGCGACAACAAGACGCGCGCTGAGCACATCGTGCAGGCGGCGTTCGGCGCCCGGA
>JABAHR010002800.1_pt2 | contig 10697 bp, 8 predicted proteins | sample 7062101 | NCBI WGS metagenome assembly JABAHR01 (sample SAMN14534553, study PRJNA622989) | marine sediment metagenome | biome: marine biome [ENVO:00000428]; feature: marine pelagic biome [ENVO:01000023]; material: deep marine sediment [ENVO:00002113] | place: India: Gulf of Kutch | collected...
CCGCCCTCGGGCGGGCTCTGCTCCGAGAAGTGATACTGGACGATCAGCCAGCCGCCGTCGGTGGCCACGCGGGTGTCCGAATAGCGCCAGGTTCCCTCCAGAACGGTGCCCCCCGGTAGGGTGAGCGAGCCGTCCAGGTACGCGACCGACACCGCCACGTCCTGCAGAATCTTGACGTCGAGGTCCCGGATGTCGAAGTCCGCCCTCAGTCCGGAGTTGTATGCCGCGGTCAACGCTGCCACGTTGAACCCTTGGAGCAGCAGGCCGCCGTCGAGAAAGAAGCCCCGGGTCTCGGGGTGGTAGAACCTCGAGAAGCTCTCGAAGTCACCCGCCTCCCAGGCCGCGAGCATCTCGCCCACGGCGGCCTCGACCTCTGCCTGTTGCGCCGCAGCCTGCGTGGTGGCGCACCCGAACGCCACCGCAGCCACCAACATCCGGAAACCAGCGTGCACTCGACCCTCCGCGTCGATAGGACATCCCCCCACGATCTCCCTTCGACCTCGCGAGCGGCCTGATGTTCCGTCCCGTCTGGTCGAGCCCCACCAGNNTGGACCGTCGTCGCCGTGCTGCTGGCGGCCGCGGTCGCCCGATGGGTGAACCTCGCGCCCGAGGTCGAGACCGACTTCTTCTTCTCGGCGGAAGATCCGCAGCTGCAGGCATCGCTCGAGCTGGACCGGCGGTTCCCCACGGCCCAACAGGTGATCCTCCGCACCGAGGACCGCTCCGGCGACGAAGCCNNCTGGAGCAGCTCGTCGAGGTCGGGGCCGCCTACAGCGTCGTGAATCAGGACGCCACGGCGAGTCCGCTCTTCGGGCGCGTCCTCCTCAACCCCGACCCTCGCTCGACCAACATCGTCCTGGAGGTCGTGGACGTGGACCCGGCCCGCCTGCTCCCCCGACTCGAGGCCGTCGTCGAGAATCACGACGGTCCCGAGCTCGGCGTGGCCCTGTCCGGCGTCCCGATTATCGTCGAGCGCATCCGCCTGAGCCTCTTCCGCGACCTGGTCGTCTTCAGCTCCGTGGCCGTCGGGCTCTTCACGCTGATCGTCCTGCTGGTCTACCGGGATCCGGGCGTCCTGGCCGGCACCCTGGTGACGGCGACGACCACCGTCGGCGCCACGCTGCTCTCCACGAAGCTCCTGGGGATCGCCATCGGGCTGCTTACCGCCAACATCATCACGATCGTCTTCGTGCTGACGCTGTCGCACATCGTCTTCCTGACGGGGAACTGGTCGCGGAGAGCCCGCGAGGCCGAGGAGGGCACCGATCCGACGCCGAGGGGTGTCGCCGACACGCTCGAGGGCTCCTTCTGGAGCATGACCACGACGCTCCTCGGCTTCTTGAGCCTGTTGCTCGCCTCCGCCAAGCCGCTGCGGGAGCTCGGACTGGCCGGAGCCATCGGGACGGCAACGGCCTTCGTGGCGACCTATTTGGTCTACCCGGCCTTCCTGGCCCACTGGGCGCGTACCCGTCCCCGCCGTACACCGACTTCCCCCACGGTCGGGCCCGGATCGACCACCGCCAAGCCTGTGCTGATCTCGGCTACCCTGGTGGTCCTGGTCGTCGGCCTGGGCGTTCCCCGGGTCGATACCGACCCGGGCCTGCTGAGCTACTTCGCACCGGGATCGCCCATCCGCGACGGCCTCGACCAGATCGACGAGGACGGCGGCAGCAGCACGCTGAAGATCGCGGTCGCCGATCCGGGCGGAGGGCGTATCGACTCGGCCCCGGCTCTCGAAGCCATGGATTCCTTCCAGGTCCTGCTCGAGGCCGACCCGGCCGTCGGGGTCGTGCTCTCCCCTTCGGTCCTGATCGGACACGCACGCACACAGCCGCTCGCGCGTTTCCTGACACCCGCCATCCTCCTGGACATCGCCTCCAGCCCGGAGTTGGACGAAGTCGCGCTCAGCTACGTCACTCCGGACCGCAGCGAGGGTCTGTTCTCCCTGCGGATGCGGGAGAGCGTCGACGAGCCCTCGCGGCAGGGGGTGATGGACCGCATCGAAGGATACGCCGGGCAGGCCGGTCTCGAGCCCGTCCTCATGGGTGGCTTCTACGATCTCCAGGCTCAGCTCGGACGGCTGATCGCGTCCAGTCTCCGCATAGGGCTCGGTGGGCTGCTCACGCTCTTCCTCGTCATCGCGTGGATCGTCTCTCGCTCCGCGCGGACCACGACCGCGATGTTCGCCTGCCTGGTCGGCATTCCGCTCGTGGTGCTGGGCGTCTTCGGGTGGACGGGCGCAGCCGTGGACATCATCACCTCACCCGCGGCCAATGTCGCGCTCGCGATGGGCGTCGACTCCATGATCCACCTGGTGGTTCGCGTGCGGAGAATCCACCGCGCGGGCGAGGGCGCCGGCTCGGCCTGGTCGCTGGCCCAGAGACAGATCGGGCCTCCCGTCATCGCCGCGACGCTGATCATCTGCGCCGGGTTCGGGATCTTCGCCTTGTCTTCGTTCCCACCGACCCGACGCTTCGGCTTCGCGGTCATTCTGGGTACGATGACGGCCGCCACGATGGCCCTTCTCACCCTGCCGTCGGTCGCCAGCCTCTGGACCGGAGTCGAGAAGCCCGAGCCGGAGCCCGCTCAGTAGGGGAGCGCCAGCGCGACCAGCTCCGCGTTTTGGCTCGGCCCACCCACGGTCATCACGATGTATTGCCGACCGTCGTGAAGATAGGTCATCGGCAGGCCCGTCTGCGTTCCGGGAAGCTCCATCTCGTGGATGATCTCGCCCGTGGCCTTGTCGTGCGCGCGGAACCAGGGGTCGCCCTCCCAGCCCTCCCCGGCGAAGAGGAGCGTCTTGGTCACGAGCAATCCGGCCCTGCTCGTCTTGCCGGTACGGCCGAGGTCGACACCGGCGAAGGCTTCGTGGTCTCGGATCGAGGCCGGCGTGTCGCCGTTCGCGATCATCCAGACGTGCTCTCCCGTGTCGAGATCGATCGCCGTGATCCTGCCGTACGGCGGTTTGACGATCGGAAAGTCGGGCAGCGGTGAGCGACGGCTCGCGATGTAGCGCATGGCCGTCGTATCGGCGGTGGTTTGGAGCGCCTCGACACCGGGGTCCGACATGGAGCCCACGTAGAGTATCCCGGTCTCGGGGTCCGCAGCGCCGCCTTCCCAGTTCGCGCCCCCCGTCGTACCCGGCATGCGAATCGTGCCGATGGTGCCGTCGGGCGCCTCGGCGAGAGAGACGGGCTGATAGAGCGAGCCCATCCGGACGTTCGCGAGAAGGTCGAGCACCCGGGCCCTGAGCTCCGGCGTGAAGTCGACGATGTCGTCTTCGCTGAATCCCTGCCGGTCGAACGGGGCGGGCTTGGACGGGATGGGCTGGGTGGCGGCCGCCCGCTCCCCCGGGACGTCCGAGGGGGGCTGCGGGACCTCCTCGATCGGCCACACGGGCTCTCCCGTCACCCGATCGAAGACGAAGGTGAACGCCTGCTTCGTGAGCTGAGCGACCGCCTTCACCGGACGTCCGTCGACGTTGACGTCGAGCAGGATCGGGGCCGTCGGGACGTCCCAGTCCCAGATGTCGTGGTGCACGAGCTGATAGTGCCAGACACGCTCACCGGTGCGGATGTCGAGCGCCACGAGCGAGCTCGAGAAGAGATTGTCGCCGAGCCGGTGCCCCCCGTAGAGATCCGCCGTCGCCGACTCCACCGGCAGATAGACCATGCCGAGGTCCTCGTCGACCGACATCGGCGCCCAGACCCCGGCGTTTCCAGTGTAGCTCGCCGACTCGCCCTCCCAGGTGTCGCGGCCGAGCTCGCCCGGGCCAGGGATCGTCTCGAAGGTCCAGGCCGGTCGTCCCGTGCGAGCGTCGAAGGCCTGGACCGACCCCTTGACGTTCTCCTTGTCGGCTTGCCACAGGCCCATCGCGAGCGCCGGACCGACCACGACGACATCGTGCGCCACGACCGGAGGCGACGAGCTGCCGATGACGGCGGAGGCGGTATCGACGCCCAACGTCATCTTCAGGTCGATCATCCCGTCCTCGCCGAACCCGCGCACGGGCCGCCCCGTATGGGCGTCGAGCGCGACGAGCCGGAATCCGGGGGTCACGACGAAGACGCGGTCGTCTCCCGCCCCGTCCGTCCACCATGCGACGCCCCGACCCGACCCCTGCCGAGGAGCGTCCTCCCCCCGCTCGCCCTCGTCCAGCCGCCACATCCAGAGCGTCTCCCCGGTGCCTGCGTCCAGGGCCACGACGTTGCGCCTGAACCCCGCGGTCGCATACAGGACCCCGTCGACCATCAACGGGGTCGTGGAGTTCTTGGCCTCGGGTACCGGACCCATGTTGGCGCCCTGCCAACGCCACGCGATCTCGAGGTCGAAGACGTTGGTGGCGTCGATCTGATCGAGAGAGGAGTAGCTCGTGCCGCCGGGGCCGCCTCCGTAGTGGCGCCACTGTCCGTCCCGGGCACCCGCCTGCGCCTCGAGCTGGGCCGCCTGCACGAGGAGGGCGCAGAACACCGTCGTCAGTCGGGAAAGGGTCATGTCAGTCGATCACCAGCACCCCGGTGCCCTCGATCTGTGAGTGCTTCAGGTCCTGAAGAGCGCGGTTCGCGTCGGAAAGGTCGTATTCGACCACGTGCGGACGGATCCCGGCCTCCACCGCCTCGGAGAGGAGCCGTCGCCCGTCCTCTCGGGTGTTCGCCTCCACCGACCGTATCTGCTTCTCGTGGAAGAGCTGGCTCTCGTAGTGGAGCCCGGGGATATCCGACAGATGGATCCCCGGAATGGAAAGGGTCCCGCCCCGCTCGAGCGCGGACATGGTGGGTGGCACCAGGCCGCCCGCGGGCGCGAAGAGGATCGCGCTGTCCACCCGATGCGGTACGGCTCCGAAGTCCGAGCCCGCCCACGACGCCCCCATCTCCAGAGCCTGGCGGACGTGATTGGCGCTTCGCGTGACCACGAAGACCTCGTGACCCCGATGCAGCGCCAGCTGCAGGACGATGTGTGCCGAAGACCCGAAGCCCACGAGCAGGAGCTTTCCGCCTGCCGGCACTTCGGCGCGCTCGAGACCGCGGTATCCGATCAGTCCGGCACACAGGAGCGGTGCACCGTGCACGTCGTCGAAGTCGGATGGCAGCTCGTAGGCATAGGCCTCGGGCACGACCGCGAGCTCGGCGTAGCCTCCGTTTTCGTGATAGCCCGTGTACCGGGAGGCCTTGCAGAGGTTCTCCCGACCGGAGGTGCAGAACGCGCACGAGCCGTCCGTCTCGCGCAGCCATGCGATCCCGACGCGGTCTCCTNNGCGGCCGACACGTCTCGGGCAGGTCGCCCTCGATCACGTGCAGGTCGGTGCGGCAGACCGCGCAGGTCCGGACCCGCACCCGGACCTCTCCGGGACCGGGCTCGGGCTCCCCAACCTCCCGAAGATCCAGGGGCGACGTGTCGACGTCCGCCGTTCGATCGAGAACCGCTGCTCGCATGCTTGATCTTAGTATGCATCACGCGTGGCTCGAAATGTGGGTCTCGATCACCGATCGTGCCGAAGTCGCCCGACCTGCCTAGCTTCCGGCATGGACAGACTACCGACATTGCTTCTCGAAGAGCTCACCTGGCCCGAAGTGGGCGAGGCCCTGGAGGCGGGCTTCACGACGATCGTGGTGGGCGTCGGTGCGGTCGAGCAGCACGGCCCTGCGCTGCCGCTCTCGGTCGATGCGGAGCGCGGCACACGTCTCGCGCTGGAGGTCGCGAAGAGGCTCGGCAAGGCGCTGGTAGCCCCGACGATCCGGGTCGGCTGCTCCGAACACCACATGGACTTCCCCGGCACCCTGACCATCCGCCGAGAGACGCTCGAAGCGGTCTGCACCGACTATTGCACGAGCTTCGCTCGGCACGGGTTCGAGCGGATCTGCCTCGTGCCCTCTCACGGAGGCAACTTTCAGCCGCTCGCCATGATGCTCGATGAGCTCGATACCTCCGCGGGCGAGGGAACGCGCGTCTACGCGTACACCGACCTGGTGGGATTCGTGAAGATCTGGAAGAACGCCGTCGACGAGGTCGCCGGATTGGGAGACCGTGTCGGTGGACACGCAGACATCGCGGAGGCGTCGGAGATGCTCGTCGTGCGTCCCGAACTGGTCCGCATCGAGCGGGCCGAGGCCGGGCGCATCGGTGATCTCGACCCCGAGCTGGTCGACGAGATGTTCGAGAAGGGGCTTCGCGCCGTCAGCGCGAACGGTGTTCTCGGGGACACGCGGGGGATGTCCGAGGAGATCGGCCTCACCACCTTCGCGGCCGCCGCAGACGTGATTGTAGCACATTTCCGCGAGCAGATGGGTCGCCCCTGATCGGATGCCGAGCCGCGCGCGCCCGAGGCCGGGAGAGAGGTGCGTAGGCGGCGGCAGCCTTGAGCCGGGGAACGTTTCGACGCTAATTCGTATTAGCGAAGAGCGCGAGGCGGAATCGGATTCTCGACCGTTGGACGGAGTCCTCCGCCCGCGCTTTCATGTCCTGAAACGGTGATTCTGGCATGCCGAAGCCGAACAAAGCCTTCCCGTTTGCCACGACGCTCGATTTCAGCCCGCTGGTGGACTTCTGGCGCGACGTGGCATCCGACCCCCGAAACCGCTGGCATTCGCTCGCGCAGACGGTGGTACAGCGTGTCGAAACCGTGCCGGAGCTGAACGGCCCGCTCGATACCGCTGAGAGGCTCGCCGCGCATCGACCAGACGTCGAGCTACTGATGTCGGCCTTCATGTCGCCCTCGAACGACGGACTCGTGGCCGCGGCGATGGGCCCATGGTCCATGGTGCCGGCCTACGAGACGGAGGCCGCCCGAAGGGCGGGTCTCGTCGGCAAGATGCGGGAGCACTTCCGGAAGACCTACGACGACGACGAGATGTACGTCGGCATGGCGATGAAGGCCTATGGCTTCATCCTGCGGGAGATCTACGATCTCGAGATCCCGTTCGAGCTCCCGTTCTCGTGGGTCAGCTTCCGAGACGTCGAGAGCACGGTTCCGGTGCAGTGTCCGGAGTCGGGAATCACCCGTCGATTCTCGATCGACTTCGACTCGCGATTCGTTCGCGTCGAAGTCGTCGGTGAGCGACCGGAGATCGATGCGGAGGCAATCGCGCGGTGCGCGGGGGACTCGAGCTGTCTGCCCACGCTTCTGGAGATGCTGCCGCCGGAGCGTTTCGCCTTCCGAGGCGTGACGATGCTCTTCGCCGAGGACGTCACGGCGGAAGCCGCGCTGACCGCGATCCGCGACGACCTCCTGCTGAAGGACGTGCTACTCTCCCGAGACGGCATCCTGCACGTGCAGGAGCACGTCCGCGCCTTCATGGGCCGGGCCGACCTCGAGATGGGGCTCATCGGCATCGAGCAGGGGGACGGCATCGACGCGCTCGTCAGCGGCACGGCCATCGGCCGGAGTCTTCTTCTCGCGGAGGGGCATACACCGACGTGTCCCCATCGCAGGGAGTCTCTTTACGCTCAGGCCGTGGGATCGATGGAGCCGGTCTTCGTGGAAGATCTCGAGTGTTGTGGTGAGCGCACGGAGTTGGAGGACCACATCCAATCTCTCGGGATCAAGGCACTGCTTCTCCAGCCGCTGCACGTCGACGGCGAGGTGATCGGGCTGCTCGAGCTGGGCTCACCGACGGCGGGCGCCTTGGGCACGGTGAATGTCTTCAAGCTGGAGAAGATCCAGGGGCTCTTTGCGCTGGGGCTGCGTCGCAGCATCGAGGAGCAGGAAGATCGGATTCAGGCCATCATCAAGCGGGACTACACGGCGATCCACCCAGTCGTCGAGTGGCGCTTCCGAGAAGCGGCACGCAACCGTCTGCAGCAGGAGCTGCAGGGGGACGTGCAGGGTGCGGAAGAGATCGTCTTCCGTGATCTGGTGCCGCTTTACGGGCTTTCAGACATTCGCGGGTCGTCCTCCATGCGAAATGCGGCGGTCGCGGCCGATCTGCTGATCCAGCTCGAGCTGGCGACGGGGGTCGTCACTTCGGCGCAGTCCGCCCGGCCTCAGCCGGCGCTGGGTGAGATCCATCACCGCATCACGCGCTCCATCGAGTCCCTCCACCCGGAGATGGCAACCGAGGACGAGACCTCGGTCCTGGACTACCTGCAGACGGAAGTCGAGCCGCTCTTCGATCATCTCGCCTCCCTCGATGCCTCGGTCTCGCAAGCCGTGGAGGCCTACCGTTCGGCCCTGGATCCCGAGCTCGGTATCGTGTACCGCAAGCGCAAGGACTTCGAGGAGAGCGTGAGCATGGTCAACGAGACCATCGCGCGCGTCCTCCACGATCAGGAAGCGCACGCCCAGTCCCTCGTGCCGCACTACTTCGAGCTCTTCAAGACCGACGGGGTCGACTACAACATCTACGTCGGCGCGGCGCTGCGGCAGTCTTCCACCGAAGATCCGCTCGACCTCCCGAACCTGCGTCTCTGGCAGTTGATGACGATGTGCCGGATCGACTCGGCCCTGCACGAGCGCAGGCCCGAGCTCCCCGTGCCGCTCGATGCGACGCACCTCATCCTCGCTCAGAACATGCCCCTCGCGATCCGTTTCCGCCGTGACGAGAAGCGGTTCGACGTGGACGGTGCTTACAACATCCGCTACGAGATCGTCAAGAAGCGGATCGACAAGGCCACGATCCGAGGTACCGGCGAGCGGCTCACACAGCCGGGAACGGTCTCGATCGCGTACTCCCAGGAGCGCGAAGCCGCCGAGTATCGCCGCTATCTGGAGTACCTGCAGTCCGCCGGCTTCGTCGAGGGCGAAATCGAGGCTTTCGAGCTCGAGGAGATGCAGGGCGTGTTCGGGCTTCACGCCATGCGTGTTCGCGTTCGGCACCCGGAGGCCGGTGACCCCGACATCTCGTCCGCGCTCGAAGCGGCGACCGGAAACGTGGTGGTCGGGCCGGCCTGACCGAAGCCCGAGCTCGCGGCCATTTTGCCGTGGGGCCCGGTGTCCCTAGTATGACGCCTCGTTTCACTTCGACCGAGGCTGAAGACCATGACCCGTGGGCCGGACGCGGACACCGCCCGAACGCTCTCTCGCAAGGCGTTCCTCGGAACCGCCGGAGGACTCGTCGCGGGCGCCGTCGTCCACACCCGGGCCGACGCGGTCGACCTGCTCGCCGCGCAGAGCCCCACGCAGCAGACGCCCGACCCCACGAAGGTGCACGGCCCGCCTCCGAGTCCCCTGGGCCAACGGGCACCGACCGAGCAGCCGAGGCGGCTGGCGACACGCCCGAGCACGTCGGCCTCTTCGACGACGCCTCTTCAGGACCTGCACGGCATCATCACCCCGGCCGACCTGCACTTCGAGCGTCACCACGCAGGCGTGCCCGCGATCGATCCCGACACCTATTCGCTGCTGATCCACGGTATGGTCGACCGCCCGACGGTCTACACGCTCGCAGATCTGAAGCGCTTTCCCGCGGTCTCTCGGATCGCGTTCCTCGAGTGCTCGGGAAACGGAGGGCGCGGCTATACGCGCGATCCTGCGCCGCAGACCACGCCCCAGCAGGCCGATGGACTCACGAGCACTTCGGAGTGGATCGGCGTTCCACTTTCGACGCTCTTCCGGGAGGTGGGTGTCCACTCATCGGCTTCGTGGTTCGTGGCCGAGGGGGGCGACGCAGCCCTCATGGCCCGCAGCATCCCGGTCGAGAAGGGCTGGGACGACGCGATGATCGCGTACGGTCAGAACGGTGAAGCGATCCGTCCCGAGCAAGGATACCCCGCCCGGCTCTTCCTCCCGGGCTGGGAGGGAAACGCCAGTGTGAAGTGGATCCGACGGATCGAGGTCACCGACGCACCCCTCATGGCCCGCGACGAGACCTCCAAGTACACCGACGTCATGGCCGACGGGCGTTCGCGTCAGTTCAGCTTCGTCATGGACGCCAAGTCGATTATCACCTTCCCGGCCTACCCGTATGCGCTGCCGGAGAGAGGCTGGTGGGAGGTCCGCGGAATCGCCTGGACCGGCAGAGGCCGGATCACCGCCGTCGAAGTGAGTACCGACGGAGGGCGAAGTTGGGAGGCCGCGCAGTTGCAGGATCCCGTGCTGCCGATGTGTCACACGCGCTTCCGCCATCTCTGGAACTGGCAGGGTGAGGAGACCGTGCTCATGAGTCGCGCCATCGACGAGACCGGATACGTGCAGCCCTCGACGTCCGAGCTCATCGCCGCGCGCGGCCCCGGCGGGTTCTATCACTCGAACAACATCCGTGCTTGGCACGTCACCGGCGACGGAGTGGTGACCTTCGCACCGGGAGACCCGGTATGAGCGGCCGGGGCCCGATCCTCGGAGGCTCGTTCGCGCTGCTCGTGCTCGTCACGACCTCGTGCACCATCGAGCGCACCCCCGGGGCCGAGGTCACGCTGCAGGAGCCAGCCTCGGCAGAGCCCTTCGGCTTCGGCTCACCCGCACCCGACGCGCTCGTCACCGCTCTGGATCTGGATGTCCGCCCCGATGGGACGGGGCTGCCCGAGGGAAGCGGGAGCGTCGCCCAGGGGAGGCAGGTCTACCTCTCGAAGTGCGCGGCCTGTCACGGCGCGACCGGTACCGAAGGACCCAACGACCGGCTCGCGGGTCGGGAGCCCTCCGACTTCTCCTTCGGTCGCGATCGGCGCGCGGTGAAGACCGTCGGAAACTACTGGCCCTGGGCCAGCACGGTCTTCGACTACGTGCGAAGAGCCATGCCCTTCGACGCTCCCGGATCACTCGACTC
>JABAHR010005968.1_pt1 | contig 10692 bp, 10 predicted proteins | sample 7062101 | NCBI WGS metagenome assembly JABAHR01 (sample SAMN14534553, study PRJNA622989) | marine sediment metagenome | biome: marine biome [ENVO:00000428]; feature: marine pelagic biome [ENVO:01000023]; material: deep marine sediment [ENVO:00002113] | place: India: Gulf of Kutch | collected...
AAAAGTTTTCAAATTTGTTCAAAAATTTTGATTTTTTTGACTCTGTAAACGAACTCTATATTTATGGAATTTTTCGCTCAGATTAGAGCGTTTTCCCATCAATCTGCATCGTATCCGCAGGCGGCGAAGTATTTCGCGCATTCCTGCGGGGTGAAGCAATCGACGAGTTCGCCGATGATATCCCAGAGCCCGGTCACCGTGCGCACGGCTGCCTTCCGGAGCAGCGCCTTGAGCTTGGCGAAGGCCATTTCGATGGGATTGAAGTCTGGGCTGTAGGGCGGCAGGAACATGAGCCTCGCACCGGCCGCCGCGATCATCTCCTGCACCGACGCCCGCTTATGGCTCGACAGATTGTCCATGATCACCACGTCGCCAGGGCGCAAGGCCGGCGCCAGGACATGGCGCACATAGGCCTCGAACCAATCGCCGTTGATGGGCCCGTCGAGCGTCATGGGCGCGACCATGCCAGTCCTGCGAAGCCCGGCGACCAGCGTCGTGGTCTTTCGGTGCCCGTGAGGGAAGCCCATCCGCAGCCGCTCGCCCCGCCGGCAGCGCCCGTGGCTGCGGGCCATGTTGGTCGCCGTCCATGTCTCGTCGATGAACACCAACCTGTCGGGATCCAGGTCGAGCTGCCCGTCGAACCAGTCGAGACGCCGCTTCAGGACGTCCGGACGATCCTGCTCGACGGCGTGGCCGGTCTTTTTTTCCTCGTGATGCCGTGCCGACAAAAGAACCGCCAGAGCGACGAGGTCGAAGACGCGACGCCCCGCTCCGACAGGCGCTCACGGAGTTCGGCCAGCGTGATGTCCGGCGTTTCCTCGAGGGCGGCGTGGATCACATCCGCATGGGCCTCGATCCGCTGCGAGCGCATGTCGCCGCCCTGGCGTTTCGGCGCGAAGCACCCCGTCATCCGCCGCTCGTTGTCCCAACGGATGGCCGTTGATGGCGCGATCCCGTATCGCGCCGCCGCGCCACGACGGCTCATGCCGCCGTCGATCGCCTCGATCACCCGTTCCCTCAGGTCCATGGAGAGTGGCTTGCCCATCGCTGCCCCCAAAATCTGCCTCGGGGTCAGTGAATCAGACCTTCACCCGGATGGGAATCCCCAATCGATTCAGGTCGATGGGCAAGCGCTCTAGGCTGGCCATGTGAGCTGCTTCGCATGGGTGGGCTGGGCAACCAGCGGGGGGCGGGAAGATGCCGAGCCGCACCGAGGTGCCAACCGTCAGCCATAGGGTTTGGCATCCGGATAAGTCAGCGTACCGGTCTTCATAAGGAACTCTTCGGGCTCGGAGCCGTTAGTCGCCGCGGCCGCCGCCAAGGTCCGCCATGCGGACAATCGGGTCTCTATCTTCCTACCCGTCGCCAGAATACCTCTGCGTTGCCCAAAAGGCCTGATACCCTGTGCCGGTGAATGGTGACCGCAAGGAGCAGACAGTGACTGAATCCAAAATGGATGAGCAGCGCGACGGCGATCGGATGCGTGCGATACTGGCACTGGTGGCCACGATAGCGTTCGTGAGCTCCCCCTTCTGGTCCGCCGGATTCGGAGGTTTCGATCGTGATGCATTTCCCGTCCCCCTGAACGATCCGCCCACCCAACCCGCAGGCTATGTATTCAGCATCTGGGGGGTCATTTATCTCTGGCTGTTGGTTTCGGCGGTGTACGGTCTTCTGTTTCGGGCGGAAGACAGCTCTTGGGATGCCGGCCGCTGGTGGTTGATCGCAAGTCTTGTCCTCGGCACACCCTGGATCTCGGTAGCGACTTCAAGCCCGGTTTGGGCAACGGTCCTGATTTTCGCGATGCTGGCTACCGCGCTCCGCGCCCTTTGGCTCACGCCAATGAAAGACCGCTGGCTGCTTCGGCTGCCATTGGGGCTGTACGCCGGCTGGCTGACCGCGGCTTCCGGTGTGGCGCTGAGCATACTGGCCGTCGGATACGGCGCGGCGGCCTTCTGGTCTGTGGCTGCGCTCCTGCTCGCGCTTCTGTTGGGTGTCGCGGTGCAGCTGAGACTTTCAGGCGCGGCAAGCTACGGAGTGGCGATCGCTTGGGGGCTATTCGGCGTGACCGTGAAGAACTTCGCCTCTGGCGAGAGTTTCATCTCCTTACTGGCGCTGATCTCGGCAGCTCTGATCACCTGGGTCGCGTTGCGTTCGGAGTGGCGCCGCGACTGACTGTCATGCGAGCTTTTCCAAACCTCTGAAGACGCTTTTGAATCTCTGTTTGCCGCTATTTGCTTCCAGAAGGTAAACTTCAAGAAAATGTGTCGGTCCGTGCGATCTTAATTGGGAGAACCAACATGAAATCCGTAGCAACTGGCGCCATTTGCGTCGCACTCCTTGCAGCGCCATCTTTCGGCATCAGCGCGGAATGCAAAGGATACAACGCGCGTAAGTCGGCTGCTCCAGTCAAGATCCATGAAGTTGAAGGCGGTCCGGTCACGATGCTGAGCGAGAGTACGGGCATTGTTTCCCGGCCCTCGTCGGCAGATGCAGATCCGACGGTGAACTGGCAGACGTGCCATGGAGTTACTGTCGTGGCGCCTGACAAATCGCAGACCTACACCGGGCGNNCGGCGCATCCGGCTCGATGATCGTCCACAGCTACGACGGTGCGAACGGCAGAGGTTCCTGGGAAATCGTCGAAGCGACGGGTGAGTATGCCGAGACCATCGGAAGCCGCGGAACGTGGTCTTTTTCCCGTGCTTATCCCGATGGCACTGCGATCATCAACTGGGAGGGGGAATGCAACGGCCTGTAAGGTGCATCCTCTGACGGCGTTGACATAGCCCGGCGCTGGGTTCGGCCTGAGCAGCAGCCTTGCTGCAGCTTCGACTAACCCAGATTTCAAGCCGACCGTTTCGGGCTCCAAGCGGGCATTCGCGGCGAGACGCTCTGATGTCTGCTCAGCGCACTAGACCGACATTGGCATGCTACGCGGTCGCGGCCGAAGCCGGTCCTGTGCGGGCTTCCGTGGTCCATGAAACGAAAGCAGGCAGCCTGCCGCAGCTTCCTGGCATTCCCCTCGAGCTTGTGCCGATCGTTCGCCATTGCCGGGCGATCCGTTTCCCGAGCCTGCGAGTGACGACAACATCCTGCCGAAGGTCATTCGCGCCTCTGCGCCTGGGCGTGCGTTGTGCTCCGCGGCCGGCATTCCGGGGGCGCTGCGCTGCTAGGCGACGATCTCGGCGCTCTCGACCACCGCATGCATCAGCACATTGGTGCCGGCCTCGGCCCATTCGGGCGTGATCTCCTCGGCCTCGTTGTGGGACAGGCCGTCGACGCAGGGGCACATGATCATGGCCGTCGGCGCCACGCGCGCGATCCAGCAGGCGTCATGGCCGGCCCCCGAAACGATATCCCGGTGCACATAGCCGAGCCGTTCTGCCGCCTGGCGCACCATCTCGACGCAACCCGGGTCGAAGGCGACCGGCTCGAATCCGCCCGTGCGCTCGAACGCCACCGAGAGCCGCATCCCCTCGCAGATCTCGGTGGCCTCCTTGCGCAGGCGCGCCTCCATATCCTCGAGCACGGACTGGTGGGGCGAGCGGAAGTCGATGGTGAAAACCGCCTTGCCCGCGATCACGTTCGGCGAGTTCGGATAGACGTCGATCTTGCCCGCCGCGCCGACGGCATGGGGCGCGTGCGAAAGCGCGATCCTTTCGACCAGGTCCAGCACGCGGGCCATGCCCAGGGCCGCGTCGCGCCGCATGGGCATCGGGGTGGACCCGGTATGCGCGTCACGCCCCGTGATCGTGACCTCGAGCCAGACCAGCCCCTGGCCATTCGTCACGACACCGATATCGGCCTCCTCGGCCTCGAGGATCGGGCCTTGCTCGATATGAAGTTCGAAGAAGGAGTGCATCCTGCGCGCGCCGACCGGTTCGTCGCCCCGCCAGCCGATGGCCTCGAGCGCGTCGCCGAACCGGATGCCGTCACTGTCGCGGCGGTCCTCGGCCCACGCCTGATCATGCGCGCCCGCGATCACGCCCGAGGCCAGCATGGCGGGCGGGAAGCGCGTGCCTTCCTCGTTGGTGAAGTTGGTGATCACGATCGGCCGGCGCGTGCGCACCTGCAGGTCGTCGAGGGTGCGCACCATCTCCAACGCCGCGAGCACGCCCAGCACGCCGTCGTACTTGCCGCCCGTCGGCTGGGTGTCGAGGTGCGAGCCGGCGAAGACCGGGTCGGCATCGGGATCGGTGCCCTCGCGACGCGCATACATGGTGCCGAGCTGGTCGACGCCCAGCGCCAGCCCCTGGTCCCGGCACCAGCGCGCGAAGAGAGCGCGGCCCTCGCCGTCGGCGTCGGTCAGGGTCTGGCGGTTGTTGCCGCCCGCGACGCCGGGGCCGATCTTGGCCATCTCCATCAGCGTCTCCCAGAGCCGCTCGCCGTTCACCGCGAGGTTTCTGCCATCCCGGCTCATGCTTCCCATCCTTTCCGCCCGGCAGCCGCGCCGGTTCCGACGCATAGCTGCATTGGCATGACGACATCATCCATCGCTCAGACCTTCAGATGATCGGCCAGGACCGCCGCTGCGCCCGGGTCGCCTGCCGGGCCTTCCTCGACGATCCGCCCGAGTTTCAGCACCGCGAACCGGTCGGCGACCGACAGCGCGAAGGACAGGTGCTGCTCGACAAGCAGCACGGCGGTGCCCTCGCTTTCGCGCGTGGCCCGCAGGACTTCTGCCATCCGCTCGATCATTGTGGGCTGCAGGCCCTCGGTGATCTCGTCGACCAGGATGACGCGCGGCCGCGCGAGGACCGCGCGGGACATGATCAGCATCTTCTGCTCGCCGCCCGACAGTGTTCCCGCCCGCTGGCGCAGGCGCTCGAGCATCCGGGGAAAGACATGCTCCAGCATCGGCAGGCGCTCGCGGTAGACGGTGTCCTCGGGGACCGCTATGCGCAGGTTCTCGTCGACGGTAAGATCCTGGAACAGCGTGAACTCCTGCGGCGCATAGGCGATGCCCGAGCGCGCCATCAGGTGCGGAGGTCTGTGGGTGACGTCCTCTTCGCCCAGCCGGACCGTTCCCTTCGCCGCGCGCAGGAAGCCCATGATGGTCTTGAGCAGGGTCGTCTTGCCCATGCCGTTCTTGCCCAGCACTGTCAGGATCTCGCCGGGGCGGAGCGAGAGCATCACGTCCTCGATCACCATCGCGCCCGAATAGCCCGCGGTCAGCTTCTCGACGGTCAGCAGCGGGCGGGTCTCGACGGCGGCCTCGGCGGTCATTCCATGCCCTCCACGCTCTGACCCGAATAGACCGCCTTCACCAGGTCCGAGGCGATCACCTCTTCGACCGTGCCCTCCATCAAGAGCCCGCCCTGGTGGAGCACGACGATGCGGTCCGAGATCTCGCGCACGAAGTCGAGATCATGCTCGATCAGCAGGATGCAGAGGCCGTGATCGCGCGCGAGGCCGGTCAGGACCCCGCCGATGGCCATGCGCTCGGCCTTGGTCAGGCCCGCGGTCGGTTCGTCGAGCAGCAGCACCGAGGGTTCCGTGGCGAGCACCATGGCGAGTTCCAGCCCGCGCTTCTGCCCATGCGAGAGGAAACGCGTCTCGGTCGCGAGCGCGCGGTCCAGCCCGGTGGCGCGCAGGATGCCGAAAGCGGGATCCGGCAGATCCACCGTGCCGCGGCGCGAGAACAGCGCCGCGCCGTCGATGCGCCAGCGCGCGAGCATCAGGCACTCGCCCACGGTCAGCGTCTCGAACAGGTTGGTGTTCTGGAAGCTGCGCCCGACGCCCTTGGCGACGACCGATTGCGGCGCCCCGCGGCCGATCTCGGCGCCATTGATTTGCACGTTTCCGCTGGTTCGCTCGCCACCGTCCGAGATGCAGCGCATGAGCGTGGTCTTCCCGGCCCCGTTCGGGCCGACGATGGACAGCAGCTCGGATCTGCGCCCCTCGATCGAGATGCCGTCCAGAACCTTCAGGCTGCCGTAATGCCGCTCCAGCCCGTCGGTGCGGAGCGGCGCGGCGGTTGTTTCCCCATGCCCGGCCGTGGGCGCGAAGCTGCGCAGCGCAACCTGGTCGTGGATTACGGCGCTGCGCCGGAATGGGCCGCCGAGCTTGCGCAGCCCGCTGCCGATGATCGGGATCAGGCCCTGCGGCAAAAGCACGATGACCACGACGAAGGCGATGCCGGTCAGCAACTTCCACAGGAAGGGCAGGGAGCCCGAGAGATAGGAGGACGTCACGTCGATCCCGATGGTCCCGATCACCGGGCCGATCAGCGTGCCCCGCCCCCCGAGCGCGGTGAAGATCAGCAGCTCGGTTCCCAGCAGGAAGCCGCCGAGTTCCGGCGCGACCACGTTGGTGAACGCGGCGTAGCCAAAGCCCGCCCCCGCGCCGATCGCCCCGGCGCCCATCATCAGCGCGATCTTGATCCGGCTGACCGGGATGCCGAGATAGGCGCAGCGCTCCTCGTTTTCGCGGATCGCGACCAGGACCCGGCCGAAGTCGCTCTTGACGAAAAGGTAGCCCAGCACCGTGACCAGCACCAGGTATCCGCCCGCGATCCAGAACCAGGTCTCGAAGGCCCAGAAATACGTGGGGAAGCCCGACAGGCCCGAGGATGAGCCGGTGTACCGCCCGCCCGCGAAGATGACCTGCACCAGCACGATGGGCAGCGCCAGCGTGATGATCGACGCGTAGAGCGGCGAGGCCCCGTGATAGAAGGCGAGCCAGCCGATAAGCCCCGCCACCACGACGGCGGCCACGATGCCCAGCAGGAACGCGCCACCGAACCAGAACGGGCCAAAGCCGTAATGCGTGGCGACCAGGGCGCAGGAATAGGCGCCGATGCCGAAGAAGGCCGACTGCCCGAAGGTGAGGATGCCGGTGTAGCCCCAGAGCACGTCCACCGTCATCGCCAAGGCGGCGAGGAAGAAGGCCCGGATCAGGATGTTGATCGTGTAGATCTCGAGCTGGAAGGGCGCCGCAGCGATTACCGCGAGCGCGACCACCGCCCCGACCAGCACCGTGCGGTGGGTCCGGCGCAGGACGCGCGAGGCGGGCGCAGGCGCGGATGTCGTGGTCTGGTCAGCCACCGCCGAGCCCCCGCGGGTAGAGCCTGAGAATGAAGGCGGCGAGCACCACGATCGTCATACCGCCCAGGATCGGGCTGACATAGGTCGAGACGGCGACCTGCGCGCTGCCCAGGATCAGCGAGGCGAGCGCAAGCGAGGGGATCGAGACCCCCGAAACGAGCACCAGCATGAAGGAGTTCACAAGCCAGGGCAGTCCCATGTTCGGATCGACCGACAGCAGCGGCGTGATCAGCGCCCCGGCCCCGCAGGCGAGACCCGCGCCGAGCCCGAAGGTGAGCGACCGCACCCGTGCGCTGTCGATGCCGAGCGCCCGCGCCAGCGCCTCGTTCATGATCACCGCCCGCGCGTTCAGCCCGAAGCGGGTGAGATAGAGCAGCGCCGTCAACGCGCCGCCGATGCCGATCGCGATCAGCAGGAGCGTCAGCCGGTAGGCCGAATACTCGATCACGCCGAAATCCACCGTGCCCGTCATCGGCGAGGCCGCGAACTGCACCTCGCGCCCGAACCCGATGGTAATGAGCTGGCCGATGATGATGCCGAGACCCCAGGTGGCGAGGATCGCATCCAGCGGCCGGAAATACAGCGGACGCACGATGATCCGTTCCACCACGATCCCGGCGCCGAAACCGAAGATGGCGGCCAGCGGGGCCGAGAGCCAGGGAGAGATCCCCGCTTCGGTGGTCAGATACGCCGCGTAACCGCCGATGGTCAGGAACGCCCCGTGGGCGAAGTTGATCAGCTTCATCACGCCGAGGATGATCATCAGCCCCGATGCGACGACGAAGAGAACCGCCGAGGTAGTGATCATGTCGAGGGCGAGGTTCGCCATTGGTGTTCCCTCCTGCGCGCAGGCGGCGGCGCGCATCCATGGCGCGCCGCCGCCTACGGTTCAGGTCAGCCTGCGAATTGCGGGCACTGCTCGCCCGGATCGACGCTTTCGAAGCTCTGGATGACCTCGACCGAGCCGTCGTCCTGCACCTGGCCCAGATACATGGTCAGCGGTGCGTGGCGCTGCTTGTCCATGGTGATCGTGCCGCGCGGGCCGGTCACCGAGACCTCGTCGAGCGCTTCGATCACCGCCTCCGGATCGGTCGAGCCCGCCTTTTCGACGGCCGCCTTGTAGGCGTGGACCGCCTCGTACTGGGGGACCGACAGGTCGTTCGGCGTCACCAGGTCGTCGCCGAACATCTCCTGCATGCCGGCGAGGAACGCCTTGTTCTCGGGGCTGTCGATGCCGGTGATATAAGAGGCCGAGATGAAGATGCCGGCCGCGTCGGAGCCCATCGACTTCGCCGTGCCCTCGTCCACGGCGAGGTTGCCGTAGGGAATGTCGACGCCCGCCGCCCGAAGTTGCTTGGTCAGCGTCACGTTCGGGGCGCCGCCGGCGGTCGAGGTGATCAGCGCATCAGGGCCGGCCGCCTTGAGTTTCGAGATGATCGCGGTCCAGTCGGATCCGTCCATCGGCAGGTATTCCTCGCCGACGATCTCGCCGCCCTTGTCCTCGACATACTGGCGGGTGAATTCCAGCATGCCGCGCCCGAAGGCGTAGTCGGAGCCGACGAGGAAGACCGATTTCACGTCGTACTCGTTCATGAAGTGATCGACGATCGGCGCCACCTGCTGCTCGGGCACCCACGCATTCACGTACATCCATGGCCAGCAGGAGCGGCCCTCGTAGAACGAGGTGTAGATATAGGGCGTGCGGCCGCGGTTCACGATCGGCAGCCCCGCGTTGCGCGCGGCCGATGTCTCCATCGAGATCAGGACATCCACCTTGCTTTCGTAGACCAGGCTCTCGAAGGCGCGCTGCGCGCCCTGGGCGCCGGAGTTGTCGTCGGCCACGACCAGCTCGACCGTGCGGCCGAGGATGCCGCCGGCCGCGTTGATCTCTTCGGCGGCGTATTCCGAGGATTGCACGACCGAGGGTGCGACCACCGAGTTCGCGCCGCTCAGGCCCACGGGAATCCCGATCTTGATCGGGTGCTCGTCGGCAAGCGCCGTCGTGGCCGCCAATGCGGCGACGAGCGTGCCCGCTNNGATGCGGGGCCGCGCGGCGGACCCGTCTAGTACCAGCCCGGACGGGTTTCTGTGCCGAGCATCTCGCCGTAGAGATCGGTGCGCCGATCCCGCAGAAGCTGATTGAAATCGTTGAGTCGACGCTTGCGCCGCGCGTCCGCGAGGTTGACGCGCGCCGTCAGGATCGTGGTCTCGGCCTTGCCGGCCGGGCCGGCGATCGGCCAGCCTTCGTGATTGACGATCAGGCTCTGCCCGATAAAGGGCTGGCCCCGCTCGACCCCGGTCCGGCAGGCCGCGGCCACGAACATCGAGTTCGAATGCGCCGCCGCCATGCAGAGGACATTCGACATCGCGGGCAGGTGGTCAGGCTGGGACGGCATCGGCACCCAGTTCGTCGGCACGCAGACGATGTCTGCGCCCTGCATGGCGAGCAGCCGCCAGGCCTCCGGGAACCAGCCGTCATAGCAGACCAGCGCGCCGATCCGCCCAAGGGGCGTCGCGAAGACCGGAAAGCCGTGGTCGCCCGGCTCGAAGAACAGGTTTTCCGCATCCCACAGATGGGTCTTGCGATAGACCCCGATCAGTCCTTCGGGGCCGATCACGGCCGCGCTGTTGTAAAGGCTGCCTTTGTGGCGCTCGCAGAAACCGCCGACCACATGAACGCCGCGCGCTTTGGCGAAAGCGGCCCAGGTGCGAATGGTCTCGGAGTCTTCGGCGGTACCGGAAAGCGAAAACGCCTCTTCGCGGCTTTCGAATACATAGCCCGAATCCGAAAGCTCCGGCAGCACGATGAGGTCGGCCCCGTCAGCGGCGGCCTCTTCGGCCATGGCGACGCCGGTCTCGCGGTTGCGCTCGATCTCGCCGACGCGCGGCTCGAATTGCAGGCAGCCAACGATGATCTCTGCTTCTGAAGACACGGGCATTGTCGGGCAAGCTCCCTTCTCGAACCGGGCCGGGTGGCAGGCGATCTTTTCTGGCTCCCAATCTTGAATGGGTTTTCTTATCAGTCAAGAAACTTGAATTGAGTGCAGGTCAATTTCTCACCGCTCGAGCGCGGAGCAAGCAAATATTGTGCTATTGCGAAGCAACATGCCCAAGAACTGGGCAGACGACCGGATGTGAGAGGTGCCGTGCGCGGTCAGAAGGTCGGCGGCGTATTCACCCACAGCACTCGCGCCTCGCGCGATCCCGGGTTGCGGTAGCCATGCGGGCGGTCCGATTCGAAGAAGAACGAGTCACCGGCGCCAAGCGTGAATCGCCGCCCCCCGACCTCGAGCTCCAGTTCGCCCTCGATGAGATACCCCATCTCTTCCCCGATATGGCTGATGAGGCCGTCGCTGCGCCCGCCGGGCGCAATGATGTGGATGTTGGCCTGGAGCATGCAGCCCGGCGTATGCGGGAACAGCCGCTCCAGCGCCACCCCATCTCCACGGCGCAGGGCATCGGCGTCGAGCACGGGCCGAGTGCCGGCCCGCATCACGATGTCGTCGCCCGGCTCTCCGGAAAAGAAGACCGAGACGTTCACGTCGAGCGCGGCGGCGAGACGGCTCAGCATGGTGAGTGATGGATTGACCCTCGCAGTCTCGATCTTGGAGACCATGCTCTCGGAGCACTTTGCCACGCGCGC
>JABAHR010006318.1_pt4 | contig 10673 bp, 12 predicted proteins | sample 7062101 | NCBI WGS metagenome assembly JABAHR01 (sample SAMN14534553, study PRJNA622989) | marine sediment metagenome | biome: marine biome [ENVO:00000428]; feature: marine pelagic biome [ENVO:01000023]; material: deep marine sediment [ENVO:00002113] | place: India: Gulf of Kutch | collected...
GCCGCTCGCCTATTCGAAGGACATGCAGGACGACAAGCCGCCGGTGTTCGAGGCCGCGCAGCTGCTCGGCCTGTCGATCGCCGCGATGACCGGCATGGTCGCCGACAGCACGTTCAACACCGCCCGCATGCGCGAGGCGGCCGAGCTCGGCTATGCCACGGCGACCGACCTTGCCGACTGGCTGGTGCGCGAAGCCAATATCCCCTTCCGCGAAGCGCACCACATCACCGGGGCGGCGGTCAAGCTGGCTGAAAGCCGCGGGATCGCGCTCGACGAGCTGGCCATCGCCGATCTCAAGGCCATCGACGAGCGGATCGACGAAGGCGTCTATGCCGCGCTCTCGGTGGAGGCATCGGTGGCAGCGCGCAATTCCTTTGGCGGCACCGCGCCGGACCAGGTGCGCGCGCGGGTCGCCGAAGCCCGTGCCATGCTGGAGGCGGACCAATGAGGAAAGCCGCCAGCATTCTCGCCATTGGCCTGTTGCTCGCCGCCTGTGGGCGCCAGGCCGATTTGCAACTGGCCGAAGGCATGTCCCCGCCGCCGATACCCTATGGCGCGGGCGATTCGCCGTCGGCGGCAGAATTGCTCGAGACCTCGCCGATGGCGGCGCCCGAACGCAGCGTCGAGCTGCGCCGCGAATCCGAGGTGCGCGAGGACGATCCCTTTGATCTCCCGCCGGAAGGCTGACTGATGGACCATTTCCAGCTCAAGGGCGGCGAATTGCACGCCGAGAACGTCCCGCTCGCGAAGATCGCCGAGGAGGTGGGGACGCCTGTCTACGTCTATTCGCGGGCCACGCTCGAACGCCATGCGCGTGTGTTCCGCGAAGGGCTGGCGCCGGTTGCCGCGCAATCGGGGCGCGAGCCGCTGATCGCATTCGCGGTCAAGTCGAACCCCAATATCGCCGTGCTCAAGGTGCTGAGCCGCGAGGGTTACGGTGCGGACGTGGTTTCCGGCGGCGAGCTGGTGCGCGCGCTGACCGCTGGCATGCCAGCGGAAAAGATCGTCTTTTCCGGTGTCGGCAAGACCCGCGCCGAACTGCAACTGGGCCTTGAGAAGAAGATCGGCCAGTTCAACATCGAATCCAGCGAGGAAGGGCGCGAGCTGGCGGAACTGGCGGCAAGCCAGGGGCTTGAGGCACAGGCCACCTTGCGCATCAATCCCGATGTCGATGCAAAGACGCACGAGAAGATCTCCACCGGCCGCGCCGAGAATAAGTTCGGCATCCCGCTGGTGCGCGCGCGTGAGGCGTTCGGCGAGCTGGCCGCGCTGCCGGGGCTGAACCTGCGCGGCGTGGCGGTGCATATCGGCAGCCAGTTGCTCGACCTCGAACCGATGGAGACCGCCTTTGCCAAGGTCGGCCAGTTGCTGGCCGAGCTGCGCAGCGATGGCCACACCATCACCCATATCGATCTCGGCGGCGGACTGGGCGTGCCCTACAAGGCCGGCGAAGTGCCTCCGAGCCCTGCCGAATATGGCGAGATGGTCGCCCGGGCGACGGCCGGGTGGGACGTTCATCTCACCTTCGAGCCGGGCCGCGTGATTGCCGGAAATGCCGGCGTGTTGCTGACCCGCGTGGTGCGGGTGAAGCGCGGCGGCAACGGCCCGCCCTTCGTCATCGTCGATGCAGCGATGAACGACCTTGCCCGGCCTGCGCTTTATGGCGCATGGCACGATTTCGACGCCGTGGTGCCGAGCGGCGAGAGGATGACCGCCAATATCGTCGGCCCCATTTGCGAGACCGGCGACACGTTCGCCCGCTACCGCGAGTGCGACGCATTGCAATCGGGTGAGCTGGCGGTGTTCCGCACTGCCGGGGCCTATGGCGCGACCATGGCCTCCTCCTACAACTCGCGCGGCTTCGTGCCCGAAGTGCTGGTCGACGGAGATCGTTACGCCGTGGTGGCGGATCGCATTCCGGCCGATGCCATCATGGATGCCGAGCGCGTGCCGGACTTCCTGCTGGACTAGGCGATGCGTAGCCTGCCGCTCTTCCATCGCCTCGCCGGACAGACGGTGGTGGTGCTGGGCGAGGGCGCGCTGGCCGAACCCAAGAGGCGGCTGGTGCTGCGGGCCGGCGGCGAGGTTGCTACCGACCTTCAGCAAGGAATCGACAAGGGTGCACGGCTGGCTTTCATCGCCCACGAGGATCCCGCCCTGTGCGAGGACGACGCGATCCGCGCGCGCGCCGGCGGCCTGCTGGTCAATGTCGTCGACCGTCCCGATCTGTGCGACTTCACCACGCCGAGCCTGCTCGAACGCGATCCCGTGATCATTGCCGTTGGCACCTCGGGAGCGTCGGCCGGCCTCGCCAAGCAATTGCGCCTGCGGCTGGAGGCCCTGCTGCCTGCCGATCTGGGGACGCTGGCCACGCGGCTTGCCGAGATGCGCCAGGCGATTCGGGCGAAGTTCCCGGATACAGGCGAGAGGCGCCAGGCGCTCGACAGCGCGCTTGGGCCGGGCGGAGCGCTCGATCCGCTGGCGGAAGGATCGGCTGGCCGCGTCGATTCATGGCTTGCCGGACGCGGGAAGGGTGCATCTGCCGGCAGGGTCGAGTTTACCCTCGCCAGCGCCGATCCAGAGGAGCTGACGCTGCGCCAGGCGCGCCTGCTCGGCAGTGCCGATGCGCTGCTTCACGATTCGCAAGTGCCCGCGGCCATCCTCGAGCGTGCGCGTGCCGATGCCGCGCGCCACCCGCTGCCTTTCGAAGGCCCGGAACCGGACGGGCTGGTGCTCGTCCTGAACTACGATCCGCCCGCCTGAGCAGGCAGATTACAGTCATTTAATTTAAAGCCAGGCCGCCGCGCTGCCAGTCTTGCTGGCGGTGGAACATCCGCGTTTCACCGACACAGGAGACTTGAAACCATGAAACTTCCCAAGATCGATCTGGCGAGCCTGCCCGATCTCAACACGCTGACCGGCATGTTCGGTTCCATGCGCACGCCCAATCCGGGCAGCGACGACACCATCGTGGTGCTCGCCACCATCGTTTACGAGACCCAGCCTCCGGGCGGCGGAATCATCTGAGCGGAGAGGGTCGCAGCGATGCGTGTTGATCCCACCATCGCCGCCATGCGGCGTGATCGTGCGCCGCAGAGTGTGGCCCAGTCGGCGATGCAGCAGGCTGTCGATTCCTGGCGCGCCGAGGACGGCGTGGCCGAGGTGCTGGACGAGTTCGAGCAATTCGGCAAGGGCGCTCCCCTGGGCGCTTGCCATGCGCTCGAGGAAGTCTTCACCGGGCAAGGGAATGCCGAACAGCTGATGCACTCCATGGTCGGGCATTTCTGCTCTGCCATGGCGAAATCGCCACTGGGCCATCCGCCATTTCGCAACGGGTATGACGGGCGCGCCTCGACCCTGTTGCTGGCCAAGAGCGGGCGCGCGCAACTGCCGCTGCAGGCGCGCGAACCCGGAACCTACGAATACCCCTGCGCGACCTATACCGATGCGGTGCGCTTCGATGCGGTCATCGCCGGGGCTGCAGATGCGCTCATCGCCCGCATCGTCGGGCCGCGCGAGAAGATCCGCTTTGCCGATGAGCCGATCGCACTGAAAGGCGGCGCGCGCCTGTCGTTCGACTGCAATAGCGAGACGCTGCTGGTGACGCAGGTGGAACAGCGCCTCGTCGTGCTGCGCCTGTTGCAGGCTCCCGAACACCCGCAGCCGGGGCGCGAATACTGCCGCGATACGGGCCGCCTGCTGCACCAGTCGGCCGGCACCCTCGCTACCAGCCGGCGCGAGATGATGGTCGCCCTGCTCGGCCGCATGCAGCATGCCGAAGCGGCTCCCACGCTGGCGCGGATCGCACTCGACGAAGGGGATGACAGCCTGCGCTGGCAGGCTTTGCGCGAGTGCCTGGCGCTGGATACCGCCAATGGCTTTGCAGCCCTTTCGCAGCTGGCGCGCAATGCCGATGACAGTCTTGCCGGCGATGCCGGCGCCCTGCGCGCGCAACTGCTCGAAGCGCATCCGCAACTGCTTGAATGGGAGAAGACCCGATGCCGAGGGTGATCGACAGCCCCGATGCCGAAGCCTGCGCACTAGGCGATTGCGTCGCCGCGCTGAACGAGGCGGGCTTCCGTCCGTTCGAGGAGGAGAGCCTGCTGCATGCCGCAGGCTGGCTGCGCAAGCTTGGCAACAATCGTGACTTCCTTGCCGAGACCATGCTCGACGAACTCAAGAACCCGCCAGCCGGAGAAGAGGACGCCAGCGCCTATGGCGCGCAGGTCGTGATGCTCTCGCCAGTGGGCCGGGAATTCTTCCTGCGGGCAAATTTCTGGCCCAGCCGCGACGAATACTCCTTTCGCGCCTCGGGCCAGGCAGCCTTCAGCTACGAGCTGCCGCATGACCACAATTTCGATTTCCTCACCGTCGGCTATTTCGGCCCCGGCTATTCCTCCGACTATTACGAATATGACTACGAGGCGGTCGAAGGGGTGATCGGGGAAAAGGCGGGCCTGCGCTTCATCGAGCGCTCGACGCTGCATCCGGGCAAGCTGATGCATTACCGCGCGCACGTGGACGTGCATTCGCAGATCCCGCCCGAAAGCCTCTCGGTCTCGCTCAACATCATGCATTCGGGCGGGGCGCAGGGGTGGCTCGACCAGTACAAGTTCGACACCGAGGCGGACGAGATCAGCGGCGTGATCAGCCCCGGCGGCAGCGAGATCTTCCTGCGCGTGGCTGTCGGGCTGGGCCATGGCGATGCACGCGACCTGGCCGAGAACTTCGCCCGCAGCCATCCCAGCCAGCGCATGCGGCTGGTGGCGCTGGAGGCGCAGGCGGGGATTCTCGATGTGGCAGGGCGCGATGCGCTGTGGCGCCGGGCCGAGGGCAATGGCAGCCGCCTGATTTCCGGCGAGGCGACGCGCCGCCGCCGCGAACTGGCCGAAGCCTGAGTCCTAGAACAGCCCGCCGGCCAGCCGGTCTATCGCCCCTTGCAGGATTACCGCGGCGGCATGGCTGTCGATCCGTTCGGCGCGTTTGCCGCGGCTCATGTCCTGGGCGATCATGTCGCGTTCGGCGCTGGCGGTGGACCAGCGCTCGTCCCACAGCAGCAAGGGCAGGCCGAGAACCGCAAGATTGCGGGCAAAGGCGCGGCTCGCCTGCGCGCGTGGCCCGGCGCTGCCGTCCATGTTCAGGGGCAGGCCGATGACGATGCCAGTGACCGCGCGATCCCTGCAGATGGCTTCCAGCGCCGCCTTGTCCTTCGAAAACTTGCCCCTGGCCAGCGTCTTGCCGGCCGTGGCGAAGCTCCAGCGGGCATCGCACAGGGAGGTGCCGATGGTCTTGCTGCCGAGGTCGAGCCCCAGCAGCACGCCGCCATCGGGCAAGGCCTCGCGAAAGCTCGCGGCGTCCTCGGTGATCAGCGGCCTTGCGTCCATGAGTCCACCCGGCGGACCACGTCCTGCTGCAGGTTCTGCCAGAACAGCGGAATGTCGTAGACGTGGTAATTGTTGAACGGCAGGACGTAGCTGCCCAGCTGCGGCGGGTCACCGATCAGCAGCAGGCCGCCATCATCGCAGCGGGCGGGAACGGCGCCCGCCACCAGACCGCCACTGCTCAGGTCCTCGGTCGGCACGAGGGTTCCGAGATTGGCCGACATCGGTGCCGCATCGCCCAGCGTGCCGCTCAACGGATTGACGCAAAGGATCGGGCTGTCGCCACGAATCTCTCCGTCGAGGCCCGGGCTGGCAGCGTAATTGGCCAGCATCATCGAGGGATCGGCGGGCTCGGCAAAGCTCGACCAGGTGACGATGCAGCCGGCCTGAGCGGGCGTGGCGCAGGCGGGCAGGGGCAATTGCGGGAGATCGTGTTCGATCGAGATCGGCCAGCCGATCGGATAGGCCATGGCCACGCGCGATTGCAGCTCGCTTCCGGCCACGCGCTCACGTAGCAGGCGCAGCACGTGCAGCGCGCCCTGGCTGTGGCCGGCGAGCACGATCGGCATGTCTGCGTCCACGCTGGCAAGGAAATAGTCGAAGGCAAGGTCGACATCGCGATAGGCGGCATCGATTGCCTGTCCGGCTTCCTCGCTGTCGGACAGGAAAGCGCCGAAGGTCGCCTGGCGATAGCGCGGCACCCAGATTTCGCTCGCCTGGTTGAAGGCGCTGGCCATGCCGCGAACCATTATCTGCGCCAGTTCCTGCGAACGCTCGTCGTCGAGCGCGGCGTTCCAGCTGCTGTTGTCGAGATAGGAGGTGGGATGGACGAAGAACACGGCGAAGCGCGGCGGTTCTGCCTCGTCGGTCGCGGAAGGTGGCTCGGTCGCAGGGTCAGGCTGCGGGGCGGGGAGCTCCTCCTTGGAAGTCTGCCCTTCGACAGCTTCTGCCACGGCCAGGTAGGCCGGCTGCCAGCGCGCCGGATCGTTGATCGCGCCAATGCCCGGGCGGCTGAACCACATCGCCGGACTGGCATAGGCGCTGTCGGCCAGCTGGTCCTGCTCGACGAATTCGCCCGAGGGGACCAGCGCAATCTCGGTCAGCTCGCGGCTGTACATGCGCAGGCCGAACAGCACCACGCCCACCAGCACCACGGCGATGACGATGATGTAGAGGAACCTACGCATGGAAGGTTTCGGCCNNAGTTCGGCGGCATCGTCTGCGTCCTTCTGTTCCGCCCGCCGTTCGAGCGCGACCTTGATCATCGCCAGCAGCGGATCGGCCAGGAACAGGCCGACAATGCCGAACAGCACGCCCATGATCAGCTGCGCGGCCAGCACCAGCGCCGGGGCCAGGTCGACCGTCTTCTTGGCGATCATCGGGATGATGATGTAGCCGTCGATGTTCTGCACCAGGAAATACACGAAGATGGTGTAGAGGCCCATTTCCGTGCCGCCGGAAAAGCCCACCAGCACCATCAGCGCGCCGGAGACCACGGCGCCGATATTGGGGACGAAGGCGAGCAGGCCGGTGAGTATCGCCAGCAGCGCCGGCATCGGGATCGGGTCGCCCGTGACCATGCCGTATCCGATCAGCATGGCGTAGGTGAAGATTCCTTCCACCACCATGCCGACGATGCGGCCGAACATCAGCCGGCGCATGGTGTAGCCCATCCGCTCGACCGTGATGTGGAAATCCTTGCGCCGCGGCTTCGGCAGCATCCAGGCAACGCCGCGCTCGTAAAGGCGCGGCTCGATGGCGATGAAGATGCCAATGAAGGCCACCAGCACCAGCGTTGTCAGGCCGCCGAGGATGCCGCCCACCGCGCGGGTGACGGTGCCGAAACCGGACAGGGTCTGGCTGGCGATGCCCTGCAGGTCGGAAATGCTGACGGCAAAGCCCTGATCGCGCATCCACGCGAACAGCGTGCGCGCCTGTTCGTTGACGATGGCAGGGAGCTGTGCCGCCTCGCGGGAAATCTGCGAACCGGCGAAATAGGTCAGCCAGACGAGGAACAGCACGGCGGAGGCAAGGACGATGGCGATGCGCCAGCCGCGCCCGATCTTGAGCGCGCGGCCGAGCAGGCGGGCGCCGCCGTCGATCATCGAGGCGAACACCATGGCTCCGAAGATCACCAGCAGGCTTTGCGAGATGTAGATCGCCAGCAGGGCCAGGCTGACGACGCCGACCCAGACCATCGCGCGGCGCACCTCGTGCCGCAATTCGGGATTGCTGATGCGCGTCGGGCTGGCGCCGATATCGTCGTCGTCCTGGTCTGTCAGCTCACTCATCGCTGCCTTCTCCCCCTGCCAGTGCGGGCCTGAGATTGGTCCACGCGCGATCTGGCCTCAGGGAGGTGACCCAAGTCAAGGGGTTGAGGCTGGCGCGTCCGTCGAGCGAGAAGGTGATGAACTCCGCCCGTCCGCCGACATCGGCGATCGGCACCGGCCCGCCAAGTCCCACGCCGCCCTCGAATCCGGACGGGGCGCGGCTGTCGGAGGAATGGTCGCGATTGTCGCCGAGCAGGAACACATGGCCGTCAGGCACGGTCAGTTCGGCGAAGTTGTCGTAATAGTTGGCGCGGTGGTCGATCACCAGGTAGCTGGCGCCATTGGGCAGGGTCTCGCGCCAGGTCGGCGGCTCGAACACCTCGCTGCCGTCTTCCAGGCGCACCCGGTATTGCTCGAACATGTCCATGCAGGGCGCATCGTCACACATGTTCTGGTGCGCTGCCGGCAGGCGCACGGGCGGCACCATTTCGCGCGGCACTTCCTCGCCGTTGAGGATGATCCGCCCGTCGACCATGGCGATCCGATCACCGGGCAGGGCGACCACGCGCTTGATATAATCCTCCGCCCGGTCAGGCGGCACCACGATCACCACGTCGCCATATTCCGGCGTTGCCGGGGCGATTCGCCAGTCGTCGCGCGGCAGGATGTGGAAACTGGCCGAGACCCAGCTCCAGCCATAGGGATATTTCGACACCACCAGCCGGTCGCCCACCAGCAGGTTCGGCATCATGCTGGCAGAGGGAATGTAGAATGGCTTGGCAATGAAGGTGTGGAAGGCGAGCACGGCCAGCAGCATCAGTGCCAGGCCGCGGAACTCGGCCAGCCAGTTGATCTTCTCGGCCTTCTCGTCCGCTTTGCTGCCCGACTTGGCCGGCGGATCGGTTTCGGTCTCGCTGGTGGTGCTGGTCACTTGCGGTGCGCCTCGATGATGACGAAGGCCTGCGCCCATGGATGATCGTCGGTGAGAGTGAGATGAATGAAGACCTCATGGCCTGCCGGCGTGAGCTCGACAAGCCGCGCCGCCGCGCCGCCGGTAAGATGCAGCGTCGGCGCACCCGACGGCGCGTTGACCACGCCGATATCCTTCATGAACACGCCGCGCTTGAAGCCGGTGCCGACGGCCTTGGAATAGGCCTCCTTGGCGGCGAAGCGTTTGGCATAGGTACCGGCGATCGTGTGCGGGCGCCGGGCGGCCTTGGCGCGTTCGATCTCGGTGAAGACGCGTTGTTCGAATCGCTGGCCGTAGCGCTCGAGCGAATTGGCGATCCGCTCGATGTTGCAGAGGTCCGATCCCATGCCGATGATCATCTTGCCGCATCCATCAAATCGCGCATCTTCCTCACCGCCGCTTCCAGCCCCACGAACACCGCTTCGCCGACAAGGTAGTGGCCGATGTTGAGTTCCGCCAATTGCGGGATGGCGGCGATCGGCTGGACATTCTCGTAGGTCAGGCCGTGTCCGGCATGCGGCTCGATGCCGTTCTTGGCGGCAAGGGCGGCCATGTCGGCAACGCGCTTCAGCTCGCGCGCCAGGCGCTCGTTGTCGCCGTCGAGATGGGCATGGGCATATTCGCCGGTATGGAACTCGACCACTGGCGCGCCGAGCCGCAACGCGGCATCGAGCTGCAATTCGCTGGCTTCGATGAACAGGCTGACGCGAATCCCGGCATCCTTGAGGGCACTGACGATCGGGGCCAGCTGGTTGTGCTGGCCGGCCGCGTCGAGCCCGCCCTCGGTGGTGCGCTCCTCGCGCTTTTCCGGCACGATGCAGGCGGCATGCGGCCGATGGGCGAGGGCGATCGCGAGCATCTCCTCGGTCGCCGCCATCTCCAGGTTCAAGGGCAGGTCGGTGGCCGCCTGGATGCGCTGCAGATCGTCGTCGCGGATGTGCCGCCGNNTGGCGCCGGTCCTCGCGCAGATGCGCGGTGATGCCGTCGCCGCCGACGCTGGCGACGATCTCCGCCGCGCGCACCGGATCGGGATGGTCGCCGCCGCGCGCATTGCGGATGGTGGCCACGTGATCGATGTTTACGCCGAGGCGGAGGTAACTGGTCATTTCCGCGCGCCTCTATTCTTTCATCCCGTTCGTGTCGAGCGCAGTCGAGACACGCTGGCACCGCAAGTCATGTCCGTCTCTCGACCATGGTCGAGACGAACGGAAGCGCTCAGGCCTGTTTCCGGCTTCCCGGCTTGGTCACCGGCACGGCGGCCAGTTCGGGCGGAAGCTCGTCTTCGGCATAGGTCGGGAAGTTGATCGCCACCAACGGGAAGAACGGCACGCCGAGATCGACGGAACCGGCCGAGCGGTCGACCAGCGCGGCTTCGGCGAGGATATCCCCGCCTTCCGCGCGCACGCATTCCATCGCCTCGCGACTCGACAGGCCGGTGGTGACGACGTCCTCCACCATCAGCACGCGGGCGCCTTCGGCAATGGCGAATCCGCGCCGCAGCTCGAACGTGCCGGTCGGCCGCTCGACGAAGATCGCGTCCTTGCCCAGCGCCCGACCCATCTCGTGGCCGATGATCAGCCCGCCCATTGCCGGCGAAACGACGAGATCGATCTTCTGCCTGATTTCACGGGGAATTTTCTTGGCGATGGCCAGTGCCAGTCGCGACGCGCGCTCAGGGTTCATGAGCACGCGCGCGCATTGCAGGTAATGTGCGGAATGACGCCCGGAGGATAGTTTGAAGTGCCCTTCGAGCAGTGCCTGGGAGGCACGGAATTCGGCCAGCACCTCTTCTTCGGTCATGGTTATGGAAGCTACCTTTCGCTTGATTGTGCGCGTGCAGGAGCCGTGCCTGCATGGAACTTAGTGAAAAATCTCCCTAGAAGCGCTTGAGGCATGGAGCAAGCGGGCGTATAGGCCCGCCCGATGCGGTCAAGCACTTGGCCATTGGGGGGCCGTTTTGCGCCCGCAACAGAACGGAAAGCGTTGGACAGATGAAATTCGGCGAGATCGCCCGCAAGCGGCTGCATATCCTGACAATCCTGGCAGCTGCCC
>JABAHR010009695.1_pt2 | contig 10673 bp, 10 predicted proteins | sample 7062101 | NCBI WGS metagenome assembly JABAHR01 (sample SAMN14534553, study PRJNA622989) | marine sediment metagenome | biome: marine biome [ENVO:00000428]; feature: marine pelagic biome [ENVO:01000023]; material: deep marine sediment [ENVO:00002113] | place: India: Gulf of Kutch | collected...
GATCAGGTCGACCAGCATCAGGTGGTTGTCGGTGCCGCCCGAGACGATGTTGAGGCCGCTTTCAGCGAGGCTCGCGGCGAGCGCCTTGGCATTTTCCTTCACCGCCGCAGCGTAGGCCTTGAACTCGGGGCGCAGCGCCTCGCCGAAGGCCACCGCCTTGGCGGCGATGATATGCATCAGCGGGCCGCCCTGCATGCCGGGGAAGACCGCCATGTTGAGCGGCTTGGACAGTTCCTCGTCATTCCACAGGATCACGCCCGAACGCGGGCCGCGCAGGCTCTTGTGGGTGGTGGTGGTGACGACATGGGCATGCGGGATGGGGCTGGCGTGGACGCCGCCGGCAACCAGGCCGCTGAAATGCGCCATGTCGGCCAGCAGATAGGCGCCAACCTCGTCGGCGATCTCGCGGAAGGCGGCGAAATCCCAGTCGCGCGGATAGGCCGTGCCGCCGGAAATGATCAGCTTGGGCTTGTGCTCCAGCGCCAGTCTGCGGACCGCATCCATGTCGATCCGGCTGTCCTCGCGGCGCACGCCATAGGGAACCACGTTGAACCACTTGCCGCTCATGTTGACCGGCGAGCCATGGGTCAGGTGACCGCCCGAGGAAAGGTCGAGTCCCATGAAGGTGTCGCCCGGCTTGAGCAGGCCGAGGAACACCGCCTGGTTCATCTGGCTGCCGGAATTGGGCTGGACGTTGGCGAAGTTGCAGCCGAACAGCTGCTTGGCGCGTTCGATCGCCAGCGTCTCCACCTCGTCGACATACTCGCAGCCGCCGTAATAGCGCTTGCCGGGATAGCCCTCGGCGTACTTGTTGGTCATCACCGAGNNGGATCGGCCTCGGCGAGGCTGTCCTGCCAGAAGCGGTTAAGCGCATTGAGCGGGGCATGATCGGTAGCGGTGGACATCAGGCATTTTCCTGCTGGGGCTGGCCGAGCTTGGCAACGCGCATTGCGTGGCGACCGCCGGCAAATTCGGTGTTGAGGAACTCGGTGACGCAGGCCTTGGCCATTTCCGGACCGATCAGGCGGGCGCCGATGGAGATGGCGTTGGCATCGTTATGCGTGCGGCACAGGCGGGCCGAAAGCGGCTCCGATACCTGGGCGCAGCGCAGTGCGGGGTTGCGATTGACGGCAATGGCAATGCCGATGCCCGAACCGCACAGGACGATTCCGCGCTCGGCGCGGCCGGAGGCCACGGCTTCGGCCAGCTTGTAGCCGTAATCGGGATAATCGACGCTGTCGGCGGTGTGAGGGCCGAGGTCCTCGACCTCGTGGCCGCACTCGCGCACGAAGTCGGCCAGCTCGGCCTTGAGGTCGATGGCAGCGTGGTCGGAAGCGATGGCAATCTTCATGGCAGGGCACATAGTGACTACGCACGCGACTCGCCACCGCAAAAGGGCTTTGTCCACCAATAGTGGACTTTCTAATGCGGAAATTCAGTCCACCCCATAGACCAGCAGCACGTTGCCGGGCATTCCGCCGAGGAAGGCATAGCCCGAATTGGCGATCAGCATTCCCTGATAGGCGAGCGGCGCGCTGCCTCCGCCGAGTGAACCGCCATGCGCCTGTGTGCCGTTGACGGTGGTGACCGGAATTGCCGTATCCTGATCCCACATTAGCTGGCCGTCGGCAGAGTCGAAGACGCGCAGATGCCCGTCGACCGCGCCGGCCAACACCAGTTCGGGGGTGACGGTGATCGCTGCCGAATAGCCCGGATGGCAGAACTGCCTTCCCTCGCAGACGTCATCGGCCGCGACGCGCCATTCGACTTCGCCGGTGGCAATGTCGATCGCATTGAGGCCGGGGTGGGCCGGTTCGTCGTATATTTCCCCCAGTCCCCGATCGTTGATCGGCACGAACAGATTGCCGCCATGGGCCGCGATGCCGAAGTGGATACCACCGAGCGCGCCGCCACGGCCGACCCTGGTGTGCCAGATCACCTCGCCGCTGTCCGGGTCAAGAGCATAGGCGGTGCCCGATTTCTGCCCGGCGAGCAGGTAGCTGCGGCCATCATCACCCTCGGCAAGGATCACCGAGGCGCCGAAATCGTGGTCCGGCCCTGCATCCTCGGGGCAGTTCGGCCCCGGTTCCGGCAAGGTGCAGCCAATGTTCCAGGCATCGCCTTCGGTTACCTGTGTCGCCCAGCGAATTGCGCCGGTGGCCAAGTCCAGCGCGACGATGGCATCGCTCAACTCTGTGGCGGGCTGGGTGTAGTTGTCGCCGGTGGCAATATAGACGAGGCCGCGCGCCGCATCGACTGTCGGAGCGGACCAGACGGCCACTCCCGACGGGCCGAAGCGCGGCACGCCGACCGAGTTTTCACCGTCGGGTTGCGGCTCCGGGACAAGGAAGGTCTGCCATTTGCGTTCACCCGTGGTTGCATCCAGTGCCAGCAGCGATCCGCGGAAGGTGCAGCACGGGTAGGTCGGGATGGCAGCGGGGCCTTCCTCGCCGGAAGAGACCGGGACGAAGAGCGTGTCGCCATGCAGCGTGGGCGTGCCGGTGAGCGTGCCGGCAGCATGTTCCGCCGCGCGCATGCGCCAGGCGAGTTCGCCGCTTTCTGCGTCCACCGCATAGGCATTGCCGAGGCTGTCACCAAAATAGAGCAGCAGTTGCGCGTCATCGTCTCCTGCCTGCCACGGGCTTACCACCACGCCGGTGCGCACTTCGGTAGTCGCCTCGAATTCCCAGTGGACACAGCCCGTCTGCAGGTCGAGCGCGTAGACCGAACCATTGCCTGCACCCACGAAGATGGCTCCTCCGGCAATGGCAGGCTGCGAGCGGGCGTTGATGGCGCCGGGAAAGCCGAGGGCCCATTTCAGCCGCAGCTGGCCGACATTCTCCCGGTCCAGCCCGGCGACGTCGGTGGCGATTGCATGCGAGCCGTCGGCATCGAGGCCCCAGCCGCTGAAGGCGGGTGCTTGCGAGCGGTCGAACCAGCCGTCACCGGCTTCGCAGCGCAGCAGCGGCACCTCCGGCGCACTGCTGCCAAGCGTACGGTTGGTGACCACTTCGGCCACCGCCTGCCGCTCGACATCGGAAAGCGCGGCGGCCTGTTGCTGCATCACCCCGCCTTCGAGCGAGCGCAGCACGGCTTCGGGCGTCAGGCCGGCAAGCGCGTAGCGCGTCGGTGCGTGGGTGAGCGGATTGTCATGGCAGGTCGCGCAGCTGGAGGCGTAGATCTCGCTGCCCATGGCGCGCACCTCTGCGGCGAGCGGATCGGCCGGGGCAGGGGGTGCTTGATCGCCGCCATCGTCCTGCGCCAGGGCGCTGCCGCTCAGCACCAGTGCCGCTGCCAATACCAGTCCGATCCTGCGCATGCCTGTCTCCCGAGAATTTGCCGGGCAGGCTAGCGGTAAGCAGCTGCGAGGGAAAGCGCTTGTGCGCGGCGTTTCACGCGCTAGCCTGCACCCCATGACAGAGGACGATTATCACCGCTACGTGGCGGCCTTCAATGCGCGTGATTACGACACGCTGGAAANNTGGAAACCTTCTTTGCCGACGATTTCGCGCTCGAGAATGCCGGCTTCCGGGTCGAGGGAAAGCAGGCCTTCCGCGATTTCTACGGCTTCTTCCACCGCTTCTGCAGCGAGGAAGTGGTGTTCAAGGAGTTCTTTCCCGGCAAGCAGGGCTTTATCGCCAACGTCGTTATCCGCTTCACCGGATTGCAGGACCTGTCACAGGAAGAGCTCGACCGCAGGGGCTATTCCGGCATGACGCCGGTTCCCGTCGGGGTGACGGTGGATGTCGAATTCTACATCCATTACGTCCTCAACGCAGACGGGCTGATCCAGCACATCAAGGGCGCGGTGTGGGTTCCCGAGATGGCTGGCGCCCACGGATAATTTCGGCCAGCTTCTCGCCGATCATCATGCAGGCAAGGTTGGGGTTGCCGCGCGGCAGGCTCGGCATCACCGAGGCGTCGGCGATCCGCAGGCGGTCGATCCCGCGCAGCCGCAACTCGGCATCCACCACCGCGCCGTCATCCGTTCCCATGCGGCAGGAACAGGCGGGATGTGCGCGATGGGTGGCATTCTCGCGCACGAAACGTTCGAGATCGGCGTCGCTGCGCACCTCCTCACCGGGGTGGATCTCCCGATCGATCATGTCGGCGAGCGGTGCCTGCGCATAGATCTCCCGCGTCAGGCGGATCGAACGCACCATGCCCTCCATGTCGCCGGGGGCAGAGAACATGTTGAGGAAGATGCGCGGCGCCTCGCGCGGATCGGCAGAGCGCAATTTGACCCAGCCGCGTGACTTCAGCGGCAGGTAACCGGTGCGCACGGAGACATGCGGCGGGGACCTCTTCTGAACACCCGGAATCCATATGCGCGCATCGCCGCTCAGCGGCAGGCACATCATCTGCATGTCGGGCCGGTCAATGCCCTCCTGCGAGCGCATGAAGATATTGGCCAGCGTGCCGGTGTAGGCGAATGGCCCGGTGCCGCGCGCATACCATTCGAGGGCCGCCAGCGCCGCGCGGTCCAGGCGCAGGTGGCGGGTGAGGCCGAGGTCGTCCTTCAGCGCGTATTCGTTGATGACCACGGGATGGTCGGCAAGGTCATTGCCGACGCCGGGCAGGTCATGGACGACATCGATCCCGAGCGCGCGAAGCTCGTCTGCCGGGCCGATGCCGGACAGCATCAGAAGCTGCGGTGAGCCATAGGCGCCGGCAGAAAGCACGATCTCGCTGCCGGCACTTGCGGTTTGCGCCTGTCCGCCCCTCACGTAGGAAACCCCTGTCGCCCTGCCGCCTTCGACGATAATCCGCGTCACCAGCGCGCCGGTGACGACGGTGAGGTTGGGGCGCTTCATCGCCGGGTGGAGATAGGCCCGCGCCGAGCTCGCCCTCCGGCCATTGGCGACGGTCGATTCCATATAGGATATGCCGTCCTGCTCCGCGCCATTGGGGTCGTCGCGAAAGGGAATGCCGACGGCTTCGGCAGCCTTGCGATGGGCTTCGAACAGCATGTCCGGCCCCTGCATGCGGGAAATGCCGACGGGGCCGCTGCCGCCATGCCATTCGTCCTCGCCGCGCCAGTGGCTTTCAAGGCGCTTGAAGTAAGGCAGCAGGCTGGCGAAATCCCAGCCTTCCAGCCCTTGCGCGGCCCAGTCGTCGAAATCGCGGCGATTGCCGCGCACCGCGATCATCGCATTGATCGAGGAGGTGCCGCCGAGCGTGCGGCCGCGCGGAATCCCGAGCTTGCGGCCACCCAGCGCCGGTTCCGGTTCGGATTCGAACTGCCACGTACCGATGTTGCCCAGCGCCACGCGGGGGAAGGCGAGCGGCATCAGTTGCAGCGGGTGGCGGTCCGGCGGGCCTGCCTCGAGCAGCAGGACGGATGTCTGCGGGTCTTCGCTGAGGCGCGCGGCAACCACGGCTCCCGACGACCCGGAACCGATGACGATAAAGTCGTATCCCCTCTCCATCCGCCGATCTTGGCGCGCAGATCGCCATCCGTCCACTGCTTGCCGCACCGTGGGGCAGGCATTCAGCTTCCGATGTGCGCACCATGCTTGATCAGATGGTCGGCGCCCAGGATCATCACGCGCGAAATCAACGCCCGCCGGCGTAGAAGCTGTCGCCGGCAACCCGCAGCTCGCGGGCGAGGGCAGTGGCAAGCTCGCGATCGTAATGGGTCAGGTCGAAAAAATGGCACAGTTCCGTGCCGTCGGCACAGGGCGATACGCCCATTTGCAGGATCGTGGCGGCGTCGGAGCGATCGACGAATGCAATCTCCAGTTCTTCCGCAAGCGCGGCAAGGTCGGCGTTGAACCAGTCGATCTCACCGGCCATTCCCAACCGGTCGTAAACGCCGCGCAGCACGTGGTTATAGGGGGCGGCGAACAGCACGACCTCGACGTCCTGTTCGCGCAGACCCGTTATCAGCTGCCGCATCAGCTCACGCCTTGGCTGGTAGATAATGCGGCGTTCTGCGGGATCGAGGGCGAGCCGCCGGCCGAGCGCAGTTTCGGCGCGGGCGAGGTGTTCGGGGCCAGCGAAATCCGGCGTACGTTCGGGCGTGACCATGGAACCGTCGCGGCGATAGGCTGGCCGGCAGCCTTCGCCGAGGGTGGTGATGCCGAGCAGGGCCGATTGCGAGAAGTAGGCGCGATGCCACTCCTCCACCTGCGGAAAGGGGGCTTCGGCAATAGGTTCGGGCACCGGATTGCCTTCCCTCCGCGACATCATCACGAAGTCCGCACCGATATAGACCCGCCGGGGCAGCCCGACTGCGCTCGCATCGGCAAGCAGAGCTTGCCAGTCCGCCGGCATGCCGTTGGCGATGCCGAGATTGACTTGCGGTCCGTCACCGAGCGTATCGAGTGCGGCGGCGTCGAAGCCGCGTTCGACCCGGCTCGTACCCAGGAGGATGGTGCTTGCCATGCCGCGCCGCGCCAGCAGTGGCCTGGCTTCACGCGAGTTGATCATTTTCGTGCCGGCGGGGCACAGCGCATTGCCGTTGCCCGTGCCGAGCGGGTCCACCGTGACCACCAGCGCGCAATAGGCGGCGAGGGTCAGCACGAAGGCAATCGTCCCCGCAATCCAGAAGCCCCTGAGGCTGTGCTGAGGAACGTCAGAACTGGACATAGATGAACCTGTCCGTGCCATCGCCAAGGATCAGCCCGAGCACCGCGCCCGCCAGCGCTAGCCCGGTTACCATGCCCCATGCCCAACCGGGGCGGAAGGCGGCGTATCCCTCGGCCCAGTGGACGGGGGGTGCCTTGGCTGCCGGGCGCAATTCGATGAAATGCCATCTGCCGCGAAATATCTGCCCGATATCCGGACCGGCAAAAGCCAGCAGGGCCGCCAGCAGGAACGTCAGCTGCCAGCGCAGGCCGCTGGAATAGACCGTCGCCGGTCCGTCCGGCGAGCTGAGGCCGGCGAGACCGAGATAGACATGGCGGGCGGCGACGATGTCCGGAGCGCGGAACAGCGCGCCGATCAGGCAGGTGACCAGGAAGGTGAGGGCGATGGCAACCGGTTGCGGGAGTCTTTCGCTGCCAGTCTGCCGCTTTCGCTGGCTACGCAGATTGAGTGCCAGCAGGATGGCGGCCTGCAATATTCCCCAGATCACGAAGGTCGTGCCGAGGCCGTGCCACAATCCGGAGAGGATGCCGGTAACTCCCAGCGCCACGGGGATCGGCCACTTCCAGTTCTTGGCCAGCGGGTAGAACACCGTGCCGCGCATGAAGGTGGAGAAGCTGATGTGCCAGCGGCGCCACAGGTCGGCGCGGTCGCGCGAGAATTGCGGGCGGTCGAAATTGAGCGGCACGCGAAAGCCAACCATCATTGCCAGCCCGATGGCCATCTCCCCATAGGCCATGAAGTCGAACAGAAGTTGCAGCTGGAAGCCGACGATCCCGAACCAGGCATCCATGGTCCAGATGGGATAGGCCAGCGCGGTCTGGAAGATGTCGTTGGTGGGGATTGCCAGCTGGTTGGCGATCAGCAGCTTCTTGCACAGGGCGAGGGCGAAGATGGCGAGGCCGGCGGCGAGCCAGGCTGGCCGCGCCTTGCCCAGCGCATCCTCGTCAAGCTGGCGCGCGACGTTCTCGTAGCGGACGATGGGGCCAAGCACGAGTTGCGGGAAGAACAGCACGAAGAACAGGTAGCGCCGCAAGGTCAGGCCCTCGATGGCGCCGCGATGGCAGGCGATCAGGNNGCTGGAAGGTGATGAACGACAGGGCCAGCGGCAGCAGCACGTCCTCGGCAGCGGTAAAGCCGTCAGGTCCTTCGCCGCCGAGGATCTGTATCTTGAAACCCAGCAGCAGCAGCACGTTGGCCAGCGCCATGGTCCAGATGATCGCCCGGCGCTTGCGGACTTGCGACTTGTCCATCGCCAGCAAGGCGCTGCCGGCAAGGAAATTGGCGGTGATAGAGGCGCCGATGACCAGCACGTTGTTCCAGCCCGAGACGGCGTAGAAGATCGCCGAGGCGAGGGTGAGCAGGGTCATGCGCCTGTGCCCGGCATTCTGCCCGCGCAAGGCATAGAATGCCGCCAGCGTAAGCGGCAGGAACAGGAACAGGAACGGCGCGCTGGTAAAGTTCATTTAGCCGCAGTGGGCAGATCAGTGCCGCGTCCGCGGTGCTCCGCCATAGCTGGCAAACCAGTCGCGCGCGCCTTCCTCCGCTGCGCGGATCGCGGCCGCCTGGCTCTCTGCGTCCGTGGCATTGCGCAGCACGATCTCGATGGCCTGCCGCCCGTGGTCCATGTCCGCCTCTATATGCACCTCGAAAAAGGCCAGCTCGCGGGCGCTGAAACCATGCCTGCCGAGCTGTCTGACCAGGGTGGCGCATGCTTCGCCGGCCTTCAGTTCCTGCCCCACCAGCATGTATGCCACGGCTTCCATCCACTGGCCGGCGGCGAGATACTCCTGCACCCGGCCTCCGCTCTTCTGCATGAAGGCCGCTTCGGCCGTGAGTTCATCGGGATCAAGGTCGCAGGCAACCACGAAGCGGCGGGCAAGGGCCACATGGCGCTGTTCGGGCCGGATGGCGAGGCCGGAAGAGGGTTTGAAGATCACCCCTTCCTCTTCCATCAGGTTCTCCAGCAGGAACAGGCGAGACACGGGATCGGGCGCATTTTCGGCCAGCTGTGACAATACGCCGAGGAAACTGTTGGCCGAGGAATAGATGCCGGCGGCAAAATTGCGCAGCGCCTTGCGCGGCACATCGGGCCGCTCGAACAGCCGGGCCAGGCGCGTGTCCTCAAAGCGAAAAGGGGCGACGGCCTTCAGCAGCTCCTGTTCGAGCTGCTCGGGCGTGAGTGGCCTTGTCTCAGTAGTTACCAGCATTGGCGACGATGCTTTCAAACATGGGTTCGACAAAACCGTCGGGCGCGATGCGTCCCCGCTCCATGCTGCCGAGCTCGGGCCATTCGGTCAGCTGGATGTTGACCCGTCCCGCCTTGAAATCACGGCTTGAGCAATACTCGGCGATCAGCTCGGATTCGGGCAGGCAGGCGAGCATGATCTCTTCCAGCCGATCGAGCCGGAGCGACTTGCCTTTCATGTAATTGCCCACTTCGCCGACCGAGCGCAGATGGATGTCGCGCACGCCCTTGTCGACAAGATAGGCAAGGAATTCGGGCAGGTGGTCATCGTTCACGCCGGGCACGATAATGGTGCCGGTGGTGACATGGATCCTTGCCGCCAGCAGGTTGTCCAGCGCCTTCAATTTGCGCTCGGCGCAGGCGAGCTCGTCGATCTCCTCGTAGAGATCGTCGCGCAGACCACCATTGAGCGACAGGTAGCAGGTGCCGAGGCCGGCCTTCTTGAGCTTGTCGACATAGCTTGCCCGGCCGAGCTTGAGGCCGTTCGACAGGACCACTGGCAAGTGGCCCAGTTCGCGCACCTTTGCGATGATCTCGGGCAGGTCCTCGCGCATGGTCGGCTCCGCACCCACCAGGCGAATGCGGGTACGGTGCGGCAGGCGCTGCAATACGTCGTAAAGCCAGTCCACCGGCATGTCCGGCAGGTCGCGCACCGGGATATAGCAATTGCGGCACGCCATGTTGCAGCGGTGCGTAATGTCCGCGAACAGCGTGGTGAATGGCGACTGTTCCGGCAGGAAGCGCTGGTCGGTCGGGTTGTAACGCCCGGCCAGAGCTCCGATGTCGGCATCAGAATCGGTTTCTGCTGCACCCGAAGGCGCGTCTGCAATAGCCTGTGTAGCCACAAAATTCCCTGAATGGCTTGGTTAACAGGCTATCAGAGATAAATTACGGGTAAAGGCCTATTGTCTGGAAGCCGGGTTTGCGTTGTTCCCCTGTCCTTGTTTGGGGCAGAACTTCCTAGGCGATCTTGCGTTTCACCCATTTCCACAAGGCCTTTACTTCGCCTGCGGCCTTGCCGTCTGGAGCGATCTCTACGGCAACCTCTCCCCGGGCAGCGGAGCGGTGGAAATCGGCACGTTCGCCAAAGGTCACGGGGCAGGTTTCAAGGCCGAGCTCCTGTGCCGCCTGCGTCGCTTCGGCAATCTGCCTTGTGGCACCTGCGGGCACGGCGTTGAGCAGGACATAGGCAGGCTTGCCGGCGAATTTGACCATGTCGGCGATGGTCTCCAGCGCGTGCAGGTCGAAAGCGCGCGGGCGGGTCGGCAGCAGGACGAGATCGGCGACCTTGATCGCTTCGCGCATGGCCGCCTCGGCATGGGGCGGGGTGTCGATCACCATCAGTTCGACACCTGCCTTGCCGGCATTGTCGATAGTCCTGGCGAGCCGCGCCGGCGGGCTGGTGACGACGGCGGGCAGGAAATCCCCGCGCCAGTCACCCCAGGCAGCGGCGGTTGCCTGCGGGTCGGTATCGATGACGCAGGTGGTCTGCTTCGCATGGGCGGCGCAGGCGGCGAGATGCAGGGCGAGCGTAGTCTTGCCGGAGCCGCCCTTCTGGCTGACGATGGCGATGGTCTTGGGGGCAGTTGTGGGCACGGGAGGAACCTTCCTGAAACAGGTGTCAGTCTATGTCCTCTCCGTGTCGTCGCCTTGCCACGTGGCGCAGGGCTTGTCCTCATCGCGCGCTGAACGCACGACGCGGCAAACCGGATTGCGCCGGGTGGCGAGTTACTGATCCAGGAAGGAGCGCAGCTTGCGCGAACGGCTCGGGTGCTTGAGCTTGCGCAGCGCCTTGGCCTCGATCTGGCGGATGCGCTCGCGGGTCACCGAGAACTGC
>JABAHR010005021.1_pt3 | contig 10664 bp, 13 predicted proteins | sample 7062101 | NCBI WGS metagenome assembly JABAHR01 (sample SAMN14534553, study PRJNA622989) | marine sediment metagenome | biome: marine biome [ENVO:00000428]; feature: marine pelagic biome [ENVO:01000023]; material: deep marine sediment [ENVO:00002113] | place: India: Gulf of Kutch | collected...
ATGAAAAGAAGATTGTCGATTCCGAGGACAATCTCCATAACTGTGAGCGTGACAAGGGCTAGCCACGCGCCAGGATCTGCGAACAACGCAATCATGGTATCCATGAAGGCGAAGTTTACAGCGGACGCCCGTGACTGTCCGCTTCTGGCCGTTACCGGAACTTAGCGAGGGTTCCCTTTCGGCCAATAGCGGAGTTTGCCCTCTCACGTTTCGCAATCGGCCAAACATCGAAATATTTGTGTTTATTGCTGTGGCCTTTACAGGGAAGCTTGCGTCTGCGTTTACTGGCTTCGCCTATATTAAGAACTGAACAGGGAGAACTTCATGAAAAATCCCACTTCCATCGTTTTGATGATGCTGATGTTCGGACATGGTCCACATGCACTCGCGGCTTTACAACGATCCGACATAGATATCGAGCATTACGATCTTGAAATGACCCTGTCTCTGGACGGTGACTATGCGTTCCAGAATGCGCTCGAAGGACTTGCCACAATCCGGTTTCGGAACGTCGGCGCCGCTAGCATCGAGACCGTTCCTTTCGTGCTCAACCGGCTAATGCGCTACGAAAAAGTTCACGACGGTGAAGGGAGACAGCTACACCACAGCCACCGGCTGCAGGAACTGGAAAATTTCGACTATTTCCAGGCCAACGTGGGCAGCGTCAAACTCGCTGAGCCGCTTGCCCCGGGTGAGGTGACAGCGCTGCACCTGGCTTTTAGTGGAAGGCTGACAGGATACATCGGTGCGGGAATGCTTTACACGAAGGAAACTCTGGATCCCGATTTCACCATCTTACGTAACGAGGTGTTGGCTTGGCCAATGCTTTCCGGACCTGACTGGCAACAGGTTCGTATAGGTTGGGCCGATGAATTTGAATGGGTAGCGACATTCGATGTTCCTGCCACCCACAAGGTAGCCAACGGCGAACGTGTCCAACTGGAGACTCGTTCCAATCGAAATATCTATCGCTATCACAGCGCGCGTCCGGGTTCTTTCATGATCTTTCCGATTGCACCCTATACCGAACTACAGGTTGGTTTGAACCGTATTTTTCACTTAACGGGCAGCGAAACCGGGGCAAAACGCCTGGCTGGCAAGATGCAGCAAGCCATAGAACTGTTCGAGGGCTGGTTCGGACCCATTCGAAGTAGCAGCGGGCTCTCCCTTTCGATTATCGAGATACCGGCAGGCTACGGATCACAGGCTCGCTTTCCTACCATCATTCAAACCGCCGATGCGTTCAACTCGGCCGATGAAATGGAACAGCTCTACCATGAACTTTCGCATCTGTGGCAGGTGGATATGTACGCTCCAATGAGCCCGCGGCTCGAAGAGGGGCTTTCGACGTTTCTGCAATCCTATGTCGATGAGAAACTCGGTGGAAGTAAAAGCCTGAAAGCGTTTATGGAGGAAGTTCTTGACCTTCAGAAATTAACGTATGAGAAGAACCCTTCCTACCGGAATATAGCTATTGCGGATTTTGGCCGCGAAGGTCTCACTCGTCTTTCCTATGGCGTGGGAGCATTGTTTTATTATGAACTTTTCAAGGTCCTGGGCGAGCGGGGATTCCTGGCGCTACTGCGCGGTTTCTATGAGTCCTACCGCGAAGTCGGGGCGGATTTTGACACTTTGGTTGAGTATTACCGCGACCACACCCATGGCGAAGCAGCAAAGGTAATCGAGGTCTGGCTGATCGGCACGGCATTTACCGACAAGATTTTGTCTGGATGACAAGAGACTCTTCCCAACGGAACGGCGAGCCGTCGAGAAACCCGCTGTTGAATTGTGCGTAGAGTGCCAATGTAAGTGTGAGATGGAGTTCCGCTTACGGCCAAAAAAGGACCTTGGATTGAGCTCAATCAAGGGCTTCGAGTGACGAGGGTCATTGCGATTCCGCCGTTCCGGTTTAAATTTGACAAGCGCTGACAAACTCCAGATTCACTCGCGCTCAGATGTGCGCACGCGCAGGCATATCATTCAAACGCGCCGGGGGGTTCTTACCGTGAGCCAGGCACTGATTGAATATATTCCAAACCAGATTTGGCTCAACCAGTATCCGGTCCATTTTGGCGGGATGGATTTTTACTCCCGCATGACGATCATTCGCCTTTCCAACGGCAGCCTTTTGCTGCACTCTCCTTGCAACATTGACGCGCAGCTCAAGCGGGCCATTGATGGCATTGGCCCGGTAGCGCATATCGTTGCTCCCGGAAATTTTCATCACTTGCATGTCGCTTCAGCCCAAAAGCGCTTCCCTGAGGCACAAACCCACATTTGTCCTGGAGTGGAGCACAAACAGCCGGAGCTCGATTTTGACTGGTTTCTCGGAGATAGGCCGCCAGAGTCATGGCGCGACGACATTGAACAGGTGCTGGTGCGCGGCACGAGGTTCATCTGGGAAGTCGCCTTTTTTCACAAGCCAAGTGGCACGCTCGTGCTGACGGATCTGGTGGAAAACATCGGAGGGCGCACCGAGGGCGTCGGCTGGGGATTGAAATTCTGGTTCAAATTCGTATTCCGCATGTGGAACAAGGCGAAGCCGGCACCGGAATATCAGATGGGCTGGAAAGACAAACGGGCAGCAGCGCGCTCACTGGAGCGGATTCTAGCGTGGGACTTTGTGCGGGTAGTGATGGCCCACGGCGATCTCGTGGAAACCAACGCCAAGGCCATCGTGCGTGACGCCTGGCGAAGTCCACTGGGGTTTGCCAGCGACGAGATGGATTAGGAGATTGGTATGAAATTGCTGGTATTCGGCGCCACGGGAGGCACGGGACGGGAATTGCTGAAGCAATCTATCGATCAGAACCACAAAGTTACGGCCTTTGTCCGTGACCCGTCTCGACTTGGAGAAATTGCTCATGCAAACCTGCGTATTGTGACCGGGAATGTACTGGATCCGGCAGCGGTAAAAAGCGCCGTGCCAGGGCACGATGCGGTGCTGATCACGGTTGGCGCGGGGCCGAAGCGCACCACAATTCGCGAGCAGGGAACGCGTATTGTCATCGAGGCAATGCAAGCGGCCAATGTGAAGCGACTGGTGTGCCTGTCGTCGTTCGGTGTGGGCGACAGCAGGGCTGATTTGTCACTTTTTACCAGGTATGTCGTGGTCGGCATATTCCTGCGGCATGCGTTTGCGGATCACGAGCGACAGGAAGCCGTAGTCAGGAAGAGTGCACTGGACTGGACGCTCGTGCGCCCACCCCACCTGAAGGATGGTGTGCACACGGGGATGTATCAGCATGGACTTGCATTGGCTTATGGGAATATCAAGGGATGGATTTCACGCAGCGACCTGGCGGACTTCATGTTGAAGCAACTGGACGATGCTAGTTACATCAGGCAGGCGCCGAGGGTGTCGTATTGAAGTGCGCTTTTTGGCGGGAACCAGGAGTCAGAAAAGGACCCCTTTACGGCCAATGACTGGCGTTTATTCATTGCGCCGCGCAAGGATTCATGGCACTGCGTACCATTGGATCAGTAACCAGGCCGCATAAAGGGAAACTCCGAATGCGACATGCAGTGACAAGGTTACCGATCGCGCCAATCCCGGCTGCGATGTTCTCGATGCGAATAGTCCGGCACCCATGCTGGGCTGGGCAATGAGCCAGGGGATGATCAGGGATGCTGTTCCAAATATGACAGCAGAAGCGATGGTCGGATCGCGATGCAATAGAAGGTGAGTAATGCTGAGGTAAGTCAAGCCTAACGCTGTCCCGAGCAGGTAGTGCGCAAGCCAGCCGATCAGCCGTTCATTTGGGATGACATCCGACTCACTGATGGAACGGTGAATGAGCACGCCCTTGGACATGTGTCCGAGCCACCGACCGACCAACGTCAAGTCTCCGGCCGGCAACCGGAATACAAGCGAGAGAACGGCAGCGCACAAATCCTGGCCGATGGTGGCGAAGATGCCCATCAGAACGCCTTGATACGCGATCTCCACCATGATTGCCCGTCAAGAACCACCTGCATTTATACGCCTGAAAATGAGGTAGTGCTTGGGCATTAAAAATTTACCTGGGATATTCCGCTATTGGCTGGAAGCGAAACCCCGTCTTGGTGCTGCAAACGGCCAGAAGCAGGCGTTTCCCAGGAGCGTGCGAAACTGGCATTTCTCGAAGCGGTGCAGGATGACGACATACCGCTGGACATCCGGCAAATATGACGAAAATCCGAAATGAACATCAGAAATGAACCTGCCTGAACTTCACAGGCAGGGCATCGGGAAATCACTCGTCTGCGAGGGTTTGTCCAGGCTCAAAGAACTGGGCGGCCTGGGATGTGCGCTGGTGGGTGATCCGGCCTACTACCAGCGCTTCGGATTCCAGAACATCCCGGGCGGATAGCTGATCCATCGCCCGAGTCGAGCGGGCAGTTGGCCGATGCCGGGGATTCTAACCCTGGCAAATGCCGGGGTTGATGATCTCCTGGATCTCGACGATCCGGTTGCATGGGAATCCCGTCATACGGGCATGCTCGAGAATCAACTCCTCGTCGGGGGCCCGGTAAACACAATAGGTTTTTCCGTTGACGACGTAGCTGTGCAGCCACTGGATTTCCGACCCGAGGTCGGCCAGCACGCTGTTGGATTTCCTGGCCACCGATTTCAATTCTTCCTGGGACATGCATTCGATGCCCGGGATTTGCCGCTCGATAAGATACTGTCGCATGTCTGACTCTTCCTGTTTCTTATAGTCTGAAAAGACTGGCGCCGATCATAGCAGAGAATCACTCCGCCTCGGTCGTCTTGATTCCCAGCAGTCGCTTGTGCATCGCGTCGCCGAGGTCGGTGACGATGACAAGCCCATCGATGCGTATTTCATTTGCGACCTCCTGCAGGCGGGCGCGCAGGTCGTCGAGCAACTTCCTATCTCCCGCATCGAGAGCTGCAGGACTGATCTCCAGTTCGGCGCGTACCTTGCGGTGAAAATCGATCAGCTTGCTCAACCTGCGGACGTGGTCGAAAAAACGCGTCAGCAGGACACGCTCATCCACGGTGGCGATCCGAACGAACTGTGCCCGGGCCGCCTCCCAGACGGCGCTTTCGAATGTCACGCGGAACAGGAAAGGATCCTCCTCTCCGTCGAGCAATCGGCCGAGATGCTTGGTTTCCGAGGTGTTCTTGACCACGCTGGAGATCACCAGCTTCCGGGAATTGGCGAGCTCCTCTTCCAGTTGCGCCCGCTCCCTGGCGGCGCGATGCCTGCGCGCCCGGCGATCGGCCCACAGCGCCAGGGCGGCGCCGGCGAACACGCCGACGAGGTCTGCGGAAACATCAATCAGGTAAGCAATCATCGCTTGCACGGCACACAGCCCCGGAAACAGCGGATCATACTACCGCAGGAGTCAAAGGTGTGAATCCAATGGGCGAGCAGGTCGGTGCCATTGCCGCGCCGTCTTGACAAGCCGGAAGCACCTGAATTCCTCATTTCTGACACAATTTCCCCCGGGCGGATGCGTAGCCTTGTGGCTCATCGGGGCGTCCCCCTGCAAACGGGACGGGTCTGAAACTTGCCCAGAGGTGCGGACGATGATGAATGCAGACGGCAAACAGGCGCGAAGCAATCCGCTGAGGATCGTGGTCTGGGGTCTGGCGGCGCTTGCGCTGCTGACGCCCTGGGTGGCCATGCAGTTCACTTCCGAGGTGAACTGGGACCATACCGATTTCGTCGTCTTCGGCATCATGCTGCTCGTCGTCTGCGGCGCCTACGAACTCGCGACGCGGCTGAGCGGCGACAGGGCCTACCGGCTCGGGGTCGGCATCGCGCTCCTGGGCGCTTTTTTCATGGTCTGGGCGAACCTCGCCGTGGGCATCATCGGCAACGAGGACAATCCTGTGAACCGGGTGTTTTACGGCATCCTGGCAGTAGGGGTGATCGGCGCCCTGCTGGCGCGGTTCGAGGCACGGGGGATGGCCCGGGCGCTGGTGGCCACGGCCATCGCACAGGTCCTGGTCTCGGTCATCGCGCTGGTCGCAGGCTGGGGCCAGGTCTTCGTCATGACGGGCATATTCCTCGCGATTTGGCTCACCGCGGCGCAACTGTTTCGCAAGGCGGCCGATGCATCGTCCCACGAAACCTCCGGGTGACCCTTCCCGAACTCTGACGTAAATCAACATGCCGCCGGCCGCGGGCGCGTCTTAGTGTTTCGATACTGCCACTGCATTGTTTCCTGGTAATGCGAACTACGCAGCATATGCGTCACGGAGCCAATTCGGGCATTGCCGGCGCTATCGACTGACTCATGTCAATCCGGCAAAGAGTACGGGGAGCGCGATTCAGAGGTCGGGCTCGCCCTGCCGGACACCCATGTGAACCATGAGAAACCGCTTCAGGGTCGAGGAGCCGCCCCGGTTGCTTGCAGGCGCCGAGTGGATGGGGCTCCTGCTCTCTTCGAACGGACCAATGATCAGCAGGTCACAGCCATTCCGCGCGGCCAGCCGGGTCGCGCTACGGATGGTCCGTACCCGTGAGCCGGTGCTTTTAACCGCCACCGCGGTGTCGCTTATCAGGCGATATGGCTCAGCGTCGGCAATCACGGGGCCGTCCATCCCTTCTTCGGCCGAGAGATCCACCACCATGACCCGGTCGACCGTGACCGGACTTCCGCAGTTCGGCACGGATGCATCATCCGCGGATTCCGGAAATTCCGGAATGGAACTGCAGGCAGACGTGATGCTGATAACGACTATCACCCGGGGCAAGACATTCAAAACCGGTTTCATACGTGCACTCCAGTTGGCCTGAACGTCCCTAAATCATAGTCCACCGGGCGGGAAAACTGCGCTGATGACTTTATTTCCCGAACTGGCCGGGCGCCGGGTGAGCCTGGAATTCACAGCTTGCGGTAAGATCGCCGGAAACCGTTACGGGGGCTGATACCGATGAGTGATTTCGAATGCGCGTCCGTTGTGGGGTCGATCGTCCTTGCCCTGGGCATCGCCGACATGCTCCGGTTCATCGGCGACACCGTCAGGGAGTTCGATGCGAGCATGGAGCTCCCGGAAATACTGTCATGGCGGGTCGGGTCCTGGATTTTCCGGGCACCGCCCGCTGCAGCCGCTAACCGGAATCCAGCTCCTCGAGCTGGCGCTCCAGCGATTCGAGCTTGACGCGCAGGCGTTCCAGCACGGCGGCCTGGGCGCCGAATTCCTCGCGGGTGACCAGCTCCATCTTCTCGAAGCCCTTTTGCAGGACGCTGCGGAACTGGCTTTCCATGTCTTCGCGCAGTTTCGCGGCGCCGGGCGGCAGCGATTCACCCAGTTTTGTCACGAGTTCGTCAATTTTTCCGAGGTCAATCATGTTAATCTCAGCTCATCGGACCTGGACCCGCCTACCAGGGCGGATCTGTCGAATATTGTATAACCCGTTCAGGAGTCACCGACAGTGAAGATGATAACCGCGATCATCAAGCCGTTTAAGCTGGACGATGTCCGCGATGCGCTGGGGGAAGCCGGCGTGCAGGGCATGACGGTCACCGAGGTACGGGGGTTCGGGCGCCAGAAAGGGCATACCGAACTGTACCGCGGCGCGGAGTACGTGGTGGATTTCCTGCCCAAGCTGAAGCTCGAGATCGCCGTGCCCGACGACCGGGCGGAGGCGGTGGTCGAGGCCATCGCAGAATCGGCGGTCTCCGGGCGCATCGGTGACGGTAAAATATTCGTGCAGGCACTCGAGCAGGCGGTGCGTATCCGCACCGGAGAGGAGGGCGACGAGGCGCTCTAGCGGGCAAATCCGCCGAAAATGGGTGAGATTGGCCAGAACCGCTGGGAGGGTGGCGCCGAGGCGGGCGGCGACCAGTATTCGGCGAAGCGAGCAATTTTCGGGACACGGGGGCGTTGAAACGGAAAAACGGGGGGATTTGGCAGAAACTAAATCCGCGCTCGTTACGTCTATTAACAGTACCGGGCATTCGGCGCATGGGATCTGACGCTGGCACGGGAATTGGATTTACTGTTAGAGGGCCAGCGGAGCGGCCAGGCAGCCGGACCGGATTGGCATGAACGACACGCGGCCTGAAGGCCGGACGGGAGACAGAGACAGGGAAACAATGACTGAGCGTCATTCGTTCACATCGGCGGTTGTTGCGGAGCTCACGGGGCGCAAGGTGCTGAGCACGGTCGGCGGCTACGCCGTGGCCGTGTTCGCGATCCTGCAACTCATGGACGCCGCCGTCGAACCCCTCCGTCTGCCCGAGTGGGTGCCCACGCTGGTGGTGATCATGGTGATCCTCGGCTTCCCGCTGGTCATCGTTCTGGCCTGGCAGCTCGAGGTGACGACCAAGGGCATTCGCAAGACCAGCACCGCCGGCCTCCTGACCAGGGCGCAGAGCTACGGCCTGTTCTCGCTCATGATGCTGGCCACCGCCGGTCTTGGATTCACGTTCTTCCAGTATTATTCCGGGGTGTTCGAATCCGCCGCGGAGCCGGTGGCGGAGGTGCGTGAATTCGCCGCACCGGAAAACTCCATAGCCGTCCTGCCTTTCGCCGACATGTCCGCCGAGGGCGACCAAGCCCATTTCAGCGATGGCGTTGCAGAGGAAATCCTCAACCTGCTGGCGCAGGTGGACGGGTTGCACGTGGCGGCGCGCACTTCTTCGTTCGCCTTCCGCGATCCGCAGAAGGACATCCGGGAGATCGGGCGCCTGCTCAACGTGAGCACCGTGCTCGAAGGCAGTATCCGCAAGGCCGGCAACCGGGTGCGGCTGACCGCCCAGCTGATCAACGTGGACGACGGCTACCACATCTGGTCGCAGCTCTATGACCGGGAACTGGATGACGTCTTCGCCATTCAGGACGAGGTCGCCAGCTCCATCGCCACCGCGCTGGTCGACAATTTCGCCGGCCTGGCCCAGAAGCCTACCGGCCGGACCCAGAACCTGGCGGCATTCGAGGCCTTCCGCACCGGCCGGCTGCACTGGTGGCGCCGGTCGCCGGTGGAGATCCAGAGGGCGATCGAGCTGTTCGCCAAGGCCCTGGAGCACGACCCGCAGTTCGCGCCCGCCTATGCCGCGATCGCGGATTCACTGTTGCTGCTGTCCTCCTACGGCAACATCACGCAGATGAAGGCCATCGAACGCGCCCAGCCCATGATCGAGAAGGCCCTGGCGATCGACCCGGAGTCGGCCGAGGCGTTCGCCGCCCTGGGCCTGGCGCGCTGGCAGATCGGCCAGACCGACTCGGCGGAATCGTCCCTGCGCCAGGCGATCCGGCTCAACGCGGACTACATCCCCGCCCGGCTCTGGCTGGGCGGCCTGCTGGGTGAGATGGGCCGCATTCCCGAGCAGGGATACGTACTGCAGGAGGCCATGGCCCTCGATCCGCTGAACGAAATGCTCGCAATAAATTACGCCGGGAATCTCCACGTCCAGGGCGATTACGAGGGCGCCCGGGAGCTGATCACAGACCTCATCCAGCTTCGTCCCGACTCCGTGACCCTGCTGCGCATGATGTCGGGCTTCGCGTTCGGGCGCGGCGACCTGGTCGATGCCTGGCAATACGCCAGCCGCTCGTATGAGCTCGAGCCCGAGAGCCCGGTCATTGTCACGACCATGGCCAAGGCGTGGATGGAACTGGGCGAGATCGAGGAGTCGGAAAAGGTGCTGCTCAGCGGCCTGGAGATCGCCTCGGACAACGCAGACCTCAAGACGCAGTATTTCTTCCTGCTGCTTTTCTCGGACCGGATCGAGGAAGCCGAGCGGCTGGTCAAGGAACAATTCGGCACCGAAATCGCCAGCCTGCCGGAGCAACTCCAGCGCTTCTACCATTTCCAGATGGGCATGATCTTCGTGGCCAGGGGCGAGCTCGAGCGGGCGCGCGATTCCCTGGAGCAGGCGGTGGATTCCAACGAAATACGCGGCCTGGACGACAGCCAGATCTTCGCCCTGACCATGGCGGCGTTGATCAATGAACAACTGGGTTACCAGGAGCTGGCGAACCAGCGGCTGGCGACCGCGGAACGGCTGCTGCGCCGGGCCCTGATCAATGGCGTGGACAACGCCGGGATCTACTACAACCTGACCGTGGTGTTCGCCCTGCGGGGTGACAATGAGCGGGCGATGGAGGCGTTCCGGCAAGCCTACGACAAGGGCTGGCGGCAGAGCTGGGTGCTCAAGATCGACGGCCGGCTGGCCAGCCTGCGCAGCGAGCCGGAGTTCGTCGAGATCGAGCGTCAGATCCAGGAAGAAGTCGCCCGGGCGCGCACCGAGATCATGGACCTGAAAGTCGTTTTACTTTAAACCCCCGCGTACTGCGAGGCGTCCCCCACCCACCTTTGAATCAGCTTGTCCACCTGCCGCGGGTGGTGCTTCAGCAGGCTGTCGGCCACGGCGGGTATGCGGTGCAGCAGGTGGGCGTCGCGCGCCAGGTCGGCCACGCGGAACTGCAACATGCCGGTCTGGCGCGTTCCCAGGACCTCGCCGGGACCACGCAATTCGAGGTCCTTTTCCGCAATCCGGAAGCCGTCGGTGGTCTGACGCATGATGTCCAGGCGCTGCCGCGCCAGGTCTCCCAGGGGCGGGTTGTATAGCAACACGCAGGAGGACTGCAGGGCCCCGCGCCCGACCCGGCCGCGCAACTGGTGCAACTGGGCCAGGCCGAGCCGTTCGGCATTCTCGACGATCATCAGGGAGGCGTTGGGCACGTCCACGCCGACCTCGAT
>JABAHR010025743.1_pt1 | contig 10662 bp, 12 predicted proteins | sample 7062101 | NCBI WGS metagenome assembly JABAHR01 (sample SAMN14534553, study PRJNA622989) | marine sediment metagenome | biome: marine biome [ENVO:00000428]; feature: marine pelagic biome [ENVO:01000023]; material: deep marine sediment [ENVO:00002113] | place: India: Gulf of Kutch | collected...
GCAGGCAACTTGTTGTTGGGTCTGCTCCTCGCGTAGCCAACGGGAGATCTCCTCGCCGGCTTTATCGAGGAAGCCCGGAATTTTGTTATAGACCTGGTCGAGATTGATAAAGCCTGATAACAGGCCGGCAAGGCCACCGAGAGAATCGAGAAACGAATCTATTCCCTGGCGTGCCTTGTCAGCAAGTCGCTGTCTGAAGTCAGGGTCGTAAAGCAGTCCACCAAAGCGCTCCAGCAGTGGTGGAACTTCACGTTCCAGCTGCTGAAGGATCACTTCAAGCAGGTCTTTCGGGATGATGTCCCGCAGTGAACGATCGCTTTGTAACAAGCGCTCGATACGTTGATCGATAAAGTTCTCGACAGCTTGGGCGGTTTGCGGCGAATGCAGGACCGTGGTCAGGCGGTTTTCGAGGTGGTCGTGCAGGTTCTGGTAGCTATCTGGGGTGAGAAAGCTTTCCAGGTCACGGGCCAGCAAGAGATTACTTTTCTCCTCGATGAACTGTCTAAGCTGGTTCTCGAAGGCGTCGCTGGCCAGGTAATCGGTTAATGCTCGAACAGCTTTGTTGCGAACCGTGTCAACCAGTTCTCGGAAACGGCGGTGATAACTGTCGGGAACCAGTGTGTCGAGAGGGCCGAGATCGCGATCTAAAAAGATTCCGAGTTTCTCATTCACGGCGCCTTTCAGTTCGCGGGTAAAGACAGGTCGTTCCAAAGCATGGCCGACATCGCCTGCGGTCAGCAAATGTGAACCGACCATTTCACCCATACGCTGTGCCAGTTCGCCACGTTTGGCAGGAATGATTCCCGGGGTCAGCGGCAAACGGGCTCCAAGGATGTGCCAGGGTCGTAACGGCCTGAACAGCATCCGGATGGCGATGTAGTTGGTGACGTAGCCGATCAGCGCCCCGAGTAAAGGAGGGATAAGATACGGCAGCCATGTGATGTCATGTAGCATGCGGAGCCCTGTTTCAAACTCTCTGGCAATGATGAGCCTTTACCGTGGTCATTCTTTACGTTAAGATTCCCTTCGTTTCAAGGAGAATAACATGCCTGACCTCATGATACGCGCTCTGACTGATGATGGCTATATCAGAGTTACTGTTGCCTCGACAACGGCTCTGGTTGAAGAGATTCGTCGCCGTCAGCAATGTGACCTGACCGCCACCGTTGCCATCGGTCGCCTGGCAACCGCCGCAGCCCTGATGGGCAGCCTGCTCAAAGGCCAGCAGCGGGTTGGCCTGACCGTGGAAGGCAATGGCCCGTTGCAAAGGCTGCAGGCGGAAACTGACGCCCACGGCCATGTCAGGGCCACTCTCAAGGTTCCGGTCGCCGGTTTGCCGCCACGCAACGACCGCTTCGATGTCGCTGGCGCCGTCGGCCACGCCGGCTTTTTGCATGTGGTCAAGGACCTGGACCTCAAGGAGCCGTATCGCGGCATGGTACAACTGGTCAGCAGCGAAATCGCCGAAGATCTGGCTTACTATTTCACCACTTCGGAACAGACACCGTCAAGCGTTGGCTTGGGGGTTGAGTTGGGTCAGCAGGGTGAGGTCAAGACTGCCGGCGGATTTCTTCTGCAACTGATGCCCGATGCCGATGAGGCTGTTGTTGAGAGCCTGACAGGACGACTTGAAGCCTTGCCCCCGGTGACTGATCTGTTGCGAGAGGGATTATCTCCTGCTGCAATTGTTGAACGATTGTTGGGGGAGTACCCTTACCAGGTTTTGGGGACGACACCATTAACCTTTAACTGCTCCTGCAGTTACCAGCAGACAATCAAGCTGTTGCGCACCCTGGGTGTTGATGAGCTCGACAGCTTGATCGAAGAAGCTGGCGAAGCCAATGTGACGTGTGAATATTGTAAAGAGGTTTATACGTTTGATTTAGTGGCTCTGCAGGAAATCAGATCAAATCTGTAAATTGCAATTGCCTTTTCTGGTCAGGAGTCGTTTGCCAAAGCCATCCTGAGGTCTCAATCCCCTTGCGCTGAAAAAACCTTTCCAGTAACTCCTGGCGCTTCTCCGCCAACTTATGTGGATCAAAACCGTAGCCCTCTTCACCGCCGACATTGATTTGCCACGCTCTGTCGGGCACAGTCTGCAGCCAGTCAGCGAGCACCTCCAGGCATGCCAAGCCTTCCATTTTGGGTAGGGCTGCCCCGCTTTGATAAAGGCTTTCAGAGGTATAGGTAATGGTGAGCGCCTCTGCATTTCTGATCTCGGCGCAGGGCAAGTCTGCAATGGTCACAGCTGGTGCGACCACAGCGGCCGGTGGTTCTGTTGTTTCCACTGCTTGTTGCGGCGCCGCACAGGCGAACAGAAAACTACAGAGGCTCAAGTAGAATAGGTTGCGCCATGATATTATCATAGATAGTCTCACTCATCGCTCCCTTGAAAAGCAGGCTGTTCTCTTAATTGCTCCAGCAATAACGCCGTCAGCCAACCAGTTAAAATTCCGGTTAAGACGGTGAACAACAGGAAGAATGGCAGAACCTGCCAGATTGCTTCATGGCGGATAACCAGCAGCCGAGCCGCGAGAATCTGTCCAACGGCATGTCCTGCTGCACCTGCAACAGAAACTCCAATCGGGCTCAACCTCTTTCCTCCGGTCCGATACACGCTAATCATAACAGATGTTGCCACAATCGCGCCGCATAAAGCGAGCCAGAACCCCGGGCTGAAGACTCTGCCGAGTAACAGGGCACCTATGCCGACCCGTGCCAGGTTCACCGTCCAGGCGGCTTTGCCGTCATAGAGATAGAGGGCTGACAAAGCCATGATGTTAGCGAGACCAAGCTTGAGCCAGGGCAAAGGCGAAGGCATGAGAGCCTCGAGCATATGCAGCAAAACAGCAATGGCCACGAACAGGGCGAGGAAAACCTGTCGCCGCGCTCTGGCCAGTTGTAACGTTTTATCGGCTAAGCAGGTCATAAGGAGCCTCCTCATCCGGGGGGCTTTCAATCCTAACCATGATGCGGTTCGGGATACAGGCCAGAAGATCGCCACTGTATTTTGCCGGCCCCATGGAGATACAGACTTTGCGTGGGCAAGGAGAGCCGGTTACGTAAGCACCTTGCTCATCAATTATGAGACGGGTTTTACCAAGTGGGCCATCAATATCGACTTCGTGCTGTTGGTCAAGGTCTGCAACGAAGCAGGTCTCATCTCCAGAGGTTACTACGACCCTGGAGCCGACCGGACTGGCCGTGACCCAGCTGATCCCGGCCACAGAAATCAGCAGTAGAATTACGACGATCAACAAGTCGCCGGCAGTCATGATTTTCCAGGGTGTTTTCATGATCTGGCCAGATACTCTTGCCAACCGGGGCTCTCATATGATGTGCCGTCGGCAGCGATGATCAGCCCTTCAGTGCCAGGGTAGTGCTGCAAAAGTTTCAGCCCTGCCTGTGGGCCGAGTACAAAAACAGCCGTTGCCAGTGCATCGCCCAGGGCAACACTCTCTGCGATGATGGTTACGCTCTGACAACGACGCGCAGGCATGCCGGTTGCCGGATCAAAAATGTGATGATAGCTTTTGCCCTCTTGTTCGAAATAGCGTTCGTAGTCTCCTGAAGTCACCACAGCCTTATCTCTGATTTCTACCGTTGCCACGGTGCCCTGCTCTTTACGAGGATGTTGAATGCCGATTCGCCAGGGCCGATCAGNNTACCGTTGCCATGGTGCCTTTCTGCTCACGGGGATGTTGAATGCCGATTCGCCAGGGCCGATCAGGGTGTTGGCCGAGCAGGTACATATCACCCCCCGCATTGACCGCCCCGCTGTTAATGCCACGTTTCTTCAGGATGTTGATGGCCTGGTCGACAGCAAAGCCCTTGGCGATACCGCCAAGATCAACCCTTAGTTGTGCAGAGCTTTTGATGACCCTGTTATTTTCCAGGGAAATGGCCTGTGGCCCAATCCCTTTTAATGCCTCAGTCACTGCATCCTTGTCGGGAACGGATGGATTCTCTTGATCGAATCCCCAGACGGCTTTCAGCTGCCCAAGTGTCATGTCGAATGCACCTTGACTGCGTTTCGCCACATCAAGTCCGAGTGCAATAACCGCGGCGGTTTCCGGAGCCACTTCACCTCCGTTTTTACTTTTTGAAAGGCGTGTTACATCACTGCCTTCATGGTACCTGCTCAAAAGTTTTTCAAGTCTATCCATCTCATTAAAAGCTGCATTGATTGCGCTTTCAAGGAGATCCTGCTCTTGTCCGTAGACAACGATTTCGATGATCGTTCCCATCATCAGTTGGCTGCGGCGAAACTTCTCCGGCTCTGTTGGCTGCATGCGCAGCCATGCCAGCGCGAGCAACAAGCCGATAATGGCAACGGGGATAAAGGACCGCTTCCAGAACAAGGTTAATCCTCGCAGATTTCGCCGATCAGGTCATATTCGGAAGAGTCGGTGATTTTGAGGTCGACGATCTCGCCGACATCCGCCTGACCTGCGGTAATATATACCTGGCCGTCGACATCAGGAGCCTGGCGGACACTGCGACCGCGCAGCAGCAGCTCGGTTTCTTCGCTATAGCCTTCAATCAGAGTGGGTTCAATGCGTCCCTTGAGGGCGAGGTTTTTAGTGAAAGAGACCCTTGATTGTGCTTTCATCAGGCGTTTGAGGCGTGCTTGTTTGGTGCGTTCCGGGACCTGGTTGTCGAGCTGGGCTGCTGGTGTGCCCTCTTCCCGGGAATAGCGGAAAACGCCGAGACGTTCAAAATGCCCTTCTTCGACAAATGCCAGCAACTTACGGAATTGCGCGTCTGTTTCACCGGGGAAGCCGACAATCAAGGAGGTGCGCAAAGTTATGTCAGGAATGCGTGTGCGGATGCGCTCCAGCAGGGAACGAATGCCGGCCTCATCAACCCGGCGATTCATGGCGGCGAGTATTTCATCATCGATGTGCTGAATTGGCAGGTCGAGGTAGTTGCAGATTTTCTCTTCGGCGGCAATCAGGTCGAGCAGCTCGTCGCTGATGCCGTCCGGGTAAGCGTACAGCAGGCGCAGCCAGGTCAAATCTTCGATCTTGACTAACTCGCGCAACAGTTCCGGCAACTTTGGGCCGTTCTCTTGCTCTGCCCCGAAGGCGGTCACATCCTGGGCGATCAGGTTGATCTCCTTGACGCCGTTCGCCGTCAGGCGTTTGACTTCGGCAACAACGGAATCGATGCTGCGCGAGCGCAGCGTGCCGCGGATGCTCGGGATGACGCAATAGGAGCAGTGGTTGGCGCAGCCCTCGGCGATCTTGACGTAGGCCGAATAAAAGGGTGACGAGGTGACGCGCGGCGTGTCGTGGTCATACAGGTAGTCCGGCAGGCCGATTTCGTGGTGCAGGTCACCTTCGAGGTGTTTGTCGAGCAACTCGACGATGCGCGGCGCATCGGCGGTTCCCATGAAGAAATCGACTTCCGGCAGCTCTTTTTCGAGTTCATCCTGGTAGCGCTGCGGCATGCAGCCGCTGACGATCAACAGTTTGCAGCGGCCGTTCTTCTTGTAGTCAGCGACGTCCAGGATCGTCTCGACCGATTCTTCCTGGGCGTCGCGGATGAAAGCGCAGGTATTGACAACGATAATATCCGCCTCGTTCTCATTGGTAATAATTTCAAAACGTTCAGCAGGCAGATGCCCGAGCATGACTTCGGCATCGACCAGGTTTTTCGGGCAGCCCAGGCTGACCAGGCTGACATTGTATTTTTCCAAGGTGTATCCTCCGGTTTTCGACCAATATTCGGCGATTTATAGCATAAAACCCCTGAGGGGCAAAGTTTTCCGGTGGGCAGGCATAAAGATGTTATGGCTTCTTTGGCGGGTACGTCAATCAACCCATTCGATCGACTTCAGCGTGTTGCCTTCGAAAATCAGGCTGTAATACTCCTTTTTCTTTTTGATAATCCACTCTTCAATCAGCATAACCCTGATGCGTTCAATGGTTTCTCTTTCCATATCATTGCTTAAAGAATCAATGTCTTCACTGGAGACGGTGTATCTTCTCTGGTCAATGTGGCCGATCACCTCTTTCGAGAACGGCTCTCCGCAGGCCAGCAGCACTTCGAATTTCAAATCGCCGATTTCCACGAGATCGCTGCCACAACGAAGTGCGAATGCCATTCCAGGAAGGTTGATGAGCATCACGAAGGTCAATATTGGTAATATTCGCATCTTGTTTGGCTCCTTACTCAATGTCAGGAATATGCCACTGAAAGCTTAAGCCATCCGCTGATTGAGTGGATGGCTTAAATTTGTTCATTCGCGTCTCCTGTGAGGCAATGACACCGTTCTTTGCTTGATAAGCTTTACTAGAAACCCATCTCCTTGCCAGTCGGGCGGACGACATTGACTCCTGCGGGAATGATGAAATCAAAAGTCAGGTCGGAGATGCCAAAATTGACACGGACATCATTAAACTCAATGATGGTGCTGTTGCCATTGGGGTCATAGACAGCTGTTGACAGGATCGGGAACCAGATGTCATGCTGGCCATCATCCAGGCCCGGGAAAGGAAAGTCATTCCCCGGAATCGGCCATGGTGACGTCTGCATCGGATCGGTTGGTTCAGGAGGAACTGGTGGTGCTGAAGGTACGGGAAGCGCAGGTGGTTCCGGTACAAAATCCTCATCGGTTTTTCCCCGATTCAGATAAGCATCAACAGCGTAGCGGTCGACGACAATGACCAGTTTGTGGATCAATGATGAAACCCTGATCGGCTTCAGTTCAAGCACGTAATTGCCGTCAACATCCTGGTTAGGCATGGCCCAGCTGATGGTAAAGTCACGCGAAAGGTTGCCCAGGCCGGTGAGAAAAGTCATCGGATCATGCTGGTTGGCCTTGTTCACCATCTCGATATTCGACTGGATCACCTGGTTGTTTTCCGGCAGGTAAACCCACATGGTTTCACCGTCACTGACGATCTCCTGGGTTGTCGGCTGCTCATACTCCCAGCGGAATTTGACCGTTGGAACAGTCTCTCGGCCCATCTGTCCTTCATTATAATCAAAAGCCACCTCAACCCGACCGGTTGCACGTTGCCGCCGATCCAGCGAGGCAATCTTTGATTCCTGGAAAAAATCGGCGGAATAGTCATCAATGCGATAATCGTTCTGTTCACCTCCAACAGTATCCTTGAATGGAACCTCCAAAGTATTGATGACATCACTGAGAGATACAGCAAAGGCTGCTGAGATGTTTCCTGCCAGGATCAAAGCAAAACAAAGAAAAGAGATAAAGCTCCGAGTGAACATTGCTGACTCCATAATAAAGTTTGCTAAAGAGTAATGCTTTCTTCATTACGGGCACAGTAAACCATCATTTTTCCCGTGGCAAGATCAAACTCCACGGTGCGTCCTCGATTGCCGCCGACCTCTTCTGCGACCAAAGGAATGCCCAGAACGGAGAGGGTCCGCTTGGCGCTTTTGGCGTTGCGTGTACCGATACTGTGAATCAGGGTCTGGTAGCTGCTCTCAAACATGTTGGCTCCGCCGGTCAGTTTTGCCACCATCGTATCACGATTGGCTCCCTCCTTGACCAGCTCGTCAACCATCATGCAGATGCCGGCATCAACATATTTACACTCTGTCCCGGGGGGATTGTCTCCAGGACGATTGGGTAATAACATGTGCCCAAGTCCACCGAGGCCTGTTTCCGGATCATAAATGCTGATGGCCACACAGGATCCCAGGCCATAAGCTTTCAGGACGGTTGGTGACCGGTCAATCCGAATCTCTGAAATACTGACGCGGTCAATCATGCTTGAGTCCCTGCAGCTTCAAGAAAAATGTTGAGTGTTACCGGGTCCGGCAAAAGGAAAAAATGACCCTTGATTGCCAGCTCCTGGCCGATCTCTCCGGAGAAATCGGTTTCAACCATCATCGCCCAGTCACCCGATTTGCTGAGGTCAATCAAAACATAATCAACAACGGCGCCGGCCATATCGTAGGCAAGTAGTGGCACTGAAGGGATCAGAGTCTTTTTCATCATGTTTCCAATGGCGCTGAGGTATGCGGAGGCCAGGATATTGCCGACCTCTTTCAGGGTCGATACATTGACCTCGTTCATAACCAGAGCCTTGCCTTGTTGACCAAGCAGGCTGGAAAGCAGGCGATGGGCACTTTCCTGGGGAAAAAGCAGCATGATACTGCCGCGGGCATCACCAAGTATCTGCAGGGTGATACCGACCATCATCTTTTCGGGGCCTCCGAGGTATTCGGGAACCTTGCTGATTTCAGTGATTGTAACATCCGGGACCTTCAGACTGATCTGTTGGCCGACCATCTGTGAGAGAGCCGTTGCCGCATGTCCCATCCCTATGTTGCTGATCTCTTTAAGGGCATCCAGTTGAATGTTATTCAGTTCGCGAAAGGGCATCAATGCCTCCCTGGCTGATCGTTCATGTTAAGGGCCTGCTGCTCAAATAACGCCTGCGGGTCTAGAATGAAAACGACCCGACCCGTCCCTTCGACAGTCGCTCCACTCAAACCGCTCAGCAGGTTCAGCGGGTAGCCGATTTGTTTGACAAAAGCATCACGTTGACCGAGGAAGCAGTCGACCTCGAGTCCGACACGGCGGCCCTGTATTTCGGTCAGGATAACCCAGGTCGTCTCTCCAGCCGGAACGTCCGGCAAGCCTAATGCTGCAGTCAGCCTGTAAAGGCGGATCTCTTCCTCGTCAAGGATGAAGGTTCTCTGTGAGCCGTTAACATCAATGTCCTGACTGGGCAGATCAAGGTTGCGCTGTACACGCGTGATCGGGATCGCCAGCGGGTGCCCGCCACAGCTGACCATCAATATTTTAATGATCGCTACCGAGAGTGGCAGCCGCATTTCAAAGCGTGTTCCCTCGCCGGGTGAAGACACAATATCGAGTGTGCCGCCGAGGTTGTTAACGGCTTCCTTGACGACGTCCATGCCGACACCTCGTCCTGAGGTCTCGGTCACTTCTTCCGTAGTTGAAAAGCCGGGCTGGCAAACCAGCATCAGGGCATCACGATCCTGCATGTTGTCAGCCTGAGCTTGTGTTATCAGGTTTTTTGCAAGGGCTTTCTGCCGGAGTTGATCCGGTGACATGCCTTTGCCGTCATCAGCGACCTCGACCAGAACAAGATCTTTTTCCCTGCGGGCAGAAACTGTGACCGTACCTTCTTCTTCAATACCGTGGTCGACGGCGTTGCGCACAAGGTGTACCAGTGGGTCTGTGAGCTCTTCCAGGATCACGCGGTCAATACCGACATCCATTCCGGTCAGCTGCAAGACAACCTTTTTGCCGGTTTTTTTACTTAGGTCGCGGACGATGCGTGGCAGTCGTCCGGTTATGTTTTCCAGTGGCATCAACCTGGCCTGGAGCACATTGTGATGCAGGTCTTCAATCAAGCGTCCTGTCTGGCCGAGGGCTTTTTCCAGCTGTTCCCAGTTGCGACCGTCAGATGCATCATTAAGCATATAGCGTTGAGTGATCAACTCTCCGGTCAGGTTCACGAATTGATCCAAAAGGTCTGTTCGAACGCGAACCGTGCGAACGACTTCATCGCTTTGGCGACGATCCTCCTGGCGGCGATCATCAATAAAGCGGACCTTGGTGACACCACTTATCTGCAGGAGCGCTTCTTCAATGTGTTCTTTGTTTAATGAAGTACACACCCAGGCCTGCACTTGCAGGCACGGCGCGCCTTCCCGCAAAGTCGACAGGTCCGGCTTGCTTGATTTCAACTCTCCGGATTTTTCCAGTTCGCGCAATATCAGCATGCCGCGAGCTGCAGATGCGGGAGTCCCTTCAGCCAGGTCAACAAGGACCTGAAAAATGACGGGCTCTTCCTCGACTACCTGTTCTTCGGGGACACCGGTTTCTTCAGGCGTATCAAGCTGAGCGGACTCCTCCTGTTCGGTTGAAACGTCGTCATCCGACTCGATGGGCTCGAGGACAATTGCTGTCAGCGGTTCTTCCCTCTGCGGCGTTTCCTCTGTCACTATGGCGCCTTCAGGCGCTGTAGTGTTCTCCCCGGGTTGTTTGGAGAGGAAAGGTTCAGTTTCGCGCTCCTGTCGAGCAGCCTGCAGGTCATCGAGAAGGCCGTCAAGCAAGTCAATCCCTTCAAATAGATAATCAATCGTTGCCGGGGGAACTTCACCCGTCGAACGAAAACCATCCATCAGGTCTTCCAGGTGATGGGCGAGACGCGCAGTATGGTCGTAGCCCATGGTGGCAGCCATTCCCTTGACAGAATGTGCCTCACGAAACATCGCATCGATGGTCTCCCTGTTGCCGGGTTCTTTCTCCAGGGAAACGATCAGGTCATTGAGGTTATTGATATGTTCCCGGGTTTCGCTTAAGAACAGCTCCCGGTAGTTGGACATGTCCATGAGTTATCGTGGCAACCAGTCAATCTTGTCCGGTTATGCGTTTGACAATTTCGAGAACGTTGTCCTCTTTGAAGGGCTTGACAATAAAGTCTTTGGCTCCAGCTTCAATAGCTTCAAGGACCAGTGAGTCCTGACCAAGGGCACTGACCATAACGATGCAGGCCTCCGGGTCTTCGCCCATGATCTCCTGTAATGCGTCAATACCGCTTTTCTTGGGCATGACGATGTCCATTGTGACCAGGTCCGGCTTCGTCTCGCGATAAAGCTCCAAAGCCATTTCGCCATTTTCCGCTTCGGCAACGATTTCGTAGCCAG
>JABAHR010002958.1_pt3 | contig 10658 bp, 8 predicted proteins | sample 7062101 | NCBI WGS metagenome assembly JABAHR01 (sample SAMN14534553, study PRJNA622989) | marine sediment metagenome | biome: marine biome [ENVO:00000428]; feature: marine pelagic biome [ENVO:01000023]; material: deep marine sediment [ENVO:00002113] | place: India: Gulf of Kutch | collected...
AGTTCCTGGGCGGCCGCCAGCGCACCGGCCGCCATCTCGTCGTTGCTGGCGAAGATTGCGGTCGGGCGGCCGGCCTGACGCAGCAGGGTCCGGGCACACTCGTTGCCGGACTGCACGTCGAAATTGCCGGTGGCGACGTTCGATTCCCGGACCGCCAGGCCGTGGTCGCGCATGGCCGCAGCGAATCCTTCGTAACGGAGCGCCGAGGCGACGAACACGTCAGGGCCCTTGATGATGGCGATGTTCTCGTGCCCGAGGCCGATGAGGTGGTTGGTCATCTCGTAGGCGGCAGCGGCGTTGTCGATGCTCACGCGCAATCGGATGTCGCGCATGGGCATGCCGGCGAGGCGCACGCAGGGCAGGCCCTGTTGCTTGACGACGTCCAGCACGGTCCGGTCGAAACAGATGGGCGGCGGCAGGATGACCCCGTCCACCCGCGAGGCGTCCACCAGGTCAGCGAGCTCCTCGGGGTCCAGCGCGGAGCCCGCAAGCTGGCCCTCGAAGTCGCCGGCGCCCTCGATTTCGAGGTGGTAACCGATGCGGCGGCAGGCGTTCATCGCGCCGATGAGCAGTTCGCCCATCCAGCCGATATTCGGGTTGTTGTACAGCATCAGGAACTGGTAGGTCTGCGCCCCGGACAGGACCCGGGCGCCGATGTTCGGCCGGTAGTTGACCCTGGCAATGGCCTCCTCGATCCGCTTCCGGGTTTCCGGACGCACGCTTTCGCTGCCATTGATCACCCGGCTGACCGTCATGGCCGAGACACCGGCCTGCCGCGCGACATCCTTGATGGTTGCCGGGCGTTTCCTCGAGTTCTGCGGTCGCCTGTCGTTCATGCCCTGTCCATCTCAAAACGCCGGATTATACGCGGCCTCTCACGCAGGCCTTCACGGTCCGGAAGGCTCCGGATTGCGCTCCCATGGCTCCATCGTGAAATACCCGCCGGCCATCAGGCCCTTGAGTTCGTCCATCAGCGCGCGGTGTTCTTCCGCGGATGCAGGGTCGGCCGCCAGGTTGCTCCACTCGTTCGGGTCCGCGTCGTGGTTGTACAGTTCCTCGCTGCCGTCGCCGTAGAGGTTGTAGCGCCAGGGGCCCCGCTGCACCGACTGGCCACGGTAGTCGTCGCCGTCGTCGAAGGTCCGCCGCCACTGGCTGATCGCGGGGTGGCTCCAGGGGGCGCCCGGGTCGTCCATGACGGGAACCAGGCTGTGGCCCTCGTTGACCGGGTTGGCCGGCAGCCCCGCCAGGTCCACCAGCGTGGGGTAGATGTCGATCAGGCCGGCGGTCTGGGCGCGGGTCTCGCCCTGCGGCACGCCCGGCCCGGCCACGATCAGCGGCACCTTGTTGGCGCGCTCCCAGAGGTTCTGCTTCTGGAAGGTGTTTTTCTCGCCGAGCAGGTAGCCGTGGTCCGAGAACAGCAGAACGACCGTGTTGTCGGCGTAGGGGCTTGCCGCCAGCGCGTCGAGCACCTGGCCGACGTAGTGGTCGGCGAAGTTCGTGCTGGCGAGGTAAGCGTGCACGATGTCGTTCCACACGCCGGTCTCGATGGCCCACTCGGTGCGCGGGTACTGCGGGAGGATGTTCATCCTGATCGCGTACTCCGGAATGTCGTCCAGATCGTCGGAGCGGTACGGCGGGGGGGTGAGCGTGGCGGCGTCGCCAATGGCGTCGAAATAGGCCTGCGGCACGTACCAGGGCACGTGCGGGCGCAGGAAACCCACCATGAGCAGGAAGGGCCGGTCATGTTGTTCCTGCAGTCGCTCGACCGCCCAGGCCGCGGCCATGGGATCGGACATCTCCTCCTCGGGTTAGGGGTAAACGCCCCAGTCGGTCATGGTGTTGTCCGAATCCCAGTGCAGCCGTTCGTCGTTCTCCAGCTTGTCCCAGTCGCCGCGGTCCCCGGACAGGTCCACGCTGCCCTCGGGGATGTGGCGGTGCAGCAGCTTGCCGACCGCCATGGTCTTGTAGCCATGCTCGCTGAAATAGCCGTGGAGCAATTTCGTGCCGTGCTCGGCCGCGGCGTCGGCCACGACCTGGTCAGGTCGGGGCTGGTTCAGCAGGCCCAGCGTGCTGGGCAGCAGCCCGGCGAACAGGCTGGCGCGCGACGGGCCGCACAGCGGGAATTGCGAATAGGCCTGGGTGAAGACCGTGCCGCGCGCGGCCAGGCCGTCGATGTTCGGGGTGATGGTATCCGTGTTGGTGCCGGTGTAACCCACCCAGTCGTTCAGGTCGTCCACGGCGATCAGCAGGACGTTGGGCGGGGCGGCGTCCGAATCCGCGACTGCACCCGTCCCGGCGTCGGCCGCGATGGCCTCGGCGGATTCGCCCGGTGGAGGCGCTTCCCGCGTGCAGGCAGCGACGAGCGCCGCCATGCAGGCGAGCACCGTCAGCAGGGTCTTCAGGTTGTATCGGTCTTTCATGCTCATGTTGGTCTCTCGATGAAAATGCCTAATCGCTGCAGTCGACGCCATCGCCTCCGTAGGCGCCGATGTTTCGGCACAGCCGCCTGCCTGGAGGGCCGCCAGGGCCTGCGGAATTGCCGCCACCCACGGACGGCCGGGGAACGATTTCCCTTTCAGATTCACGGACATGGCCTTCCCCTTGTGGGTGTGCAAGGCATCGTGATTCTGCTGCTCATAACGAACATCAATAATGCGGAATATAAGTTAACGCTAACATTCAAAATCAACACGATCAAGCCCGAAATTGTACGGGACGGCCTCCGGAAGCCCTGGAATCCGGTGTTCCAGATTGCCGGGCCGATTTTGAGTTGTAGTCGAAACATTCAGAATAAAAACAACAAGATATAAACAGATGCATGAATTCAGAAAGTATCGAAAGCATAGGTGATCTGGGTTCAGTGGAAATTGACACAGATCAATACTCCCAGAAGGCCGATATTGCATAGAGGTGGTTGTAGTGGTATTAACTCTATAAATGATAACGATAACTTTTTGTTGATTGGCCAGTTTCCCGAATCGGCCGGGCATTCCTTTGAAGTATGGCCGGGCGCCCCGGGCGCGGGCAAAACGAATTCGAGGAGACAAAAAGTGCAGAGGCGCAGGTTTCTGAAATCCTCCCTGGCGCTGGGCGGCCTGGCGGCCGCGCCGGCGGGCGTGAGCATCGCCACGGCGAACGGCAACAAGCCCGAACACGCCTGCGCGTTCAAGGACCCGTTCGCGGGCCTGCAGGAACTCGGCAGGGTTCGGCCGAGGGCCTCGGACCAGGTTGGCGAATCCTACTGGGGCATCCAGGCCGGTGCCTTCGACGACGACACGCTGGCAAAGGCCCGGGCGATCGGCGTCAAGTGGACCCGGATCACCATCGGCTGGGACGGCGTGGAACAGGAAAAAGGCCAGTTCCACTGGACGCGATTCGACGAGACGCTCGACGCCCTGCTGCGCTTCGGCATCACGCCCTTCGTGACGCTGACCCGGGGCAACAGGCTCTACACCGGAATGGGCACCTACGACGACCCGCGCCTGGCGGCAATTTACGGGAACAGCCCTTATCCGCCGACCGACGCCGCGGGACACGCGGCCTGGCTGAAGTTCGTCAGCCGCGCCATCAAGCGCTACCGGGACCGGATCAGCTACTGGGAGGTCTGGAACGAGCCCAACCACCGCAATTACTGGGGCGCACCGGAGAACGGCAAGGATTACGGCGACCTGGTTCGAATCACGGTCGAGAAGATCCGTGAACTGCAGCCCGACGCCAAGATCATCGCGGGCTCCATGGCCGGCATCGACCCGGAATTCACCGACCTGTTCCTGGACCGCTGCGATCCGGAACAGATCGATATCATCAGCTTCCACAACTACGGAACCCGGCCCGAGAACCGGGTCTACCGCATCCCCGAATTCAAGGCGGTGCTGGACAAGTACAAGCCCGGCTTCGAGATCTGGCAGGGCGAGTGCGGCGCCCCGTCCCAGAGCCGCACCACCGGCTACCGGGGTATGGGCCCCTGGGGCCTGAATATCCAGTCCAAGTGGCTGCTGCGCCAGAGCTTCGTGGATACCTGGTTCTGCCATTGCACGATGAGCAACTACTTCAAGCTGTTCGACGAGGGCGACGTTGATCCCGAACCCACCGAGCGCACCTGGACCGATCTCGACAGGAAGTTCGGCGCGCCGGAGCGCAACGGCAGCCGCATGCACGCCAACGGCATCAACCAGAAATGCCTGCTGGTCGCCCACGAGGGCACGCCCAAGCCGGCCTATTACGCCTACCAGGCCCTGTGCGCCGCGATGGATTCACGCTATCGCCGGATCGACCCGGAATACCGGTTCAGGGTGCAGGCTGCCGGCTCCTTCCACGGCATCGGCGACCACGAGGACGCCTTCCCGTCGGTGCCGCTGCTCGCGTCCTATCACTCGGACGAGTCGGCCTTCCTGGCCTGGTGGCTGCCGTGGTTCCCGCAGGAGCACGTCGCCGAATTCGCAGATGTTACGCTGGACGTCGGGGTGGGCTTCAAGGCCCCGGTCCTGCTGGACCTGTTGAACGGAAACGCCTACAAGGTGACCGACTTCGAGGCCTCTGCCGGGAAGACCCGGTTCCGCAGCCTGTCGCTGGCGGACTACCCGCTGGCGCTCGCCGAGCGCGGCGAACTGGACCTGGTCACCTGATTTACATAGTGAGAAAGCACCATGAACGCTATTGAAAGAATTACCGGAATCGCAATTGCCCTCCTGCTGGGCCTGGCGGTCGCCGCTTGCCAGCCGGCCGGCGAGGAAGCCGCGGCACCCGAAACCGCAGCCGAGCCTGAGGCCCAGGCCGCTGCGCCGGAGCCCGAAGCCGAGCCCGAAAACGTCGTCATGGCCTACGGCCGCTTCGTGCCGGAGCGCGAGGACGATTTCACCTGGGAGAACGACAAGGTGGCGTTCCGCATCTACGGGCCGAATTCCAGCGGCAAGGGACAGGTCAGCGGCGTGGACGCCTGGCTGAAGAAAGTCCCGTATTCCATCATCGACAAGTGGTACGCAGGATTCCTGGAAGGCATCAGCTACCACGAGGACCACGGCGAGGGCTACGACCCCTACCACGTCGGCGACAGCCGCGGCGTCGGAGGCTCGGCCGTCTGGGTCGACGGGACGCCATACCCCGCGGGCAAGTACCAGTCCTGGGAGGTCCTGCAAAGCGGCGAAGACGTGGTCGAATTCAGGGTACAGTACGAATGGGAAACCCCGCTGGGGCTGGTTGGCGAGAGCAAGACGATCTCGCTGGCCATGGGCGATCAGCTGTACACGGTGAATTCCGCGTTCACGCTGGACGGCGAACCCGCAGCATTACCGGTCGCGATCGGCCTGACCACCCACGACGGGGCCGCCGCGGTGTTTGAAAACTCCGAAACCGGCCGGATATCTACCTGGGAAACGATCGACGACCAGGGCCTGGGAACGGGCGCCCTGGTAGCCCCTGGTAGCCCCGTGGAGATTCTCCACGCACCCAGCGAGGAGAAGGACGCCAGCCATGTCTGGCTGGTCACCGCGACCGGTGCAGACGGCACGCTGAGCTTCAGCGCGGGATTCGCCTGGGCGGCGGCGCAGGAGATCACCGGGGTCGAGCAGTGGAACGAGTACCTGGATGCCCGGGCGGGCCGGTAGGTCGTTAACGGGATCCCGAGCATTGAACAACACACGCAGAGCGACATCTGCGGAAACAAATGGAGAGACACATGGAATTTCTGCATACGGCTGACCGCCAACGCTACCGCCGCATGACCACCGGCGAATTGCGCGAGGCCTACATGGTCGAGGGCATGTTCGTGCCCGGGGAAGTCACCCTGTGCTACACGGACATCGACCGCGGCGTGGTCGGTTCCGCCGTGCCCCTGGACGAGGCCCTGGGCCTGCCGGTCCACAAGGAACTGGCCTCCGACTACTTCGCCCAGCGCCGCGAAATCGGCTTGCTGAACATCGGCGGCCCCGGTTCGATCACGGTGGACGGCGAAACCCACGCCATGGGCAACCGCGACAGCCTCTACATCGGCCGCGGCAGCAGGGAAGTGGCGTTCAACAGCGATTCGGCGGATGAGCCGGCGAAGTACTATTTCGTGAGCTACCCCGCGCACACCGCCTATCCGACCACCCTGGTCAAGCAGGCCGACGCCAATCAGCTCGAAATGGGCTCGGACGAGGAATGCAACAAGCGCGTGATCAACCAGCCGATCCGGCCGGGGATCGTGGAGACCTGCCAGATCGTCATGGGCTTCACGGAACTGGCGCCCGGCAGCATCTGGAATACCATGCCGCCGCACACGCACCGCCGCCGCACGGAAATCTACATGTACTTCGACCTGGGCGAGGACGACAACGTATTCCACATCATGGGCGAGCCCGACGAAACCCGCTCGCTGGTGGTGCGCAACGGCGAGGCCGTGGTCTCCCCGAGCTGGTCCATGCACAGCGGCGCGGGCACCCGGAATTACACCTTCGTCTGGGCCATGGGCGGCGAGAACCAGGAGTTCACCGACATGGACCACATCGACATGAAGACCCTCAGGTGAATGTTTGAACTTGACGAATACAGCAGGTGAAAAAATGAGTCATATGCGTTTTCAAGGCCTCGGGCTTCTCGGGGTGCTTTTCGCATGCACCTTCGTCCTCTCGGCTTGCAATGTCGAGCAGGCGGCGGAGCCTGCAGCTGAGCCGGCAGCAGAACCAGCGCCGGCGCCGGCAGCGGAGCCGGACCTGTTTTCACAACGGTCCGACAACGCCTTCGACTTCGCCACTATCGACGCCATCGGCGACAAGGTGGCGGACTGGCAACTCGCCAACCTCGACAACCTCAGCGATTACATGCGCAATTACCGCAACAACATCGCGGACCGCCGTGGATGGCACCATGGCGCGCTGTACGTCGGCATGATGAACTGGGCTTTCCTGCCCGGGAACGAGAAGTACGACGCCGCGTTGAGAAAGATCAGCGAGGAGAACGAGTGGAAGCTGGGTGAACGCCTGTTCCACGGCGACGACCACGTGGTCGGTCAGCTCTACCTGTACTTCCACGCGAAGGACGGGGATCCCGGGATGATCCGGCACACCATCCAGCAGTTCAACCAGATCCTGGCGGCGAATCCCCAGGGCTCGCTGGAGTTCCTCGGGGACTCCATCAGCGGCGTCGGGCGGCTTTGCCAGCTGCGCTGGTGCTGGTGCGACGCATTGTTCATGGCGCCCGCCACCTGGATCGGCCTATCGATGGCGACCGGTGATCCGCAGTACATGGAGTTCGGCGACCAGGAGTTCTGGGCCACGACCGATTACCTGAAAGACCCGGAGACCCACCTGTACTTCCGTGACAGCCGCTACTTCACGCGGGTGGACGAGGAAGGCAACAAGATTTTCTGGTCGCGCGGCAACGGCTGGGTCTATGCCGGCCTGGTCAACGTGCTGCGCACCCTGCCGATGGACCACCCGTCCTACCCGCGCTACGTGCAGCTGTTCAAGGACATGTCGGAAACCATCGCGGGCCTGCAGCATGACAACGGCCTGTGGAGCCCGTCCCTGCTGGCCTCCGTGGCGACACCGGAAACCAGCGGATCCGGGTTCATGACCTACGGCCTGTCCTGGGGCGTAAATGTCGGTCTCCTGGACGCCGAGACCTATGGCCCGGTGGTTAGGAAAGGCTGGCAGGCGCTGGTGGATGCGGTCGGCGACGACGGCAAGCTCGGCTGGGTACAACCGGTCGGCGCCGGTCCCGACAGCGTGTACGAGACCGACAGCCAGCTCTACGGCGTGGGCGCTTTCCTGCTGGCGGCCTCGCAAATGTTCCAGGCGGATTGAGCGGAGACTTCCTTGATTGTCAGGAATGCAGATATCGTGGCGATCGACCAGGGGGAAGGCCTGTCGAGGAGGATTCTGGAAGAATGAAACGCCGGCGGACTCGCCGACCGGCAGGCAAACCGGAGACGAACATGATCAGACGGGATTTCCTGAAAAACACGACGATGGCCGGCTTCCTGGCGGCCGTGCCCCTGGCCGGACCGCGCGCGCTGGCGGGCAGCGGCGGTTCGACGGCCGGCGTGGCGGGCGGGCAGGCGAAGTTCGATTTCCAGCGCTACCGCGAACACACCACCCTGTGCCCGGTGTACCGGGTCACGCCCGACGACGGCTATTACCTGCACACCTTCTACGACATCTGTCCCTGGAGTCCGTCGCAGCGCTACCTGGCCTGCACGAAGTTCCCCTTCCAGGACCGCGAACCCGTGTACGGGGAGGAAGCGCAGGTCTGCATCGTCGACATGAAGGACGGGACCCTGGCCGAGGTTTATTCGACACGCGGCTGGGGCTTTCAACTGGGCTCCAACGTGCAGTGGGGCGCGACCGACCGTTACCTGTATTTCAACGACGTGATCGATGGTGAGTGCGTCTGTATCCGACTGGACCTCGAAACCGGCAAGGCCGAGCCGCTGGCCGGGCCCATGTACCACGTGGCTCCGGACGACTCGGCCGTCGTCAGCTTCCCGCTGGACCTGATCAACGCCACCCAGTCCGGCTACGGTTACGCCATGGATCCGGCCCGGGCCCGGACCCTGCCGCCGGGCGCCGCCGAGGATGAGGGCATCTGGCGCACCGACCTGAAGACCGGCAGGAAGACCCTGCTGGTCAGCCTGGCCGAGGCATACGAAGTGCTGCCGGACGCCGACAAGAAACGCTTCGAGGGCGGGACCTTCTATTTCTTCCACTCCAAGTTCAACCCCCAGTCGAACCGCATCCTGCAGGTGTTCCGCTGCCTGATGCCGGATGCCGGCAGCCAGGAGTTCGGCATCGGCGGGACCGGCGTCTTCAAGCCGATGCTGATCACCTTCAAGGACGACGGCTCGGACGTCTGCCTGGCCCTGCCCAACGAGGTCTGGGGCAAGGGCGGACACCACCCGAACTGGCACCCGGACGGCGAACGCATCCTGATGAACCTGAAACTGGATTACGAGCGGATCAAGTTCTGCACCTACCGCCACGACGGCTCAGACTTCAAGGTGCTGAGCGAGACGGTCGAAGGAAGCGGCCACCCCAGCTTCCACGCCAACGGCCGGCACATCGTCACCGACGTCTACCCGGACCAGGACTTCGCCTCCAGCAGCAAGGAGGTGCCGATCCGGCTGGTGGACATCGAATCACAGACCGAGCAGGCCCTGTGCTTCGTCTACACGCTGGGCATGCCGAACGCCAATGTGCTGCGCATCGACCCGCACCCGGCCTGGAGCCGCGATTACACGAAGGTGTGCTTCAACGCCGCGCCGGAAGGCCGGCGGCAGCTGTTCGTGGCCGAAGTCGGCGAACTGGTCGGATCCTGATACCCCGTCGAGGGCGATAGAGCCGAGGAGCGTTACATGAAACGCCTCATCCCGAACCAGGCCCACGAGCGCCTGCTGGCGGTTTTGGCCATCGTCCTGTGTCTGCTGCTCGGAGGCCTTCACGTTGCTGCGGAGGCCGGCAGTCACGATGTCTACCGCTGCGCCACCAGCGAGGACGTGCACCGGGCGCTCCTGGCGGCAGGGCCCGGCGACACCATCCTGCTCGACGGCGGGAAGGTCTACGAGATCGGGCAGAGCTTCGAACTGGGGGCCGACGGGCGTGAAGGCGAGCCGATTCGTTTCACCTCCGAAGACCCCGGAGGGCTGGGCCGCTACGCCGTGATCACCACGGTCGGCGGCAGGAAGGAGCCGGACCTCAAGGCGCTCATGGTGACGGGGTCTTACTGGCATATTTCCCGGATCGAGATCAGCGGCACGCGCGTTCCGCTGGAAGGCGGCTGGTGGGATACCAACGGATTCCAGTTGGGGCTGTACCTGCTGGGACCCGGCTCGCATCACAACGTGATCGAGGACGTGCACATCCACGACACGCACAACGCCGCGGTGGCGGTCCGGGACGACGCCCACCAGAACACGTTCCGCAGGATGAGGATCCACCACATCGGCGAATGGCTGGACGCCGGTTACAACGCGCACGAGGCCGAAGGCTTCTACCTGGGCTCGTCCAAGGGTTTCGACGAGGACGGCAACAAGGCCCGCATCCACGACATCCTCGTCGAAGACAACGTCATCGGCCCGGGTTTGCTGGGCCAGTTCGTGGACATCAAGTACGGGGCCTCGCGGGTCACCGTCCGCAACAACGTATTCCATTGCGGTGAGAAAACGTACAACGAAGAAGCCATCCTGATCGCGGGGTACGCCAATCTCGTCGAAAACAACCGGTTCATCGGCTCCAACGAGCGGCTCAGCCGTTACATCCGCATCCACACCAAGAAAACGGCCGTACCCGTGCGCGTGGATTACCTGGGCGAGATCAATATCCCGTCGCCGACCGGGCGGGACAATACCGTCGTGAACAACGTGTTCTTTACCGACGATCCGGAAGTCGTGGCTGTCCTCAACGACGTGGCGGCCGGCGACCGGGCATCGATGAGGCTGGAAAACAACCGTGTCGAACCCTTGCAGAGGGCAAACCCATGAAACACACTCCGATTTCTCTGATCGCAATCGTGTTATTTGCCTGTACCGACCCGGCCCAGGTGGAAACGCAGTCGGCCCAGGCAGAATCGTTGCCGGCGAAGGTGGAAGCCCTGCAGCCTGTTTACATGGCCACCGGCTTCAAGGTCGGCGAGGTCACCGACAGCACAGCCATCGTCTGGGTGCGCCTGACCGCGAACGAGGAGCG
>JABAHR010002938.1_pt1 | contig 10649 bp, 9 predicted proteins | sample 7062101 | NCBI WGS metagenome assembly JABAHR01 (sample SAMN14534553, study PRJNA622989) | marine sediment metagenome | biome: marine biome [ENVO:00000428]; feature: marine pelagic biome [ENVO:01000023]; material: deep marine sediment [ENVO:00002113] | place: India: Gulf of Kutch | collected...
GACGCCGTTGATCTCGTCCTCGCCGATGGTGGCGACCAGCACGCCCATGGCGCCCGCGATGAGGCCTTTCAAGAGATTGTCTCCGGCGAGGCTTGCGGTGATCGTCAGGGCGAACAGGACCAGCCCGAAGTAATCCCACGGACCGAACTCCAGGCCGATACGGGCGAGCTGCGGGGCGAGCGTCATCAGCAGCACGGCGCTGATGGTGCCGCCGCAGAACGACGACCACACGCCCAGGCCGAGGGCGAGCCCGGGGCGGCCGCTGCGTGCCATGGGAAAGCCGTCGAAGGTGGTGGCCACCGACGACGGCGTGCCCGGGATGCCGGTGAGGATGCCCGCCATGAGCCCCCCCGAGAGACCGCCGACGAAGACGCTGATCATCATTGCCAGCCCGCGCGCCGGCTCCATGCCGAAAGTGAACGGCAGGGTCAGCACGATCGCCATGGCGATGGTGAAGCCGGGAATGGCGCCGGCGAGCAGGCCCGCCCCGACGCCGAGGATCATCAGGGCGAGGGTGTAGGGCTCGAAGATGGTGGCAAAAGCGAGGCCGACGTTCTCGAGCAGCATGGCCGGCGCTACAGCAGCCGCAGCAGCCTGCCCTCGGGCAGGATCACGTTGAGCCCGAACGTGAACACGGCCCACATCGCGCCCACCGCCAGCACGGCAATGAGCGCGTGCACGACGAGATTACGCGTCGTGAGCGGCGCCAGCAGGGTGAGCGTGGAGAAGACGAACACGATGCCCCCGAGCAGCATGCCCAGGTAGGGCAACGTGAGCAGAAACCCGCCGAACAGGGCAAAGCATACGATGACGTTGCGGTAGTGCTTGAGCCAGCCACCGAGTCCGGCGGGGCGCTCCACCGCCGCTGCGGGCGCGTGCGTCAGCGATCGCAACAGGTAGATCACGCTGAGCACCGTCAGCAGGGTAAGGATGATGCGCGGCCACACTTCCGAGCCCAGGGTCTCGAAGCCCATGTCGCGGATGCGCGTCGACGCCCAGAAGAAGGCACCGCAGCCGGTCAGCAGCACCAGGGCGCTGACGGTGTCGCGGTTGGGCCTGCTCATCTGCGATTTACGCGCGCGACGGGGGCACGGCCGGCCCGGCGCCGGTCATGCCCCCGGCGTGGGTGCGTCAGTCGCTGCGCTTGTAGACCCCGACCTTGCGTGCCACCGACTCCCACTTCGACTGCGTGTCCTGGAAGTAGGCGGTGTAGGCGGCCGGGTCCTTGTAGATCACCGCGCTGCCCTTGCTCGCCATCGCCTGGGCGACTTCGGGGCTCTCCATCGCGCTCTTGAGGATGGCCGCGTAGTGGTCGACGATCTCCTTGGACGTGCCTTTGGGCGCGACGATGCCGCGATCGGTACCGCCGACCAGCTCGATGCCCTGCTCGCGCAGTGTCGGCACGTCGGGGATGTCGGGGTGACGCTCGGGCGTAAGGATGCCGAGCGCCTTCAGCTCGCCGGTCTGAATGTATTTCTTGGCGGCCGCCAGATTGATCTCGCCGGTGTGGATGTTGCTGGCGAGCAGCGCCGTCATGCGTTCGCGCGTGCCGTCGTAGGGAACGTACTTGAGGTCGATGCCGGCCGCGTCCGCCAGGAGCAGGTACCAGAAGTGGCTGGTCGAGCCGAGGGTGGCGCCGGCCAGAACGGTCGACGGATTGGCCTTCGCGTACTGCACCAGCTCGCTGACGTTGTCGAAGGGGGCTTCGGGATGCGCACCGTAGATCGGCGGCGTCCGAGTCAGCAGGGACACGGGCTCGAAGGCGTCCCAGGTGAAATCGACGCGGCCCGTGAAGTAGCTGGTGATGGCGCTCTGGTGGATGGCAAACAGGGTGCAGCCGTCGGGCGCCGCAGCCTGCGCTTCCTTGGCGCCCTTGTTGCCGCCCTGGCCGCCGATGTTCACGACCTGTAGCTCCGGCTTGGCGCCGGCCTTGTTGGCCGCGTCGGCGACGATGCGGAAGATGACGTCGGTGCCGCCGCCCGCGTTCCAGGGCACGATCAGCCGGGCGGTGCTGCAGGGCACCTCCGGTGCGGCCGCGACAGCCGCGGGGGCCGCGGCGAGCAGCAGCCAGGCCGCGCCCGCCGGCAGGATCCAGTTAAGTCGTTTCATCGTCATCTCCTTTTCGGTGGTGGCTTCAGGGTGTCGGCGCTTGCCGCCTCGCAGCGGCGCGTCTCGAGGCGCTTGTCTGAACAATAACGTCAAGGCAGCGCCGGGTTCAATGCCGCCCCGTGCGCCGGCCGGTGAGACGGCGGGACACGCTGTCCGCCGGAGAGGGTGTTGCGCGTATAAAGATATTGTTATATCGTTATAACATCTCAACGGACCATTTTCTTCTCCGCCCACAGATGGCCAATCCCCCAGCCGCGCTGAGCGAAGCCACAGCCCCGGGCGCGACGACCGAGCTGCTCGAAGCTCTGCGCGCCGCGGGCGAGCCGACGCGCCTGCGCATCCTCGCCCTGATGGCACGCACGGAGCTCACCGTCTCGGAGCTGACGCAGATCCTGCGGCAGAGCCAGCCCCGCGTGAGCCGCCACCTCAAGCTGCTCAACAATGCGGGATTGCTGGAGCGCCATCAGGAGGGCGCCTGGGTGTTCTACCGCCTCGCCGACCTGGGCGGAGGGGCGCGGGTGGCGCGGACGCTGGTCGAGCTGATACCGAAGAGCGACCCGGAGCGTGTGCGGGACGTGCAGCGCCTGGACTCGGTGCGTGCGGCCAGAGCGCGGCGCGCGGCCTCGTACTTTCGCGCCGCGGCGGCTCGGTGGGATCGCATCCGCTCGCTGTATGTCGACGAAGCCCGTGTCGAGCGTGCCATGCTCGCCGCGAGCGGCAAGCAGCCGATTGCGGAGATGGTCGACCTCGGTACGGGCACGGGCCGCATCATGCAGGTCTTCTCCGAACGCATCGGCCGAGGGATTGGCATCGATATGAGCCGGGAAATGCTGGGGGTGGCGCGTGCCAATCTGGAGAGGAACGGCCTCGCGCACTGCCAGGTGCGCATGGGCGACATTTATAATGTGCCTCTGCCCGACGGCTCGTTCGATCTGGCGACTCTTCACCATGTGCTGCACTTCCTCGACGAGCCGGCGGCGGCCGTAGCGGAAGCGGCGCGACTGCTGCGCGCCGGCGGTCGACTGCTGGTGGTGGATTTTGCCCCACACGGCTTGGAGTTTCTGCGCACCGAGCACGCTCACCGGCGACTCGGCTTTGCCGATGCCGAGATCATCGGCTGGTGCCGCAGGGCCGGGCTCGGGCCGGTCACCGTGAAGCACCTGCGGCCGCCGCCGGCCGGCGCCGGCGAGCGATTGACCGTGTCGGTGTGGTGCGCTCGTCGCCGGCACGGGGCGGCCACCGAGCAGCCCCTGCAGGCGGCGTGATGCGCGCGGTGACGGGAGCCGTGGACGGTCTGCTCGAGTCCGCCGCCGAAACGGCGGCACGGCTCGGCCGGCGGCCGCGTGCGCCCTTTACACCCATTGCTGGCTCGCTCGAGGTCTCTTTCGAATTCTTTCCGCCGCAGACGCCGGCGGTGGAACAGCGGCTGTGGCGTTGCATCGAACGGCTCGCGCCGCTGGCGCCGCGATTTGTCTCGGTCACGTACGGCGCCGGGGGCAGCACGCGCGAGCGCACTCACGCCACCGTGCGGCGCATACTCGAGGGCACCGATCTCGTTCCTGCGGCCCACCTCACGTGCGTCGATGCGTCGACGGAGGAGGTCGATGCCGTGGTGCGGGATTATCATCGTGCCGGTGTGCGTCACATCGTGGCGCTGCGCGGCGATCCCCCCGAGGGAGCGAGCGGTTTCACCGCCCACCCGCACGGTTATGCCAATGCCGCGGCGCTGGTGGCGGGCATACGCCGCATCGCCGAGTTCGAGATCAGCGTTGCCGCCTATCCCGAGGTGCACCCGCAGGCGTCCTCGTGGCAGGCGGATCTCGACAACCTCAAGCGCAAGATCGACAACGGGGCGAGCCGGGCGATCACGCAGTTCTTCTTCGACGTCGACGTCTTCCTGCGCTTCGTCGACCGGGCGCGTGCGGCAGGGATCACCGTTCCCATCGTGCCCGGCATCTTGCCGGTGACGAACTTCGCCCGTGTGCGCGAGTTCGCGGCCCGCTGCGGCGCCAGCATCCCGCCGTGGCTTGCGCAGCTGTTCGCCGGGCTCGACGAGGCGGGCGACATTCGCCAGCTGGTCGCGGCGACGGTTACCGCCGAGCAGTGCATGCGCCTGTGCGAACAGGGCGTCCGCGAGTTCCATTTCTACACCCTGAATCGTGCTGAGCTGACCGCGGCCATCTGCCACATCCTCGGTGTGCGCGTGGCCCTGCCACCGGCGGCGACAGGCGCCGCGCGCCCGGAGGTTTCCCAATGAACAAGCGGGCACGGCGCGTCGAGGCGCTCGAGCGCGCGGCGACGCATCGCATTCTCGTCCTCGACGGCGCCATGGGCACCATGATCCAGGCGCTCGCCCTCGACGAAGCGGATTATCGCGGCCAGCGCTTTCGCGATCACGAGCGCGAGCTGCGCGGCAACAATGACGTCCTGGTGCTGACACAGCCCCGCGCCGTGCAGTCGATTCACCGCGAGTATCTCGACGCCGGCGCGGACATCCTCGAAACCAATACCTTCAACGCCACCGCCATCGCACAGGCCGATTACGGCCTGGTCGACGTTGTCTACGAGCTCAATCGAACGGCGGCCGAGCTCGCGCGCACCGTCGCCGATGAGGTGAGCAGCGCCGAGCCCGACAGGCCGCGCTGGGTGGCCGGTGTCCTCGGCCCCACCAACCGCACCGCGTCGATCTCCCCTGACGTCGAGGACCCGGCGTACCGCAACGTCACCTTCGAAGAGCTGCGCGCAGCGTACCTCGAGGCGGTGCGCGGACTGGTCGACGGCGGGGTGGACCTTGTCCTGGTCGAGACCGTGTTCGACACGCTCAACGCCAAGGCCGCGCTGTTCGCCATCGACGAGCACTTCGAGTCGTGCGGCGAGCGCCTGCCGATAATGATCTCCGGCACTATCACCGATCGCAGCGGGCGTACGCTCTCGGGCCAGACCGCCGCGGCTTTCTGGAACTCGCTGCGCCACGCGCGGCCATTCTCGGTCGGGCTCAATTGCGCCCTCGGTGCGGCGGAGCTGCGCCCGCACATCGACGAGCTGTCGCGCATCGCGGACACGCGCGTCAGCTGTCACCCCAATGCCGGCCTGCCCAACGAGCTCGGCGGCTACGACGAGACGCCGCAGGCCATGGCAGCGGCGCTGGGAGAGTTCGCGCGCGCCGGGCTGCTCAATCTCGTCGGCGGCTGCTGCGGTACCACCGCCGAGCACATGCGGGCCATCGCCGATGCCGTGGCCAGTGCCGCGCCGCGCCCGCTTCCCTCCAACGAGGTGCGCTGCCGTCTCGCAGGACTGGAGCCCTTCGAGATCGGCCCGGACTCGCTGTTCGTCAACATCGGCGAGCGCACCAACGTCACCGGCTCGGCCCGCTTCGCCAAGCTGATCGCGGCCGATGACTACGAGGCGGCGGTCGCCGTCGCCCGCGATCAGGTGGAGAACGGGGCGCAGATCATCGACGTGAACATGGACGAGGGCATGCTCGACTCGGAGCAGGCCATGCGGCGTTTCCTCAACCTCATCGCCGCCGAGCCCGACATCTGCCGCGTGCCCATCATGATCGACTCCTCGCGCTGGTCGGTGATCGAGGCCGGCCTGAAGTGCGTGCAGGGCAAGGCACTGGTCAACTCCATCAGCCTCAAGGAGGGCGAGGCGGCCTTCCTGGAGCAGGCCCGGCTCATCCGGCGCTACGGCGCGGGCGTGGTGGTGATGGCCTTCGACGAGGAGGGGCAGGCCGAGGACGTCGCCCGCCGAGTGAGCATCTGCGAACGCGCCTACCGCATCCTCACGGAGAAACTAGGCTTCCCGGCCGAAGATATCGTCTTCGATCCGAACATCTTTGCGGTGGCGACGGGAATCGAGGCCCACAACGACTACGCGGTCGCGTTCATCGAGGCGACGCGGCAGATCAAGGCGCGAGTGCCGCACGTGAAGGTGTCGGGAGGCGTGTCGAACCTGTCCTTTTCGTTTCGCGGCAACAACTATCTGCGCGAGGCGATGCACACGGTGTTCCTCTACCACGCCATCGCCGCGGGCCTCGACATGGCGATCGTCAACGCCGGGCGCTTGCCCGTGTACGAGGACATCCCCGCGGATCTGTGCGAGCGCATCGAAGACGTGCTTTTCAACCGGCGCGCCGATGCCACCGACCGACTGCTGCAGGTCGCCAATGCCGCGCAGCCGGGACGCGATGCCGCCGTCGTGGATGCGGCCTGGCGCCAGGCGCCGGTCGAGGAGCGTCTCGTGCACGCTCTCGTTCACGGGGTCGACGCGCACATCGTCGAGGATGTCGAGGAGGCGCGCGGGCAGGCCGGTGCCGCTCTGGAGGTCATCGAAGGCCCGCTGATGGCGGGCATGCAGAAAGTGGGCGACCTTTTCGGCGCCGGGCGCATGTTTCTGCCGCAGGTGGTCAAGAGCGCCCGCGTGATGAAGAAGGCGGTGGCCTATCTCGAGCCGTTCATGGAGGCGGCACGCGAGGGCTCGGGGCGGCTCGGCGCGGCGGGCAAAGTGCTGCTCGCCACGGCGCGGGGCGACGTTCACGATATCGGCAAGAATATCGTCGGCGTGGTGCTGCGTTGCAATAACTATGAGGTCGTCGATCTCGGCGTGATGGTTCCCTGCGCCGAGCTACTCGACGCGGCGCGGCGCATCGACGCCGACGTAGTGGGCGTTTCAGGCCTGATCACGCCGAGCCTCGACGAGATGTGTCACATTGCCTCCGAGATGGAGAGGGAAGGGTTCGAGACGCCGCTTCTGATCGGCGGTGCCACCACCAGCCGCGTGCACACGGCGGTGAAGATCGCACCGCGCTACAGCGGTCCCGCTGTCTACGTGACGGATGCCTCGCGGGCTGTGGGTGTGGTGGCGAGCCTGCTCGGGTCCGGGCGCGAGGAATACGCCGCCCGGGTGCGCAGCGAATACGACGCGCTGCGCGAGCACCGTGCCGCGGAGCGCCGCGAGGCGAGGCGGTTGCCGCTGGCCGAGGCGCGGGCCAACCGCTGCCCGATCGACTGGAGCGACTTTGCCGCGCCGCGGCCCGCTTTTCTCGGCGTGCGCCGGTTCGACGACTATCCGCTCGAGGAGCTCGTCCCCTACATCGACTGGACCCCGTTCTTCCGCACCTGGGATCTCTCCGGCACCTATCCGCGCATCCTCGACGACGCCGCCGTCGGCCCCGCCGCGCGCGCCCTGCTCGCCGACGCCGAGCGGCTGCTCGAGCGCATGGTGAGAGAGCGTTGGCTGCAGGCGAAAGCCGCGGTCGGCTTCTGGGCGGCGAACGGCGTCGACGACGATGTGAAGATCTACGCTGACGCCGCCGGCAAAACGCCCGTGGCCGTGCTGCATACCCTGCGACAGCAGGGCGTGCGTGGCGCGGGCCGCGCCAATCTGGCCCTCGCCGACTTCGTCGCCCCGGCGAGCAGCGGCATCGTCGACTACGTTGGCGCCTTCGCCGTTACCAGCGGTCACGGGCTCGACGCCGTGGTGGCTGAGTTCGAGAAGGCCCACGACGACTACAACGCCATCCTGGCCAAAGCCCTCGCGGATCGGTTGGCCGAAGCGTTCGCCGAGCGCATGCACGAGCGCGTGCGCAGGGAGTTCTGGGGCTACGCCTCACAGGAGAGCCTCGACAAAGCGGAGCTCATTGCCGAGGCATACCAGGGCATACGACCCGCGCCCGGCTATCCGGCATGTCCCGATCACACGGAGAAGCGCACCCTGTTTCGCCTGCTCGATGCCGAGGCGAACGCCGACATCACGCTGACGGAGTCGTTTGCCATGCACCCGGCGGCATCGGTCGCGGGGCTGTACTTCTCGCACCCGCAGAGCCGCTATTTCGGTGTCGGCAAGATCGACCACGACCAGGTCGTCGACTACGCGCACCGCAAGGGGGCGAGCGTCGCCGAGGTCGAGCGGTGGCTGGCGCCGACGCTGGGTTACGAGCCGCAGCCCGCGGCCGTGGCCTAGGGCGGTACCTGCGTCGCCAGCGGCGACGCTACACGCAGCGCTCCAGCTCGAACGTCACCAGCGGCGCTTCTCTGTTCAGAAACACACCGCCGCCGGCGCTCAAGAAGTGCGTACGCAGGCGCTTGCGGTACCAGCCAGCGGTGCGCAGGTAGCCGCTCGCGTCGGTGCGCGCACGGTCGCAGTTCCGCTCCCAGTCGCCACGCGTTAGCGCGGCAAAGTAGAGCACGCCGTCCGCCAGGTGCGCCAGGTTGTCGATGGCGCGCTCGGCGTCGGCATCGTCGAGATACTGCAGCACGTCCGCGCAGACGACGAGGTCGAAGCCGCGGCGGGCGCGGAAGTCGACCACGGAGCCGCGGCGCCAACCGTAGCGCTGGCAGAGGTAGCGACTGACCTCAACCCCGGTGTAATGCGCCTTGGGAAAATGCCGGTGCAGTGATTCGCGCCACTGTCCCAGGCCGCAGCCGATGTCGAGCACCCGCCGCACCGGCTGGCCGAGATACGTCAGATAGCTGCACACGAAATCACCGCGCGCCGCGGCCTCGGCGGGCGTCTCCACGCGGGTGGTGGGTGCCTCGTAATAGCGCCGGTAGTAGGCTTCGTCGAATTCGGCGGGGCGACGCATGTGTGGCTCGCGCTGGGGCTCCGCCGGGTTTCGGCGGCTAACGAATCGAGCGGCGGCGCGCGCCGTTACTGGCGCACCAGTTTACCGTGCACGTCGGGCAGCGGCGGCGGGCCGTCGTGGACGCGGGAGAAATGCAGATCCATCCCCTCATCGGTGAGGGTGCGCTCGTAGACCTGCATCTCGAAGCTTCCCTCCTCGTTGATGAGCAGTACGTGCACCGTGATCGTGCGCCCGACCACGGTCGCCCAGGCGTAAGGATCGCCCTGCATGGGATCGAGCGGCTCGAAGCCGCCGAAGAGGTTGGCGCGCGCGGCGGCCTCGTAGATGCCCGCACGAGAGCTGGGCTGGAAGTTGAGGGTATATTCCTTGCGTTTGACGCGGCCGTCCGGCTTGTACGTCGCCGTGGTCCACTGGACCGTGAAGCCATTTTTCTTGTAGCGCGAGATGACCACGTTCATGTCGCGCTTCTGTACCCAGTCGTCCTTGTCCGTCGTCAGCGACTGGCCCGCGTACTCACCGAAGAACGGTGCCAGATCGGGTTCCTTTGCATTGACGGCGGCGCCCGTGACGAGCGCCAGGGCGAAGGTGAAAAACAGTGTCCTGAACACGGGCATGGCTCCTGGTCTGTCGGTTGCACCGCAAGAGCACGCCGGCAAGCGCGGGTCGCGTGGGCTCGCGGCGCCGTGCCCGGCACGCGCTCGGCGCACCGTGCGAGCATCGGAGCCAGGGCGCTCAGACGAGTTCAGCGAGCAGTTCCCGTCGCCGCTCCATTGCGGCCAGCCTGCTCGGATCGAACCTCAGCCGGTAACGCCAAATGCGGGAGCTCGGGAATACGCGTTTCAAGGCCGGCAGCGCCGCCTTTGCTTTTTCGACCGACGCGAATTTCGGACTCACCCGCACGTGGCACACGAACTCTCCGTTCTCCTCGTAATCGCTGGAAACGATGAAATACACAACGTCGTATTCACCCAACTGCGATGCCATGGTGGCCTCCTTCCTCAGACCCCGTTTTATTATGAGTTATCCCCCGCGAGGCGCGCTCACATTAGCGCGGCGTGTTCGAAGCCGTCAAGACCCAAGGGGCCCGTGCCGCGCCGGTTTGCGGCGCGGGCCGGCCGCCGGCCGCAGCGCCGTTCCGGCGCCGGCACGGCGCGTCGGGGGAAAGTGCCCGTCAGCGCCTTGACCGCGCCTTGGTGTCACCCGGTCGACAGGCCTTATACTACGCAGGCACGGACGGCGGCCCGGCGTGCCAGTCGACGCGGTGGCCCGCTGCATTCGGCAGTCAGCTGCACGAGGACGCGAGAATGAGAACGATAGCCCTTTGTCTTTGCATAGCCTTGGCCACGTCCGGAGTTGCCTTTGCCCAGGAACGGCCGCAGCGCGCGCTCGCCAGCGGCGACGCGAGCGCGTTGCACGGTCGTTGGCAGGACGAAACCGGGCTGTCGGTGCGTTTTCGCGAGCAGGGGCGCTTCAAGCAAGGCAAGGGCTTGCTCTCATTCTTACCTACCGGGCCGGGCAAGGGCACCTACGAGTTCGGCGTTCCCGGCACCTGTGGCCAGGGTGGCAATCTTTCCCTTTCGGTCAGCGGTGCGCAGTGCTGCTATTTCGCCTCCATGCTCGGCGTCAACCCCGGCAAACAGAAGCTGATCCTACGCGCGCAACCCGAGCCGAGCGATGCGTGCCCGGACCGCATTCTCAGACGCTGACGCGCCACCCGGATGCTTTATGGGCCTTGCATATCGCGACCAAAGATTATACCCTAATTACTATACGGGTATAGGGGGTAGCGAGCGCCGCGGGAACGAGCCCTGAACTCGGGCGTGGGGTCTGTGGTCGATTCGCACGTTATAAGATGAGCACTTCGCTCAAACGGCACTTCCAACTGGGCGCGCGCGTGGCCGCGGGCGCCGCGACGTTCGTCGCTCTGCTTGTGCTGGCGCCGGCGTCGTGGGCG
>JABAHR010000350.1_pt1 | contig 10648 bp, 7 predicted proteins | sample 7062101 | NCBI WGS metagenome assembly JABAHR01 (sample SAMN14534553, study PRJNA622989) | marine sediment metagenome | biome: marine biome [ENVO:00000428]; feature: marine pelagic biome [ENVO:01000023]; material: deep marine sediment [ENVO:00002113] | place: India: Gulf of Kutch | collected...
AGGTCCTCGAACTGCGAGAAGAACGGGTCGAGCAGCATGCTTTCGGAACGGGGACGCCAACGAATGAGTGCCATCTCTAGTCCTCCTTCAGCCCCGAGTTGCCGCTCGGGAATGCCTTTGTGGCCCGGCGTTTCTTCTCTGCCACGCTGTCACTTCGCGTGTGCCGAGCGCCGTGACCACTCCCTCTGATTGCGAGCTGCGTGCCAAAAAACAATTTTGTTTCTAAACGTTTTTATCACAATGATATAGAGATAAAAAGCCGGATCGGTGGGCCAAGAAGGAGGCTTCTGTGGCAGAGCATGGCAGACCTGTGGCAGCTTGAAGTCAGGTCGAATGATGCCATAGTGGCAGGATCGGGTGTCCTTCAAGGGCTCCGTAGACGCCCGCGAGCGCGTCGGGGAGGTCGCCGGCGACCAGGCTGCGGGGCGAGCCCGCGGCCACCAACCGATCGGCCGCGGCGCCGTGGAGATAGGCGCCCAGTGAGGCGGCGTCCACCGCGTCGAGTCCCTGGCACAGCAGCGCGCCCACGATCCCGGTGAGAACGTCACCCGTGCCGCCTTTTGCCAATCCGACGTTGCCCGTGGCGTTGACCCGCCGCGTGCCGCCGGGCTCGACCACGACGGTCGGTGCGCCCTTGGCGAGCACGACGGCTCCCCGGGAGCGAGCAAGCTCGGCCGCGCCGTCGGCGCGCGCCGCGGCGACCGTGGCCGCATCACGACCGAGAAGCCGAGCCAGCTCGCCGGCGTGAGGCGTGAGCACCCGAGCCGCCGGGTGCGGCGCGTCGGGGACGGCGCCGAGGCCGTCGGCATCGATGACTGCCGGCAGCTCGAGTTCGGCGAGGAACGATCGCAGCCACTCGAGCGTCCCGTCGACCGGACCGAGTCCGGGCCCCAGCGCCACGGCATCGGCGCGCTCGAGGAGCGGTCCGATGTGCTCCATCGCCGCGGCCGTGCACGTGCCTTCCGGTGTTTCCGGGACGCCGTGGAAGATCACCTCGGGGAGTCGCGCTTCGAGGATCGTGCGGTTCGACTCGGTCGAAACCAGGTGCACCATCCCGGCGCCCGCGCGCTGCGCCGCTTCGGCCGTCAACGACGCGGCGCCCGGATAGCGATGACTCCCGGCAATCACCAGAAGCGTCCCGCGCGCGTACTTGTGCGCCGTTGGATCGAGGCGCGGCAAGCAGGCGCGCGCCGCATGGGCATCGAACCACAGCCACGGTGTGTCGACGGCATCGACGACGTGTTGCGGAAAGCCGATGTCGGCCACGACCAGACGTCCGGCGTGCTCCGCTCCCGGGTGCAACACGAGCCCCAGCTTGGGCAGTCCGAACGTCACCGTGCAGTGCGCACGTACGGCCGTTCCCAGCACGGCGCCCGTGCTGGCGTCGACACCGGTGGGGACGTCGACGGCCAGGACAAGCCTGGCGTGTCGATTGAGCAGGTCGACGAGGGCAGCGAGGCGCCCTTGCAACGCACCTTCGACGCCGGTGCCAAGAAGCGCGTCGACGCACAAATCGGCGGCGGCAAGGTCTCCGGCGAGCGACGCTTCGAGATCCTCGGACGGCAGGACGCGTGCCGGTTCCACGTTGGCTTCCGACAAGCGCTCGAACTGCGTGCGCGCGTCCGGGCTGAGATCCTCGGGGGCGTGCGTGCTGCGCACACGCACGTCGGCGCCCCGGCGGGCCAGCTCGCGCGCGACCACGAAACCGTCACCGCCGTTGTTGCCCTTGCCGCACATGATCTCGACACGCGCGCCCGAGACGCGCTGCAGCATCCGCGCCGCTTCGCGCGCGGTCGCCTGCCCCGCGTTCTCCATGAGCTGCAACGAAGGCATCAAACCGTCGTCGATCGTTCGACGGTCGACGTCTTGCATCTGCTTCGCGGTGACCAGCTTCATCGCGATCCTCCCGGAAACACCCTACGCAGGCGCCATTCGCAGGGTCAACTGGATGCCGCCGTGTCCATGAGGGCTCATTGCAGCTCCCGAGCCGCGCTGCGATACTGAGTGCATGGAAAGGCTGCCGCGAGACGAAGATCAACACCAGCCGCAGGATGACGGCGCCGACGACTCGCATGCACACGAGCCGCAGGCGACCGGTGATGCATTTGCGCATTGGGGATCCGGGCTCGTGCTCGCATTCACGATGGGCTGCCTGTTTCTCAACGATCTTTGGATTACGATTCTGTGGGGCAACGACAAGCCGCTCGGGACGTGGGGGCTGGCGTTGCCGCCGCTTCTCGGTGTTCTTGTGCCGATCGCGCTCGTCGCGCGCCGAGCCGGTGTCCCGGTGCGCGAGCAACTGTGGCTGTATGGCCTGTCGGCGCGCCAGCTGTTCGCCGTTCTCCTCGTATCGCTCGGCGTCGTGCCGGTCTGTTACGCCGCAGGTGCACTCAACGCAGTCTGGGCACCGCCCGATCCGGAGTACTTCGAGATCTTCCAGATGCTGGCGCCGACGAGCATTTCGAGCGCGCTCGGCGGCTTTCTCGCCGCCGTCGTTTGCGTACCGCTTGGCGAGGAAGCCTTGTTTCGATTCCTGCTTCTCGGTTTGCTGGCGCGCCACGTCCACGCCGTCACGGCGGTCGTTGCCACCGGCGTGTTGTTCGCGGCCGCACATCTTGCGCCGTTCCTGCTTCTTCCCATCGGCGTGCTCGGCATCGTTCTGGGGCTGCTGACCATCTGGTCACGCACGCTCACCGCAGCGTGGATCGGTCACGCCGTGTTCAATTTCTTCGGGTACATCGAGCTGAGTGCGACGGGTGACGCGAACGCGAGTGTGGTCGAGCAGTATGCGCTCAGCCCGGCCGTTCTGGTCGCAGGAACGGTGGCGTTGGTCGGGGGGCTGACCCTGCTGCGCGCCGACGCGCAGCAGCATCGCGCCGAGCGCGACGACAACGAAAAAACGACCCGTGGTGAGGATTACTTCAAAGATTGACCGAGGGGACGGCCGAAGCTGATCTCGCCATTGTCGATACGAATATTGAACCCACAAGACGGATTGGCGCAGACCCACGCCTTGAACGTGATCGGCGCGCCATCACGGCCATAGTCGGACAATGGCAAGAGCTTGCCATCGCCACACTTCTTACAAACCGGGAATTCTTGCGTCTCCATCGACTGCCCCGACCCCACACGCAGAGACTCCGCGCTGCCGGAGCAACTCACCTCCCATAAGACTCGACCCGCCTCCGGGCATGCTCTCGGTGATCTCGTCACTCCCAGTGACCCAACGATCATCGACGGAACAATGAAACACTGTCAAGGGGTGCACCGAGATTGGTCAGCGGNNGGGTGCTCGGAGATTGGTCAGCGGGAAACCCGCTCCTGACGCGGAAATGGCGCGATTTACCATTTTCAAGACAGTTGTCCGAACATTCCAGACGCAATTCTGCATTCCACGCGCGCAAACTCTTCGCGACTTTTCGATGCGGTCTTTCTTCGGGCGCACCGTATCTCGATCCAGACGCCTTGCGTCCCCATGCGCGAGGCGTCGTGCTCGCGAAAGACCGCGTCCGGTCTCAGGTCTTTTGCTCTTTTTTGCGCGCCGCCGGAAAGAGGATGTTGTTGAGAATCAAACGGTAGCCCGGCGAGTTGACGTGCAGCTCGAGCCGGGTGGGTGGATCGCCGACGGCGTGCTGGTAGTCCTCGGGATCGTGCCCGCCGTAGAACGTGAACGTGCCACGACCGACGTTGCCGTGCAGATACTTGACCTCTTCACTGCCGTCGACTTTTGCAAGCACAACGACGGACTTCTTCACCATGCTCTGCTTGAAGCCGGTCGTTTGCCCGAGAAAACCGTTGATGACGTTCACGTGGCATTGCGTGAGCATCGTGGGCACGGGGTCGTGCTTGGCAGCGAACTGGAACAGCGTGAAGTAGTCGGCTTCGGCGCCGCGCAAACGCGCGTAGTCACTGGTGTCGATGTTCGAGAACTCGTAGACCAGCGGATTCATCTCCAGCCTGAAGTTTTCGAAGGCGAAGGTGCGATCGAACTTGAGCTTGCTCTGCGCCCCCGGCGTCACGCCGTCGTGATCGAACTCGCGTGCAACGATGTCGATCCCGACCGCGGACAACGCGATGTCGATCGTGTCCGTCGCCGAGCACATGGCGAACAAGAAGCCACCGGAGCTGACGTAATCCCGGATGGCGTTGGACACGGCCTTCTTCTCCTCCGACACCTTTTCGAAACCCAGCTGCAGCGCCAAGCGCTCGTTGACGTCGACCTCGTGCTGGTACCAGGCGGCGTAACGATAGTTGGCGTAGAACTTCCCGTACTGGCCGGTGAAGTCCTCGTGGTGCAGGTGCAGCCAGTCGTAGTCGTCGAGCTTCCCCGTGAGGACTTCTTTGTCGTACACCTTGTCGAAGGGAACTTCGGCGTAGTCGAGCGCCAGGGTCACGGCATCGTCCCAGGGCTGTTTGTTGAGTGGCGTATACACGGCGAGCCGTGGTGGTTTCTCGAGCAGCACGACCTCCATGTTCTCGCGTTCGATCTCCGCCTTCATGCGCGCCATGTCGCTCGAATCGATGACGTCGAAAAGCACGTTGCGAACACGCGCCTCCAGCTCCATCTCGCGGTGGCGCCGCGCCACGAACGTGCCGCCGCGGTAGTTCAGCAGCCACTCGACCTCGATGCCCTGGGTCAACATGTGGTACGCCAGCCCGTACGCCTTGAGGTGATTCGTCTGCTTGAGATCCATCGGGATCATCATGTATTCACCCGCCCAGACCGGAGTCTGCGCACCGATCAGCACGGTGACGAACGCAAGAAGGACCCAGCCTTGGCTCCACGGGCGACGACCCGTGCGTCGGTCATGGCGTCGCATCGTCGTTCTCCTTCTCGGCCGCACGCGCGGCCAAAAGCTTCTTGCGCACGTCGTCGAGGAACAGGTCGTTGGGATAATCGATGAGAATGCGCTCGTAGTTTTCGATCGCCAGCTCCGGCTGGCCGAGCTTCTCGAAGTGCAGGTCGCCGATGGCCTCGAGCGCACGAGGCGCCAGACGATGTTCCGCATGCGTCGTGAGAATGCTCGCGTAGCGCTGCATCGAGATCTCGTACTTGCCTTCCGCGTCGAAGACGCGAGCCAGCTCGAACAACGCAATCGGGTGCATCGACGACTCGGTGTGCTCACTCACGAGCGCCTCGAGATGCGAACGCGCTCCGGCGTCGTCCTTGCGCAGCAGGGCGCGGCGGTACTCGCCGTAGCGCGCCCGCACTGCAGGCGGATCCAGCGAGGCTTCGTTCAGCAACAACGCCAGGTCGAGACAATCGTTCGCCAGGCGGTCTTCGGGGGCTTCTTCGGCAAGCGCCGCGAAGGCGTCGATGGCACGGTCGTACTCCCCTTCGACCAGGTCGAGTTCGGCCAGGTGGTAGCGCGCACGCGAACGCCCGATCGCTTCCGGCTCCACAGCCTGGCGGCGGCGGTGGCGCTTGTTCTGCATCTGCAGCTCGGGGGGCGGCTCGTCGCCCGACTCGGCGACTTCGTCCAGGACGCCACGCGCCTCGTCGAAACGGTCCAGCGCCGCCAGGCACAGGCCCATTTGCACGCGCACCATGTGGTCCGATTGCTCGTTGTCGCGCTGGTAGGCGACGAGCTGCTCGAACGCCTCCAGCGCGGCTTCCGGACTGCGGAGATCCTCGAACAGGATCATGGCTTTGAGCGCCATGGCATCGCGCTGCAACGCCGCGAAGCGCCCTTCCTTCAACGTCAGGTCGAGCGATTCCACCGCCTCGCTGAGAAGCTCCGTACGTGTCGGCTCGGTTTCGATCTGTCGTGCCACGGTGACCAGGCCTTCGGCCAACAGCCGCGCCGCCTGTGGAATGAGATTGCTTTCGGGATGCGCTTTGGGTAGCCGCTGCAGGACACGCACACCGAGTCGCGTACGCTCGAGGTCGACCGGCGCTCCGCGCGGGGTCTGCAAGGCAAAGCGCCCGAACTCGAGCAGATGCTCACCTTGGTCGTCGGCGTAACGGTCGGCGGTACGCACGGCTTCGAAGGCATCGTCGAGACGCCCGGCGTGCAGATACACCGTCGCCGCAATATCCTGCACCGCCGCCGTGCGCGGATGGCGGCGACGCAGCTGGTCGACGCGCTCCATGATGGCCGTGGTGTCATCGGCACGCTCGAGAAGGCGGATGACCTTGCGGCGCGCGCGGCTGCGACGGTCCGGATCCATGACCAGAAGCAGATACTCACCGATTGCGGCACCGTAATCGCCACGCGCTTCTTCCAGCTGCGCCAGCTCAGCTGCAAACAGCGCGTCGCGTCCGATGGCGTCGCGCCCCTGCCGATACAGCTGAATGGCCAGATCGATGTGGCGATGGCTGCGCATGAGCACAGCCGCCACGCGATAGCGCATCTCGTCCTTGGGGCTGGCGGCAATGACTTTTTGCAGCATCGCCAACGCCTGGGACTGGCGTTTCATGGCCAACAGGTGCGTTCCGAGCTCACGCACCTCGGAGAGCTCCACGTCGCGTGGGTTGCGCTCGATGCGACGTCCGAGAAGCGCGACGAGCTTCGTGTCGCGGCGCTCGACGCGATACAGGTGCAGCAACGCCTCTTCGACGCGCTGGTTCTCCGGAAACTCCTCCAGCAGCTGTTCACCGAGACGCATGGCGCCGGCACGATCCCCCTGGCGCTCGAGGCGACGGAGCTCGAGCATGCGGAAGTGCAGGCGCTCGGACTCCTGGGGTGACAGAGAAGATTCGTCGGACCGCGCTTCGGGCGCCGACACGGCACACAGACTCACCAGCGCGCACGCAAGCCACAGAAACGTGGTGCGGGTCCCCATGCAACGGGACAATCTGCGAACGGCTCCTGCGGCTTTCATGGAACGCTGTTCTCCTCGCCCTCGGCGATGGCGCGGAAGTACTGGCGCACGAGCTCCTGGTACTCCTCGGGAGTCCCGGATTCGAGCGCACGCAGAATGTCGCGGCGCAGCTTCTTGACCTCTTCGCTTTCCTCCAGGGCGCTGCCACCTTCGCTGTACACTTCTTCGACGCTGCGGCTTTCGCGCTTCTTGTTGTAGTCGCGTTTGTGAAGCGAGCGCTGCGCCTGCAACATGCGCGAGAGAATGCGTTCCTGGACACGCGACGTTTCCTCGCCCATGGACTGGCTCTCCATGTCCTCGACGACTTCTTTGACTTCGTCGAGCAGCTCGTCCATGCGGCCGAGCAGGTCACGCTGCTCGCGCGCCTGGCGTTGAATGTCCTGCAGCTGCTCTTGAATCGAGCGCTGCTCACCCAGCAAGCGCGACATGGCTTCGCGCTGCTCGGGCGTGAGGTTCTGCGGGTTCTGCAGCGCATCCTGCAGGCGACGCGTCGCGTCGTTCAACTGCTGCTGGCGCTGCGCCATCTGTCCCATGCGCTCGCGCGCCGACTGGCCCCCAGCGCTACCCTGCGAGCACGAACGCGCCGAACGATTGAGCTCGATCACGGCACGGTTCAAGTCGCCGTAGGCGTCCTCGCCGTGGATGCGCCCGGCCAGCGCATTGCCCTTCTCGTAGGAGTCGACACCCTGTTCCATCTTGGTGATCGCCTGACCGAGCAGCGCCGAAACGTGTGACGGAACCTGCAACGATTCCTTGGCGAGTTCGTCCAGCGTCTCGACGACGACGTCGGTGGCCGCCAGCAACCCTTTCTGTCGCCGCGCCAAATCGCCGGTGCTCTCGTAGTCACCCACCGGAGCACCTTCACGCGACAGGTGTTCCTGGCGGAACGAAACGTCCAGCGATTGGCGTGCGGCCTTCGATAGCGCGACCGCAGTTTCCTGTTCCATGTTCTGCGACATCGCCATCTGCGCCTGCATGAGCTGCTCGTACAGCAAGCGTAGACGCCGCTCCGACTCCTGCTGCTTCTCTTGCGCCTGCATCGGTTGCTGCTTTTGGAGCTGCTCCGACGCTTGCTCCATGGGCTTTGACGGCTGCTGCTGCNNCTGATTTTCTTGCGCCTGCTGCGGCTGCTGCTGCTGGAGCTGCTCGGAGGCTTGCTCCATGGGCTGCGACGGCTGCTGCTGCTGCATCTGTTCGTTGGCCTCGTTGAGCTCGTTGCGCTCGGCGTTCTGCATCTCCTCGGCGAGCTTCTTCAGCTCTTCTTCGAGCTTGCGCATCTCCTCGGCGAGCTGCTCCTGCTCCTGCGCCAAGCGTTCGGCGTCCTGCTCCTCGCCGGATTGCTGCTCACCCTCTTGCTGCTCGCCTTGTTGCTCACCTTCCTGCGGATCGCCCTCTTGCTGTTCGCCTTGCTCGCCTTCTTGCCGGTCGCTTTCCTGATCGCCTTCTTGCTCACCCTTTTCGCCCTGCTGGGCTTTGTCCTCGAGCTCTTGCGTGCGATCGGTCAGTTCCTCCTGCCGCTCGAGCATCTCGGCGGCGCGCTCGACGAGCGAATCCAGCTTTTGCTCGCGGGCCAGCTGCTCCAACAGGGCCTTGGTGCGCTCGAGACGCTTCAGGAACTCTTCCTGGGACATCTCCATCTTTTCCATGGCGCGCTGGATCTCCTCGGGCGAGATCTGTTTCATGGCTTCCTGCAGTCGCTCCATGTATTCCTGCAGCGACTCGTCCTGGATGTTCTGCATCAGCTCGCGGATCTCTTCCATCTTCTCGGCGATCTCCGAGTTGACGAGCTGCTGCTCCTCCATGCGATCGACCTCGTCCTGCAGCTGCTCTGCGAGTTCGCTGACGCGTTCAGCCAGCTCTTGCTGCTTCTGCAGCGCCTTTTCGATTTCCTCTTCCTTCTTCCAGTCCATCTCCGGGCGCTTCTTGAGCTCGCGCGCCATCTGCTCGTACTTCTCCTTGAGCTCGCGACCCTCTTCGAGGACCTCGTCGAGCTCGCTCATGCGATTGTCGTCCTGATCCTGGATGTCGGCGTAGAGCTCACCGAGAGACGGCAGGCGCAAGCGATACTCGGGTGTGCGCGCCGTCTTGTGACCGGAGAAATCGTCGTTGTCTTCGACCTCGACGTAGAACGTCACCGCATCGCCCGGGTAGAGGCTGAGCGACGACAAATCCCAGTCGAACGTCTTGATGACCTCGGGGGCTGGGGCGCGACCGAGCGGCTGCCCGTCGGGATCGAGCGCCGTCGGACCATGCAGCTTCAGGTTGGCGCGCATCTCCTTGTCGTTCACCGGCTCGCCGTCGCGTTCGTGCTGGTAGACGACGGTCATGCGCGACAAGCCGAAATCGTCCGAGCCGTAGATGACGAGAGGCAGGCGCAGCGACTTGGGAATCGTCGCGTCGCTCTCGGGATCGCGCAGCTCCACGTAGGGCGGCCGGTCCTCGATGACGCTGATCTGGTAGGTCACCGGGTCGCCGTTCTGATTGCCGCGCCGGTCGGTGATGCTGAAGTGGTAGCGCAAGTCGCTGCGCAACGTGAAGGCGCCTGTGAAGCCTTTGTCCTCGACACCGAGCCGCAATGGATGCGGGAGCGTGCGTTCGCCCGTGGCTTCGCCTTCCGGAACGATCCAGCCTTCGGCGAGCGGCGTCGATGCCGTGCCTTCGACCTCGACTTGCGTTCCGAACAGCGCGATGACGTCGCCGCGCCCTTCTTCGAGCACCGCGGGGTCGCGACGCGTGTAGGGCGGCGGCACCAGCTTCAGGCTGAAGCGGTTGACGATGGGACGCTGGACCACCTGGATGTCGAACTGCGCCGTGTGTCGCTTGCCGCTTTCGAAGCGGTACAGCGTGCGGTCGCGCACGTTCTCGAAACGGAACTCGTACTCCCAGGGGGCACGCGCCCCGCGCGGCTCCAGCCGGCGCGTCTTCCAGAGGTCGCCGGTGTCGTTGAAGCGCAGCAGCATCTCGGGTGCGAGCGGACCGTGGTCGCGCAGGCGCACGACGACGTCGTCACCGGCGAGAACCTCGAAGTTGCCTCCGACGACCTCGAGGTCGCCGTAGACGATGGACGCGGGCGACGGGTAGCCGAAGCCGAGACCGTTCAGGGCACGCAACGGGGCCGCGGGCGACAGCAGCTGCACGACGAGAATGCCGGCGATGCTGACGACCGCGAGCGTGGCGTTGCGGCGCTTGTCGGGGAACTGGAACAGCGACGTGAGGTCGAGCTTGCGCGCTTCGTCGTAGGCGCGGTCGACGGTCGACGCGGTGAGATCGACGGAACCACCGGCGGGAACCCCGCGCTCGCTGAACTCGAGCGCCGCCCGCAGCATGTCGCGGAAGTCGCGGCGTTCTTCGACGAGGCGCGAGAACACCGAGAGGTTGGGGACCGCGCGCGAAGGCCGCACCCAGTGACGCCACAGCACGGCGACGACACCCGCCCAGGCAACGATGCCGAGACCGATGCCGAGCGGTCGTGGCAGAGTGGGTGCGAGCATCGAAACCAGGACCAAAGCGAGCGCGCCGACTGCGACAGTCGAGACGATGCGCAGTCCACCCCAGAGCAGAATGTTGCGCTGGTGCTCCCGCTTGCCGCTCTTCAAGAGCGTGATCAGCAGCCGGCCGCGTTCGCGGAGCCTCGAAACGGCGTCGTTGTCTGGACCCATCCTGGATCTCCCTCGTCGACGGAGGTCCGGGGCTCGGCAGACCCCGAACGATGCGGTCAATGTGTCAGCGCGTACATCAAAATGTTCACGGCCATTTTCATCGCCGCCTCACGCAGCTCGGGCGGATCTTTGTGGACGTCTGGATCTTCCAGGCCGTCTCCAAT
>JABAHR010001029.1_pt3 | contig 10645 bp, 9 predicted proteins | sample 7062101 | NCBI WGS metagenome assembly JABAHR01 (sample SAMN14534553, study PRJNA622989) | marine sediment metagenome | biome: marine biome [ENVO:00000428]; feature: marine pelagic biome [ENVO:01000023]; material: deep marine sediment [ENVO:00002113] | place: India: Gulf of Kutch | collected...
TCCGGGCTCAACGCCGACATCCACGCCAGCGACGAGTATCGCGCGCACCTGGTCACGGTAATGGCCAAGCGGGCTGTCGCGGCAGCCATCGGCTGATGGGCCAGCGGCCGGCGCGCCGGGCCTCGTCGATGCCGGACGCGCCGCGGTTTCTGCCTTGCCTCTCGTCATGATGGCCTGCCGCCGGCGGGGTATCATTTATCGATGATGCTGCCGAGCAACGTCGAGGAAACCCATGCCCTGCTCAGGCGCGGTGACTACGTGGCGGACCGCAGCCTGGCGACGGCGGTGTTTCTCTCCCTGACGCTTCACCGGCCGCTGTTCGTCGAAGGCGAGGCGGGGGTCGGCAAGACCGAGATCGCCAAGGTGCTGGCGGCGACGCTCGGGCGGCGTCTCCTGCGCCTGCAGTGCTACGAGGGCCTCGACGTGGCATCGGCGGTCTACGAGTGGAACTACGCGCGCCAGATGATCGAGATTCGGCTCGCCGAGGCCGAGGGGCGCACCAGCCGCGAGCGACTCGGCGAGGACGTGTTCTCGCGGCGTTTCGTTATCGAGCGTCCGCTGCTGCAGGCGCTCGAGCCTCATGACGAAGGTCCGCCGGTGCTGCTCATCGACGAGCTGGATCGGGCCGACGAGCCCTTCGAGGCATACCTCCTCGAGCTGCTCTCCGACTACCAGATCACCATCCCCGAGATCGGTCCCATTCGCGCGCAGCAGCCACCGCTCACGGTGATTACCTCGAACCGCACGCGTGAGATTCACGACGCCCTCAAGCGCCGCTGCTTCTACTACTGGATCGACTATCCGAGCGCCGAGCGCGAGCGCGAGATCGTCGCGCTCAAGGCGCCGGACGCCGACGCCGCGCTGAGACGCCAGGTGGTCGCGTTCGTGCAGCGCTTGCGCGGGATGGATCTGTTCAAGCTGCCGGGCATCGCCGAGACCATCGACTGGGCGCAGGCGCTGACGCAGCTCGACGTGATCGAACTCGACGCTACGCTCATCGATGACACCCTGGGCGCGTTGCTCAAGTACCAGGACGATATCGCCCGGGTGCGCGGCAGCGAGGCGGCGCGCATCCTCGACGAGATCAACGCCGCCCTCGCGGCGGAGCGCGCCGGTGACTGAATCCGGCGCGTCCGGTTCCCAGGGCGGTCGGCTGCTCGCGAACATCGTGCATTTCGCGCGGGTGCTGAGGACCGCGGGCGTACCCATCGGCCCGGGCACGGTCATCGATGCCGTCAACGCGGTGCGCGCCGTGGGCATCGATGACCCCGAGGACTTCTACTGGACCCTGCACGCGGTGTTCGTGAATCGATCCCGTCATCGCGAGCTCTTCGACCAGGCTTTCCATGTCCTCTGGCGCGATCCGCGGCTGATCGAACGCATGCTGTCGATGAGCCTGCCGGGCTTCGTGTCGCCGCCCGGCGCGCCGGCGCAGGCTCTGCGCCGACGCCTCGGCGAAGCGCTCGCGGGGAGCGGAGCGGGCGGCAGCCGTCGGCACCCGACGGCCGCCCGCACGCAGAGCGATGCGGCCTTCAGCTGGTCGGCGCGCGAGGTCCTGCAGCACAAGGACTTCGAGCAGATGAGCAGCGACGAGATTGCGCGCGCCAAGTCGGCGGTCTCGCGTATGCGTCTGCTGCTCGCGCGGGCGCCGACGCGCCGCTATCGCCGCCATCGGCTCGGCAGCCGGGTCGACATGCGTGCCAGCCTGCGCAGCGCGCTGCGCTGCGGCCCCGGCATCATCCCGCTCGAGCGCCGTCGCCGCCGGATGCAGCCGCCGCCGCTCGTGATCCTCTGCGACATCTCCGGATCCATGAGCCGCTATTCGCGCATGTTGTTGCATTTTGCCCACACGTTAACGGCAGATCGCGGCAAAGTATCGTCATTTGTCTTTGCCACCCGACTCACCAACGTGACCCGCTATCTGCGCGAGAGGGACGTGGATGCCGCCCTCGAGCGCATCTCCGAGGCGGTCTTCGACTGGAGCGGCGGCACCCGCATCGGCCGCTGTCTGGAGGCCTTCAACCGCCTCTGGTCACGCCGGGTGCTGGCCCAGGGCGCCGTCATACTGCTCATTACCGACGGCCTCGACAGGGACGCGGGCGAGGGGCTCGCCGCTCAGGTCGAGCGCCTGCACAAGTCCTGCCGGCGCCTGATATGGTTGAATCCGCTGCTCCGCTACGAGGATTTCGAGCCTCGTTCGCTCGGCGTGCGCGCCATCCTGCCGCACGTGGACGATTTTCGCAGCGTTCACAATCTGCGCAGCCTCGAGGAGCTGGCCGCGGTGCTCGCCCGGGTCGGTGCCCGTCACGAGGAGGGAGTGTCCCAATGGCTGAAGCCGAGACCCTGAGCGGCGGCGTCGAGGACGTCCTCGAGACGGCCGCACGCTGGCGGGCGCAGGGTCGTCGCGTCGCCATCGCCACCGTGGTCGAGACCTGGGGCTCGTCGCCCCGGCCGGTGGGCAGCCAGCTGCTGGTCGACGAGAACGGCGAATTCCTCGGATCGGTTTCCGGCGGATGCATCGAAAGCGCCGTCATCGGCGAGGCGCTGGAGGTCATCGCGAGCGGCGCGCCCCGGCTTCTCGATTTCGGCGTCAGCAACGAGAAGGCCTGGGAGCTCGGTCTGAGCTGCGGCGGCAAGGTGCAAGTGTACGTGGAGGCGCTCGAGCCATGAGACGCGACGTCTTCGAGCGGCTGATGGCGGCGCGCGCGGACAAGCGCCCCGTGGCGCTGGTGACCGATTTGCCGGCCGGATATCAGAGCCTGGTGTTTGCTGACGAAGTCGATGCCAACGGCCCCGCCGCCGACGTCGTCGCCGCCGCTCGCGCGGCGCTGCAGTCCGGGATCAGCGGCATTTTCGAGCGCAGCGACGGCACGCGCGCGTTTCTGCACGTGTTCAACCCTCCGTTGCGTCTGTTCCTGGTCGGCGCCGTGCACATCACCCAGGCGCTGGCGCCCATGGCGAGCATGCTCGGCTACGGCGTGACGGTCATCGACCCGCGCCGCGCCTTCACGACACCGGCGCGCTTCAGCGACGTGCGCGTCATGGAGCGCTGGCCCGACGCGGCGCTGGCCGACGAGCGTCTGGATGCGCGCAGTGCCGTAGTCACGCTCACCCACGATCCCAAGCTCGACGATCCGGCGCTGGCGTCGGCGCTGCGCTCCGAGGCGTTCTATATCGGCTGCCTCGGCAGCCGCCGCACCCACGCCCGACGCCTGGAGCGTCTGCGCGCGGCCGGCTTCGACGACGCCGCCCTCGCGCGGCTCCACGGTCCGGTGGGTCTGGACATCGGTGCGCGATCGCCCGGTGAGATCGCCACCTCGATCCTGGCGCAGATGACGGCGATTCTGCGCCGCGGCGCGGCGCCATGAGGTTCGGCGCCGTTGCCGTCGACGCCTGCGCCGGCGCGATTCTGGCCCACGGCCTGCGGGTCACCGACGCCGTCTTCAAGAAGGGCCGGATCTTGAGCGCCGCGGACGTGGCGGCGCTCAAAGACGCCGGCTACGCCCAGGTGGTGGTGGCGCGGCTCGAGGCCGACGACGTGGGCGAGGACGAGGCCGCCGCCAGGCTCGCATCGGCGCTGGCCGGCGACGGTGTCAGCGCCGCTGCCGCCTTCACCGGCCGCTGCAACCTGTTCGCCCGGGCTGACGGGCTGGTGGTCGTCGATGCCGCACGGCTGGACGCCATGAACCGCGTCGACGAGGCCATGACCGTGGCAAGCCTGCCGGCCTTTGCCCGGGTCTCTCGGGGCCAGCTGCTGGCAACCGTCAAGATCATCCCTTTCGCGGTGCACCGCGCGTGCCTCACGCAAGCCGAGTCGATCCTGGCGGGCGAGCAGGCGGCGCTGCGGATGGCGGCGTTTCGGCCCCTGCAGGTGGCCTTGGTGCAGACGCGGCTTGCGGGCAGCCGGGACGCGGTGCTGGACAAGACGGCACGGGTCATCGGCAGGCGCCTCGAGAGCCTCGGCAGCCGCCTGCGCTCGGAAAAACGCTGCGAGCACAGCGAGCGAGCGCTCACCGGCGTGCTCGGCGAGGTGCTCGCGGCGGCACCGCAGATGGTGCTCATCGTCGGCGCATCGGCGATTGTCGACCGCCGCGACGTGGTGCCGGCGGCCATCGCCGCCGCCGGCGGTGCCGTCGACCACTTCGGCATGCCCGTCGACCCCGGCAACCTGCTGCTGCTCGCCCGCCACCACGGGACCCCCGTGCTGGGCCTGCCGGGCTGCGCACGCTCACCGAAGTACAACGGCTTCGACCAGGTCCTCGAGCGCCTGCTGGCGGGACTGCCGGTGGCTGCCTCCGACATCATGGGCATGGGCGTTGGCGGGCTGCTCACCGAGACCCACGAGCGCGCCCAGCCGCGCTTGTCGACACCGGGCGCGTCTTCGTCGGCGCGCCGGCCGCGCGTCGCCGCGCTGGTGCTGGCGGCAGGCCGCTCCCGGCGCATGGGCACGCGCAACAAGCTGCTGGCCGTCGTCGACGGCGTGCCCATGGTGGCGCGGGTCGTCGATGCCGCGCTGGCCAGCGTCGATGCCGGCGTCTACGTGGTCACCGGACACGAGCACGAGCAGGTGGCCGGCGTGCTCGCCGGGCGCAAGGTGCGGCTGGTGCACAACCCCGACTACGCCGAGGGGCTGAGCACCTCGCTTCGCGCCGGGCTGGCGGCGCTCGGAGAGGATGTGGACGCGGTGCTGGTGTGCCTCGGTGACATGCCCCGGGTGAGTCCGGCCCACATGCACAAGCTCATCGCCGCCTTCGATCCGAACCAGGGCAGAGCCATCTGCGTTCCCATGTGGCAGGGCCGGCGCGGTCACCCGGTTCTCTGGGCACGCCAGTTCTTTGCCGAGATGCGCGCCATCAAGGGCGACGTGGGCGCGCGCCACCTGCTCGGCGAGTACGCCGACCTGACCTGTGAGGTCCCGGTTGCCGATGACGGTGTGCTCGTCGACGTGGATTCGCCCGAGGCGCTGCGGGCGCTCACCGGCGGGCGCTGAAGCGCACCGGCCGGCACGGTCGCGTCCGCCGAGGCGGCCCGCGCGCCGCGGTCGCCGGGAGTCGACTTCAGCCGCCGGGATTGGACGCCGCGCTTGGCGGCCGCCCTTCGATGCTCTCGATGAGCATGGAGACGAGCCGTCCCTCGCCGTCCCGGTGCTCGAGCTTCACCGGCAGGAAGCCGAGCGACGGCGCGCACCACAGCGTTGCCTCACGATCGTCCTGGTGACGTGAGCGCCGCACCTTCACGGTCTCGAGAGTGCCCAGCGCAGTGACCAGAGTCTCGCGGCCGACGGCGCGCAGCGCGTAGCGCTTGAGGTGGCCGCCGTCGGCCACCGCGTACTGCATCAGCCGTTTGCCGTCGGCGAGATCGCGCATCAGCACGAGCAGATAGCTGAGCTTGTCGAGTGTCCCCACCGGGACCGCCATGCGCCAGGTGTGCTCTTCGACGGTGTTGAGCGCGACGCCGTCGCTCCAGTCGAAGCTGACCTCCACATGGCGGGCGGCGTTCGCGTCGCGACGATTGTAACGGTAAACGCGGGGACGAAAGGAATCGCCGTAAATTTCCGCCTCGCTGCGCTCGGTGATGTAGACGTTGCGGACGAGCGCGCCGGCGCCGGCGGTCTCGCTGCGCGATTCCCACACGAACCGATCGTTTTCCGTAGGGATCAGACGCCATTCGGTCCTGCCGACGGTCGTGCCGAAAGCTTTCAGCACGAACGACGCGACGAACCCGTCGACCTGCATCGGCGCAGCCGCGGCATGCCCGCACGCAAGCATCCAAGCCAGGACGACGGCGGCACGCATCATGCCAGTGGCTCCGGCGCGAGTGCCGGCCGCAACACGGACGGCCGCAAAGCAGCGATGCATTCCATGGACCTCTGCTCTCAAGTATACGTTCTTCGCGGCCGTGCGCCGCGCCGGCTTTGCGCTCATCGGCTTGTGATAATATCGCGGGCCGTGTTGCTGTTCCGCGGCGCTCTTTGCCTGCACGGCGCACAGGCTGCGGGGATGAGGGGGGGGAACGGCCGGCGTGGTCAGACAGCTCTACAGCGCGCTTCACTATCTGGCACTGCCGTATATCTTCCTGCGCATGATGTGGCGCGGCCACCGCGACCCGGGTTACTGGGAGCGCTGGGGCGAGCGCTTCGGGCGCATCCCGCCGCTGGCGGCCGGGCCGAGGACGCTCTGGGTGCATGCCGTTTCGGTCGGCGAGGTGCAGGCAGCGGTGCCGCTGGTCAGGGCGCTGCGCGCGCAGGACGCCGATGTGCGCATCGTCGTCACCACCACCACGCCCACCGGCCGGGAACGCGTCCGCCAGGCGCTCGGCAATGCCGTTATTCACCGCTACACGCCCTATGATCTGCCCGGAGCCGTGCGCCGGTTTCTCGAACGCGCTGGCCCGGATCTGGTCATCATCATGGAAACGGAGCTGTGGCCGAACATCCTGCATCACTGTGCAAGGCGGGGCGTGCCGGTTCTTCTTGCCAATGCGCGCCTTTCGGAGCAGTCAGCGTCGAGCTACCGGCGGGTGGCGGTGACAACACGCCGCATGCTCGCCACCATCACCTGTATCGCCGCCCAGACACGCGACGATGCGGCGCGCCTGGTATCTCTGGGCGCGCCGCCCGAGCGCGTTCACGTCACCGGGAACACGAAGTTCGACGTGAAGCTGCCGGCGAGCCTCGCTGAAGAGGCGCAGGTGTTGCGGCGCTGCTTTGGCGTCGATCGCGGCGTGTGGATCGCGGCGAGCACCCACGACGGAGAGGAGCAGCAGGTGCTGCAGGCCTTCGACGAGGTGCTCGAGGCGGTGCCCGACAGCCTTCTGGTGCTGGTGCCGCGTCACCCCGAGCGTTCCCAGTCGGTGGCTGCGCTGGCGAGGCGCTTCGGGCATGTCACGGTGATGCGATCCGAGTCTCCGTCCACATGTGCCGGTGCCGGCGTTTTCATCGGCGACACCATGGGCGAGCTGCCGCTCTTCTACGCGGCCTCCGACGTGGCTTTCGTGGGCGGCAGCCTGGTGCCCGAAGGCGGACACAACATGCTCGAACCGGCGGCTCTCGGCATTCCGGTGCTGTTCGGTCCACACGTGCACGACGTCGCCGAGATCAGCGAGCGGCTCGCCGAAGCCGGCGCCGGCAGGCGCGTCGCGGACAAGCGGGCGCTCGCATCGGCGGTGGTCGAATACCTGCACGATGCTAATCTTCGTCATGTGGCCGGTCAGCGGGGGCGCGAGTTCGTGGAGCAGAATCGGGGGGCGCTCGGGCTGGTCATGGCGCTGATTGACCAGCTGATTACACCGGCGACGGCGCAGCCGGCGGAATCGCCCTCGTGACTCTGGGCGGGTTCGGGCCTCGCCTTCGCCGCATCCTGATCGTCGCCGCGGACGATGCGCGCGGCCGGCGCCTGGCGAGCCTGATCGAATCCGAAGGCCTGGAACCCGTCATCGCCGCAGCGGCGGACGAGGCCGACGCAAACCCTCCCGATGGCGATTTCGCCGCCGTCGTCGTCGACGAGCGTTGTCTCGAGTCCGCGGCCGGCGAGCTCGTCAAGACTCTGCGCCGACGCGATCCCGAGCTTCGCGTCGTGGTCGACACGAGTAACGGATTTCCCGGCGTCACGACGAGCTCGAGCGCCCTGGACGAATGCGCGCCGGTCCTCGAGGCGGGCGATACCCTGGAGCTGCTGTTGTGCGTGCAGCGCGCAGTACGGGCCCGCTACGAGGAACGCCTGCAGCGGGTCGAGGAGCAGCTCGCGCACGTCAGCGCCGCCAGCAGCGACGGCATGCTCGTCATCGACCCACTTCGCGAAAGGATCGTGGCCGCCAATCCACGGGTGGCGCGGTTGCTGGAGTACGCCCCCGGCGAGCTAGTCCAGCTGCCCGCGGTGCGGGTGCTGCCGGATGCCATGGCGGGGCTGCGGCGGCTGGTGAGTGCCAAGCGCAGCGGCGGTCGCGCCCATACGCTCGAGCTCGATTGCCGCACCAGGGGCGGGATGGCAGTGCCGGTGGAGATGAGCGCCTCGGTGCTGAGGGCGGGTGGCCAGCCGCTCATCCTGGTGCTGCTGCGCGATCTCAGAGACAGCCGTCATGCCCAGCGGGCGCTCACCGAGAGCGAGGAAAGACTTCGCGCGGTGTTCGATCACTCGCCGGTGACCATCGACCTCAAGGACACCGAGGGTCGATATCTTCTGGTCAACAGAAATTACGCTGCCCAGCACGACGAGACCGTCGAGGCGATATCCGGGGTGCGCACCACCGACGTCTATCCGCGCGAGGCGGCCGAGGCGATCCGGGCACACGAGCTGGCGGTGCTCGACTGGGGCAAGGCCATCGAGCGCGAGTACCGAATCCGGCGCAATGGTGCCGAACGCACCCAGCTCGTGGTCAAGTTTCCGATACGCGACGCGGAAGGCGAGATCGCCGGAATAGGCGGCATTGGAACCGATATCACGGAGCGAAAACGCGCCGAAGCGGCGCTCGCGCTGAGCGAGGAGCGCTTCCAGGGTTTGTACGACAATTCCCCGGACATGTATTTCACAGTGGTCGCGGACGGTACCGTCACCTCGGTCAATCAGTTTGGCGCCGAGTATCTCGGTTACAGCAAGGACGCTTTGATCGGGAAACCGTTCTGGACGTTGATCCATTCAGAGGACTTGTCTTTGGTCCAGGGCCAGATCGGAAGTGCTTTCGAAAATCGCGCGATCGAGACCGAGCTCGAATTCCGGATGATTCGGCAGGACGAGTCGGTGCTGTGGGTGCAGGAGCGCGTTCGATTACTTGCGAAGACATCGAGTGCGCCGGCGGAGCTGCGGGTTGTGTGCCGCGATGTCACCGAGGCGCACAACCTTTCCGAGGAATTGACCTATCAGGCGTCCCACGATTCGCTCACCGGTCTGGTCAATCGCCGCGAGCTGGAGAACCGACTTGCGCGGGTCCTGGAGACGGCGCGCACAGACGGCTCGCACCACGCGCTTTGCTACCTGGATCTCGACCAGTTCAAAGTCATCAACGACACCTGTGGGCACGTTGCGGGGGACGAGCTGCTGAGGCAGCTTGCGGAGGTTTTGCGCACGAAGGTCAGACGACGGGATACGCTCGCGCGCCTGGGCGGGGACGAGTTCGGCGTGCTGATGGAGCACTGCGCGCTGCGCCAGGCGCAGCGGGTCGCCAACACGCTTCGTAAGTGCGTCGAAGAATTTCGTTTCAGCTGGGAGAACAAGACGTTCAGCGTCGGTGTGAGCATCGGTCTGGTTCCGGTGACCTCGGATAGCGAGAGCGTCGCGGGGACATTGAGCGCCGCGGACACCGCCTGCTACGTCGCCAAGGACCAGGGGCGCAACCGCATCCACGTGTATCATCCCGAAGATATCGAGCTCGCCCGCCGCCACGGCGAGATGCAGTGGGTAGCGCGTATCAACCAGGCTCTCGAGGAAGACCGCTTCTGCCTGAGCGTGCAGCCGATTCGGCCTCTCTCGGAATTGAGCCGGGAGGGCTCGGACGTGATGCCGGGGGGCGACGGGCAGGGTTATTTCGAGCTGCTGCTGCGCATGCGCGATGCCAACGGACGTCTGGTGCCTCCGGGAGCCTTTCTGCCGGCCGCGGAGCGCTACAGCCTTTCTGTGCGGCTCGATCGCTGGGTGGTCGAGAAGATCTTCTCGTGGCTCGACGCGCATCCCGATCAGCTTCGGCGCCTCGCCATGTGCTCTATCAATCTTTCCGGTCACTCGATCGCCGACGAGGAGTTCCTGCAGTTCGTGATTTCGAGTCTCGACAGAACCAATGTTCCGGCCGAGAAGCTCTGCTTCGAGATCACCGAGACAGCGGCCATCACCAACCTGGTCAGCGCGACGCGTTTCATCACGGCTTTGAAGGGATGGGGCTGCCACTTCGCACTCGATGATTTCGGCAGCGGTCTCTCGTCCTTTGCCTATTTGAAGCAGCTCGCAGTCGACTTTCTGAAAATCGACGGCGTGTTCGTGAAAGACGTCGTCGACGATCCGATCAATCTGGCCATGGTGAAATCCATCAACGATATCGGCAAGGTCATGGGTAAACGCACAATCGCGGAGTTCGTGGAGAGCGACGGCATCCTCGAGAAGCTCCGCGAGGTCGGCGTCGACTACGCTCAGGGCTATCGCATCGGCAGGCCGAAACCTCTCGAGCGTTTGTTGACGGCCGAGCCGACGGAAATCCCGGCGCGTGAGCCGTTACGCCCTGCCGCTCGGTGAGCAATCATGAAAAGGCTCGTACTACTGCGGCACGGAGAGAGCACCTGGAACCGGGAGAACCGCTTCACGGGCTGGACCGACGTCGATCTCACCGAGCAGGGCATCGCCGAGGCGCGCCGCGCCGGCCGCGATTTGAAGGAGCAGGGATTCGTTTTCGACGTCGCGTACACGTCGGTTCTGAAGCGCGCCATTCGGACCCTGTGGATCGTGCTCGACGAGCTCGATCTGATGTGGATTCCCGTGCATCGCTCCTGGCGTTTGAATGAACGTCATTACGGCGCGCTGCAGGGACTCAACAAGGCCGAGACGGCCGCCGAGTATGGGGAGCAGCAGGTTCTCCTGTGGCGACGAAGCTACGACACGCCGCCGCCGAGGCTCGATGAGGACGACGCGCGTTTTCCTGGAAGCGATCCCCGTTACGCCGATCT
>JABAHR010000627.1_pt3 | contig 10638 bp, 7 predicted proteins | sample 7062101 | NCBI WGS metagenome assembly JABAHR01 (sample SAMN14534553, study PRJNA622989) | marine sediment metagenome | biome: marine biome [ENVO:00000428]; feature: marine pelagic biome [ENVO:01000023]; material: deep marine sediment [ENVO:00002113] | place: India: Gulf of Kutch | collected...
CTCCGGAGCTTCGGCGTGGCAAAGAACCTGCAGCACCGATTCGCGTCCGTCGAAGCCCGGCACCAGCGGCATCGTACGACTGCAGTGATGAGACCACATGCTCAAAGTGTAGGCGCCCACGTCGCAAACGACGACGTAGTCGCCGCTCATGGCCGGGATCTCCTCCGCCGTGTGGCGAAGCGTTCGCAGAATCCGGGTGTTGTTCCGATGCATGGGTTCGGTCCTGGCGGCGACCTTAGCCCGGGTAACCTGTGCGCCCGGGCCGTGGGCGTTGCCACCAATGCGCAAGCTTGCTTCTGTCGCGAATCCGGGTGCTCCATAGAGGTTTTCGGACGCGCGCCGGGCGGGTTGAGCCCCGCCTGATGCACGGCTTGCAAACCTGTGATCGGATCGTGGTTACGTCGACGCTCGGGGAAGCATCGCCGCGTCGATAGGGGGTGGCCAGGGCGGCAGGGGCCTCGCGCGACGCTCGGTGCAAGGTCAGTCGTTCCCGGCAGGGGACATCCGGTTGGCGGGATCCCGCAGCGCGTCCTTGACGACCTTACCGCTCGCCGAACGCTGAATTTCGCGCAGCGCAACGAATTCGCTCGGTATATGGGATCGAGGCAGCTTCGATGAAAGATAACGGCGGATGGCTCTTTGGTCGAAGTCGCTGCCGGGCCTGGAAACGTAATAGATACAGGGAACCTTACCGAGGAAATGATCCTCCATGGCGAGCACCACGACGTCTTCCATGCAGTCGTGAAAAAGCTCACTGTCCCGCAGAGTTTCCTCGATCAGTCGGCAGCTCACCTTCTCACCGCCGGATTTGAACACGGCATCGTTGCGCCCGGTGAGAAACAGATCGCCGTCCTCGTCGACGTAGCCGAGATCTCCGGTCTTGAAGCCCTTCTCGGTCATGCTCTCGGCTGTGACCTCCGGCGCCCGAAAATACTCCTTCATCAGGCAGGCGCTGCGAACATAGACCTCACCGATTTCGCCCGTGCGTGCCGGCGCGCCGTTCTCGTCGATGATCTCTATTTCAGTGGAAGGCAGAGGACGACCCACCGAGCCCATTTTCTCGGTGACCTTGTCGGGAGGCAGACAGCAGACGCGGGGTGCGCATTCCGAGATCCCGTAAACGCAGTAAAACTCTGCTGAAGGAAAAGCCTTGAGAAGAGTTTTCAGAACGTTTATGGGTAGATGGTCGCCGGAATTCATCAGGAAGCGAAGTTCGGGGGCAATGGCGCCCTCTTCCAACGCGTCTGCAACGCGCACGTAGTGGGCTGGCACGCCGCCGAACCCTGTTGCTTTGAACGCGGCGACTTTCTTCAGGAGAGCGTCACCGAATAGGAAGCCAAAAGTCGCGCAGATGCAGCTTCCCTTGAAGAGGCTCATCAAGAGATGAGAAATCGAGTTCGAATAGTAAAAGGGAATATTCAGAAACAGGCGGTCCGTCGGCGACAGGCCCAGGAAATCGCTCATCTCGACCGCGTTGAGTGCAAGCGCATGATGCGAATGAAGCACTCCTTTGGGAACGCCGGTCGTGCCAGAGGTGTAGAGGATCATCGCGTCATCGTCGGAGGCAATATCTGGAACTCTGATCTCCGCCGTTTTACATGCGGAGGCGCCCTCGATTCTGATTTGCTTCGAATCGGCAATGCGATCGCCAATCCCCTCGGGCGAAACGAGGGCCCAGTGAGGATCCGCCTGATTGATGATGAAGCCGATCTTCTCCTCATTGAGCGATCGGTTGATTGGTATGGGTATGCCGCCCGCGAGCCAGATTCCTATGAGAGCGCAAAGAGCGTCGCTGCCATCTTCCAGGAACAATGCGACACGGTCGTTCGAGCCGATACCCGACGATACCAGGTGGCCGGCAACATTCTGCGCGAGCTGCCACACCTCCCCGAATGTCAGGGACGTCTCGTCGTCTTCATAAGCCGGTCGCTGACGATGAGCTTCGACGGATTTTCGAATAATTTCGAGCGCGTTCACGGATCTAGAACCCCATATACCTGAAAGCGGCTTCCTGATGGCCGGACAGGAAGAAGATGACAACGAAGCACAGTGCGAGCCCCACTATCTGCACGACATTTCCGATTGCTCTCACAGCCACACCTTGCCCGTCACGGCGAAGAGGAAGGTCTGCAGCGCTGCCACCGGTGAAGGAATGGATACGAAGGCAAACACCCAGCAGACAAAAACAAAGGTCAGCGCGGCTCCGACAATATGACCAAGCACGGTCGCCTGGGGCCTCAAAGGGACGTTCAGCTTTCTTCGCAGCTGATGCCATTTCATCAGACAGACGAGGCCTGTTGCGTGCAACGCTCCCCAGGCGAGCCAGTTGAAGCTCAGCTGGTGCCACGCGCCGATGGTCATCATGCTCGCATAAAGCGCGAGCTTCGGATTACGCGAGTGCCCGAGAACCGGCATGTAGACATAGTCGCGGCACCAGGAGCTCAAAGACATGTGCCAGCGCTGCCAGAACTCGGCCAGATTTCTCTGAAAGATCGGATATCGAAAATTCTCGCATATCGTGTATCCGAACAATCTCGCGGTGCCCACCGCAATATCCGTATATGCAGAGAAATCCAGGTAAGCGTAGAGGAAGCTCGCGATTAGAAATGTCCAAACCATCCCGAGTTCAATGCCGTCATAGCCCGGCTGCATCAGCTGCCAGGCTACCTGACCTGATACGTAATGAATCAGGATAGAGTCAACCAAGAGCAGCTTCTTCGTGACTCCCAGGGTGATCCGCTGCAGGCCGTAGACAAAAGCTTCGGGATCCCAGTTGAGGCGCGCCTTTTGCACGAAGCGCTCGACTCGTTCTATGGGACCGGCGGGCACAATCGGGAAGAAAACAGTGTAGAGAAAGAAATCTATGGGTTTATGCTTTACGAGTTCTCCACGGTAAGCATTGATCATGTAGTGTAAGAATTTGAACGTAAAATAAGACAGGCCTAGTGGAAGGATCAATCCAGTATGCAGCCAATCAACGTCATGTTCGGTATTGGTAGTACCGAATACGGCAGTAAGTAACGGCGGTAAGTACTTGAAGAAGGCAAGGTAGGAAAGAACAGCGACGACACCCATTGCGAGCAAAGTGCCCCGCTTCTCGACATTCGGATTTTGCAAGCGCCGGGACAGGAAGTAGATGGCAGTGGTCCATGCGAGTAGTACGAGGGTGAACTCGACCTGAACAGAGAGCAGGAAACCGATGCTGGCCGCGAGAAGAAAAATTTTCTTGGCTCTGACGTTTCTACATAAAAGCCAGTAGACCAGCAAGGAAGCAAGTAAAAAGGGCAGATACCAAAACTGCTGGTAAATCACAGTTTCGTATCCATTTTCTCGAGGATCAGTTCGACAAATTTACCTTGAAATATCACTCGTGCACTGTCGATCTGATGGAGGTGATCATAGAAATATGACTGCGGAAATTGGTATTGAGCATGCATATCGATATGCTCAACCGTTCTTGATTCGGCAAGAATTCCGATGTTCTCGTTATAAGAATCGAGAATGGGGCCGTAAAGCGGTTCTTCGCCCACAGGATTTCTGGGCAAGTCGACGAGTAGTACTTCGTAACCCTTCCTCTGAGCCAGCTCGATCGCTATTTCGAGCATCTCGAAATTGAGGATTGCATGGTGTGGATATTTAATCATGTCAGAGCGAATGAGATTGAACCATTCTCTCAGCTCGTCTCCACGCTTCGGCGGAAGTCCCTCATATAGGTGATTTCGATAAGAAAGCTTCTCGAAGAAAGTTTTTCCCGCGATACGTTTGTTGAGGTAGTTCGCAAACATTGCGCGGTAGCGCATGACGTTGATCGGAAGCACGGCATGATCCAGCACTCCCATGGCATCGAGAGCTCTTACAAGTGTGTGCGAATACAATGGAAAACGTGTGCCATAGACAGCGGTCTGCGCTTCACTGATGCCGTCGGTGAAAAAGTGTGGTGTTAGACCAAATATGATCATCCCTGATTTCGTGTCAGGGAGATTCTCGATCAATATGATCGCTTCGAAGAATGTCTGATTACGAGTCCCGAGATTGAGAAATCGATACTTCTTCGTGCTCCCAGCAGCGAGAGCTTGTTCAACAGACTCATTGCTGATAACCGCTTCCCTCGAGCCAGACCCACCTATCAGATAAAGCGGTATGACATCACTGCTCTCGCTTAGCTGATTCACAGCCCACATTGCATGTGTCCAGTCATCATAGGGGGTGCTCAGCAACCACCCGGGCTCGAGGCGCCACAGTAAGCCTCTGGAAAGCGCTACTTCTAGGGACGCGAGAATCATCACCCCGAGCAGAATGCTGACCAGGAATGCTCGGGGGCTGGCAGCTGTGGCGCCGGCCAGAAATTCTCTGGCCGCCGATTCGAACTTCGTCAAGTGCGGACCTTGTTGACGAGCTTCTCGATGGAGTCGATGGTGTCGAGGTTCTCTACGGTCACTGCATGGGTCGGAATCTTGATTCCGAATTTGGTCTCGAGAAACGAGAGGAGCTGAACCAGGTTCATGGAATCGATGAGCCTTCCCTGAAAGAGGCTGGTGTCGTTCTCGATCTCCACGGCGTCGAGAAGCAGATCAGTGGTAATGAAATCCTTAACCGTGTCAGCGATGTTCTCGTTGGCCATGGCATTTTCGATCAGTGAGGCAGAGAAATTGAGTATAGGCACGCGGATCTGGGGTCGCCACCCGGGCCGAACGAGAGTGAAAAATGTGGATCAGATCACGTTTCCGTAGTCGGATTTCGCCGTTTTTCGCTCGAAGTAGCCGCGCTCGAGATCGCGTTCGAGAAGCTCGCGGGGCCGATCGTGAGGGTCGCCGTAGCCGCCGCCTCCGGGTGTCCGCACCTGGACCCAGTCGCCAGCCGCGAGTTCGAAGCCGTCGCCCTTGGATCCGTGCATCGGGCGCCGCACGTGGTCGCTGATGCAAATCTCGATATCGTTCATCGCGCCGTCGCGTCCTCCGAGCATGCCGAACGGCCCGGTGCGACCGTGATCCATCATGAAGGAAGCCTTGGCCTCACCTCTGAGAAGCTTGACGCGGTAACTCACGCCGAATCCACCGCGGAAACGACCCGCGCCGGCGGAGCCCTCGCGCAACGCGTACTCCTCGAACAGCACTGGAAAGTGCTGCTCGAGCACTTCAGCGGGTTGGGTCTTAGATATACCGATTGTCGAGCATCCGTTGCTGATTCCATCGCCGCCCCGCCAGCCGCCATAGCCGCCACCGCTGAACACATACATGACGAAGCCGGACTGACGCGCCGGATCGTAGCCGCCGAGGGCGAAATTTCCGCTGGTGCCGGCGGGGCCCGCAAACATCCGATCCGGAATTGCCCGGCCGAGGGCGCCGAACATGGCTTCCATGATGCGCTGAGACGTTTCCGCGGCGCAGCCGGCAACCGGACGCGGGTATTCCGCATATAAAAACGTGCCTCGTGGCTCCTGCACATGAATTGGGATGAAACAGCCGGAATTAATCGGCACTGCGGGAAACACGTGCTTCATGCCGCAGTAGACAGAGCCAAGGGTAGTCGCCCAGACGGAGTTCATCGGTCCCCGGCACGGTGGGCTGCTGTTCGAGAAATCGAAATAGATCTCCGAGCCGTCGACACGGACAATCACGTCGACTTTGAGCAGCGTATCGTCAATACCGTCGCTGTCCATGCAGCTCACGAACCGATACTCACCATCGGGTATGGTCGCGATGTTCGCGCGCATCAGTTGCTCCGAGCGCTCGCGCATCTCTTCGATCACCGCCGATACCGTGCGCTCCCCGTACTTGTCGAGTAGCGCCGTCAACCGCTGCTCTCCGATGCTGAGCGCGCCCAGCTGCGCATGCATGTCGCCCATGCGCTCCTCCGGAACGCGGATGTTGTGCATGATGATGTCGACGACGTCCCGGCTGAGCTCCCCTTGACGCACGAGCTTGACGGGCGGCAGTCGCAGCCCCTCCTGGTGCACCTCCGTGGCGCTCGCTGCGAAGCCACCGGGCACCATGCCTCCAGTATCGGACCAGTGGCCGGTGTTCGAGAGATAGGCCCACAGGCGGTCACGATAGAAAAAGGGCTTCACCATCTTGACGTCCATCAGGTGTGTGCCACCAAAGTACGGATCGTTCACGATGACGATGTCGCCCGGCTCGAGGTCGTCGCGGTGACGGATTACCGCTTCGGTAGTGGACTGCATGACACCTAGGAAGATGGGCAGGCCGAGCTCGCCCTGCGCAATAATCTTGCCGGTCTCGCGATCGTAGATACCGTTCGATCGGTCGAACGCCTCGGAGATCACCGGCGAGAATGACGTCTTCTGGTGAACGAGATCCATCTCGCTCGCTATCTGATTGAGGCCGTTCTGGACGACCGCCAGGGTGACGGCGTCGATGGCGCTCGTCTGCGCCGAGTCGGACCACACCTCGGCCGGCGGCACGTCGATGACCAGATTGCCGAATACGTCCACGCACCCACGGCAGCCCGGCTCGATGGGCACGGTCGAATCGCTTTGCTCGATGATAGCGGGGCCCTCGATGCGGGTGTTGTGCTCGAGAGCGTCTCTTCGATAGATGCGGGTTTCGACCCATTCGCCGTGGAACCAGACGGGGCGATGCCCGATCAGGGCCTCGCCTGTACTTTGATTGCCGGCGAGCGCAGATGCGCGCGTTTCGACGGGATAGCGGCGCCCGATGACCGTGGTGCGCAGACTGACCAGGATGGCGACCATCTCGGGCAGCGAGATGTCGAAGTGCTCGCGATAGAGCTGCTCGAAATTCGCACGCACCTGCTTCGGATCGAAGCCGGGGCTCTGCACGGGCACTCGAAAAACGTGGCTCTGGCCCCGGAACAGCAGATCTGCCTCGTGAATGACGTCGATTCCGGAGACGTCCACGTTCTCTCGTTCGATCAGATCGCGTCCGGCGCCGAGGTGTGCTGCGCAGATTGCGTCGGCCTCTTCGCTGTTCACCTGGGCGAGGGGTCGATGCAAAGAGTGCACGTAGTCGTGGCGCACGTCGGCCATTACGCAACCCAGGGCCGAGGTGATGCCCGGATATCGGGGAACAATGACCTTCGGCACACCGAGCTCTCGCGCGATCTCCGTGGCATGCAGGGGGCCGGCGCCGCCGAAGGCAAATAGAACGAACTCCCGGGGGTCGTGACCTTTCTCAATGGAGATCATGCGTGCCGCATTCGCCATCTGATTCGTGGCAACCGCGAGGATTGCAGCTGCTGCATGCTCTGCGTCGAGCCCGAGCTTTTCTCCAATTTCCCTCTCGATGCATGCGCGAACGCGGTCTCGATCGCCGACCCCGGCTCCGGTGATCGACTCGACATCGATGCGCCCGAGAACAACATTGGCGTCGGTGACGGTTGGTTGGTCGCCGCCCCTGCCGTAGCAAACAGGGCCCGGGTCGGCACCGGCGCTTTGCGGGCCTACTTCCAGCAGCCCGCCTTCGTTCACCGCCGCGATGCTTCCGCCACCGGCGCCGATTGTGTGGATGTCGATCAACGGCACCCGCAGCGGTACCGAGTAGTCCATGTCCTTTTCGGTGGTCGTTACGGGCAACCCGTTGCGAATGAGCGTCAGATCGAAGCTCGTGCCGCCCATGTCACAGCTGATGACGTTTGCGAATCCCGCGTTCGCCGCCAGGCCGGCCGCGGCGATGGCGCCTGCCGCTGGGCCCGACATCACGGTCTGGACAGCGCGCTCGGCTGCGACCTGCGCCGACATCATTCCGCCGTTGCCCTGCATGATGAGGAGCTCGTCGGCGAAATTGAATGAGCTCAGACCATCGCCCAGGCGGGAGAGATACCGCGCCATCAGAGGCTGCACATATCCGTTCAAAGCGGTTGTGCTGACCCGTTCGAACTCTCGTATCTCGCGCAGGATCCGGGATCCGAGCGAGATATAAGGATTGGGCCACATGGTGCGAGCGATCTCCGCGCAGCGCTCCTCATGCACTGGGTTCACATAGGAATGCATGAAGTGAATGATCAGCGATTCGGCGCCGTTCTCGAGCAGCCGCCTCACGGCGTCCTGGACATCGGACTCGTCCAGAGCCGAGATGACGTTTCCGTCCGCATCGATGCGTTCGCGGACTTCGAGGCGCAGATCGCGCGGGATCAGCGGCTCGAAGCTTCCCGTGAGACCCCATGCGTGAGGTCGCGTTCGCCGACCGAGCTCGAGGGTATCGCGAAATCCGCGCGTCGTTATCAACCCGCAGCGCGCGCCCTTTCGCTCGATCACGGCGTTGGTGCCGATAGTGGTCCCATGAACGATGGTCTGAACGGATGTTGCCGAATCGACCAGCGAGCCGAGCGCCTCGATGCAAGCTAGCGACTGATCGGCGGGAGTAGTCGGCACCTTGGCGACGCGAAAGCTGCGTGATGCGTGCTCGTAGCAGAACACGTCGGTGAATGTGCCACCGACATCGATGCCTATGGTCAGCTTGGACATCGCGCCTTGCGCCGATCAGGCGACCACTTCGAGCGGATACTCGCGAAACGGTGCGACGCTGCGGTGGCGGAGCAGGAGGATGTCGAGACAGTTCAGCGGCCGATAAAAGGCCATGAAGTCCTCCAGGAGCTCAGATTTCGTTGCGACACCGCCGGTTTCTGCACGCACCATGTCGATCATCTCAGCGAGGCTGCGTGACCCGTCGATTGCGGCCATCATGGGTGCGCTGTACTTTCCGACTTCAAAGTGCACGGTGCTTTGCCTGTAGTTGAGTCCGCACTCGCGGCCAGAGGCACCGCGAAAATGCTGTGCAAGACTGCTCGAGTCGAAGTAGAGGAAGAACGGGACCATCTCGAGATCTTCCGGCGAAGCAATGCGATCTTCCGAGCCGGGTGCTGCGTAGAAAGCATGGCAGGTGAGCATGCAGTGGATCGCCTCGGCAATGGCCTGCTGCGTTGCGCGAGGCAGCTTTGCCACGTGCGATGCCAGGGCCGAATCGGTAATCCACGGCATCGGATCGTACATGTAACGAAAGCAGGGCGGATCGCTGTGAAAGGACGTGAACTCGATAAGCGCGAGGTCGGCGCCGGCAAGGAAGTCGTAAATCTCCGGCACGCTGTAAGCGCGGTCCTGCTCGTGAATGAGCACATCGTAAAGATTGCTCTCATCTTCGAGAAAGTTCCTGACTATGCCCTTGGCGTCCTGCCCCCGCACCAGCCAGTTCGTGTCCGGCAGAGCCTGCACTGTGGCGCGTGCGTTCCTTATCTTGAGCGCGGCATCGTCGACGCCGCTGTTGACGAGCCGCATGAGCTCCTGACCCGCGTATACGGGCAGCCGACCCGTTCTGCCGTACAGCATCAGACTCATGGCGCCTTGCGGTGCCAGCACGCGACGCAGGGCGTCGATACCGCGCTCTGGCTCGGGCAAGTGGTGAAGGACACCGGTACAGCTCACCAGATCGAAAGGTGCCGGATTCAGAGATGCGAGGTCCAGTATCGATGAATGGTGCCACTCGATGTTTTTCAGACCCCTGGCGCGAGCCCGTGCCTGCGCGATGGCCATGCTCGATCGGCTGATGTCGACGTAGGTGACGCTCGCGTCGTAATCGCGGAGTTGCTCGGCGAGAAAAATCGTGTGATCGCCGGTCCCTCCACCGGCGACGAGCACGCGAAAGCCATCGCCGAAGCTCTGCCGCCCGCCGAAACAGAAGTGATTCAGCTTGCCGAGACATTCCTGCTCGGCAACCACCAGACGCTTGGCCTCGTCGCGGGGATCGCGCAGCGGAAATGGATACGCTTCGTACTGTGCTCGTACATTGGAAGCGTAGTTCGACGGTGTGTCGTCATGCTCGCTCATGGGTCTCGAAACGGATCTCGGAGGGCAGTCCGAGCGCCGGAATCATAGGAGAATTGCACCTGAGGCACCAGAGCACGGTGGTCTCGACGGCCTGCAGGCGGCGGGCGTTACCGGGCGGGTTTTGCGCGCCACTGCATTGCAGTACGATGTCGAGCGGGAGGGGCCCCGATGGACCAGGCACTCACAGACGGCCGATGTCGTCGTCTCGTTGCCGCTTTCGATAATCACGACTGCCGAGCGCTCGAGCAGGCGTGCGCGCCGCACTGCAGCTTCGAACGTGGAGACGGCAATCCATTGCGCGGTCCCGAGGTTCTCGAGGCGCTGGCGAATCTGTTCGCGCGCTGTCCGGATGCACGGCTCGGCGCGGTTCGCATGCGCGGATTCCCGGCCCGACAGGTGCTGGTGGAAGGATTCGTCGAGGGCTCGCTGGCCACCGAAGGCGGATCCCCGGGACGGCCCGTCAAATTCTCGGCCGGCGTTGTGCTGCACTTCAACGACAACGAGACGCTCGACCGGGTCGCGCTGCACGTGGATACGGCGGCAGCAGCGGAGCAGCTATCGGGAGCTGGTCCGCACGCACCCGATGCGTCCCTCGTGCGGGCGCTGGCGGAGCGTTACAGCCGCGCGTGGAGCTCGCAGGATCCGCGAGGCGTCGCCGCGTGTTTTGCCGAAGAAGGTTTCCAGATCATCAACGGCGGCACACCGGCCGTCGGTCGCGAGGCCCTCGCAGGGGTCGCCCTCTCTTTCATGCGTACCTTTCCGGATCTCGTCATCCGGCTCGACGCCATTCTTGCGGGCGGGGACCAGGCCGTATTCAACTGGACGCTTATCGGTACGCC
>JABAHR010015657.1_pt1 | contig 10634 bp, 7 predicted proteins | sample 7062101 | NCBI WGS metagenome assembly JABAHR01 (sample SAMN14534553, study PRJNA622989) | marine sediment metagenome | biome: marine biome [ENVO:00000428]; feature: marine pelagic biome [ENVO:01000023]; material: deep marine sediment [ENVO:00002113] | place: India: Gulf of Kutch | collected...
GTACGCGAACGTGGGCACGGTGACGGCGACCGGCCCGAACGGTGCGGTCACCGACTCCGACCCGAGCCATTACCTGGGGGTGGACTCCAGGCAGCCCAGCGTCTCCGTCGACCTGATGGACTTCGCGATCACGTCGGCCACGAGCATCGAATCCGGACGGGTGAGCATCACCAACGAAAGCGAGGCCGAGACGATCACCGTGCTCGACGCGTCGTACACGGTGGAGTACCGGACCGCGGACTCCTGGACGCCGGTGGGGGCTACGTGCGACGCGGACCCGTCCCCCGTGTTCGCCTTCGCCACGGCCCAGTTCATAGAGTTCGCCTGCACGCTGTCGTCCGCCCTTCCCACGGGGGTGACGGTCAGAGTCACCGCGGAGTACGTCATCGCCAATCGGGACAGGAGCTTCCTGGATCGGCTCTCCCGGAGCTTCTGATCGCGCCGCGTCCTCAGCGCTCCGAGAGGCTCGACCTCGGGCCCGTCCGGTCGGCCTCCCCGGAAGGGGGGGCGAGGCCGAGTCCGCCGGGGGTCCGCGTCGGCAGCCACGGGGACCCTGGGGCGTCGCCGTGGCTCGTCGCCCGTTGCCCGACACCCTTTCGTCCACCTACGGTGTCGAGCGCGGTGGGCGTATGATCCCCGGGTCACCCGAGACACTTGACGGCGAGGTACCGGCCATGAGGCAGACGACGAGCGTCGAGCATCGCGCGACCGGCCCCCGAACCCTCCTGGTGGCGCTCGCGCTGGCCGCGGCGACGGTCGCGGCCACGGCGGGCCCCGCGCACGCGCGTCAGCTCACCGGCACGGAGAACGGCGAGTGGCGCTACCTGGGCGGCGACGCCGGCCACACGAGGTCCTCGCCTTTGACGCAGATCGACGCCGACAACTTCGGGTCCCTCGAGACGGCGTGGATCTGGAGGGGCGACAACTTCGGGCCGAACGTCGACTACTTCTCCCGCTCGACACCGATCTACGTCGACGGGATGCTCTACACGGTCGCGTCACCGCGCCGCCAGGTGATCGCGATCGATCCGGCGACGGGCGAGACGCTGTGGACGTACCGGGAGCCGCACACGACCAGGTGGGAGCGGTCGATGCGCAAGAACTACGGCAAGGGCGTCGCCTACGCCGAGGTCGACGGCCGCGGCGTGATCTACACGACGTCGCCCGGCTTCTTCCTGCACGCGCTCGACGCGAGGACCGGCCGTCCCCTCGAGGGGTTCGGGTCGCCCGTTCCGCTGGACGGGTTTCCGGCGTCGGGCGTGGTCGACATGGTCCCGCCGCTGGTCGCGGACTGGGGGCCCTGGCAGGAGTGGGACGGGCCGTACGACCCCGACATGGGCATTCCCCGCGAGCTCGGCTACATCACGACGTCGTCGCCGCCGATCGTCGTCAACGGCGTGGTCGTGGTCGGCAACTCGGCCGAGCAGGGCTACAACCAGACCCGCATCGAGAACGTGCCGGGCGACATCCTCGCCTACGACGCCCGGACCGGTGAGTTCAAGTGGAAGTTCCACGTGATCCCGCGGCCGGGCGAGTTCGGCCACGAGACCTGGGAGAACGACGCCTGGCGCTACACGGGCGACGTGTCGTCGTGGGCGCCGATGTCGGCCGACTACGAGCGCGGCATCGTCTACATCCCGACGAACCCGCCGACGATCGACTACTTCGGCGGCTTCCGGCCCGGCGACAACCTCTTCGGCACGAGCGTGATCGCGCTCGACGTGCAGACCGGCGAGCGGGTGTGGCACTTCCAGACGGTCCACAACGACCAGTGGAACTACGACATCCCGAACGTGCCGATCGTCGTCGACCTCGAGGTGGACGGCCGCGAGGTGCCGGCGGTCGTGCAGACGACGAAGACGGGCCTGATCTTCGCGTTCGACCGCGAGACCGGCGAGCCGATCTGGCCGATCGAGGAGCGTCCGGCACCGCAGTCTGATCTTCCGGGCGAGAAGCTGTCACCGACGCAGCCCCACCCGACGTGGCCGCTACCGTTCGAGATGCAAGGCCTGCCGGAAGACTATCTCATCGATTTCACGCCCGCGCTTCGACGCGAAGCCATCGAGATCGTCAAGGACTACCGGATCGACGGTTTGTACACGCCGCCCATGCAACGAGACCATCCCTCCGGCATGCTCAGGTTCGTCAATTGTCCGAGCGGAGCCGGCGGCAGCAACGTCTTCGGACCGACATCCTCGGACCCCGAGACGGGCGTGATCTTCGTCTCGACACTCAGAAGCTGCGGCGCCGGTTACATGGTGCCGGGTGAGGAGCTCGACGAGCCCGACGACATCATGACGACGGGTGAGACGATCCCGCCCTGGCTCATCTCGGGTCGCAGACGCCTGCAGGGCCCCGACGGGCTACCGATCTTCAAACCGCCGTACAGCAGTATTGTCGCGATCGACATGAACACGGGCGAGCACCTCTGGTCCGTGCCGAACGGCGACACGCCTGACCAAATCAAGAATCATCCGGCGCTCACAGGTCTCGATATACCGAACACGGGGCGCAGGTCGCACGCGATTCTACTGACGACCAGCACGCTGCTCATCACGGCGGAGGGTGGAAACGGCGCGCCGCTTCTGCACGCCATCGACAAAGCAACGGGTGAGCGTGTCGGAACGGTCGAAATGCCCGCTCAAGGTCGATACGGCATGATGGGCTATCTGCACGACGGACAGCAGTACATCGTCGTGCAGATTTCGAGCCCGGATCACCCCGGCTCGCTGGCGGCCCTGCGGCTGCCCTGAACCGGCTAGCCGCAGCCGGTCGTTAGGTTAGCGCCCCGGCTTTACTTGAGCTCGTACTCGACGTACTCGATGACGGTCGAGCCCGAGTTTTCGACCGCCCGCGTCTGGCCCGCGTCCTGCCACATGAAATCGCCGTCGGCAACGGCCATGCCCCGCGGTGCGGAGCCCGGCACGAGCTCATCGACAACACCGCCGCGGACGTAGACCCGCCAGCCCGGCGCCGTCTGCGTAATTTGCCCGGTCTTCTCACCGGGCTCGAGGATCACGCGCCAAGCGCGCACGCGCGCGTTGTCGAGGACCTGCGTGAAGCCCGCCTCATCGGAACGATTGGAAACCGAATGACCGCTCTCGCGATCCTTGAGTAAGGCCGACACGCCGCGAAACGGCGTTGGCCCGACATTCGACGCTTTATGCGTGTACTCGCCGTTCTCCGTGACGTTGTTGAACGATACGCGACCGGGCACGGGCTGGCCGACGGACGGCGCGGTGATCTCAGTTTCGCCGTAAACCTGGTTCGTCCGAATCGCCGGTGAAAAATTCACCGTCGTCGAGTCGGCGAAATGCGTGTGGTAGCCCGTATCGCGCCCGGGCGGGATGTTAATGCTCAGCATCGTCACATACTCATTGGAAAACAGCGGCACGTGGAACGGCGCCTTGTTCATGAGCACGGGCTTGTCTTCCAGCTGAGCGAGTGCCGGCTGCACGAACACGCTGGCAAGCGCGAACAACGAAATTGAAATGATACGGCTCATTGGGTGCCTCCCAGTTTAGAAACTCGTTACTGTGTTTCAGCCGCCGTCGATGGCAGCTTGAAGAATTCGAGCGACCTCGTCCGACGGTCTGTTGTCGCTACTGCCGCCCCCCAGTGCGGCATCGATTGGCGAGACGCCGAGATCGTCAACGACGTCGACCTCCGCGCCCTGGTCGATCAGGAACTGAACGACGCGCGGCCAAGCCCATTGCGCAGCGCCGAATAAAGCCGTCTGTCCGCCACGCTCCGGCAGCGTCGTCGAACGGCCGATGCGTGCCGTGCGGCCTTTGACGTCGGTAATCCTCGCGTTGATATCCGCGCCCGCAGCCAACAACAGCTCCAGCGTCGCGATCGCACGATCCTGCGTAGCGACGTCCGGATTGAACCGTGGACTCGGCTCCATGCCGAGACCGGCGGCACCGATGAGCGGCGTCACGCCCATGACATTGGGCACATCGACACGGGCGCCGTAATCGAGTAACAACTCGACGGCCTCGTTGTCCTGTCCAGCTGAGGCGCGCAGCAGCGGCGTCGCGCCCGTCGTAATGATTTCATCGGCAAATCGCCCAGCGTTGCCGCCGCGGCTCGGCCGGTGCATGTTGAGCTGAGAGTTCGGATTGACGCCGTCATCCAAGAACAACCGCGCAAGCTCGAGCGCCGTCGTCTCCTCTGTGGGGATCGGCGGACCCGTGCGCTCGTCGTAAGCATCGAGGCTGTAAGTGTTCATGTCGATCGCGGCGAACAGCGCCGTGCGGCCCCACCAGTCCCAGATGTGCGGATTGCCGCCTCGCTCGAAAAGAAGCTTGGCCGTATCGAATGCGAAGTTATCGATGGCGACAATTAGCGGCGTCACGCCGTCGGGGCTCGGACGGTTCGGGTCCGCCCCGGCATCGAGCAACGCCGCCACGCAACCCAGGCAGCCCGAGCGCGCCGCATATAGCAACGGTGTCATTCCGCCGGTCGGGCGGTACTGATTACGCGGCTCGGCCGTCATCTGCACGGGCCAGTCGTTGGCCACTGCGCGCGCCTCGATATCGGCGCCGTTGTCGATCAGAAACCGCGTCAGCTCGACGGATTCGGAGTCCGCAGCCCACATGAGCGCGGTCTGCCCGCGCCAGGCCTCTCGTGCATTGACGTCGGCACCGTAGCGCACGAGGGCCTCGGCGATCTCGACGGAGCCCGCGCGCGCGGAGAGCATGAGCACGCTCTGGCCGTCCTCGTTGGGTGCCTCGACGTCCGCGCCCGCAGCGAGCAGCAACTCCACGAGCGCGAGGTCGGCAATCTTCACGGCTTCGGCTAATGGGCTCGAGCCGTAGTCGTTAATGACGTCGGCATTTGCGCCGTATTCCAACAGCGCCCGCGTCAGTGCGGCATCGGACCTATAAACAGCCCAGTGCAGCGGCGTCGTGCCGTCGCCCTGCGCCGCGTTGACGTCGACGCCCGTGCCGAGCAACTCGAACGCCGCGTCGCGATCACCGGTCTGGATGAGGTCAGCGAGCTCGGCAGCTGCTGTGCCGATGGTGAGAACCCAACACGAGAGCACGAGTACCAATCTATTCATCGTGATGCCTGCTAAAGAAGATCCGCGGCGAGCGAGTTGTGGTGCGCCCAGTAGCCCTTATGGGCGTCATAGGCGAAGCGGAAAGGATCGTCGAACGTCCGATAGAGATCCTGCAGGAGTCCCGCGTCGAGCATGTCCTGCGCGCTCATGCCTTTCCTGACAAGCTCGAGCATGCGGTCGTACAGAATGATGGTCATATCGTGCTCGGCCTGAAGCTCGGCGCGGCCGACGACTGGGCCATAGCTCGGCACGATGCGCGTATCGGCGTCGCTGACCGCTAGCAGCGTCTCGAGCGCCTCGGCACGACCACCAAGCCAGCCGCCGCCGAACCAGTCGAGCTCAGGGTCCTTCATTGGCGATACGGCATCGCCCGCGGCAAGCACATTCGCGTCGCGGAAATACACGTAGATGTCGCCGTCGGTATGCGCCTCGACGAGGTGGCCGTACTCGACGCGCTCCCCGTCGATCAAGATTTCACCGTCCGAAAAGAACGTTTCGGTCGGATGCGCCTCGACGGGTTGTGCTTTCTCGTAGCGGTCTTCTGCAGGTACGTAGTAATCCGTCGCCAGATGCGCTCGGGTTTTCTCATGCGCGACGATCGTTGCGCCGGCTTGCCCAATCACTGTGTTGCCGCCGACTTGATCGAGATGCCAGTGCGTGTTGAACAACGTGTGCACGCGACCTGTGCCTGGCAGCACGCGTAGTGCCTCGAGCAGCGCCTCGGACGATTGCGCGGAACCGCTATCCACGAGCACTTGTCCCGCGCTCGTGGGCCGCACGAGAATGTTGCCGCCGAGACCCGTGAGCATTGCGATGTCGCCGGCCACCGAGACCACGGCCGGGCTGGCCTGCGCGAAGCCGTAGCGCGAGAACGCCGCGAGCGACAAGCCCGCCGCCGCGCCCCCGAGCACGGTCCTGCGGCTCACGGCTCGGTCGACGATCAGTCGCTCAGACACCGGCAATTTCCCCAGTGCTGTCGCCGAAGCTCTCGTAGTCGAGGCCCGCCTTGTTCAGAATCGTCAAATGCAGATTCGAGATGCTCGTGCGCTCGGGTAGCTCGATCTGCTGGCCGCCGCTCAGCGCGCCGGCGCCGCCACCGACGAGGATGTTTGGCACTGGATAGTTGTTGTGCAGATCGCTGTTAGCCATATTCGATCCGTACAGGAACATCGAGTTATCGAGCAGCGTGCCTTCGCCATCGGGCGTTGCGGCGAGCTTCGCGACAAAGTCGGCGAACCGCTCAACGTGATAGCGCTGAATCTTAACGAGCTTGTGCATGCGTTCGAGATTGTTCGCATGGTGGGAAAGCGGATGAAATGAGTCCGGCACTCCGAGATGGTTGTAGCTGCGGTTCGTGCCCTCGGCGACCATAATGTAGGATGCCACGCGCGTGAGGTTTGCCTGATAGGCGACCGCGATGAGGTCAAACATCAATCGCACCTGCTCGTCGAACGAGTCGAGCTCGCCGAGCGGCATGTCCGGCACGTCAACACCTGTCAGATCCCTGTTCTCTGCGAGCTCTATGCGCCGCTCGATCTCTCGGATCGTATCGAGGTAGCCGTCGAGAATGACGCGATCGCTCGCGCCGAGATTGCGCTTGAGAACGTCCGTGCGATCGGCGATCAGATCGAGCAGGCTCTTCGTCTGATCGACGACGGCCTGGCGTTCCTCGGGCGTGTCGCCTTCGCCGAACAGCTGTGCGAACACCTTGCGCGGATTGAACTCCATCGGCAGCGGCGTCGTCGCGTTTCGGTAGGACAGCGTGGAGCTGTAAAGACAACCGAAGCCCCCGCCGCAGGCGACCGCCTGCATCGTGCTCTCCGAGCAAACCTCGAGTGACGGCAACGCAGTCTCCTGACCGATATGCCCGGCGATGAGCTGATCGATCGTTGCCGTCATGCTGGGCCCGGGGGCCTGCAGATCGGGTCTAATGCCGCAGAGCCACGTTGCGGGGTTGTAGCGGTGCACGGAATCGGCGCTGGCTTTGTTCTCGAGGTTCGAGAATGAGGTCACGAGGTGCTTATAGGCCTCGAGCGGCTCGAGAATCGGGCTGAGCTCAAAATCCGCGCCGGCGCCGCTCGGCGTCCAGTGATCCATCTCGGGCCCGTGCGGGGTGTTCCACAATATCGCCCCGTGGGGAATGTAGAAAAAGCCCACGCGCAGCTTCGGCGCCGCCGCGGTCTGGGCGAGTGCCGTGCCGGCTGGAATCATCGCATCGAGCAACGGCAAGCCGACCGATACCCCGAGACCTTTGAGAACGGTCCTACGAGAAAGATGCTTCTTCGTCAGATACATGACCTTCACTCCCCCAGCGCTTGCATACGAAACGCGTTACTCGACACGATCCCCGTCACCAGGCTCGAGAACCGGTAGTCGTCTTGCGCCGCGGCGCGCACGATCGCGCGGACCTGCGGCATGTCGTGGTGCCCGAGCTCCCGGCCGAGCGCGTACATCATGAGCTTTTCCGTCAGCGCGCGAACGAACTGCTCGGGCCGGCGTAAAAGCGCCTCGCGCAGCGCGGCGGGACTTTCGAGCGCCGTGCCGTCGGGCAGCACCGTGCCTGGCTCGATCGGCGCATCGGCAAACCAATCGACGTCGCGCCACTGCCCGGTCACCGTGAAGTTCTCGAGCGGCAAGCCGTAGGGATCTATGACGCCGTGACAGAAATTGCAGCTCGGATCCGCGCGATGCTCTTCGAGTCTGGCGCGAATCGTCTTGGGTTCCTCGCCCTCGGGCACGGCGAGCGTCGTGTCGAGGTTCGGCGGCGGCGGCGATGGCGGCGTACCGACGAGCTTGTCGAGCACCCAGGCGCCGCGCAGCACGGGTGAGGTCCGGTCGCCATAGGATGTGCGTAGCAACACGGCGCCCTTGCCGAGCAATCCCCAGCGGGCCTCATCCTCGAGCACGACGCGCCGGAACTGCGGGCCCTTCACCGATTCGATGCCGTAGTGTTGCGCTAATCTGTCGTTGAGGAACGTGTAGTCGGCAGAGAGCAGATCCTGCACGTTCGCATCCTCGAGCAGCACGCTGCTCAGGAACAGGTCGATTTCGGTCTCGATATCCGCGCGCAGCTCCGGGCTGAACCCCGGAAATAGCTGCGGGTCGGGCTGAACCTCATCGAGATCGTCGAGATTGAGCCACTCGAGCGCGAAATCGCTCACGAGCGTCTTCGCGCGCGGGTCGCTGAGCATCCGGCGAGCCTGCGCCTCGAGCGCGCCGGGCTCGCTCAAGCTCCCTGCATTCGCAAGCTCCAGGAGCTCGTCGTCCGGCCCCTGGCTCCAGAGGAAGAACGATAGCCGCGACGCGAGCTCGAGATCACTCAATGCATAGGATTCGCCGGTGCTGATCGTCTCCGGGGTCGCGATGCCGCGATACAGAAATTCCGGGCTCACGAGCACGGCCGCGACCATGTGCTCGATCCCGGTGTCGAAGCTGCCTTGTTCACGCCCGGCATCGTAGAAGGCCATGAGGCGGTCGACGTCTGCATCGGCGGCCGGTCGGCGGAAGGCCCGGCGAGCCAGGTTCTCGGTGATACGTTCGGCGCAAGCCCGCTCTTGATCAGGCGCCTCAGGATCGCAGATGAAAAGCTTTTCCTGGCTGGCCGTGCGAAAGACATTCGTCGGCTCGTACGGGCCCACGACTTCGATACCGCCGATCACGCGCAGCAAACGCAGATGCCCGAGATAGGCCCAACCGGGGAAATGTGCGCCGCCACGCACGGGATCGTCGGTCGCCACGCGCGCGCGCTCGATGAACGTCACGACGACCTCGTGCGGTCCGGCCGTCACGTTCACGGGAATGTTCGCGAAGCGCTCCATGAGCTCCTCACGCGCCGGTGTAACGCCGAGATCGACGAAAGCCCTGTCCTCGGGGCCGCCGATGCTCTGCCGGAAGACCTCGTTGCGATCGATCAGCACGATGAGCGTCTGCTCGTTCTCGAGCCCGCGCGGATACAGGCCGATGTCGAGGTCGGTGATATTGATCCGGTATTCGCCATCGGCCGGGAACGTGTATTCGAAGCGCATGCCACCCCGCGTGCCCAGCGGCATGCCGTCGACGTAACCCTCCTGATCGCCGAGGTCCGGCGGCGGGAAGTAAGCGCTGACCAGCTCCGGCGTGCGCTGTCCAACCGCCAGACGCGAGACCTCGCGCGCGACGCGGACGTACTGCTCGAGAAACGCCGGCGACACCGTCAATGCCGTGGCGATATTGCTGAATCCGTCGACCTCGATCTCGGCCGGCAGGTAGTCCTCTGCATTGATCTCGACCGCGAGCAGATCCATGACGGCGTTGCCGTACTCGGTCCCGATTCAGGCGCTGGACGGGAACGTGGCCTGCCAAGGTCTCCCCGGCGCCCTCATCGAGTGTCGACTCGAGCCAAGCGACCAAAGCGTCGATCTCCGCCTGCGAGGGCTGGCGATTTCCCGGCGGCGGCATGAGCCGACCGCGCAGCTTTTCCACGGCCGTCTCGAAAATTTCGGGCTCGTGCGGCACCGACTCCGCCGACAATCGGTTGAATAGGATCTCGCCGGCACGATCGACGGAGTTGTGACACCGAACGCAGTAGGTGTCGATGACGGTCCAGGGATCATCGGCGGAGCTCCCGAACCAACCCGCGTGCTGAGAGTAAACGAGCGCAACGACCGACACGATGCCGATGGCACCGAGAATGCCTAGGAAGCGGCGAGAGCGTTCGCTGTCAGCCATCAGGGCACCCGTATGTTTATCGCCTCTCGTATCGCACGACCTGGCGCGGACCGACTTCAGCACCGAAGATGATGCCGTCGTCCGTCGCTGCAACACCTTCCGCTGCACTGCTGCCGCCGCGCGGGTCCGGATCCGGAATGAAGTAATGCACGGAGCCGTCCTTCGCGCTGCCTACGCGAATGCCGCGCAGAAACGGGCTCGGCGGTCCGCCGTACTCGGGAAGCTCGAGGCTCGACTCGGAATCGGCGACGTACATGATGTCGTTGCCGTCGATATGGATCCCGCTCGGGCGTCCGAACTGGTACCAGCACTCGAGGAAGTTGCCGTCCTGGTCGAAAATCTGAATGCGGTTATTGTCGCGATCGCCGACGAACAACCGACCTTGGGAATCGAGCTCCAGCGCATGCAGGCTGGAGAATTGATTCGTGCCGCAAGGCCCGAAGCCCGGCACGCCCCATTCCATGATGTACTTGCCGTTGCGGTCGAACTTGACGATGCGTTCGTTGGTATTGGTCGCATGCCCGTCGGCGACGAAGATGTCGCCATTATCGCCCACGACGATATCCGACGGTGCACTGAACGTGTTCGTGCCCCGGCCTTTTACCATCCGCGTCCCGAGCTCCATGAGCACTTCACCGTTCCCATTGAACTTCGTGACCTGCTGACCGACGTTCCCGCCGGCGCCTCTGCCATCCGCGGGTAGCGGATCCGTCACCCAGACATTGCCTTGATTGTCGACGTGAATACCGTGCGGGAACGCGAACATCCCGCTGCCGAAGGCCTGAAGGAGGTTACCGTCGGCGTCGTACTGCAGAATCGGATCGAGGTCGGACCCGACGCAGGTGTTCGATCCACAGCGGTC
>JABAHR010044857.1_pt1 | contig 10607 bp, 6 predicted proteins | sample 7062101 | NCBI WGS metagenome assembly JABAHR01 (sample SAMN14534553, study PRJNA622989) | marine sediment metagenome | biome: marine biome [ENVO:00000428]; feature: marine pelagic biome [ENVO:01000023]; material: deep marine sediment [ENVO:00002113] | place: India: Gulf of Kutch | collected...
TCCGAGGCGGCGTGCCCTTCCACGCCCGGATTGGACTCCACCTCGAGAAACGCTTCCCGGATCGAGGGAGAGGTGAAGATGTGATCGATGCGCAGACCCGGAACGAGGTCCGTTTTCCAGCGGCTGGACGTCCGCATCGGGACCCTGCCGTGATCGACCACGAGACCGGAGCCGGTCAGGTGCCTGATGGCCGCATTATCGGTGGTCGCGTTGAAGTCACCCACCAGGAACACGGGATCCTGCCGGTGAGCACGGGACTTGAACATGGTCAGAATCAGCTCCGTCTGCGGAAACCGCTCGCACTTGGAGCTGCCAACCGGTTTTCCGGTGCGCATGTTCCACCATTCGGGTGCTTTCCCGGGGTTGCACCGCCCCTTCCGTTCGCTTCTCCCCTGCCCTACTCTTTCCCCAGGACCAGCCACCTGGTCTTCCAACCCGGCTTGTTCCGCGTGCTGAATCCACCTGCCTCGACGAAGAGGTAGTCGGCACCGTCCACGGTCTGGGGCACCAATTCCAGGGCCTGGTAGTTGTCCAGGTCCATGAGCTTGTCGCCGGACCACACCAGGGTCGGATCGGCGGTCAGTCCTCCCTTCCTGAAGGTGATCGAGGAGAAGAGCGGGTTGCGGACCTTCGTGGCCTTCGCCGCGGGATCGAATTCGGCAATCCCGGCCACCTCGGTGATGAGGCTCCAGCCACCCATCACCCTGGGATTCTCCGCGAACCTGCCGTCCCAGCGGAACTTCGAATCGCCGGCGGGCTTGTCCCGCTCCTCGAGGTGCTGCACGGCCTGCCACTCGGAAGACAGCATGGGGACGACCCTCGCCGACTTGATGACGAGCTGGTCGCCCATCGGCGGAAGCTTCTGCTCCTCGAGGTGGATGCTGAATTTCCCCTGCGGAGTCTTGCTGGTCGGTTTGACCTTGTACTTGTCATTGTAGCGGATGAAGGTCATCGCGGCGATGCAGACCTTGCCACCGCTCAACTCCCCGAGGAACTCCTTCGTGAGATGGGCACCCTTGGGCAAACCGCCCGAACCGCGGCCGTTGCCCTGCTTCGCTTCGATCAACGGTTTGCCGTTGAGGTAGATGATGTGTCCGCCGCCGGCGCCGACGTGATTGCCGTCGTTGACGAGGAGGCGGTAGCGGTGCCCGTCCTTGAGCGGCGGGATCCTGAACTGTCCCCGGAGGAGCAGGACCTCCTTCTCCCNNCCCTGGTAGCGCCATAACAGCCCGGACCAACGCAGGCGGCCGAACATTTGGTGATGGGACGATCGGGGAGCTTCCCATTGAAGGTCCCGAAGGGGCTCTTGCCTCGCTTCCATGCGGCCCGACTCACCGCATCATCGCCTTCGAACGCAGTTTCATACCAGTTCTCCATCCCCCTGGGCAGGGTCACCCTGCGATACCGGGTGACCAGCTGATCAAATGGCACCTGCTCGGCCGGGACGGGATCAAAGCTGTGGTAGGACCACTCGGCATTGCGAAGATCGGCAAACATGCGCCAGCCGAACTCGTCCTGCCCGGCGCGGGCGTAGAGAGCTGCCAGACCATCGATCGCGTCCCGGGGGCCGCCGGGACGCTCCGACTGCACCTCGTTGGCAGCGAGGGCGCGCAGGTTCCTGCGGTTCCGGCCGACGAACTCCGGGATCAACTCCTCCCTGATGATCGGCTTGATCACCTGTTTCAACCCGGGACCGAACCGGGCGGGATCCGCATCCAGGAAAAACTTCTTGTAGGGCAGGATCTCGTCGGGAAAGCGCTGGCGTGCCACCTCGTAGAGCACGTCCAGGCCTCCCGGAACGTCCGCCAGCGAGGCGGCGATGCCCTCGAGGTGGAACTCGAAGGTGGGCGTGAGGTCCTGCCCCTCGGGGCTGGTTTTCTTCCCGGCATAACCGGTGAAGGTTTCCTTCAGGGTCTCGGCGGCCAGCTTCTGCACCGCTGACCCGGCCTCCTTGATCCTGGCACGGATGGCCGGGGCAAACCCGAGCGTCACCGAGACACGCTGGTTCGTCCTCACCAGTTCGCCCATCGCGGGAAGCACCTTCCGGTAGCAGCGCCCGTCCCCCGCCACCGGGGTCAGCGCCATCAGAGCACCGTTCCGCAACCAGGCCTCCTCGTGCTTGAGGTAGGGAAGCAGGAGATCGACAAGGGGCACGAGCTGCTCCGCCGAACCGTGGCCCATGACCTGCAGCGCCGCGTCCTTGACCCACCACGATTCCTGCGGCGACTTTACCGCCCCCGCCGCGAGGGCGAAGATCTCGGGCGTGATCACGTCCGGCCGCCCGGCAATCGCCGAGAACATGGCCCGCCGCACACGTGCATCACCGGAACGCAGGAATTCCATCATCAATTCCCTGCGCACCTTGCCGCCGGGCTTGGTCCAACCGATGTAGCCGCTGTTGACTCCCACCACCTTGTTGGCCGCGACGAAACGGATGTTGTGGTCCTGGTGGTGCATGTAACGGCGGACCTGGTCGTCGCTGGGCTGCTTCGCCCCGTGGAACCAGCGCAGGAAGTGCAGGCTGGAATCCTTCCCCAGCGTCTCGCCGGAGAGATCCCGCAAATTGCCCCCGGGATCCGGCACGGCCTCCAGCGAGAGGAAGGCGTTGTCGGCCTCGGTCCCCCAGGGTTGCTTGGGAAGCTGGAAGGGCCTGGAGAACCTGGTGGGCGGCGCGCCGGTGACGCGCAGCGTCTTGCGCGGAATGGTGTAGGCCAGCGGGTAGGCGACTCCCCACAGCTCCTTGTCGTATCCGCTTCCCCCGAGGATGCCGAACGAGCCATCGAAGCGGCGCGACAGGTCGTAGTGCCACTGGCGGTTGTCCATGAACTCGCGGTACTGCTTCGGGCGTTTCTCGTGCAGCAGACCCATCGCGGCGCTGCGCCAGATCTCGCCGATGCCGCCGCCGGTGTGGCCGTGCAGCATGAAGCTGGTGGTGTAAAAACTCTGCATTGCACAGACGTCGCGGGCCTTCGCGTAAACCGAGTCCTCGCCGTCCGGGGTGAGCGCGGCCGCCGCCGCCATGGCGAAGGCGAGGTTGCCGTTCTTGCCGTTGTCGACGAAGCCGACCTCCGGGCGGCCGTCACCATAGGGGTTGCCACCCCGCCCGGCATACCGATAGAAGTGCCTCAGAGCGCCGTGCAGGGTGCGGTCCGGCACCTTCGCCCCGCATTCCTTGGCCAACAGGAGGAAAGTGAGCACGTGCGTGCCGGCTGCGTTGAGATGCCCGCTCCCATAGGAGGTCAGGGCCCCACCGCGACCGGCCCAGGCGTCGTTGTGCTGGGTCCTCGCGGCACTGTCCACCCACTTCTGAACATTGGCCAGGATCTCCGGGTCGCCCGTCCGCAGGTAGCACTCGGCAAGCCCGATTCCACCATAGCCGACATACCAGGGGTACTTGTGAGCCGGTGCGTTGCGCGCCCACCTGCGCACCACCTCCAGATCCTTGTCCTCGCCAGTGGAGAGGAGGAACAACATGCCGATACCGCCGAGGCCCTCGGTCGACCCGGGCCTCGAAAGGTAGTCGGCCACCTGCCGCACGATCCGGTCCGACTTCGGACAATCGAGCGGCCAGGTTTTGCTGTATGCGCCGAGCACCGGCACCTTCACCGTGACGGGTTGGGCCTCTCCCTTGATCGCAAACTTGAGCACTCCGTCGGTGGCCTCCGCTTCGCCGAGGATCTGCCCCAGCTGGATGCGCGGGTCGATATCGGCCAGTTTGCGGCCATTTATTGACTCGATGACCTGCCCCGCCTCCAGTTTTCCCGCAGCCGCGGCCGGAGATCCTTCCTCGATGTGGGAGATTCGCATCACGAAAGCCGGCTGGAGCAGGTCGATCCCCATCCCGACCGGACCGAAGCGCTTGATGGTGGTGAGCGAGGCGGACTCACTCGGCCGGGTGGAGAAGAGCCCGTTCGGTTCCCGGTAGAATGAGTCTCCGGCCGCCCCGCCCAGACCACAGGCAAGGCTGGTGAGGATCCAGAGGAAGGAATTCGTTCGCATTGCTTTCACATGGGTTCTTGTCATCGGTCACCCCCCACCGCTTCAATCAACCCGGAGATTTCAGACCAGTCGCCGATCTCGATGGCGCTGCTCTTCCCGTTGATGGCTTGTGGGCGGGTGATCCCGGGGGCCAGGGCCTTGCCGGGGATAGTGTAGAAGAAGTGCGGATCCTCGCCACCGAACTTCTCTTTCCAGCTGTTGGCCAGCGCAGAAAGCTCGGGCCCGAAGTTCGCTCCTCCATCCGCCTCGACCATCTGGTCACTACACAGGAAAATGAGCCCCTTGAACGCGGCCGGTGTGAAGGAATGCACCATGACGTTGTATACCTGGGACGCCTTGCTCGTCACCGAGGCCGCCAGCGTGGGATAGCTTCCCCACGGGACGGCATCCGGCACCCGCTTGCTCGCGATCATCTCCGGGATGTAGTGGTTCCAGTATTCCTTCCACTCGGCGAGGTAGCGCCGCACGTTGGCGTCATAGAACCGGTTGCCGGGACGGACCGAGCCCAGGTTCCGGTAGTCGGCCATCAGGCTCGGTGCCCGGTTGAGCGCTTCGGCGGGGATCCAGCTCTTCAATTCAACGGAATTCACCGCCGGCTTGCCGGTCACTCCACTCTGCATGAAGACAATGCCCACCGGTTGGCCGCTCTGGCTGCCGATGCGGTGGCCGATTGCGCCGGCGAGGCCCTCGGCATCGGTCCATTCCGAGGCGAAGCGGTTCTTCGGCGTCCGCGAGACGCACACGCTGTAACGGCTCGGCCGGGGGAACTCGAAGCGCTTGGCCTTGCGCGTCATCATGCGCACGATGCCGGGCGCCCTCTCCACGGCGCCGAGGTCGAACTTGAGCGGCGGGGCGGCGACGAACCAGACCTCGCCGACCACGATGTTCTCGCAGATCCGCTCGTGGGCGAGTTCACCATCGATCTCGAAGCGCACCTTCAGGGTCTTCGGGCCGGCGCTGGCTTCCATCGCAGGCACGGTGACGCGCCACTCCCGGGCGCTGGTCGGGTAGCGGGACTGGCCCGGACCGATCTCCACGATATGCCGCGAATCGGCGTTGACGGGGATCGTCTTCTCGATGCCGTTGAAGCTGAACTTCACAACCGCCTCTCCCTCGGCCTCGTAACCGTAGTCGTGGAGGACCGAGCCCCAAAACGTGATCGGAACGCCGGCCTGCAGCACGGCGTTGTCGCGGAACTGGGTGCTGAGCAGTGGCATCTTGGACCACTCCGCCACCTTCCCGACCGTGTCGGGATCGATCGCCACGCCGGCAACCTCCAGTTTCTTGTCCGGCCACGATTCGCTGGTGACGAGCTTGTGGTCGTAGTAAATGAAAGGCGTGGCCGGCAGCAACGCCTTGTTGTAGAGGTTGGGCTGATTGCCGATCCCTCCGGTCCCGTAGGACACGCCGCGCGGGGACTTCACGCCCGCAGCGGAGACGATCACCCTGCTGCCGTCGATCCTCATGCTGGCCCGGTGCCAGACACGCTCCCCGTCAGCCAGGTAAAAGAGCTTCACCTGATCATCGCCATTCGGAACGAGAGTGGGATTCGCAATGCCACCCCTGCTGTCGGTCCCGGTCTCCGCCACCACCAGTCCACCCTCGGCGTGCTCGAATTCAACGATCAACCTCTCCCCTTCGACCGTGTAGGCCTTGAACATCGGCCCATCCGGGACGACCGGTCTGCCGTACTGGTTCCTCAGCGCGTGAAGGGCGAGACGTTGCCCCGGCACAGTCTTGTTGAGGTAGTGGATGCCCCCGGTAATATCGATCTGGCTGGCCATGCCGGTGTGGGGGATCCCCCGGGCGAGCCAGGTTCCCAGCCGCATCTCGGCAGTGCTTCCAATGCTGGGGCTGTTGTCCCGTTCCCCCTTCTGTCCGGGGCTGTAAAACTGGTGGAAATAGACCGGAAGTTCGGGGCGGTTCCATCGCTTGCGCCAACCACGGATCAGGCTCCGGAGATTGCGGTGGTAGAGCAGGCCTTCACCCATGTTGGCGTAGCCCTGGTTCCAGATCGCGCCACGGATGGCGAAGGGAACCATCGGGTTGAGCCGGGCGTTGAAGAGCCAGGAGGCATCGCGATTGCCTGCGAGGTTCCCCGGCGCCCTCGTCGGGACCGGCTTGGCCGGCTCGCCCCTTTTCACCCGCACCCTGTTTTCTTCAAGGGTATCCTCGATCTCCTGGTAAAACCTGCTCCACGCCGCCTTGTGCTCGGGGGTGCCGGGGTCGGTCTCGAGAATCTGCTGGTGAATCCTCCCGGTGTAGGCGTCCTCACCGTCAGCGAAGCCGCAACGCGGGGTCCAGGCCTGGATCGAGGTCTGGCTGAAGGAACAATTCAGGATGCCGATCGGCACCCCGAGCTCGCGGAAAAGGCGGTAGGCAAAGGCGTAGGCGATGGCGCTGGAATCTCCCTCGGCGGGACTCCACCGGCTTTCGGTCCGCTCAATGGGGTGCAGGGCCGCGAAGCAGTCGGTCACCAGGGCCTCCCGGATCAGTGGCGGCTTCTCTTCACCGGCCGCAACCCGCTCCTCGATCCGCTTCATGAGGACCCGGCCCACGTCACACTTAGAGGCAATCCACTGCNNNNGGAGATCCTCGAGAGCGACGCTTCCGCCTCCCTCCACCGTAATGGTCATTTCGGCCGGCTCCCTGCTGGCTGCAAGCGGGTCAAGCTCCAGCATCCACTTGCCGTTCCGATCGGTCGTCGCGTTCTTCTCTTGGCCGGCGAATTCCACCGTCACCCGCGTCCCCGGCCTGCTCCATCCCCACACCGGAACCTTCATCCCTCGCTGAAGGATGGCGTGGTCGCGGAAGGGGGCACCGAGCTCGACACCGGGACCGGGAGCCGCTGCCGGGGCCTCCGACGGCAGGCAGACAACCGCTGCAAGAAGGAGGGCGACGAGCTTGCCGGCTTTCATTTCCTGGCGGGAGGGCCTCCTATTCGGACTTGGTTCCGGGGACGGGACTGTTCGGGCGCCGGGGTTTCCGGCCCGTTATCGGGCGAAGTCGCAAGGTGACCTCGGTGCCGACCTCCGGGAGATGGGTCTTGTCGACCTGCCAGACCAGGGCTCCGTTCTGGTGACTGTGGACGTCGGGCAGACAGAGCAACTCGTCGCCGAAAGTCGCGATCGAGATCACATTCCCGCTCCGGTCGCCCAGGTAGACACGCGGACCCTCACCCTCCGCCACCAGGTGGGAACCCGCAAACAGGAAGGTGTCGGTCGGGAATTCCTTTCCGCCCTTTCCTTCCCGATCCGTCCCCGCCGGATCGGTGGGAGCAATGAAGTCACGGATCGGGCGCTCCACCAATTCGCCCTTCTCGTTCTTGAAGACGAGGCAGACCTTCACCCGGCCGCCCTGCGGCGGGACACTGATCCAGCGCGTCTCATCGCCCGGCACAGGTTTGTGCATCGCCGGGTTGCCGGGTTTGGCGCCGAGCAAAAGGAGCGCAGTGTGAATGTGCATCGGCCTCGCCTTGATCACGACGATCGACTCGTGCTCCTTGGTGTTCCTGGTGCAGGCGACCAGCTCGAGCATCCCCTCTTCGAGACAGATCTCGCCCGCCACATCGACGCTGTGCTCGGCCAGGTTGATTTTCACGCCCGGCAGCCGCAGCTTTTGCAGCGCGGACTCCATGTCGGAGGCCGTTCCCGAGGGCGGGACGACCCTCCGCTCCCCTTCGGCATCCTCGGCGAAGGCGCCAGCAAGAGCACTCAGCAGAGCGATGAACGGGGCGACGACTCGCATCGGTTCGGCTACTTCGCTGCGAGCAACCGTGCCATGGCGCGGCCGAGGGCGTCGCCCACATCCATGTAGGTAATGGCGTTGCCACCGTAGTGGCCGTTGGAGGCACCTCCCTGGGAGAGAGGGTTGGCGTAGACGCTGGCGACATTGCCCCTGAACTTCTCGTATTTGCCCGTCTCGCCATCGACGGCCAGCTGCGCTTCCAGGATCTTTCCTTCGTTACCCGGGGCTCCTTTCCTCGTCTGCCCGAGGGTGGCACAGACGAACTTGGCCTTCGGGGCATCGAAATCCGTGCGCAGCTGCTCGATCAGGCGGACCAGATTCTGCTCGTAGCGGCCGGCGTGAGCGGCGTTGTAGCGATCCTTGTCACCCTGCCAGAAGACAAAGCCGGCGATCTCGTGTTTCCCGGCCCCGGGGTAGTACTTTCCGAGGTTCTCGAGCACCTTCCTGGCGCTGGCGGTATCGTCGTCGTATTGCTTGCCGGCATACCAGCCGATCGGCTTCGGCTCGGTGCCCTTGTCCCACGAGAGCGGACTCTCCTTGTAGCCGGCGTAGATCTTGCCCTCGAATTCGAACTGCTTGCTCCCGGGAGGAAGGAGATCCCATCCCAGACTGCGATTTCCGATGCAGGACTTGAGAAGCAGGACCGGTGCATCGAGCACCTCGCCCATGATGTGACCAAACCCGATCTCGGGTCCGATGTTCTTCGTGTTCGCGACGGTCAGCCAGTCGTTCTTGTAGTCCTTGAAGTTCATGACGCGCACGTTCCGCACGTCCTTGCGCGTGGTCCACGCCCCGTCGTCATCGACCAGGTGCTGGTATTTCCCGTCCTTCACTGCCGATTCGAGCGTCCCCGCCTTGGCTCCGGCCACCCGCCCGAACCCCAGCATGTTGGACTGCCCCATCAGGATGAAAACCTGCACAGGCTTGCTCATGTCGGCCTCCCTGCCGTCCGGATCGGGAAGAACAGCCGGGACTTCCTTCAACGGGCCACGAGAGTTCCCTCCCTGCGTATCGAGGAACTCGAGGTCCGCCTCGGACAGGTTGTCCTGCGCGATCGTCACCGTCCTCCCATTCGACAGGGTCACCGTGACCGTTCCACTGGANNGATTTCAACTTGCCCTCAAAAGTCCTGCTGCCATCCGCGCTGGTCCAGGTGCGGCCCTGAAGGCTCGGGGAGAGCGGAATGAGGGCCACCAAGGCGAGAGTGGCAAGGAGGAGGTTCTTGAGCGGGGGCATGGTCAAATCAGTCGGTGAGGTTCTTCACTACGGATATCTAAAACGTCACATTCCCGGCAGTCTTCCAGCCAAGCCGGTATTATGAAATCCTTTTTGCGGGTTTATGACGCTTTTTTGCGACACCCTGAACCACCCTTTGAGGGGAAGGAACCTCACCGGCTCCGAGTTCAGCGCCCGGCTCCCACGGGGAGACGGTGGACACCCGGGATTTCCCGAGCCCGTGAGGTCCCATCGAGCCTCTGGCAGCCCGCTCCCGGACGTTTTTGCCCGCTCCCTGGGGTTGGGCCGGGCCGGAGACCGCTTATCCGAGGTGTTTCTTGAAAAACTCGAGGGTGCGCTCCCACGCCAGCTTGGCGTTTTTCTCGTCGTAGCGGCCGGTCGAGTCGTTGTGAAACCCGTGATTGGCTTTCGGGTACATGTGCATACGGTAGTCCACTCCGCTTGCCTTCAGATCCTTCTCGTAGTCGGGCCAGCTGGCATTGACCCTCGCATCCAGCTCGGCCAGTTGGATGAGGAGAGGCGCCTTGATATTCTTGCGAATCTCCTTGGCGGCGGGCGTTCCGTAGAACGGGACTCCTGCATCAAGCGTAGCGGGAATCGCCGCCGCGAGCATGTTCACCACGTAGCCGCCGAAGCAGAACCCCACCGCACCCAGCTTTCCGCTGCTGAGCTTGTGCGACTTCAGGAACCTGGCTGCCGCAATGAAGTCCTGCTCTATTCTGGCCCGGTCGAGGGCCCGTTGCATGGCGCGACCTTCGTCGTCATTCCCGGGGTAGCCGCCCGATGGGTGCAGGGCATCGGGCGCAAGGGCCACGAATCCGGCCTTTGCCAACCTGCGGGCCACGTCCTTGATGTAAGGATTCAACCCGCGGTTCTCGTGCACGACCAGGACCGCCGGACCTTTTCCCTCCAAGGCGGTGGGAACCACGAAATAGCCCCGCCCCTCACCGTGCCCTTCGGGCGATGGAAAGGTGAGATAACTGGCCCTGATGTCCGGGTCGTTGAAGGAGACCTGTTCCGCCTTCGCATAGTCCGGCATCAGGGCGGACAGAAGCGTTCCCATCGAGAATCCGGCCGCGGTGAGAGTCGAGAGCCGCCCCATGAAGGTCCGGCGGTCGATCATCCCGTGCGCGTATTCGTCGTACCAGTCGAACGCTTCCTGGGGAACAGGCAGTTCGGAGTTTGCTTGCCGGGCTTGATTCATCTGCATGGCGGTCGGTTCTCAACGTCAGGAAATCAGGCTTCCCGGGAGGTTGTCAATCCGTGGGAACCACCTCATCCCGCCGTCATTTCGCGTTCCTCCTCCAGGCGGGACGAGCGATCGATACAGCTCCCGCCCCTTGTCCGGGCGAAGGTAACCTTGGCCGGACCGCAAGAGGTGGCCTGGTAGACGAGATGGGCCTCGACCCGGCGGTAGCTCTTCCCGCCGCTGCCGATCGCAGACCGGGTCGATCCCACTTCCCCCTTCCGCCCCAATCGCCGCAAGAATTCCGGAACTCGGCATCACTGGCGCCCTGCCCGGTGACGGCCCGACCCCGGGCAACCCCTTCTCCGCGCCGACCGGGCCAGCGCTCCGTGGCAGCGTCGCAATACTCTCGCGCGGAGCCCCTTGGATCAAGGACGGC
>JABAHR010003695.1_pt1 | contig 10599 bp, 9 predicted proteins | sample 7062101 | NCBI WGS metagenome assembly JABAHR01 (sample SAMN14534553, study PRJNA622989) | marine sediment metagenome | biome: marine biome [ENVO:00000428]; feature: marine pelagic biome [ENVO:01000023]; material: deep marine sediment [ENVO:00002113] | place: India: Gulf of Kutch | collected...
CTGAGTAACAAGCGCTGGCGCAAGGCGCGCCGGGGCGCGCTGGCCGAGATGCAGGAACTGCAGGCCCGCTACCGTGAAACCGGCTGGCAGACCGCCATCGGTTCCTCCGGGACGATCCGCGCGGTGGCGTCCATCTGCCACGCCAGGGGCTGGTGCGAACGAAACATCACAAGGGAGGGCCTCGAACGCCTGCAGGAGGAACTGCTGGCGTTCGGTTCCATCGACGCCATCGACCTGCCGGGCCTGAGCCAGCGCCGCAAGGCCGTGATCGCCGGCGGGCTCGCCATCCTGTCCGCCTGCTTCGAGGCGCTGGATCTCGAGGAACTGGTGGTGTCGCCCTACGCATTGCGCGAGGGCGTGCTGCACGACCTGCTCGGACGCCTGGAAAACCGCGATCCCAGGGACAAGACCGTCCAGGCGTTCAGGTTGCGCCACGGCGTGGATCCGGCGCAGGTCGAACGGGTCCGTGCGACTGCCCTGAGCGCTTTCGACCAGCTGGCGGGGCCGCTGGATCTGTCGCCGGCCCATCGCAACATGCTGGGCTGGGCCGCTGATCTGCATGAGTGCGGCCTCAGCATCTCGCACAGCCAATACCAGAAACATTCCGGTTACCTCGTCCTGGAGTCGGACATGGCTGGTTTCTCGCGGCAGGAGCAGTTGTTCCTCTCAGCGCTGGTGCGGCACCATCGCCGCGCAACAACGCATACATACGCCGTCAACCTGCCGCCCAGGCTGCACGGGCCCCTGCGCTACGCTCTGTTCTGCCTGCGCTTCGCCTGGATTCTCTGCCGCACCAGGGACGACAAGGCCATTCCCGGATTCACTCTCGATCTCGATGAATCCCGGGTTCGTGCAAGCTTTGATCCGGCCTGGCTCGAGGCCCATCCGCTTACGGTGGCCGACCTGGAGCACGAGCGTCTGCAGCTCAGGAACCTGGGCCTGAAGCTCTCGTTCAACCACGGTTGAATCATGGTTTCGGGCGCAGATACTTCGACCTGGCGGCCAACTGCCGGACACGCCGCCGTGCATGCGCGTGCGGATCTGCTGACCCGCGTCCGGCGTTTTTTCTCGGACCGCGGCGTGCTGGAGGTGGAAACGCCGGTGCTTTCCCGGGCCGGAAACAGCGATCCCGGCCTCTCTCAACTGCAGCTTCGCGACGCCGACTTCTGGCTGCGAACCTCGCCCGAGTACGCCATGAAGCGCCTGCTCGCCGCCGGCAGCGGCGACATCTACGAACTCGGCCGCGTGTTCCGTGCCGGGGAGGCGGGCCGCCACCATAACCACGAGTTCACAATGCTTGAGTGGTACCGGGTCGGCTGGACCTGGCAGGCGCTGATGGACGAAGTCGCCGAGTTCGTATGTCACTGTTGCAGGCAGGACCTGCCGCAGCGGCGCCTGAGCTACCGGGAACTGTTCCTCGGCCACGCGGACGTGGATCCTTTCACGGCATCGGCAACGGAACTCGCGCAACGTGCCGAAGCGGCCGGACACGAGGTGCCGGACCTGGACCGCAACCAGTTATTGGATCTGCTGCTCGGCCTGGTGGTGCAGCCGGCGCTGCCGGATGACACGCTGACTTTCGTTTACGACTACCCGGCCGACCAGGCGGCCCTGGCCCGCATCCGCCTTGAAGAACCGCCCGTGGCGGAACGCTTCGAACTTTTTCTCGGGCAATTGGAACTGGCCAACGGTTACCAGGAACTCACCGACGCCGCTGAACAGCGCACGCGATTCGAGAATGAGAACCGGCAGCGCCTGGATCGCGGTGAGGCGCCGGTGAAGCTGGACGAAAACCTGCTGGCGGCCTTGTCGGCAGGCCTGCCGGAATGCGCGGGGGTCGCCCTCGGCTTCGACCGCCTGCTGATGCACATACGCGGCGCAGCCTCGCTGGATGCTGTGACCGCTTTCCCCTCGGATCGCGCCTGAGCCAGGACCTCAGCCGGGCAGGCTGATACGAATTTCCAGGCCCCCGCCTTCGCGGTTGCGCGCCTCGATGGTGCCGCGGTGCCGGTGCACGGCGGCGGCCGCGATGGCCAGCCCCAGGCCGTGCCCACCGGTATCCCGCTCGCGGGCCTCCTGGGCCCGGTAGAACGGTTCGAAGATCTTGTCCAGGTGCTGAGCCGGCAGGCCGGGACCGCGGTCGCCGACCGCGATCCGGGTGGCGCCCGTATCGGCATCCTGGTGGGCCGACAACTGCACGCCCTCGCTGGCGCCCGTATGGATCAGCGCGTTGCGCAGCAGGTTCTCCACCGCGCGCCACAACAATTCGCGATCACCCTCGATCATGATTGGACCATCGGCTTCCAGGATCACGCCGGGACTGCCGTCGGGGGCCTCGTAATTGACCGTATCACGCAGGTCCGCCAGCAGTTCGCACAGGTCGAACCGCTCCGTGTTCAGGGGGTTGGCCTCGGAAGATTCGCGCAGCAGGTCGAGTACCTCGTCCACCAGCGCCTCCAGGCGGCCGCTCTCCAGTTCGATCCGGTCCAGTTCGCCGCCGACCTCGCTGCCGCCGCGGTTACGCGCGATCTCGAGGGCCACGCGCAGCCGCGCCAGTGGTGATCGCAGTTCGTGGCTGACGTCCCGAAGAAGACGCCGATTGGCCGTCTGCAGGGCCTGCAGCCGACCGGCCATCTCGTCGAAATCGGCGGCGAGGCTGCCGAATTCGTCCTTGCGCCCTTCCAGCGGCGGTCCCACGCGCGCGGACAGGTCCCCGGCCGCCAGCCGCCTGCTTGCCCTGCCGAGGTGCTCCAGCGGCCGGGACAGGTAACGGGCCAGGAACCAGCTGACGACAGCGCTCAGGACCGCGGCCGCCAGCAGGCGCAGCAGGGCGCCGCGGGGTCCGGGCTCGAAAATGGCGCGCGGCGGGGCCCGGTTGAGTATGACCAGGGTCCAGGTTTCGCCGGCCCGCCCGTCCAGGCGCTTGCGTGTCGAGCGGGTTCCGCGTTCACTGAGGCGTTCCGTGATGCGCTCGCGCCCCAGGATCTCGCGGCGCTGCTCGTCGAACAGGTAAACGTGCCTCAACACGTCCCGCGGCATGCGCCGCAACTGTTCCCGCGCCGCTTCCGGGCCCTGTTCCTGCAAGGCCCGGGTCAGGCGCCGCTCCAGTTGCACCACGCTGCGCTCGAACGCCGCCCGCTGGGCCTCCTGGGGCGCCGGACCGGCCAGGGTGGCGCCCACCCAGACCATGACCGCCATGAAGCCCACGATGCTCAGCCACAGCGCAAGAAAAATTTTCCAGAACAGGCGCGGCATGGCTCAGTCCGCTCCGCCCGCGGGGACGCGGTACTGGTATCCGATGCCGCGCACCGTGCCGATTCGGGCCTCGCCGGAAGGCGCGGGCCCGAGCTTGCGGCGCAGGTTGCTGACGTGCATGTCGATGCTGCGGTCGTAGCGCACCGGTTCGCGCCCCAGCGCCGCGAGGTACAGGTCGCGCTTGCTGATCACCTCGCCGGGACGCTGCAGGAGCGCCTGCAGGACGCTGAACTCGGTGCTCGTCAGTTCCACCCGCTCGCCCGCGCGCAGCAGGCCCCGGCTGCCCGGATGCAATTCCAGGTCCTCCACAGACAGAACGCCGGATGTTACGGCGCCCCCTGCCCTCCGCAATACGGCGCGGATGCGCGCCACCAGTTCACGCGGATTGCAGGGCTTGGGCAGGTAGTCGTCGGCGCCCAGTTCCAGCCCGAGGATGCGGTCCAGGTCGTCGCCGCGGGCCGTGAGCATGATCACCGGCAGCGAGGAGTCCGCGCGCAGGGCCTTGAGCACCTCGATGCCGCTGCGCCCGGGCATCATGATGTCCAGCACCATGGCGTCCAGCCCGGGCGCGCGCGCCTCGGCCAGCGCCTGGTCCCCGTCGTGCGCCAGGCGCACCTCGAAGCCCTCCGGCTCAAGGTATTCGCGCAGCAGTTCGCACAACTCGGTGTCGTCGTCAGCGATGAGGATGGTGTCGGCCATGTCGAATTGCCTTTTCGCCCGAGCGTAGTGTAGCCAATCGGGCTGCCCAGCGCGGCTCTTTACCATTCTTTACCCGGGCCTGACCTACACCTACACCCGGGTGTTGTCTCATATTGCACATGATCAGGAAACAGAGCGGCCGCGGCCGCCACACTTGCCAAAGGAGAATTCGATGAAGACGTTAATCACGACCACGCTGGCGGCGGCGCTGTTCATTGCCGGAACCGCGGCAGCCCATGACCACGACAGGAACCGTGACCGCGACCGGCAGCGTGCCGCGCCCGCTCCGGAGCTTGCCGCGATCCAGCACCTGGGCAAGGCGGTCCGGCGCCTCGGCCTGAGCGAGGAGCAGAAGGAGGCCGTCCGCGCCGAATTCAAGGGCCTGAAGGAGCAGGTCAAGCCGATCATGGAGGCCAGGCGCGCAGCGCACAGGGAACTGCGCGAACTGGTGACCACGACGCCCTACGACGCCGACGCGGTGGCCGACCTGGCGGCATCCCAGGGTAAATCGGCGACCGAGCTCACCATGATCACCAGCGGAACGGTAGCCGCGGTTCTCGCCCACCTGACCGACGAGCAGCGCGCTGAGCTGGAAGCCATGGGAGAACGCCGGCGCGAGCACCGCGAAAGGATGATGGAGCGTCACAAGGAGCGGCGTCCGCCGCCCCCTGCTGAAGGCTGAGCCCTCAGGGGGAATCCAGTTCCGACTGATGAAAAAGGCGCACCCCGGTGCGCCTTTTTTCCTGGTCCGGTCAATGCGGTTCAGTCGCTTTCGAGATCCGCCACGACGTCGTCCAGGCTGACGTGGCGCACGTCCTTGCCAAGCACCAGGTAGATGACGTACTCGGCGATGTTCTGGCAGCGGTCGCCCATGCGCTCCATGGCGCGCGCCGCCCAGAGGACCCGCAACACGACGGGAATCATGTTGGCGTCCTCGGCCATGTGGGTCATCAACTGCCGCGTAATGACCCTGTACTTGCCGTCGACCTTGCGATCGGCCCTGGCAACTTCCAGGGCCGTGTCCAGGTCCGTGCGGGCCAGTGCATCCAGCACCTTGCGCAACATGGCCCTGACCAGGTCGCCCATGTGCTCCAGTTCCTGCCTGACCTCTTCGTCCAGGGCGCCGACCAGTTCGTCGCGCACCATTTTGCCCACGCGCTTGGCCTCGTCGCCGATCCGCTCCAGGTCATTGATGGTCTTGATGACTGTCATGGCCAGGCGCAGTTCGTCAGCCTCCGACCCATGCCGGGAGACGAACGCCATGCAATCCTCGTCGATCTCGACTTCGAGGGCATTGACCCGGACGTCATTGCGAACCACGGTCCTGGCCAGGGCCGTGTCGCTGTTGATCAGCGCCCGTATTGCGCTGCCGAGTTGACCTTCAACGATGCCACCCATCTGCAGCACCTTGCTGCGGATCTCTTCCAGCTCAGGGCTGAAAGCAGGCGTTGCATCGATACCTGATTCCCTCGCTTCCATTCGAGTCTCCACGCGTCGGCGAACGGGACCATCCAGCCTGCCATCGTACATACCGAATGTGACAGTTCGATGACGCGGGGGCGATACGCGGGTATCGCGGCAGCAGGCGTGCAATAATCACCGTGATTGCGTAAAGAGTGAGGCGCTGCTGCGGACCGTGAAAACGCGTGTCTTCATCCGTCCGGCGGTCATGGACGAGCAGGAAACAATCGTCCGGTTGCGGACCGAATCCCTGGGCGATGCGTCTCGCGTCGGCAGCCTGCAGGGTCGCTACGGTCCCGGCGGCAATTTCAATCCCGCTGAAATCATCGCCGAGCGCATTCTCGACGGCTGTGTGCTGATCGCGGTGAAGGGCGGCCGGATCGTCGGCAGCGCCGCGCTGGACCTCGATGGCGGCGCACTCACGGGACTTTACGTGGCGCCCGGCGTCCGCGAGCGCGGCATCGGTCGCCGCCTCGTGGTGGAGATCGAGCGATTGGCGGTCCGGTTCGGCGTGACCCGCCTGCACGCAGACGTGCCGGCGAGCGCAACGGGATTTTTCAGGGCCTGCCGCTACCATCCCGGCCCGGCAGGCGCGGTGGAACCCGATGCGAGCGTACAGCCCATGGAGCGGAAGTTTCCACAGCGCCAGACCCGCTACGGCGCACGCATACGCAGCTTGCTGCGCAGGATCGGCATCCCGGATGAATACGGTCGAATGCATCGGCTACCGCTGATGCCGGAGTGTGCCGAACTGGCAACCATCGGCACGGACGCGCAAGGTCGGGACCAGATGCTGCTGCCCGAGGCCGCCATGGCCTGGTACGCCCTGCGCAACGCCGCTGAAGAGGATGGAATCGTGCTGGAGGTCGCCTCCGCCTTCCGCTCCGTCGGCTACCAGGCGTCCATCATCGAACGCAAGCGCCAGGCCGGCCAGTCGCTTGGTGAAATCCTCAGGGTCTCGGCCGCGCCGGGCTTCAGCGAACACCATACCGGCCGGGCCCTCGACCTCACCACGCCCGGGTCGGTCCCGCTGGAGGAGGAATTCGAAGCCACGCTGGCTTTCGAGTGGCTGGCCGACCGGGCCCACCGGCACGGATTCCGCATGTCCTACCCGCGGCACAACCGCCACGGCATCGCCTACGAGCCCTGGCACTGGGCCTGGACGGGTGAACGGTAAACAGTGAACGGCCGGGGGTGCAGCGTTCGCACCGGGTCCGGCTACAGGTCAATGGAGACTCTGCGATACCTCGACCGGGGGCCGCTCCACCTCGGCCTGGCGTGGCGAAAGGTCGAAGGGCAGCTGGATCTGGGACAGGCCCATGCGCGAAAGCAGGCCGCGCATATCCTGCTGCAGCAGGGGGTACAACTGCCGCGCCAGGATCGCGTGGTGGCTGGTGAAATCGTTGATGTCGACCGGGTCGCCCGAAGCCTGCTGGTACACCGCCTCGATACCGACCGCGGCCTTGAACGCCGAGGTTTCCTCGTCACCCGACCCGCTCTCGCAGGTCAGGCGGGCGCTGACCTGGTAGGAGGGCAGGCTGGTCTTCTCGTCGGGCTCCAGCATGCGCGGGGCCAGGTTGAGTTCGACCCGGGCATCGTGCATGGCGTCGTCGCGGCCGACCCGGAGCAGTTCCGAGTTCAGGACCGAGACCTGTACATGCTGTAACACGAAATGTTCGAGGAGGTTCATGGCAGGGTTCTGTACGGCTTCCCGTCCAAGATGCGGCTTTTTCACTTCCGAATCAAGCGCTGGCCCGTTTCCCGGCCCGGTCGCAGCTTCACTTGAAGTACCGGTCGTCCGAGGCCCGCCAGGCATACCAGGCGGCGGCCGTGCGGTACGGCGCGAACTTCCGCGTGACCTTCAGGACTTTTTCCGGCGGCGGCAGCTTGCGCATCCGGTAGATGTTCTGCAATCCCTTCTGCACGCCGAGGTCCGTGGCCGGCATCACGTCCGGACGGCCGAGATTGAAGATCAGGTACATCTGCGCGGTCCACGGGCCGATGCCGCGCACCCGGCACAGGCTGTCGATGATCTCATCATTGTCCATGCGCCCCATGCGACGCGGGGTGGGCAAATCACCCGCCACCGATTTTTCCGCGAGGTCCAGGATGGACAGGGTCTTGGCCTGTGACAGGCCGCAACCGCGAAGCGTTTCGACAGGCAGGCCCACGGCGATCTCCGCCTTCGGCGCGGCGCCCGGGAACAACTGCTCGAAGCGGCCGTGGATGGTGCCGGCGGCCTTGCCCGACAACTGCTGGTAGGCGATGGCCCGGGCCAGGGCGCTGAACAGGTCCGGCTCCCTGCGCACCGGCATGCGGCCCTTCCCGAATACATCGATGAAGGCCGCCATGCGCTCGCACTTGCCCTGCAGGTGCTCCGCGGCCTCGGCCCAATTGAAGCGCAGGCGGCTCATGGCCGCCTGCGTGCTATCAACGGGCCGGCACGCCGGCCCGATCCACGTTCAGTCACCGGCGCAGCCGGTAACCCTCGACGACGCCCTCGTCGCCTCGGTCGTTACCGGCGGGCAAGCCGGCCGGTGATCTGAACTGCGGCTGCAGCGGCGAAACCCCGTCGAAGCCGCCCCCCGTCGATTCGGTCTTGCTGATCGGCGGACCCATGGTCCAGGACATGACCGCACTGGCGACGGCGTCGTCCTCGCCCAGCGCCAGCGGGTGGTAGTTGTTGGTCAGCCACAACGGCAGCTGGCTGCCGTAATTGGGATGGAAGAAGACACCGCTCTGGCCGCCGGGGATGACCTCCCAGGCCGTGATGCGGTCCGGCCCGGTGGTGCCGACGAAGCGGCGGTTGGGCCCGGAGCCGAACATGAAGCCGTTCAGCGTGCTAGCCCGCGGGCTGCTGTGGGAGGCGTCCACGACCTCGAAGCCGCCCTGGCGGGCGACGCCCGGCAAATCGGGGGCCAGGTTCATGACGGGCGCGGCATTCGGGGTGTCACTCGATGAAGGGATGTTGAGGAAACCGCCCAGCGGGTGATCGAGCACCAGGCGGTGCAGCTTGCCCCAGCGGTAGTCCAGCACGTTCAAAGAATTGCCGAAGGCCGGCGCAAATTCGTCAGAGGCCAGCATCTCCAGCCCCTGGACCAGGCTGCCCTGGATGGTTTCGTGGAAGCCGCCCGGGAAGAACGGCAGGCCCGAGGCGCCGATACCGCCGGTCGTCTCGAAGTTCTCCAGGTGGTGCTTGAACGCCTTCCAGGCCAGGCCTGAGCCCGGCCGGTAATCGGTCAGTTGCAACTGGTCGAACAGGGCGTCGATGGTATTGGCAAGCAGCCGGGTCCGCCAGGCGGCCCAGATGGTCGCGGCCGCGCTGTTGCGGATCTCGGTCATGTCCGGTTCGACCAACAGGAACGGATCGTCACCGGCGTCATAACCCTCGGCGATACCTGTCGGCGTGCTGAAATCCCAGGTGGACAGCACGTCCAGCGCCTGGGCCAGGGGATGCTGCGGCGGAAGCTGCAGGCCCTCGAAGGAGGGCATCAGCATGGGCAGGATCAGCTCGGCATCCAGCACCTGGGCGTTGCCCTGCAGTTCGGCCACGCGCGCCATGGAGATCGGCTGGCCGTCGGCCACCATGGACTTCACCACGCGGTCGATGCGGCCCATGCGGTAACCGTCGGCATAACCCGGGCTCAGGTAGTAGATGCCGTTGAAGTTCGGCCGGAGCTGGTTGAGCGGGTTGTTGTCCAGCGAGGTGCCTACGGGATCGTTGTTGGCGTTGTTGATGAAGCCGGACGGCGGATTGATCACGTGCGGCATCTCGCTCATCGGCAGGATCTCGTACGGCAGGATCTGGTTGGGCTGTGGATTCTGCACGGGCAGCCACTCGTTGTTCAGGGCGCCGCTGCCGTCGCGGATGAAATATGGCGGCAGGCCCTCCACGGTACCGGCGGCCAGGTCCTCGCGGATCGGCATCTCGTTGGTGGTGAAATAGGCGATGTTGCCCTCGACATCGGCGTACATCACGTTCTGGATACCGGTGTCGAAGAACTCCAGGCTGTGCTGGAATTCCTCAAGGCTGCCGGCCTGGTTCATGTAGCGGATCATGTCCAGGGTCCGGGCTGGGCCCAGCGTCGTGTTTTGTATGGTCAGCGCCTCGCCGGTGGGCAAGGAACCGATGATCGCGCCGTTATAGCGCCGCGGCACGACGTAGGAGATGTTGTAGGGCGGCTGATCGATATCCACGCGAACGATCGTGTCCGGCGCTCCGTCCCCGATGCCGTTGACGAAGTAGGACTGGTAGACGTACTGGATGGGTTCCGGCACCCCGTCGTGCACCGTGTGCGTCGGAAGTGGGAATGCACCGGTAGCCAGTGTCTGGTCGGCGAAGAAATCACCGGTGTCCAGGGGATTGACCGTCCAGCCCCAGCAGGCGAACTTGCTGCAGCCCAGCACCACGGATGCCGTGCCCGGCGCGATGACACCGCTCACGTGCCAGGGCTCTCCGTTCTCCTTCTTGTAGATCAGTTGCGCCTCGTGGAAGGTGGCCGGGGTATTCAGGGGTATGTGCGGGTCGTTGGCCAGGATCGGGTAACCGGTGTCGGTGTGCTCGCCGCCGATCACCCACACGTTGGAGCCGCTGATCTCCGTGAGGGATGGCACGTATTGACTGGTCGCCTCTACCGCTTTCATTCGTTCCTTGTATTCCCTGGCGAGTGTAACGGTGGATTCGGGTATCCGGATGTTCGAGTAGTCGAATGACTGCGGCGCGCTCTTTTGCGAACCGCCGGAAGATTCAGTGCTGGACTGGCCGATGCCGCCGATGCTGGACAGGAATCCCGGCACCGTGACCCGGTCGTCGGCAGGCGCCGTGCGGTGCGTGTCTTCGAAGAACAGCGCGACCCCGTCGAACCCGGCAATCTCGCCGACGGTCTGGTAGGCCTGCAGGGCGATCGTGCGGTCGATATCGCCCAGTGACACGGCGAACTGCGCCACCAGGCCCTTGGCGATCAGCACGGTGTCCAGCGGTGTCCAGGGCTCCGTTGTGGTGAGTTCCAGGCCAACGTATTCCGGCGGCAGCGGATTGTTGCGCAGCCAGGCGTTGACGCCATTGGCATAGGCCTGCATGACGCCCCTGGTCTCGGGTTCCAGCACCTGCCAGGTCATGACGGCCGCCCGGCCCAGCCCGAAGGTGCGGAATTCCACGTCGCTCTGCAGCACGGCGGGGCCCAG
>JABAHR010009038.1_pt1 | contig 10597 bp, 14 predicted proteins | sample 7062101 | NCBI WGS metagenome assembly JABAHR01 (sample SAMN14534553, study PRJNA622989) | marine sediment metagenome | biome: marine biome [ENVO:00000428]; feature: marine pelagic biome [ENVO:01000023]; material: deep marine sediment [ENVO:00002113] | place: India: Gulf of Kutch | collected...
CCCCTGCGGCGTCAGAAACTGACCGCGACTTCAGGCAGGTTCAGCGCGCGCACCAGGTCGCGCAATTCCTGCCGGGCGGCGAGGTTCGACATCGAGAAGCGCGCCACCCCCGCCTCGCGCAGGTCGAGCAGCGTCAACCCGTCCAGGAACAGCTCGCGGAAGATCACCCGCTCGGAAAAGCCGGGGACCAGGCGGAAGCCGATCCGCTTCGACAGCTCGTTCAGCGCGGCGCCGACCTTGCGCTTGTTGTGCGCATCCGTGACCGATATGCGGTTGCGCAGAACCACCCAGTCGAGCGGCGGCAGCCCGGCCGAGGCGCGCAGCTGGCGCGCCTCCCAGACCATTTCCGAATAGATGCTGGGGCCGGTCACCTTGCCCGATTCCGGATCCATGCGCGCCAGCAGGTCGAAATCGATCAGGCTGTCGTTCATCGGCGTGATCAGCGTGTCGGCGGCGGAATGCGACATCTGCGCATAGCGCGTATGCGCGCCGGGGCAGTCGATCACGATGAAGCGGTTGTCACGGTCGAGGGTGTTCAGGGCCTCGGCGAAGCGCGCTTCCTCCTCGCGCTGGGCGGCGGCGAGGGTGTCGGCCTGGCTGAGCTCCAGCTCGTAGACCTGGGGCAGGGGCAGCGCCAGGCCGCGGCGCGCATTGGTCGCGAGGCGGTTCTGGATGTAGCGCAGAAGGCTCTGCTGACGCAGGTCGAGGTCGATCACGCCCACCGGGTGGCCGGCGCGCAGAAGCGCCGTCGTGACATGCATCGCGGTGGTGGATTTTCCCGTGCCGCCCTTCTCGTTGCCGAGGACGATAAGATGCGCCATGCCGTCCGCCCCAGTCGAAAAGCGCCGCCCCACAGGGGCGGCGCCGGTCCGTCAACCCGCCAGGCAGGCGGTTATCAGAAGCCCAGACCTTCGTATTTCTTCTTGAACCGCGAGACGCGCCCGCCGGTGTCCATCAGCCGCTGGCTGCCGCCGGTCCAGGCCGGGTGCGAGCTGGGGTCGATGTCCAGCGTCAGCGTGTCGCCCTCGGCGCCATAGGTCGAGCGCATCTGCACGACGGTGCCGTCGGTCATCTTCACGTCGATGAGGTGGTAGTCGGGGTGCAGGTTCTTCTTCATCGTCCGGGTCCTTGTTCGGGTGACTGATCCGCCTGCGGCCGCGCCGTTGCACGCCGGTAGTCGGTCGCCATCCGGTGAATGGGATGGCGCGGCCATAACAAACCCGCGCCCGTCCCGCAAGCGGTTACTGCCGCCGGTCGTCAGGGTCCTGCGCCCCGTCCGGGTCATCCTCGTCGTCATACGTGTCGTCGTAATCGTCGTCATCATACTGGTCGCCCGCGGCCATGCGCAGGCGATGGGCGCGCGCCTCGGCCACCGGGTCGTAGACGGTGTTGCGCGAGCGCTCTTCGGTGCGCACCTGCCGCAGCGACTTCAGCTTGTCGCGCTCGGCCTCATAGTCGAGTTCGGGCACCCGCTCGGCCTGGCGCGCCCGCGCCAGCCGCGCCCGGATCACGTCATAGCCCAGTGCCATCGCTGCGAACGAGGCGCAGGGCGACACGAACAGCACGATCGCGAAACCGATGGTCCAAAGGTTCGGGGCCAGCGGATCGACGCCGCTCATGAACATCTCGGTCGGCATGGTCAGCGTCAGCGCGACATCGGGCAGCGCCGAGGCCAGCAGGTAGATGATCACCTGCTGCGGAAAGAACCGGCCGATTCCGAAGATCAGGTCGTTGCCGGGCGAATACTGCACCGCGTTCGCCGCCGTCGCCGCCATCGGGATGCCGAAGATCCCCAGCCCGAACGCCACCGCCAGGTGGAAGCACAGCGCCGACAGCGCGGTCTGCAGCTGGATCGTGGACGGCTCGAGGCCGGCCATCAACTCGGCATAGGCCTCGAGTTCCTGGGTGTCGTCGCTGCCCAACACCGAGACGGTCTCGACAATGATGTTGGGCGTGTCCTGCAGCACGGCAGGGAACAGCACGTAGCCCGCCGCCATGTAGAGCCCCGCGGTCAGCGCGAAGACCAGCAGAAGCTGCGGCAGCAGATGCGCGAACATCACGCGGGTGGTGACCTCGAGCAACTTCTCGGCCGTGGGTGCCGTCGTCGCGCCGATCGCCATCAGCGCGCCGCGCATTCCGGTGATGTAGACGAATGTCAGCCCGACGGTGAGCATGATGAAGGACACCATGCCGAGCACCCAAGGGTTGTCCGTGGACAGCCACAGGCCGACGAAGATCAGAAGATAGACCGCCAGCACCGGCAGATAGCGCAGAAATACGATCGGAGTCAGCGCCAGCGCTCGCAGGATGAAGCCGAAGAAGGACATATTCCGTTTCCTGCTTGTGTTCCAACGCGGAGAGTACCCACGAACATGGCGAAATGAAGATCGAAAGGTGTAGATTTAGATAATCGGCCCCTGGTGCGGCGCGGCTGCACCTGTGTGCCGGGCCAGGCCGTCAGCCGACCTGGCGCCGGTATGCGGCCAGATCGGCCGCGGTGTCGATGTCCGACAGCGTCGCGGCGCGGGCGATCCGCAGGCCGCGCAGCCTTTCGAGGGTATCGGCCCGCGCATGGCAGGTCGACCAGCGCACCCCATCCAGCGCGTCGGGGGTGAGCCGCGCGCCGTGGCGCAGGCCCAGGCACCAGTAGCCGCCGTCGCGCGCCGGGCCGATCACCCCGTCGGCGCCGCGCAGCGCCGCGATGGCGCGGGCGACCTGCGCCGGCGTCGCGTCGGGAATATCGGCGCCAAGGATCAGCGTGGGGCCGGGCGGCGCGCGGCGCAGCAGCCGCGTCATGCGCGCGCCCAGATCGCCGCCGCCCTGCGGCACGCGGGCGAGTCCGCCGGACCAGGCGCGCGAGCCCTGCGCAGTGTCGGGGGTGACCGCCAGCACGGTGCGCCAGCGGGGATCGCGGGCCAGATCGCGGATGATCCGGGCGCTCTGATGCCGGAACCACCAGGCCGCCGCGACCGGGCCGATGTCGCGGCCCAGCCGGGTCTTGACCCGGCCCGGGCGCGGCTCCTTGACCATGATGTAGAGCGTGCCGCGCATCGGCCGCGCCCCCCTGCGCCTACTGCGCGTAGTCCGAGCCCTCGGCATCCAGCAGCGCCCGCCATTCGGCCAGATGCGCGTCGACCAGGTGGGTCTGCTCGTTCATCTCCTGCGCCGTCTTCGCGGCGATGTTGTCGCTGAGCACGCGCAACGGGCGGCCGGTGGAGAGCGCGGTGATGTAGGTCTCGGCGGCGCGCTCGAAATAATAGAGCGTGTTGAAGGCGTCCGCGACGCTGGCGCCCACGACCATGAGGCCGTGATTGCCCATCACCATCACCTTCTTCTGCGGGTCGGAGAACAGCGCGCAGACCCTCTCGCCCTCTTCCTCGAAGGCCAGGCCGCCATATTCCTCGTCGATGATCACGCGGTCGTAGAACATCGCGGTGTTCTGGTCGACGGGCGGCAGCGAGCTGTCGGCGAGCGCGGCCAGCGCGGTGGAGTATTTGGGATGCAGGTGCATCGCGCAGCGTGCCCAGGGCACGTTGCGGTGCAGCGCCCCGTGCAGCCCCCAGGCGGTGGGGTCGGGGGCGCCGGGGCGGTCCAGCGTCGTCGGGTCGTTCGCATCGACCTCGATCAGGTTGCTGGCGGTGATGCGGGCGAAATGCACCGCGTTGGGGTTCATCAGGAAGCGGCTGCCGTCTTCGCTGACGGCAAGCGAGAAATGGTTGGCGACGCCCTCGTGCCAGTTCATCTTCACGGCGATCCGGAAAGCGGCGGCAAGGTCGGCGCGGGCCTGTGCGTGGTTCATCGGCAGGGGTCCTTCTGGTTTGCCTGCGACTTAGCCACGGATCAGCGGCGGCGTAAAGCGATCGGCCCCGGGGGGATGCCGCCTCGGGGGGCATCGAGCCCCCGCTCGGCGGCTGGGGCGCCAGGCGGTGGGGGGCGCCGTTGCCGCGGCGTCGGGAATTTGCCGGGTGGCGCATGGGGGCAGGGGCGCCACTCAAGGCGCCATGTCGATGGTGGGAGGCGATTCGCCCCCCGCCTCACGCCCTCAGTGGATGACCCGGGGCCGAATCGCGGAGGCGGTCGGTGTCAGGCGAAAAAGTCGCTGAGGATGCGGGTGTAGACCGATTTCAGGCGGCCGATCTGGTCGACGCGGACGCGCTCGTCGACGGCGTGCATGCGGTGGCCGACGAGGCCGAATTCGACCACCGGGCAATGGGTGCGGACGAAACGCGCATCGGAGGTGCCGCCGGAGGTCGAGAGCTTCGGGGTGATGCCGGTCTCGGCCTTGACCGCGGCGGCGACGAGGTCCGAGAGCGGGCCGGGCGGGGTGAGAAAGGCGTCGCCGGTGTGGCGCGGCTTCAGCTCGAAGTCGATGCCGGTTTCCGTGGCGACCGCGTCGGCCTCGGCGCGCAGCCGGTCCATCAGCCCGTCGCCGCTGTGCAGGTCGTTGAAGCGGATGTTGAGCGTGGCCCGCGCGGTGGCGGGGATCACGTTGTCGGCGGTGTTGCCGGTGTCGACGGTGGTGATCTGCAGCGTGGTCGGGTCGAAATGCTCGGTGCCGTCGTCGAGCGGTGTGGCAGTGAGCCGCGCGAGCAGGGCAGTCAGTCCGTGCAGCGGATTGCGGGCCTTGTGCGGATAGGCGGCATGGCCCTGCTGGCCGGTCGCGGTGACGTAGACGGTCAGCGCGCCGCGGCGGCCGATCTTGATCATATCGCCGAAGGTCTCGGGGCAGGTGGGCTCGCCCACCAGGCAGACATCCATTCGTTCGCCGGTCTCGGCCATCCAGTCGAGGATCGCGGCGGTACCGTCGGTCGAGGCGCCCTCTTCGTCGCCGGTGATCGCGAGGATCACGGCGCCGTCCTCGGGCGGGGTGGCGGAGACAAAATCGATGGCGGCGGCGGCGAAGGCGGCAACGCCCGATTTCATGTCCGTGGAGCCGCGGCCGTAGAGCCAGCCGTCTCGGATCTCGGCGCCGAACGGGTCGTGGGTCCAGTCCTCGCGGCGGCCGATCGGCACCACGTCGGTGTGGCCGTTGAAGCCGAAGCGGCGGCCCTGCCGGCCCTCGCCCCAGCGGGCGTAGAGGTTCGGCACGCCGTTGCGGTCGACGCGTGTCGTCTTGAAGCCCGCGCCCGAGAGCATGGCGTCGAGCAGGCGCAGCGCGCCGCCTTCCTCGGGGGTGACCGAGGGGCAGCGGACGAGGCGGGCGGTGAGGTCTACGGGGTCGGTCATGGGCTCTTCCGGGGCGGTCTGGCAGGCAGAGGGGGCTGCACCGGTCCTCCTAGCAGCGAGGCAGGCGCGGGGAAAGGGCGGGCTCAGATCACGTCCCAGAACCAGATGATCGCCGCCAGCCCGGCGGTGAGCGCGCCCAGCGTGATCAGGTTGAGCCAACGCGAAGTCTCGGCGGCCTCGAGTTCGGACCACCGCCGCGGCCGCACGCCCTTCACGATGAAGGCCAGCTGCGCGGCGAGCGTTATGCAGATCAGGTTCGTCACGACGATGAAGGCGGCCCGCGCGGCCTCGTGCCCGGCGCCGCCCGCCAGCAGCAGGCCGGTGGCCGCGACCGGCGGCAGCAGTGCGGCCGAGACCATCACGCCAAGCAGCGGGCTGGAGCGCCCGCCCGCCGCCGCCAGCCCGGCCGCCCCACCGGAAGCCAGCGCCAGGGCGAGGGTGACCATCGTCACCGGGCGGGTGTAGTTGAGCAGCTCGGATTCGAGGTTCAGCTCCATGAACAGCGCCGACAGCCCGCCGACCGCGGCACTGACGGCGATGCCTGCGGCCAGCGTCAGGGCCGCCCAGAACATCATCCGGTGCAGCCCGAGCGCCACCCCGAGCGCCAGCGCCATGATCGGGCCCAAAAGCGGCGCGATCACCATCGCGCCGATCACCGCAGCCACCTGGTCGGTGTTCAGCCCGATCACCGCCACCACGGTCGAGAGCGCCGTCATCGCCAGGTAGTCGGGCGTCAGGGCGCTGTCCTGGCGGATGTTCGAGACGATCTCTTCGCGCGAGGCGGTCACGGATTGCTGCTGCAGTTCGTCGCGCTCTTCCTCGGTCAGGATCTCGGGGGCCACCGCCTCGACCGGCAGCAGCAGCTGGCGCCAGTCCTCGGCGCCCTCCAGCGCGTCGCTGATGCGGTCCATGATGTCCTGCGCCTCGTGCGGCTTGGCCAGGACGAAGACCTGCTGGCGGTCGTCCTCGCCCTCGTCGGCCAGAGGCATGCGCCACCAGTTGGGCGTATCGAGCGGCTCGAGCACGCCGACCAGGTCGTCGACCAGACTGTTGGGCAGGATGATCTGGATCAGGCGGGTCTTCATCGGCATCGGGCCTTTCGGCGGTTGGACGCGGCGCAGCGTCCGGCCGCGGGGCGGGTGCGCCGCCCCTTGCGCCAGCCCCGGACGCGGAGCGAGAATAGGAGCGTCGACAACGGAAAGGCAACGCATGACCCGCGAACCTGTTCATTTGCGCCACGCCGACTGGGCCGGAGATGTCGATTTCTGGCGCGGCCGGTTCGAGGGGAAGGACCTCGGCACCGGGGTGACGGTGCTTTTCTATGCCACGACCGAGCAGGGCGCCGGGCCGCGGCTGCATCTGCACCCCTATGACGAGGTGTTCATCGTGCGCGAGGGCCGCGCGCGCTTCACCATCGGGGATCGAAAGATCGAGGCGGTGGCGGGCGACGTCCTGATGGCCCCGGCCGAAGTGCCGCACAAGTTCGAGAACATCGGCGACGGGCGGCTTGAGACGACCGACATTCATCTCAGCGACCGCTGGATCCAGACCGATCTCGAGGATCCCGAGGCGGGGTAGGGCGGAATGGCCGGGCCGGGCGTCGGGCCTTCGGGCTGCGGGGCAGGCGCGTTTGAGGTATCATCCGGGTCGCGGGTCGGATTTCACCCGCAGGCGGCCCGAAGGCAGCGGCATGACCGAGGATCTGGAAACCCATTACGGCGGCGCCGGCCTGGCCGAGCGGATCGCGGACGATCTGAAACAGGCGGGCAAGGATCCCGGCGCCCTGACCACCGCGGACCTGGCGCCCTATGACGAGTTTCATTTCCGGGGACGCGCGGCGACGCTTGAGCTGGCGCGGCAGATGGCGCTTTCGCCAGAGTCTTCCGTGCTGGATATCGGCAGCGGCCTGGGCGGCCCCGCCCGGACCGTCGCCGAGGCATTCGGCTGCCACGTCACCGGCATCGACCTGACCCGGGCCTTCTGCGAGGTGGCCACGACGTTGTCCGAGTGGCTCGGGCTGGCGGCCCGGACGCGGTTCGTGCAGGCCGACGCGACCCGCCTGCCGTTCGAGGACGACCATTTCGACGCCGCGATGACGATCCACGTCGCCATGAACATCCCCGACAAGCTGGCCCTGTACCAGGAGGCGCGGCGGGTGCTGAAGCCGGGCGGCGTCCTTGCCGTCTACGACATCCTGCAGGGGGAGGGCGGCGAGGTCTCCTATCCGGTTCCTTGGGCCGACGGCCCCGGCCTCAGCCACCTCGCGACGCCGGCAGAGATGCGGGCGCTCTTGCCGGCGGCCGGGTTCACGATCCTCGACGAGCATGATTCCAGCGACGAGAGCCTCGCCGCGTTCGCCGCCGCCCTCGGGCCTGACGGCGCGCAGCAGGCCGCGGCCAGATCGCCGACGCGGATCCTGTTCGGGGCGCGCTTCACCGAAATGGCGCGCAACCAGCTTCGCGGCCTCGAGGAGCGCCGGCTGCGGACCGTCAGCTACATATGCCGGGCCTGAGGGGTGGTGCGGGCATGATCCGCCGCCGCCTGTCATGCGTACTATCCAAAACGGGAGAAGAACTCATGCGCATGATGGCACTTGCCGCGGGTCTCTGGATCATCGCCGCGATCGCGAACGCGGCGCCGCTGACGGGGAGTTTCGCCTCTATCGACGGCGGCGAGTACCGGCTCGAGGATTGGCGCGGGCGCCCGGTGCTGGTCGTGAATACCGCCTCGCGCTGCGCCTTCACGAACCAGTATGACGATCTGCAGGCGCTCTATGACCGCTATCGGGACCGCGGCCTGGTTGTGCTGGCGGTGCCGTCAAACGATTTCCGGCAGGAACTCGAGAGCGAAGCGGCAGTCAAGGAGTTCTGCGAGGTGAACTTCGCGCTGGACCTGCCGATGACCGAGATCTCGAACGTCACCGGCGACGAGGCCCATCCGTTCTATGCCCAGGTGCGGGACGTCGCGGGCTTTGCGCCGCGCTGGAACTTCAACAAGATCCTCGTCGGTCCCGACGGCGAGGTTGCGGGGACCTGGGGCTCGATGGTCAGGCCCTTGTCCGGGGCGATCGTGGACCGGGTCGAGGCTCTGCTGGGCGGCTCTTGACCGGCCCTCGGGCCGCGCGGGTCAGCGGGTGCCGGCCTCGGGCAGGCCCGCATCGACCCAGCGCGTGATCAGGTCGATCTGCTCGGGCGGCAGCGGGTAGCTCAGGAACGGCATCCGCGGCGTGCTCTCGCCGCGAAGGCGGCGGATGAGTTCGCTCTCATCGGCATTTCCGGGCAGCAGCACGGCGCCCTTGACGCCGCCCTTGCGGGCGGCCTCGTAGCTGTCCAGGCGCAGGCCGGATGAGGCGCCCAGTTCCGAGTGGCACATGGTGCAACGCTCGGCGAATATCGCGCTGACATCGCCCCAGTCCGGTGGCGGGACGTCGCCGGCGAACCCGGCGCCGGCCGAGACCAGCAGCGCCGAAGCGATGAAACCTGTAAGACCGCGTGTCATGCCCTGCGCCCGATCGCCGATGTTTCCACGGGTGTGTCACCGCGAACGGCGCCGCACATCCGGGCGCCGACGGTAGCATGGTTCCGCCGCCCTGCCCATGCGGCTCCGCTGTGCATTTTGCGACGATACACCAGCAATAAGTTCATGAAATGGCGTGGCGCTATGGTATGCTCTGGCGACACAGTCTCGGGCATTGGCGTCCGGGGCCTTTGCGTTGGGAGTAAGATAATGCGCATAACCGCGGCCTCAATTCTGGTAGCAACCGTGTTTCCGATGGCTCTTTCGGCAACGGAAGTCGACCTCGATCAAATGCGCGAGGCGGTGATGAAATATAAGGATGTCAACGTCGCCATCGAGGAAGGCTACATCACGCCCGACAACCATTGCGTTTCGGCTGCGGGCGAAGGGCTGCCGCCCGAGCTGGGCGCCATGGGCATCCATTACATTCACCCCGCGATGCTGCAGATTACCGGCACCGATCCGCGGGTCGATGGCAACTCTACCCACACCGACTGGTCGAAGCCTTCGGTCCTGATCTACGAACCGCAGGCGGATGGCTCGATGGAGCTCGTCGCGGTCGAGAACCTGGTGTTCGAGGCGGCGTGGAAAGCCTCGGGCAACACCGAGGAACTGGTGCTCAACGGGCGCGCCTGGGATCACATGGCCGATGATCCGGCAACCCCCGGCGACGAGGCGCACGGCTTCATGCCGCATTTCGACCAGCATGTCTGGCTGTTCCGCGACAACCCGATGGGGACGCTTATGCCGTTCAACCCCAACGTCACCTGCGACCATCACTCGGAATAGATCTGCCGCAGATCCAAACCGATCGCCCGCCGCTCATGGACGAGCGGCGGGCGATCGTGCCTAAGGGCTGGGCGACACTGGAAGACGCCCAAGACATGTGTTTGCGGATCGACGGCGTCCGCGCGTCGACCGACTGCACGAGATCCGGCCGCCGGTCCTGATCGCGGCCAGCGAATTCCAAGAGATCATGCCGGCCTCGCGCCAGGACCACGCATCAGCGCTTCGAGCGATGGCAGCTGCTCGACTTCCCGGCTGCGCCCACCTGGGCATCCGGAAGACACCGCCCGCAATCTGGAGACGGTTTCGGAGTTCCCGACGCGTCACGATTGATGCGGCGAGGGCAGGCCAGGCTTGATCGGGGTCAATCCGGCCGGGCGCAGAGGTCATCTATGATCATTGCACGCAGTTCCACTCGTGNNTGATTGGCACTCTGTCGGCGCCGCCGGTTCTGTCGCAGGAGGTGGAGCGCTACGAGGGCGACATTCCCGCCGAGGGCAACCGTGCGATCTGGATCGTGGATCGCGAAACCGGTCTCGTGCGTTTCTGTATCGGTTATGGCGACGACGGGGTCAGCGCCGCCTGCTCGCCCTGGACCGCCGAAGGCTCCGAGGCGCCCCGGTCCCGCCCCGGCGCCGCCCAGGCGGCGACGACCGGCCAGCGCTTCAGTGGCGAGGTGCCGGCTGAAGGCAATCGGGCGATCTGGGTCCTCGACCATGCGACCGGGTTCGTACGCTTTTGCATCGGCGCGGATGGCCGCGGCGTGACCGTGGATTGTTCCCGTTGGGTGGATCACGATTGATCTTTCCGCGAAGCGTCAGGTTCTTCCTCTGCGGGATATGAGAACGACGCGGAGCCTGTCCCGGGGCGACCGATGGCTCAGGGTGCGCCGGGCCCCGCGTGGTCGTCGCCGGGCCCGGTGCTGTTCAGGTGCGGATCACTTGGGCAGTTCGCCCTCGATCCCCTCGACATAGAAATTCATGCCCAGCAGCGTGCCGTCGTCCGCCGTCTCGCCCTCGGCGAGCCAGGGCGAACCGTCCTGCTTGTTGATCGGGCCGGTGAAGGGGTG
>JABAHR010024470.1_pt3 | contig 10590 bp, 13 predicted proteins | sample 7062101 | NCBI WGS metagenome assembly JABAHR01 (sample SAMN14534553, study PRJNA622989) | marine sediment metagenome | biome: marine biome [ENVO:00000428]; feature: marine pelagic biome [ENVO:01000023]; material: deep marine sediment [ENVO:00002113] | place: India: Gulf of Kutch | collected...
AGCTCGGGCCGCAAACTGCTGGCAATGGCCCGCTCCGCCTCCGCGACGGCCTCGCAAGCCGGTTCCCCGCCGCAATCCGCGTCCGTTGCCGGCAGGTCGACCAGCGCCCAGTTGTATTGCTGCACCAGCGCCACGCGGCGAATGCCATCCCCTCCCACGCCGAGGTCGAGGGCGACGCAATAGGTGTTGCAGGCAAAGGGACGCGTGCGCAGATAGGCGCGCACCTGTTCTTCCAGTTCCGGATCGTAAGGCTCGACATGGAAGGCGAGCTCGCGCGTACGTGCGCGGCGATCCCACACGGAGGGACGGTACACCTGCTCCCGCGCTGCCGCGGCCAGCTGTGCCACTTCGCCCTCGCCTGCCGCCAGCTCGTCCAGCACTTCGCGCCCGCTGTCGCCGAATTCCCAGCGCAGGGCGGCATAGTCGAAGTCCTCGGCGCTGACCTTGCCCGCTTCCAGCCGCGCCACCTGGTTGCGCGCGGAAATCCCGCCGAAATCGAGGATCGGCAGGGCCAGGAACAGCGCCACCACGCAGGTCGCGGCGGCAAGGTGGAGGTTGGCGCGGCGCAGGTATTGGGACCATCCGGCCAGGCGCCCGCGCCCCAGCCCGACCCAGTAGGCAAGGCCATAGGCGCAGGCGATGACGATGGTCAGCAGCGCCCATATGCGTTCCGGCGCGAGGCCATACTGGTCGATGCGAATCCCCATGGAGATCGCCGCGAACAGTGCAAGCGGCAGGATGCCGGCGGCAAGCACCAGCGCGGCGCCCTGCAGCACCCTGTTCCTGCTGCGCTGTTCGTCGCTGTCGCGAACGATGGCATTGGCGAGGATGAAGCATCCAAGGGCGCAGGAGAGCAGGATCGGCGTTGCCGAATCGGTCGCATCCCACAGTGCGGTGCCGCCCGAAGCGAGCAGCGCGACGACGAATACCAGCAGCGCCGCGGCGAGCGGCACGGCGAGCAGCGAGAGCACCATCAGCACCACCGATTGCAGCGCGCCGATGACCTTGAGATTGTTGCGCAGCACGCCCAGCGCCGCGCCGAAAGCGCCGCCGGTCCACATGAAGCCGAACCATTCCTCATCGAGCAAGGTCTCGATGATGTCGATCCCGACCAGCTCGAGCAGGGCGTTGAGCAGGACCAGCATGATCCAGCTAAGCAGGGTGAAGGCGATCGCCCCGCCGGCGCTGACGGCATCGGTCCAGACGTGGAAATGGGTGGCGCCGTAATCGGTGGCAAAGCGGGCGCGTTGGAAGCCTGCCTGGAACAGCGGCAGCGCCAGGATCATGGCGAAGATACCGGCGGCAAAGCCGAATTCCTCGCCCGCCAGCGCCTCGTCCATGGCCACGGTGTTGAAGGCAAGGCCGGCCATCACCAGACCGGCGAGAAGGGCAAAGACGCCCGGCTCCAGCAGCCGCCGGGGGCCGATGGTGAAGCCGATGCCGAGCGATCCGAAGAAGAGGAAGGAGACCAGCGCCATGCGCCAGGCCACGTCCTCCTCGCCGATCAGGTGGATCAGCAGCCCGGCAAGTGCGCCCAGCCCGCCAAGAATCCACGGGCGCAGGAACCAGTCGTCGATCGGCGCCTCGGCACCGCTGTGCTGCGCGGTCATGGACTCTCCCGTGGCTGGATTACTCGGCGTCGGCTCCTTCGGCCTCGGCCTGCATCTGCGCCTGCATCATGATCATGTTGATATCGGAAATCCGCTGCTCAAGCTCTTCCGGCGTCATGAAATCATGCAGCGTCACATCGAAGACCAGGTCGGCATCCGCGGGAATCGGCGATCCGGGAGGCGGGGTGGAGCCATAGGCCTTCTCCGCGGGGATCTCGATCACATAGCTGCCGCCGCGCTGCATCTGCATGATGCCTTCGCGGAAACCGGGAACCACGCCGGCAAGGTCCATGTAGGTGCCTTCTGGAATCAGATGGGCGATCGCTGCAGGCGGCGGCGGGGTCGGTTGCGACTGGTCGAACACCGTCCCGTCTTCCAGGCGGCCGACATAATCGATGAACACGGCATCGCTTTCCTGCGGGCTGGCGCCCTCACCCGCGGTGATCGTCTCCACCGAGACGCTGGGCGGATGAGCAGTGATCCAGGCCAGCGCGCCGGCCAGCAGCACGGCGACGATGATGCCCAGCCACAATGTGGTGAGCGAACCCTTGGCAATGGGCTGGAGCGGTACGCGGGTGACTTCGGCCATGGATATGTCCTGCAACAAAAAGGGCGCGGAGAAATCTCTCCACGCCCCTTTGGCTTAGCTATCGAAAAGGTTCAAGCTTAGCGAGTGCCGTCCCGCTCCATCCGCTTGCGCTCCAGCTTGCGGGCGCGGCGCACGGCGGCGGCCTTTTCCCGGGCGCGCTTCTCGCTCGGCTTCTCATAATGGCGGCGCAGCTTCATTTCGCGATACACGCCCTCACGCTGCAGCTTCTTCTTGAGCGCGCGCAGGGCCTGCTCGACATTGTTATCGCGAACGATGATCTGCATAAAACCAAGCCACCTTTTCTAATCTTCAAATGGGTGAGAGCCCGCGAGATCGGCGCGGGATGCACCTGTAAACAAACAACGAAAAATGCGCCGAATCCGCGATGGATCGGCAATATGGGGGCGCCACTAGGCGAAATCGGGGCCAATGGCAAGGCTGCAAGAGGCTTTCGCGCGCGCGACTAGCCGTCTAAAGGGCTGCCCATGTCTGCCATGCCACAACTCTATGCCTCGCTCTCCGTCGCCCTTGGCGGCGGGATCGGCGCCCTGCTGCGCTACCAGACGGGGCGCTTCATGACCCACTGGCTGGGGCCAGCAGTGGTCACCACCTTCCCCTTCGCCACGCTGGCGGTGAATGCCATCGGCAGCATCGCCATGGGCCTGCTGGCGGGATATCTCGCCCGCCACGGCACCGGCGGCGAACAGGCGCGCCTGCTGCTGGGCGTAGGCCTGCTGGGCGGCTTCACCACATTTTCCGCCTTCAGCCTGGAGATGGTGCTGATGATCGAGCGCGGGCAGTTCCTGTTCGCCCTGCTCTATGTCCTGCTGTCGATCGGCCTGGGCATCACCGGCCTGTTCATCGGCCTCAACGTCATGCGGATGATTGGGTGAGCCAGCAGGTCCGGCAGTTCACCGTCGGCGCGGATGACGAGGGGATCCGGCTCGACCGCTGGTTCAAGCGTCATCTGCCGCAGATCGGCTTTGCCACCGTGTCCAAATGGGCACGCACCGGGCAGATTCGCGTCGATGGCAAGCGAGTGAAGCCGGAAGACCGGCTGGTCGCCGGGCAGGTGCTGCGCGTGCCGCCGGGCGGGGAGAACACCGGCAAGACCCCGCGCAAGCGTCGCGAAGTCACGGCGGAGGAGGAACAGCAGGCCGAGGCGATGCTGATCCGCCGCACCAACAGTGCGCTGGCGCTCAACAAGCCGCCCGGTCTCGCCACCCAGGGCGGCACCGGCACCACACGCCATGTCGATGGCCTGCTCGATGCCTTTGCCGGCGAGGACGAACCACGCCCGCGCCTGGTCCACCGGCTCGACAAGGATACTTCCGGCGTGTTGCTGGTCGCCCGCACGCCGGGCAGCGCGGCCTTCTTCTCCAAGCGCTTTTCCGGCCGCAGCGCCAAGAAGATCTACTGGGCGCTGGTCGTCGGCGTGCCTGATATCGCCGAGGGCACGATCGATGCGCCGCTGGCCAAGCAGCCGGGCACGGGCGGCGAGAAGATGCATGTCGATGTCGAGGGCGGACAGCCGGCCAAGACGCTTTACCGCGTGGTCGAGAGGGCCGGCAACCGGGCGGCCTGGGTCGAATTGCAGCCGCTGACGGGCCGCACCCACCAGTTGCGCGTGCACCTGGCGGCAATCGGCCACCCGATCGTCGGCGATGGCAAATATGGCGGTCCGGGCGCCTTCCTCACCGGCGCCATCAGTCGCAAGATGCATCTCCACGCGCGGCGCCTGATCATCGATGCGCCGGAAGGCGGCAAGCTCGATGTCACCGCCGAATTGCCGAAACATTTCGCCACCAGCATGGAATCGCTCGGTTTCGATGAGGGCATGAGCGATGCCGTGCCCGAGGAAGGCCCGGCCGAGCGCACGCGCGAAGAGAAGAAGCAGGCCGCGCGCCAGCACGCCAAGCAGTTCCGCAAGGCCCGGCGCGGGGAGCGCACGCGGCGCGGCCCGGGCAATCCGCGCGGGCGCAAGGGCAGTGGACCAAGGCAGGGCGGACGCAAGCCGGGCGGCGGCAAATCGGGCGGATCGGGCAGAGGCCGCAAATGAGCATTCGCCTGGCGGTTTTCGATTGCGACGGCACTCTGTCCGACGGGCAGGCGGCGGTCTGCCGCTCGATGGACAGGGCCTTTGCCGAGGCCGGCCTCGCCGCGCCAGCTTCTGGCCTCGTGCGCCGCATCGTCGGCCTCAGCCTGCCGCAGGCCGTGCGCCAGCTGGCTCCCGATGCAGGCGAGGAGGTGCAGGCGGGAATCGTCGAGGCCTACAAGCGCGCCTTCTTCGAGATGCGCCAGGACGGGTCCTTACGCGAACCGCTGTTTCCGGGCATGGCCGATCTGCTGCACAGGCTCCATGCGGGCGGCTGGACGCTGGGCGTGGCGACGGGAAAATCCGATCGCGGGCTCAAGAGCACGCTGATGGCCAATGGCCTGTATGACCTCTTCTCTACATTGCAGACCGCCGACCGCCACCCGTCCAAGCCGCACCCCTCGATGCTGGAGACAGCGATGGCTGAAGCCATGGCCGTGCCGGAGAACACGGTGATGATCGGTGATACCATGTTTGACATGCAGTGCGCCGCGGCCGCCGGCACCAATGCCATCGGCGTCGCCTGGGGTTATCACGAGCCGGAAGAACTGTTGCAGGCGGGCGCTCGGGCAATCGCCAATACCGCCGACGAACTGGAGGAGATGCTCAATGGCTGACGGCAGGGATCCGCGCGCCGAAGCCGATGCGCTGGCCGCACGGCGCTTCATGATCATCAACCTCATGCGCATCGCCGGCATCGCCATGGTGCTGGCCGGAATCGCCGTGCTCAACGACGCGCTGCCGCTGCCGCACTGGGCCGGCTACGTGCTCGTCGGGCTCGGCCTGATCGAGGCCTTCCTCACCCCGCAGGTGCTGATCCGCAGCTGGAGCACCAACGAGCCCGGCACAAGGCGCGGCGGGCGGCGATGAAGCGCTTCTACAAGGAGGTTACGCTCGGCGGGGAAGACGGCGCCTGGCAAGTCCGGCTCGACGGGCGCGGGGTGAAGACGCAAGGCGGCGCGCAGCAGCTGGTACCGACACGCCAGCTGGCCGAATTGCTGGCCGGGGAATGGCAGGCGCAAGGCGAGAAGATCAACCTCAGGAGCTTCGTCTTTCGCGACCTTGCCGATTTCGCCATCGACAGGCTGCCGAGGGAACGCGACGCCAGCGTGGCGAAGCTGCTCGAATATGCCGAGACCGACACGCTCTGCTATCGCGCCGATCCGGGCGATGCGCTGTTCGAACGGCAGACGGAATTATGGGAACCGCTGGTGCTCGCTTGCGAAGCGCGCCACGGCATCACGCTGGAACGCGCCAGCGGGATCATCCACCGCCCGCAGCCCGAGGCCAGCATCGCCGCCCTGCGCGTGCGGCTCGACGGCCTCGACGACTTCACCCTCGCCGCCCTGTTCACGCTGACATCGCTCGCCGCCTCGCTGGTGGTGGCGCTGGCGACGCTGGAGGAAGGGGCCGACATCCCCGCCCTGTTCGATGCCGCCAATGCCGAGGAGGACTGGCAGGCCGAACTATGGGGCTGGGATCACGAGGTGGAGGAGGCGCGCAAGCTCAAGCTCGGGGCGTTCCAGCAGGCGGCACAGTTCCTCGAGGCGCTGCGCTAGGTCACACCTATTGCCGCAGGTCCTCCGGATTGTCGCGGCAACCGGCGTAGATCAGGCGATTGCTGGCGGACGCACGCAGGGCCGCCGCCACCTCGTCGAGGAACAGCGCCCCGTCGGTCAGGACCGGCAGGGCCTCGGCCTCCGGCGGGACCATGAAGATGCCCCGCTCGAACTCGCCACCATGGCCGGTGGTGTAGATCAGTGCCCGTTCGGCCCCGGCACTGGTTGCTGCAAAGCCGGAGAGGGCGGAGCGATAGGCCGCCGCATCGCGGGCGATGACCATTTGCGTGGCGAAGCCGGCATCCGTCAGCGCAGCGCTCACCCGGGCAGCATCGAAGGCCGCACCGGGCAGGGACGATAGCCCCCGTTCGTCACCATAATCGGCAAACACCACCACCAGCGCGACGGCAGTCTCGCCCTCGCGTGGCAGCAGGCTGGCCCCCGGCCCCATGGCATCGGGATCGGCGACCTGCAGATTTCCGGAGTTGTAGAGCGTCTCCACGAACAGTGCATCGGCGGCATCGCTTACCTGCGGGTCGAGCGCCTGGATGAAGGCGGTAGCGAAGGGATTGCCGCCATGGGCATCGCCATCATAGGCCGATGCGCCGGCGCTGGTGGCATAGACACGCTCGACAGGAGCGGGTTCGGCAGCGGCTGGAACGGCGGCAAGCACCAGATACGGGGCCGCCGCGAGGGCGCATGAGGCGCGTGTCAGCCGACCCATTCGGCGACCTGCACCGCCACCTCATTGGCCGCCTGGTTGAGCGCCGGCCCGACCGACAATGCATCGGGGAAGACGCCTTCGACCACGCTTTCGAAACGCTGCGTGCGCAATTCGCCCGAGGGCAGGCGCAGCACCGCGTCATAGCGCACCACCACCTGCGAGCGGCGGGCGTCGTAATCCATCGCCACCAGTTCCCCGCCAAGCTGCGTGGCAGCGGCATATTCAAGGTCGCCACCGCCGATCACCAGCCGTTCGCCGCGCGCGCGGATGGTTTCCGAGAGCACGCGCTGGAACAGCCGCGCGGGCTTTTCCACCCACACCGCATCCTGCAGGTAGAGCACGGAGGAATCGCTGGCGCGCACCGGCACGCGGTTGATGTCGAGCCTTTGCGGGGCATCGGGCTCGATCACCGACAGGGCATCGGCCATGGCCCCTTCGGCGCCGGTTCCCGCTTCCGCCGCGCTGACGGCGGTGAGGGTCAGCAACTGGTCGGGCGGGTCGCCGCCGCCGAGGCTGACACAGGACGCCAGCAGCGCAGCGCTCAGCGCGGTGCAAAGGGCCTTCACGCGCATCACGGGCGCTCCTTTCGCGGTCATGGTTCATACTCCGGCAATTGCGTGCCGCCGAGCAGCGATCCGGCGCCTTCGCTCTCGATCCTCTCGGTGAGCTCGCGCAAGGTCTCGCTGGTGCGTCGCAGGTCGCGCAGAGTGGCATTGGCGGCAGGCAGCGTGTCCTGCGACAATTGTCGCGTCATCGGCTCCGCCTGCTGCAAGGTCGCATCCAGCGAATCCGCCGCCGCCCGCGCCGATTGCAGCGTGGTCCTAAGCTCGGCGGCGATGGTCACGCCGTCATTGTCGAGCAGGGCATCGGCGCTCTGCAACGTCTCCTCGAACGCGGCCAGCGTCCGGGTCGACTGCGCCAGCGTGCCCTGCAATTCCTGCAGCGAGACGCGGATTTCCGGCGCGGCGGCGGCCAGTTCGGCGCTGATCCGGTCGGTGTTCCGGAGGATGCCGCTGATCGCTTCCTGGTTGTCGTCGTCCAGCACACGGGTGAGGCGATCGGTCAGCGTCGCCAGCCGCTCCAGCAGCAGCGGCGCGCTGGAGAGGATCTCGCTGATCTCGCTCGATGCCGGCGGGATCACCGGCACGCCTTCGGGGCAGGCGGTGGTCTCGCAGGTGATCGGCGGCGCGCCGGCACGCGCGCCATCGAGGTTGAGCGTGGACACGCCGGTAAAGCTGAAGGAAATCGCCGCCGTGGTGCCGACCAGCACCGGCACGTCGTTCTGCACCCTGATGCGCACCTGCACATATTCGGGATCGCGGTCCCACAGTTCGATATCGGTCACCTGCCCCACCGGCACGCCGGCAAAGGCCACCTGCGAGCCAGTGGCGAGGCCGCCGACCGACTGCTGGAAGAAGATGTCGTATTCCTTGCGGTCGGTATTGCCGAGCCGCGCCAGCCAGACGAAGAACACCGCCAGCCCGGCGAGCAGGGCGAGGGTCACAACTCCGACCCAGACATGGTTTGCACGTGTTTCCATAGCCTGCCTTCGTCCTATGCCTTGCTACCTGCGGAATTGTCCATGCCCTTGCCGCCTTCCTTGCCGCCGTCCTTGCCGCCGCCATCTTCGGTACGGGCCTTGGCATCGAGAGCAGCACGGGCGCGCGGACCGTTGAAATATTCCTGGATCCACGGGTGCTCGCTCTGCAGCAATTCGGGGATCGTGCCCACGGCGATCACCTTCTTGTCCGCCAGCACCGCCACCCGGTCGCAGATGGCATAAAGCGTATCGAGGTCGTGGGTGATAAGGAACACGGTCAGGCCCAGCGTATCGGTCAGCTCGCGGGTCAGCTCGTCGAACTTGGCCGCCCCGATCGGGTCGAGCCCGGCGGTCGGCTCATCGAGGAATAGCAACTCCGGATCGAGCGACAGGGCGCGGGCAAGGCCGGCGCGCTTTTTCATCCCACCCGAAAGCTCGGAGGGATATTTGGCGGCCGCTTCCGCCGGCAGGCCGGTCATCACCGTCTTGTAGCTGGCGATCTCGTCGAGCAGTTGCTGCGACAGGCCGGGGTAGAACTTCTTCAGCGGCACCTGCACGTTCTCGCCCACTGTCAGGGTGGAGAACAGCGCCCCGCCCTGAAACAGCACGCCCCAGCGGTTGCGCACGCCGATCACCTCGTCGGGCTCGGCGGCGGTAATGTCCTTGCCGAACACCTCGATCGTCCCGGTGCGCGGAATCTGCAAGCCGATGATCGAGCGCATGAGCACGCTCTTGCCGGTGCCCGACCCGCCGACCACGCCGAGGATCTCCCCGCGGTTTACCTCGAGGTCGAGCTCCTCGTGGACGACGAAATCGCCAAAGGCATTGGTCAGCCCGCGGATGACGATGGGGTGTTCGCCCTCGTAGTGGAGATCTTCCGGGTTCATGCCCAGCCGATCTCGGTGAAGAACACGGCGAAGAAGGCGTCGAGCACGATGACCAGGAAGATCGCCTGCACCACCGCCTTGGTCGTCCGCAGGCCCACTTCCTCCGCATTGCCCTGCACCCGCATGCCCTGGTAGCAGCCGGCCATGGCCACGATCAGGCCGAACACCGGCGCCTTGCACAGGCCGACGTAGAGGTCATAGAGCGGCACCACTTCCTGGATCCGGCTGAGGAAGGTGAGGAAGGGAATGCCCAGCGTGAGGTCGGCAATCACCGCGCCGCCGATGATGGCGACGCAGGAGGAATAGAAGCCGAGCAGCGGCATCATCAGCACGGCAGCAAGGATGCGCGGCACCACCAGCACCTCGGCCGGGGAGACGCCGATCGTGCGCATGGCGTCGATCTCCTCGGTCAGCTTCATCGTGCCGATCTGCGCGGCAAAGGCGGAGCCGGATCGGCCGGCGACCATGATCGCCGTCATCAGCACGCCCAGTTCGCGCAAGGTGATGCGGCCGACGAGGTTCACCGTCAGCGCCTCGGCGCCGAATTGTTCCAGCTGTACCGCGCCCTGCTGGGCGATGACGATGCCGATGAGGAAGCTCATCAAGCCGATGATCGGCAGGGAGGTGATGCCGACCAGTTCCATCTGCCGCACCAGCGCCTTCAGCGGGAAGCGCCGCCAGTTGACCAGCACCCGGCCCAAAGCAGCCAGCACGGAGCCGAGGAAGCCGATATTGCGCCTGATGCCATAGGCCAGTTCGAACACCTGCACGCCAACGCTTTCAGCCACCCGCGTCCACAGCTTGCCGAGGCGCGGCGACATGTCCGCATCGGTGGCGCTTTCCTCCACCGTTTCCAGCAGCACGCGCGCCTGTTCGTTGGCGCCGGTGATCTCGGCCTTGTGCTCGCGGGCGAAGCGGAACACGACCCATGCGCCAACCGTGTCGATCGGGGCGGCGGCGGAGATGTCGATTTGCTGCACCGGCTCGTCCAGCTCGCGCAGGCCGGCATCGAGATCGGCGATGGTCGAGACCAGCAACGGCCCTTCGACCGTCACCGTCGTCCGCCCCCCTTGCTGGCTGACGCTGAACTCCGCCCACTCGCGCATGGTGTGAAGCTATGCGGCGAAAATGCCTGTGCGGCAAGGCAAAGCAGGGCAAAACTGCCGAGGCCATTGCCCTTGGCGGTGAGCGCTGGCAAAGGACCACTCGTATCGAGCGGCTCCGGCCCTCTCCCCCTCCCAGCCACCCGAGAGCATATTCGCAAGGGATATCGGGTGGCCGGAAGCGGAAGCGGGCCGGGTCTGCGCGCAAGCGAACCGAACGAGATCATGACGCGTCAACTGGACACCACTTTCGATCCTGCCGCCATCGAGGCGCGCTGGTATGCCCATTGGGAAGACAACGGCCTGTTCCGCCCCGAACGGCCCGATGCCGAGCCCTTCACCATCGTGAACCCGCCGCCCAACGTCACCGGCTCCCTGCATATCGGCCATGCGCTGGACAACACGCTGCAGGATATCGTCATCCGCTACGAACGCATGCGCGGCAAGGATTCGCTGTGGGTGGTCGGCACCGACCATGCCGGC
>JABAHR010000302.1_pt6 | contig 10588 bp, 10 predicted proteins | sample 7062101 | NCBI WGS metagenome assembly JABAHR01 (sample SAMN14534553, study PRJNA622989) | marine sediment metagenome | biome: marine biome [ENVO:00000428]; feature: marine pelagic biome [ENVO:01000023]; material: deep marine sediment [ENVO:00002113] | place: India: Gulf of Kutch | collected...
CCCTCGGGAAGGCCTTTTGCGGCGAGTTCGGAATTCTCGAAGAAACTCGCGTTGCGTACATAAGACCCGTAAAACAGGTTTTGGTTGGCTTTCTCGAAGTTGAAGGCCAGATTGAATGCGCGGCGCAGGCGCGGATCGGCAAACTTCTCGCGGCGCAGATTAAAGACGAAGGCCTGCATGCCCGCCACGCGCTGGTGGGACAATCGTTCTTTCTTGACGTGGCCTTTTTTTAGGGCATCGAAATTGTACTGTGTTGCCCACGCTGAGGCGCGGTTTTCCATCCAGACATCGATTTGACCGGACTTAAAGGCCNNTACTTCAGTTGGTCGAAATTGTACCGTCCGACGGTGACCGGCAGATCCTTGGCCCAATAGTCCGGAACGCGTTCAAGGATGATTTCTCTATTCGCCTCGAACGACTTCACCTTGTACGGCCCCGATCCGAGCGGGACTTCGAGGGTCGAATTGGACAGATCGCGCGCTCTGCCCTTTGCGTCTGTTCCTTCCCAAAAGTGTTTCGGAAAAACCGGCAACTGCCCCATGATGTGCGGTAGCTCGCGGTTGCCAGTCTTGTCGAAGGTGAAGGTCACTTCGCGTTCACCTGTCTTCTCGGCCTTCACGACATTCCGATAGTAGGTGTTGTAATGGGGATGTGCCTTCTTAAGAGCCTCCAGGCTGAAGATCACATCCTCGGGTGTTACCGGCTTGCCGTCATGAAATTTCGCGATCTCTCTCAAACCAAATGTCGCCGATGAATAATCGTCGGGGTGAGAGACCCACTCGGCGATCAGGCCATACTCTGCTGAAGGTTCGTCCGGGTTGGTGGTCATTAGAGAGTCATAGACTAACCCAACGGCCCCGGCGGCATTGCCCTTGATCGAAAAGGGATTGAGGCTGTCAAAACCGCCGTACGTCGAGAGCCTCAGCGTCCCGCCTTTGGGCGCATCCGGATTGACCCAATCGAAGTGCTTGAAGTCCGGCCCCATGGCGGGCTCGCCAATCAACGAGAGCGCGTGCTGGCGCTTGGGTGCTTCCGTTTGCGCATTGGCAGCCTGCGGCATGACGCCGAGGCCGGCTGTAATGAGCAAGAGGGAAAGCGCAAAAGCCTTGTGCGGCGTCGGGGAGGCAAACGGTCGGACGGCCATCAATTTTCGATCCGTATTCTCTTGTGGGAGTTCGTAAATCCTACGCAACAAACCGTGGCCCGGTTGGGGCAACTTTTCCTACCATGGCGGTGTGGGCGGCCGGATTAAACATCCGCAATATCCACGCTCTCCCCGCCAAATGGTTGACTGGGCGGAGAAATCGGGAACACGCTGGTTCGTGCTTCAGGCCTTACTGTGGTAAGGGCGCCGGGCTGTCGGCAAGGGTGCGCAAATAAGCCAGCAGATCAGCAATATCGGACGGATCCTTGATGCCAGGGAACTTCATGACTGTGCCTGGAAGGTAGGTCAGCGGCTTGTGAACAAACTCCGCAAGGTCCGCATAAGTCCATTCGCCGGTTTTCGACTTCAACGCGTCCGAGTACTTGCTCGCATAATCATCAAGTGAGGCACGTGTGCGCCCAACGACACCCCACAAGTTCGGGCCGACGGTGCTTTTTGCCGACTTGTCGTTGGCATGACAGGCGCCGCAACGGCGGAACACGCCTTCGCCGTTCTCGGCGTCTGCGGATGCCACTTGCGCAACGACCGCCGCTGCATCGAAGGTCTCGGCTGCGGCCGGCCCGGACGCGCTATCCCCGGCATCGGCACCCGGTGCAGGAAGCTCGTATCCGCTTTTCTTTTCGGCGCCCATGTGGAGCCCGCGGTTCGAGTCGATCAGAACCTTGGCGCCAACGATAAGCAACAATGCGGACAGGACGGCCCCAGCGATTTTCGTAAACTCGAATGAATCCATAACGATCCGATCCCCTCAGGCTTTGGTCCGCCGCAGCCGGCGGACGCTCCGGTCGCCGTGTGTCCGACGGCGCAAAGTCAACTTTCTTGTAAAGGACACGTGGAACCCCTTGCAACCAAACAACGGCCGGGGCATGAGGCTTTGCGGATGGCGAATTGTCACCCGGTCCACCCCCTGGAACGCTGCTTAGGCATCTCGCCCATGACCCGCACCATTATCCTAATTCCTGCCCGGCTTACGGCTACTCGACTTCCGAATAAGCCGATGGCCGAGATTGCCGGGGAGCCGATGATTGTGCACGTCTGGCGCCGGGCGGTTGCTGCGGCGGCCGGTCGCGTCGTCGTCGCGACCGATGCGGAGCCCATCGCCGAGGCGGTGCGGGCGGCCGGCGGGGAAGCCGTTATGACGCGGGCCGACCATCTGTCTGGATCAGACCGCATCTTTGAGGCCCTCACCACAATCGATCCGGCGGCGAAGGCGGAGGTCATCGTTAATCTCCAGGGCGATCTGCCGACGCTGGACCCGCACCTGGTGAGTCAGTGTGTGGCGCCGCTTGCCGACCCCGACGTCGATATTGCAACTCTTGCCGCCGAGATCACCGAGGATGCGGAACGCACAAATCCCAATGTCGTGAAGGTTGTCGGAACGCCCGTGGCCAGTGCCCGGAGACTTCGTGCGCTCTACTTCACGCGCGCAACCGCCCCTTCCGGCGAGGGACCGCTCTATCACCATATCGGTATTTATGCCTACCGCCGCGCGGCTCTTGAGCGGTTCGTTTCGATCACACCCACGCCCCTCGAAAAGCGGGAAAAGCTGGAGCAGCTGCGCGCCCTTGAAAGCGGCATGCGAATAGATGTCAGCATCGTTGACACGGTTCCGCTCGGTGTCGATACTCCGGCCGATCTTGAGCGGGCCCGGCGGCTCATTCCAACACCTTGAAAATCAAAAGCATGCCGAAAGCGCCTGCCAAACCAAAAACCGCGTCGCGGGCGACAAAGCCCCAAAAAGCCAAACTCATTGCCTATCAGGGTGAGCCGGGCGCCAACTCGCATTTGGCGTGCCGTGAATCCCATCCAGATCACGAAGCGGTTGCCTGCGCGACGTTCGAGGATGCTCTCACAGCCGTTAAGTCGGGTGAGGCTCACTATGCGATGATCCCCATTGAGAACTCGCTGGCGGGCCGCGTTGCGGACATCCACCACCTCCTGCCGATGGCCGATCTCTTCATCGTCGGCGAGTACTTTCTGCCAATTCATTTCCAGCTTATGGCGCCGAAGGGCGCGAAGATTACCGGCGTTAAGGACGTCTACAGCCACGTCCATGCGCTCGGACAATGCCGGAAGATTCTACGCAAGCTTGGGGTCGCATCGCATGTAGCCGGAGATACAGCGGGCGCGGCTCGCAAGGTTGCAGAATGGGCGGATCCCACAAAAGCCGCACTGGCTCCGCGATTGGCGGCGGAACTCTACGGCCTTGAGATACTTTCCGAGGACGTCGAGGATGAGATGCACAACACGACGCGCTTCGTCATTCTAGGAAAGGATCCTGAGGATGCAGAACCAGACAATGGTTCAGTCGTGACCACGTTTATCTTTCGCGTGCGGAATGTGCCGGCCGCGCTGTACAAGGCGCTTGGCGGATTTGCAACAAACAGCGTCAATATGACGAAGCTCGAGAGCTATCAGACGGAGGGTACGTTTAACGCGACGATGTTCTATGCCGATATCGAGGGTCATCCGCAGGATCGAGCGGTGCGATTGGCGCTTGAAGAACTTTCGTTCTTCTCTAGTGAGCTGAAGTTGCTTGGCACGTATCCCGCAAGCCCCTACCGGAAGGCAGCGTTGGAGCGTGTCAAGAGCCCGAAGTCCCGAAAGGCGACCTGAACACGGCACGCGCGAGGACCTCTCATGCGCCTCAAAGACAAGATTGCAATCGTCACCGGTGCCGCCTCGGGATTCGGACGTGCCATTGCCGAAGCCTTCGCGCGCGAAGGCGCGCGGGTGATGGTCGCAGACATCAACACGCAGGGCGCCGCCTCCGTTGCCAGCGCACTTGGTACGGCCGCCGTACCCTTCACGTGCGACGTATCACGGAAATCCGACGTCGATGGCATGGTCGCGGCTTGCGTCCAGACGTTCGGTGGCCTCGATATTCTGGTCAACAATGCCGGTGTCACGCATAAGAACCAGTCGCTCATGACGGTGACGGAGGACGAATTTGACCGCATTTATGCGGTCAATGTGAAATCCATATTCTTGACGACACTGGCGGTGGTTCCGGAGCTTGAGAAGCGCGGCGGTGGATCCATCATCAATACCGCATCGACGGCCGGCCTACGTCCGCGACCGGGGCTCACCTGGTACAATGGATCAAAAGGTGCTGCTCTTACACTTACGAAGTCGATGGCAGCGGAGCTCGCTTCAAAAAATATCCGCGTCAACGCCATCAATCCCGTCATTGGCGAAACAGGCATGATCGAGCAGTTCATGGGGCTTCCCGACACGCCCGAGAACCGGGCCAAGTTTGCTGCCGGCATTCCGCTTGGACGCTTTTCCAAGCCGTCGGATATTGCGAATGCAGCCCTCTTCCTGGCCGATCCCGCGTCTGAGTTTCTGACGGGCATCGCCATCGAGGTCGACGGCGGCCGCTGCATCTAGCGCACGACCGCCGTGTCCAACACCGATGTCTGCATTGTCTGCGTCTGGCTAAGGCTCATGTGACCTTTGACCAGTCGTTCACTCGAATTCGTACCCAATCATCGTGCGCAGAATGGCATCCTCGCTGTGATCAGTGAGGCCGAATGCGCCACCGATGCCGACTTCAAGGCCGTTTGCGAACTCGCCCTTGAGGTTCACGCCGGCGTATTGCTCTGTCTCATCTGGATCGAGGGTCAGACCCTCCTGGTCGTCGCCGAGGCCTCCGAACAGCTCAAGCCCGAGTTTTACTTCCTTCAGAGCCCTGCCCGTCGCGTGTTCGGTTTCCCAGAGCTCATAGTTGAGCCCCATGGCGTAACCGTGCTCCCATTTTCCGTTGTCGAGATTGACTTCGCTGATCCAGTTGAAGGCGACGTCGAGCCGGTCTGTGATGTCTTCGCCGAGCAGCAGCTTGAGCTCCAGCTCGTACTCTGTGCCCTCTTCCTCCTCTTCGCCTTCTTCTTCCTCTTCCACGCGGCCCTTTACAGCGCGGATGTAGCGATGTTCGGGTTCCAGTTGTTCGTACTCGATGTAGAGGACGGGGTTCAGGGGCACAGCACCATATTCGAAGAGCCGGTACCGGTTCTCGAAGCGCCAACCGCCGAACTCGTAGTCTTCATCCTCACTCTTAACCCCTTCAAAGTAGACGGCCGTGGTCCAGCGGTCGGTGACGCCGTATTCGACCTCGATAAGCTGGGCAAAGTATTCGCTTCCCGCCCCTTCCGACACGTCGGTCAACAGCTCGATCTCGGTTTCACCCTGATGCGCCGTATGGTGGTTGTAAGTGATGAAGTTCGCACCGCTGCCGGCATGCGCAGTCACAGCGAGCGAAACAATTGATCCCACCACACCCAGGGCACTGAGGCCGCGGGCGAGAAATCTCTTCAAGTGCATTCCAGACATTGGTTTCTCCCGGCGGGAATTCGCCTAATACTGGTCGAGTTCCCGGCTATCATGCTTGATGATTGCAGGATGCGGACGTGGGTCGTTCGGATTTTTCCCCAGGAGTTGCAATTTGCACACAAAAGGCGGCCCTCGATGCTCCTGGAGGTCCGCCTTCTGCAAGGTCAAACTCAGTTCTCGCCCGGTCATCTCCGGGGCAAGATAATGAATAGGAAATCAGTACTTAGCTCTCACTGTTACGTACGCGGAGCGCGGCGCGCCCGGTGAGATGTTGTTGTTGTTGTGGGCGGAAGCGAAGTACTCCTCATCGAGCACATTCTCGATGTTCACTTGCGCGTCCCAGTTCTCACCCAGATCGAGATAGACGGCGGCATCAACGCGCGTGAAGCCCGGCAACTCGACCGCATTATCGAGTGATGCAAACNNCAGATTGAGATGACGTCCTCCGGAACGAATGGCACGGTATTCCCGACCCGGGTATCGTTGCCTTGCACGACCTCGGCAAACTGACGGCCCCAGCCAGCGGAGATCTGCCAATCATCCGTGACATAACCGGTCAATGCCAACTCTCCGCCGTCGGTTGTGGTCAAACCAACCTGCTGACCGGTGAATGGTCCTGATGTGATGATCTGATTGCTTCGATCGAGCGTGTAGACGGCACCCGTGAGGAATAGCCTCGGCGCGGCCTCCCACTTGAAGCCGATTTCATGGTTCTTGAACTCCTCGGGTGCCAGTGTTCTGCCGTTCACGAGAGAGAGATTGTTGAACTGATCGCCTGCGCCCGGGAGGAATGAGTTGGATGTACTCACGTAGAGTGACAGCTCCGGCAGAGNNAGACCTCATCTACGCGGGACAGCGTTTCTCCTGTGAGGCCGTTGCGAAATGCAATATCAAAACGGTCGAATCTTAGGCCGGCAATGATCTCAAGGTATTTGGTGATCTCAAGCTGGTCCTGGATATATCCGCTGGCAACGTCCACCTCTGTTGCGCGGTTTCGCGTTGGCCGCGAGAAGAATACGGGCGCGAAGCTTGTTGGCGAGGTGAAGGGTACGACCAGAGACGTTGGCCCGACCGCTGCATCGAAGAAGCGCGGTTCATTGCGGAAGTTGTCGGTTTCCTGACGGCTAAATTCGGCTCCGGTCGCAAACGTATGCCTGATACCGCCGCCCATATCGTAGATGTAGGACAGATCTGTCTGATTGAAGATGCTCTGGCGGTCTGTCCCGTCCTGATAACCACCGATGGTCAGCGTTCCGCCTGTAACTTCACTGGTCGTAAAGATGTTCTGGTAGAGTTTTTCGTAATCTGCATATGAGGTGTGATTACGAATATTCAGGCCGAAACTTGTTTGGTGATCGAATGTTGCGGTCAGAACGTGCGATTCGAAGTTGGCGAAACTGACGTTCGGATTGCCGAAGAAGGCTTCGATTGGCCCGCGGGACGGGCGCCCATTAAAGGACGGGACCCCACGATCGACGGTCCGGTCGTCATTGAAATACTCGTAGGACAAGCTGACCAATGTGCGCTCACCCAATCCGAACGAGACCTTTGGATTGATGCCGTAGCGCTCGAGCTCAAAGAAGTCGCGGAAGTTCTCTGATTCCTCGTACATCGCGTTCAGCCTAAAGGCCGAAGATCCTGTGAGCTTGTCACCCACATCCAGCGTGACCCGCTTGCGATCGTACATCCCCGTATTGAATGTGGCCTCTCGAACGCGCGTGCCGTCGGCCTTCTTGGTCACGCGGTTTATGATACCCCCACCGCCGCCGCGGCCGAAGGCCATTGCTGACGCACCTTTCAGGATTTCGACGGCCTGCACATTGTAAAGGTCGCGATAGTATTGGATGTCGTCACGCACGCCGTCGACAAAGAAGTCGGCGGTGGTCACCTGACCGCGAATTGAGATCTGGTCGCGGTGGCCTTCGCCCTGCGCAACGGTAACACCCGGGACGTATTGAAGGGCCTCACCGAGGCCTTCACTGCCTCGATCCGCGGCCTCTTCAGCGGTGACGACGGAAATCGACTGCGGAATGTCTTTCAGTGGCGTGTTTGTCTTCGTGGCCGTGGAGGTTCCGCGCGCTATGTACCCATCAATTCCGGTTGTTCCTGTTCCAGGCTCGCCCTCGGCCGGTTCGCGAGCGGCGACATCTCCTCCGCCTGGACCCTCTCCGTCTGACGGCTCCGGCGCCGACACGACTGGCGGACTCACCGTCGCGGCAGCCGGGCTTGAGGCCTGTGCCGCGGTTTTCTTTGGTTTTGCGGGCGTCGTTGGCTCGGAAGGACTCGTCACGTCGACTTCGGGAAGATCGGCAGTGTCATCTGCCGTGGCGGGAGTCGTGTCGGGCGGTCCGCCGGAGTTTTCCGCTTCGCCAGCTTCGGCCGGTTCTGCGTCCTGGGACCATGCGGGGTAAGACGCCAAATCCACGACAAATAAGGTCAATACTGCAACGGAAATCGAACTCAAGGCCGGCCGGCGGCCGGTCAAAGTAACGCGCATTGCTCCCCCCAATGGTCGAGATTCAAGGTCTCGGTATCAGGCCCCACGTGTCATGGGTGCGCCCAAGAATTCGGTGCGCGGAGAGAAACAAGATGACAGGTTAAGCCAAGTCAATCGCTATGTTTTTTAGTTATTCCAAATCAAAGTTTGTGATCAGCAAACGCCTGTTTCTTGAAGGCCCAAGTAAGAGACATGACTCTGTTTCTTCTGGATCGTTGCGCAATCGACACAACAATATGTCGGAGCATGAAACGGAGGAAGGGTGCAGACAACAAGAGCGGCCTTTAATCGAATAGTCGTGGGCCGTTTCGAAGTGTCATTGCCGTTGTTCTCCTGCAGAACCGGCTGTTACTTGTTTTGGTCCTGCTGTGGGGCCGTACTGGCTCCATCTTTGGACAGCTGTTCAAGCAGCAATTTAAAAAATGCTTGCGCATCTTCCGGTGACATTTCCTTTGTCTCCCCGGTCGTCAGATCCCGGAACTCACCCTTAGTGGTTGGCAGGCCCCCCGGAGAGGCTGTTGCCGGCGCCGGTAAAGGCTGGGGTGGCTGGCGCAGATAATTCATGACCGCATTGGCCCCTTCCGTCCAAAGAGCGTCGAAGGGCGGTTGTAGCGGATTGTTGGCAAGGTCGAGGTGCGTGAGCCGATCAAGCCGGCCTAATCCCGGCGGCAACGTTGTGAGGCTGTTGTATTTCAGATCCAAGTACTCCAGAGAACGGAGCGCGCCGATCTGCGATGGCAACTCCGCCAGCCCTCCGTATCCGAGATCCAACTTCTTCAGCGCCGTCAGCCTGCCCAAATCATTCGGGAGCGCAGGGATCGAATAGTTGGAACTCAGATCTAAGTCCTCCAGTTGCGATAGGCTTAGGATCGCGCGGGGAAATTCGTTAAAGCTGTTGGCTGATACATCGAGGGAAGTGAGTTTCTTGAGATTTGTAAGGGTTGACGGCAACGTGCGTAGGCCGTTGTTGCTTACATCAAGGCTTGTTAGATTTTTGAGTTCGCCGATTTCAGGCGGTAGAACTTGAACATTATTCCCGCCGAGATCGAGTGAGGTCAGGCTCGTTTGATCGAACAATTCGCCTGGCAACTCCTCGAGATTGAGATAGGACAGATCAAGAGTTTGTCCTCCGTAGCTGGCCACGTCGGAAATACGAGATTGTGCCGTCCAGTAGCCGCGTGTGGCGTTTGGGATCGCATTCCAACCGAGAACAAATGCCATTCCTAGCAGAAATACGGCGAGCATCCATTGCACCGGTCGATTGCTTAGGACGCCTTTTCCGGACATGGCCCGGTATAGCCGCCGGGCTTCGGTAGCGTGCACGCCGCGGGGATACTCTTGAAGAATGTACAAGAACGGTAATCACCTGACAGTTGCCGCTTATGGCTGAGGTCAGGCTGCGGGTTGCGCGGCTTGGGTTTCGGGTGTGGCTTTGGTCTCCTTCTGCTGTTGCTGTTTTGCCTTGCGGTTGAGGCCCTCGCGGAATGCGCGGGCCGGCGTTCTGCCTTTCATTCCGCGTCCCTGATGGGGCCTTTGCTGATTGTAGCCGGCGAGGTAGTCATCGAGAACCGCCTGCATCTCCTCAATCGTTTCGAACCAGGTCTTACGTCCCTCGACGCGGAAGTGCTCGTCAAGAAGCGTGCGGTGGAAGCGTTCGACGATACCGTTGGACTGCGGCCGCTTCACCTTGGTCGTACGATGCTCGATGTCCTCGAGCTGGAGGAACAGCTCGTAAGGATGCCGGTCGGGTCGCCCGCAGAATTCGCGGCCATTGTCTGACAAAACAACATAGATCTTGGCTTTGGCTGCTTCGAATGTCGGGATCACGTTGTTGTTCATGAGGTGGACGGCGGTGATCGGCAGCTTGTTGGGATAGAGCCTCGCCCATGCGAAGCGTGAGTGGCAGTCGATAGCGGTCTGCAGATAGATTTTTCCGACGCCTTTCAAGACACCGACGAAGAAGGTGTCGACGGCGACGAGCGAGCCGGTATGCGGCGCCTCGATGTGGCGCTCGCGAAACTCCGGCGAGAAGCGTTCCAGGAGCCGGATTTGTTCATCTGTGAGTTCGACCTTGCGTTCGGCGGTGGATTTTTCCAGACGCAGCAGGCGTTCGTGTTTTGTGAGCAATCCGTTACGCTGCCAGACGCCGCGGACGCCGCCGGAAGAGACCTGGACGCCCTTCAAGCGCAGTTCCTGCTCGACGCGGGTTGCGCCGTGGCAGGGGTGGGCGAGCGCGTGGTCGAGGATCGCCTTTTCGATCTCGGGTGCGACGCGGTTGGGATGCGGGCCGCGTGGTCCGGGCAGCCGGTCGATCAGACCTTGGGCGCCATAGGTCTGGAAGTTGCGGCGGATCTCATAAAACTGCTGGCGGGAGTAGCCCATCAGCTTGCAGGCTTTGGAGACGTTGTCGAGATCGGTGGCAAGCTCGAGCAAAGAGAGCTTGCGGCGTGCTACTTTGTCGGTGGTCGTGGTCATGTTGTCTGCCTTTGAGGAAGGGTGATGTCTCAGCAACACCATCTAACCCCAACCGGCAGCGGCACGGCCACGGCTTGCGACTCTTGAAGGGTCGCCGCCGTGACCGACTGTCAGGTGATTAC
>JABAHR010002322.1_pt3 | contig 10587 bp, 6 predicted proteins | sample 7062101 | NCBI WGS metagenome assembly JABAHR01 (sample SAMN14534553, study PRJNA622989) | marine sediment metagenome | biome: marine biome [ENVO:00000428]; feature: marine pelagic biome [ENVO:01000023]; material: deep marine sediment [ENVO:00002113] | place: India: Gulf of Kutch | collected...
ACCGCCGAAAAGGAGCTGATCAAGCAGTTCGAATTCATGGCGCGCATCTACGCGAATGCGAGATACCGGTTGAGTCGTACGGATGATGCCGAGGAGAAACGCCAGGTATTGCTGGCGCTGGGCCAGTCCGCGCTGAGCGAACACGCACAGTGGATCATGATGCACCGCGAGCGCTCGGTGGATCAGACCGAGATATGGCGGCTCGGCAGCGGCGGCTGAAGCCGACTTGCCTTGCGACCTGCGCGGCACCGGGTCACAGACCCGGCGCCGACACGCTCATGGCACGAACGGTATCACCTTCACTTCGAGGATGAACTTGATATTACCCGCCCGCATGATTAGTTCACCTTCGTGATTGAAAGGCCCTGTTGTGTCGAAGATGGCTTTGTCCACGAAATCCAGGAACAGATTTGTCTTATTGAGTGCCTCCAGGTAATCGCCATCGACGAGCTTCGCCCGGATGTCCTCAGCCATGGTCCGTAGCTTGACCAGGTCGCCGTTCTTCAGTACCGGCCCGGCGGAAATCGTGGCGGCAATCAGTGCATCTGTCTTCTGCAGGAGCAGGTTCACGAATGCCTGGGTAACGGCATCCGGGAGTGGGTTCGGGCCGAGGCCGAAATCGATGAACATGCCAAGTACAAAGAAGGACATTGACCGCGTCCTGCTGCGGGAGGTACCGCAGTCGTGAGTGACTTCGATCGCGCGACCCTCGAGGAGGGCATTCTTGTCCGTCGTCTGCCAGACCATGACGTCCTGGAGCTGACGGTCGGTGACGATCGGCCGCTCGCAGTCGAGCGCCGCTGGCGAGAACACCTCGGGGAACCCGATGCTCAGGACAGTTCCTGCGCGGATATCGATGTTGGTTGTCTCGGTGACCAGTACCGTGAAACCGTCGGCGCCACCGCACAGGTGTCCCGGGGATGATCAGGTCACCGTCGAACAGTGACAGCGGCGTAACACCGTCACAGCGACCGTTGACGACACGCGGGTCCACCTGCGGTACCGCCGTCTGAGTAATCGTTGCGTCCGGCGGTACGACGAAACCCTCGGGCAATACGATCTGCTGACCGCCGGTGGGATTACAGCCGCCCGCCGCAGCTGTGCAGTCGCTGGCCGGCACGGTGATGGGTGTCGAGATGTTGGTGATGAAGGCATCAAAGCCGCTCGCGATGGAACCCTGCACAGGGTTGAGCAATGGAAAGTCGGCACTGTTCGTGGCGCCCGTGACAAACACATTGCCCGGGTTTAGCACCGTGATGCCGTTCGTGGAGTCGTCACTGCCGGAACCACCGAGGTAGGTGGAAAAGTCGAGCGCGGAGCCGTCCGCCGTCATCTGGGCGACCATGACGTCGATCGGCCCGGACAGGTTGCCTTGCAGCGCAGCGACGACAGGGAAATCCGGCGACGTCGTATAACCGGTCACGTACGGCCGGTCCTCGATGTCCATCTTGAGCCCCCAGGCGAAATCGTCGCCGGAGCCCCCCAGGAACGTGGAAAAACCGAATGACGTAAGATCCGGCGACAGTTTGGTTATCACGCCATCTCCCTGTTCTGAGTCGGGCGGGGATCCGCCATAGACCGTCTGGAACGCGCCGGGCGTGGTCGGGTAGTCCGTCGCGTTGGTGGTGCCCGAGACGACGACATTATCAAATCCGTCGACGCCGAGCCCTTCAAGCGCCTCGTACCCGTCGCCGCCGAGGTAGGTACTGGCAAGAATGGTCGGCGGCGAGGCCGTGATGTCGAGCTTGGCGACCCAGCCGTCTGTGATTAGCCCAAAGCCGCTGGAACGGCCGGCGAATACGGACTGCACCACACCCGCCGTTGTCGGGAAATCGCTGGATTCCGTCCAGCCGGTCGCGAACAGGTTACCGCTGCTGTCGAAGGCGAGGTTGCGCCCGGCGTCCCGGCTGCTGCCGCCGAAACAGGTCGAGAACAGCAGGGCGCCGCTTGGCGAATACTCCCGGATGAACACGTCCGCGGAGCGCGGCTGCGCTGCAGCGACACACGGGGTCGCGTTTACGAGATCCGTAGTGACGAAGTCAGGGTCGCTGGTATTGCCGATCACGAAGATGTTGTTCGCGGCATCGGTGACGATACCGCGAATCTCCTCGAAGGGATGGAAGACATCGTTGCCGCCAACGTAGGTCGAGAAGATCAGGCTGCTGCCATCAGGCGTCAACTTCGCGAGGAACCCGTCCTCGACCGGGCCGGCATAGGTTGCATCCACTGCATTCGCAGTCGGGAAATTGGTTGAGGCTGTGCGGCCGCCGACGATGATGTTGCCGAGCGAGTCGAGTTCGACGTTCTGCGGAATTTCCGCGCCGTTTCCGCCGAGGTAGGTCGAGAAAATCAACCCGGAGCCATCCGCCGTCAGCTTACTGACGAATACATCTCTGAAGACTGCTTCGCCGAATGAATTATTAATAAACAGCAGGTTAAGGTCGCTGCCGGCTTCCTTTAGTTCGACGTCGTCGAATGACACCGACGTCGGCGTCGGCATCGTCGAGTCGATGTCCTGAACGACGAGGAAATTGACAAAAAATGTACCGTCCGGGATCTGTGCCGGGGTGAACGTAAAACTGCGCTGCACCCAGGTATTGGCCGGCTGCGTGAATCCCGATGGCCCCGTTGCACCAATCGTGCCGATCAACGTGCCGAACCCGTCGAAGAACTGAATGGCCGGAACGTGTCCGATACCCCCGTCCGCCGAATACACCCAAACGGATGCAGTGTGCGTCTTGGACACATCGATGAATATTGGGTCGGTGTATCGCCAGCCGGGGTTATTGAGCGTTCCTGCCGGGCGCGTGCTTGCCGTGATCTTCACCGAATACGAATCGGTGCGACCAAAAGACTGGTCCCACAGGTAAGTCGCGTCGGTGCCGTTCGGGTTCGGGAACCAACCGTTAGGAAAGGCACCACCACCGTTGCCATGCGTCGTCTGCACCGCGCCTGCCAGCGGGAAGTCCAGCGATGTGGTCCAGCCGGTGACCACGATCGTCCGGTCCGTCGGGTCGACTCGCACGGCCCGGCCGCTATCGGCGCCGGCACCGCCGAGGAATGTCGAGTACGAGATTACGGGGTCGATGACCAGCGGCCGTGTCCGGTCGAAGTCGGCCACCGCGAAAAGGACTGCGCGGTCCTCTCCGAACTCGAATCCGGCGTCGATGTGCACCCGGCCGCCATCGACGTCCTGATAGACGACCGGTGCCCGGTGGATAATGTCGCCGGCGCCCGTGGCGAGCACGAGGTCCCCATTGTCGGCAAGTGAAAGCCCCGACACACCGTCGAAAGCGAGCTTGATCTGACCCGGGTCGACGCCGGGCGCGAGATGGAAATCGTAGCGCAATTCGCCCTCGTGGCCCTGGAAGACGGCGTCGATACCGGGATAGATGTCGTTGTATCGAAGCGTCGAGAAGTGCGGTGCGTGCGTTACCCATTGGGCCGGATCGTTACCCCGAAAATAGGAGCTCTTGCCGGGCAACAGATCTTCGCCCTCGACGGCAACCGCATCGCTAACCTCGAGAAATCGCATCTGAACGACCGCTGGCCCAGTTTCCGAAGCCAGGCGCATGACGACATCTCCGGAACGAAAGAACGTCGTCGTGTCACCCGAGCGATTCACGAAGTGAACCCCCGGATCTGTCTGTCCCCGGTTCTCTTCGAAATAGAGCGGCAGGGATGGCGCCCTGGCTGTGGCGAGGCGCCGACTGTCATCATCCTTACCGAAGCTCATCGGAGCAATGCAGACGCCTACTATGGCTATTAGACCCACTATCGAGCGCAGCACGGCGCTTGGGATTGCAGGATTCGATGAGGACTTCGTCATAATACCCCCCCTTGAGCTACTTGCTCGGCCGTTCGCGTTGGCGTTTCTGGAGTCCGTTCCACGCCGCGCATACGGCATTATGTTCATCGCGTAGTGAGCTGAGAGTTATCGTTATTTATTACTCAGCGAATCAACGATACCTCCGCGGCGAACAGATTCCAACCGAGCAGGCTCGATCGAGACTTTATGTAAAGTCGCCGCCAGCTCGCAATATGCGCTGGCGACGCCGTAGATCCTGTACTCAGTTCGTACCGGATAGCGGCGGCTCCTGTCTGCCGGGAAGTGACACCGCCGGTTCGCGTCCCCACCTTTCATACAGCGATGCCAGGCGTTGCTCAGTTGTCTCGACGAAGATCAGGAACGCTCCCTCGTCCTCGATCAGTATTTCGTGACTCTCCAGCAACAATGTTTCTGCTTGCTCGAACTCCCCGAGCTCTGTCATCGCCTCCCCCAGTGCGCTCATCGCGATCGCCGTGCGCCAGTGATCGCGTCCGAAACTGGCCTCGGCAATGCGCCGGGCATCGGTCGCGATCTCAATCGCTTCCTCATAGCGTCGGGTCGCGTTGAGGACGTTAGAAAGCAGCGTCAAACTGGCGGCTATTTTCGGGTGGTCTTCCCCAAGAATCCGCCGGCGGGTCTGCAGCGCGTCTCGAATCAGAGTCTCCGCTTCCTCGTATTCTTCCGCCTCGATCAGCCACATGGCGAAATTGCTCTGGGCATCCGCGAAGTCCGGGTGTTCTTCGCCCAGGCTCTGTCGATAGACCTCGAGTGCTTCGCGGGAATGTTGGAGCGCACCCGACAGATCGCCCTTGTCGTACAGCAGGTAAGCGAGGTTGCCCAAGGCACCGCCGATCTCGGGGTGTGCGCTACCGAACAGCTGCCGACGCATTTCGATGACTTCCCGGTACATGAGCTCGGCTTCTTCAAACTTGCCCTGGTCGTGCAGCACGAAGGCGATGTTATTGATGCCTGTCGCGATCTCCGGGTGAACCTCCGGCAACAACTGACGCTTCATCGCGAGGCTGCGCCGGTCGAGTTCCAAGCTTTCCATGTATTCGCCACGTTCGTACAAAATACTGGCAAAGTTGGCGAGCACCTCGGCAAGGTCGGGATGGGGATCGCCCTGAACCTCCTCGCGGATCGCGATGGCCTCACGCAGCAACGGTTCTGGGGTTTCGAGCTCACCCTGACTGTAAATGTTCATCGCGAGGTCCTCCAGGCTTTGCGCGACATCCGGGTCCTTGTCGCCGAGCAGTTCCCGCCGCATGTCGAGCGCCTGACGCAGCCAGTCCTCGCCGGCTTCGTATTCACCCATACGTGTCAGCACATCGCCAAGTTCGTTCATGCTGCGCGCTACGTCGACGTGGGATTCGCCGAGCAGTTCCCGCTGCAATTCGAGCGCCCGCCGATGCTTTTCCTCGGCGAGAACATACTCGGCCTGCAGCATCTGGACGCGGGCCAGGCGATTGAGGCTCTGGGCGACCTTGGTGTCACGGGGTCCGCGGATTCTTTCGCGCGTCGCAAGGGACTTTTCCAGCAGGTCGCTCGCACGCGTATAAGCACCCAGGTTCGTGTACACACTGCCCATCGTGTCCATCAGCGTCGCCTGGATGTCCGGCTGGTCCGCGAGTTCGGTCTCGATACGGGCAGCACCCGTTTCGAGCAGTTCGTCCGCCGTGATCTCCCGCGCACGCGACTCGCTGGGGTCGGAGACCTTGAAGAGATCGACGAGGAAGGTGGTCGTCTGTCGGGCGGTTTCGGCTTCGGCTTCCGCGCGCGCGCGCTGTCGGTCTGCTTCGACCCGGGCCAGCCATGCGGTTGTGGCGAGGGCGATGGCAATGACCATGCCGGTAACCGATGCTGCGGTTACCAACGCCATGCGACGGTGGCGCCGCGCCTGCTCCCGCTGCCTGAGTTCGTCAAATCCGACGCCGAGTATCCCTGAGATCAGCTTCAACCTGGCGTTATACCGGCCGTCCTTGCCAGGTCTGGCATCTGCCGCGATCGGCTCGGCCGGCTTCGACGAAAGCTTGCCGTCGGCATTGAGATTGAATCGCAGCGCCTCGGGAAAGCATTCCTCCGCTTCCGACTCGGTAGAGCGTGACGCATTCGGTTCGCCGCGGACGATGAGCGAGAATATCCGATCGCTTTTACCAAGGCGCTTGAACGCCAGAATTTCCTCGTTGACCCAACGGGATTTCGCTGCATCCGGTGAGCAGATCACGATCAGCGACGACGACTGCTCGAGGGCCAGCTCGACCTTCTGCCCGAGGTCCGTTGCGCTCGGCAATTCTTCTCGATCGCGGAAGATCGGGCTCAATCGCCGTGGTATAACCCCTTGCTCAGTCTCGAGTCCGACGAGGTTTTTCGGTATGGAAAAAGTCTCGAGCGACCTGTGCAACCTTGCGGCCATGGTCTCGTCTTTATGGCTGTAACTGATGAACGACTTATATTTCTTGTTATGCACTGCTATTTCTTGTTATTTACTTTGGCGGCTTTTTCGGGCCGCACGTGCAAAGGTATAGTTAACACTACAGGAATCGCCTTGAACAAGTGCTTGCATCGAGATTCCCGGCCAATCAATACGGGCATTATTCGTGCTTAAACGGCTGCTTCCGGCTACCAGCCCTTCACTACGACGAATCACGTATCCCCAACAAGAGAGGGCCTCATGACTGAGGCCCTCCACGCTTCGCGGCGCAATGTCTTGCAACAAGCGCTTTTCGTTCTAGTCAAATACCAGCGGTACGCAGGGCGTGGCTGGCACCGAAGCAACGGAGCTGCTGTTATTGAACTCGTCCAGCAGATCCTTGATGGCTACGCGTTCCGAATCGGAGCCATATAGCCATGCGTCAATAGCACCCGAAATGAGTGCCGCGGTCGAATACCATGTGCCATCGGGCGCCTGCACGGCTGTATCGATAGCACCGACCCGGAAGTGCGCATTAAATATAAAGGCTAATAGTTGCTGTGCCAGTTGTTCACGATGACCCTCTGAATCAGCAGCTTGATTCTGGTCGACGAGGAACATGGATATCTCTGACTCCAGCGTTCCGGCAGGTGCTATTTCGCCAATTATCCCGTTCGATGCCGACACCTCCGATCCGTCCGCAAAGTAGCCGTCAAAGGGCTCGTCACCATCGCCGAAGTAACTCGACGGAGAGCTGTATGGCGCCAGACCGTTGACGTAATCCACGATGGACAGGTCAGTCTGCAACTCGGTGATACCGTTCTTGTTGTGCCAATAGCCCTTTGTTCCGAAACCAACCGGCGGTGACTCGCAAACGTTCGTGAATGACGCCGACTTATCGTCGCCGGCAATGATCGGCTCGTTTGTATACGGGTCGTAGGTCAGACTCGACGAGATCGTAACGGATGCGGACATCGGCCCTGTCGCCGTGTAGCCGTCGGCTACGCCTTCGGTGACCACATAGGACCCCGGCAGCAGGTCGGCAAACGTTGCACACCCATCGCTACCAGCTGTCGCCGTCGACGGCCCGAACGCGTCACCGTTGGCGAGTGTTCCGGCCAAGCTGAATTGCCAGCCGAGAATAGGCGGTTCGCCATCGTCAATCTTGCCGTCTCTGTCGATGTCGAAATACTTGCACGCCTTGATCGAGCCAAGACCCACATTGCCGTAAACAACCTCGTGGTACTCTTCGAATTCCGACAAGAACTCTACCAGTACTGTTGGATCGGCGTTCGGATATATCGAAAACATCGTGGGCGCATACTCGAAGATCGCGCCGTCGAGATAGCTGACAGTCTGAAGCGTTCCGGCCGGCGTATGTTCTTCAACGGTATAGGTGCCCGAAATCGCGCCGCCCGTGAATACCGTGTACTTCGTATCACTGACGCCCAAGGGATCCAGGATATCGACTGGCCAGCCGATGACCTCCTGCTCGCCGTCGTCCTTGATACCGTTGAGGTTGGCATCATGGAACTTACGGACGGTCAGCTCGGAGGACGGTGGTGGTGGCTTTCCGCGATCCTTGACCTTGTAGTTATCCGTCTTCGAGGCAGCAGGTATGAAACCATGAATATTCGCGGGCTGCCAATTCTCGCCATTGACATTGCACTTGCCGTTCGCACCGGAGCAATCCAGGTAAGGGTCGCCGGCATAATCGCCGACCGGTGTAATCCAGGCCTTGTAGACACCACCCGGGTTCGGCGTGTCGTCGTAAGGGAATAGCTGAACAGTGATGGCACCCAGTTCATAGTGATCCTGATCGACACCCTGTTCATGCTGGCAGGGTACCTGTATCCAAGAACCCTTGTCCTTGACCCAGTTCATTCCTGAATAGGCCATGTCGATTACGCCGAACTCATTTACATGAACTTTTCGACACGAGATATGATCCGTCGACAACAGATCCTTACCACTCGGATCCGTTACCTGGAAATAATAATCACCCTCCGGTAAACCAGCGGCGTTCGACGGCGCATTTGGTCCCGGACCCCCATCAAGGTAGACATCTTCTTTCGCTTCGTAGCGGACGTTTTCGTTTACAATTGCGCCGTCGACGGTTGTCGTGAATATTGCGCCGGATAACGGTGGGGCGGAAAATCCGGTAACAACGACAAGAGTCAGTACGACAGTCCCGGCCACTGACAGCAAGCCAGTTCGCATCTTCTTTTGCATTATTTCCTCCTTGCCAGACCCGCAAGGAGATTGCAGAAACGATCGCTCGAAACACCTCAGGATGAATTTCGGAGACAAACGTCCGTGTTGTTTCCCGCCTCTTTGATTCTTTGTGGCTACGTCACCCTGATGCGCTTAGTCCCGGCAATTTCCTTGCCTGTTCTTTTTCTATGGCTGTTGGATCGTGCTTGTTAGTTATTCTTGTTAGCTTGGTTCAAGCTAGTTCAAGTAGATTATGTGCGAAAAGAGACGTCAAGGCGCGCCTAACATAATCCTGAAAAATGACCAGAACCCAGTAGCTGTAAGGCGCGTGCGTCTCGGTTTGATTGCTTCATCGTGACATAACCTGCCTTTACCCGAAGAAACAACCGTAGGGATCCCTGTCAATTTCTGCAATGAACTCCTCTACGCTGGAGACAGTCGCCCGTGGTTCGTAGCGATGCCACTTCAGGTCGGCCCGCATCCAGTAGATCTTCCAGGTGTTCGCCGACTTTACGTAGGTGGCTTTTGCGAAGGGGTGCTCAATTAACTCATCCGGGCGCTTGAACGCGGGTCGCACCTCAAAAAGCTCAATGCTCTGGTTGTCGATCCGATACCCGATATCAAGCTCTGGCCTGATATGCGGAGGAGGACGTCGAGCCTCGACGTATGCTTCTACCGGTTTTTCGAACCGTTTTCGCTCGTGTTCAGAAAGCGCCATATCTGTTCAAAATCCTGGTTGTTCGCTGTTCTGATCTGCGTATAGACGTATCGATATCGTCAACCGGTACCCTGCTCAACGAAGAACCTTCATTTTGGTCTGTTCAGCCAATCCGTTAAGAGAACCTTACGACGCTTACGCGGATCGTATATTCGCATTCAGCCTGAACAGGTTCGTCGGATCATAGTGTTGCTTGATTTTCAGAAGCCGCGGAAAATTCTCGCTATACGTGCTGTTGACCATTTCCTGGGGCTGGTCGAAATGATCGTTAACATAGAAGCCGCTGGTAAACGGTTCGGCATTCGCCCAGTGTGACTTGATGTAATTCACATGCTCTTCACCTTCTTCGCCGGTCCTCCAGCTAACAAATGACAATAGGTTGTAGTTGGAGTCCCGGTGCGCAAATGCAGTGGCCGAGTTGGAAACTCGGCCTATCGCGCCGCCCGAGTGACCAAACCCGAATCGCGTGGCACGGTCCGGATGCGTCTCAAAATTGTCGATCAGGGCATCGATGAAATCGTCCGATATGGACCTGACAAATCCGGATTTCATGTAGCCGGTAAAGGCGCGCGTGTCGTCAATGTCGCCCGATCTTTGAACCGCGACATAGTCCATTGTCTGGACACGCTCGCTGACGACAGTGCCGGCCTTGCGCAACGGTTCGATGTATTTTTCGGCCCTGGCAGGGTCGCCACTCCAGACGAAGTACATGGCAACCCTGGGTTCGTCGCCGAGGCGGCTTCCCACGCCGGCACCGATACTCATCTCATCCGGCATCTTCCCGGAGTACTCGGCGTAATAACTGAGAATTTGCTTGGCCTCCGACAGCGGGAAAGCGACATAACCGGTAACGACGTCACGCTGCATTTCATGCAGCTGGAACAGGAACGAGGTCACGACACCAAAGTTGCCGCCGCCGCCACGCAGCGCCCAGTAAAGGTCCGGGTCATTGTCGGGACCGACACGCCGTAACTTGCCGTCCGGTGTCACGATGTCCATTTCGAGGACGTTGTCGATCGTCATGCCGAAGCGCCGGCCGAGCCGCCCGAAGCCGCCACCCAGGGTCAGGCCACCGACGCCGGTGTGGGACACCGAACCTGCGGTGGTCACCAGCCCGTGCGCCATTGACTCGTGGTCGAGTTCGCCGAGCAGGCTGCCGCCCGCGACGCGGGCGGTCTTCGCTGCCCGGTCGACCCTCGCGTTGCGCAGCTGCGAGAGGTCGATCTGCATGCCCTTGTCGCAGCTGGACTTGCCGGCGGCACTGTGGCCGCCGCACTTTACAGCCAGGAGCAGATTGTTTTCCCGTGCAAAAGTGACGGCGTTCTGAACGTCCGCCGCGCCCGTCGGCTGGACCACCAGTGCGGGATACTTGTCGTATCGTGCCTGTAACAGCCAACGCGCCTCATCGTAAGCTTC